>Ga0209347_1006696_pt1 | contig 10049 bp, 7 predicted proteins | sample AutmiccommuBRH23_FD_187382 | JGI IMG/M metagenome (GOLD analysis project Ga0209347, IMG submission 187382) | Deep subsurface microbial communities from Mt. Terri, Switzerland - Autotrophic microbial communities BRH/23 (SPAdes) (version 2) | ecosystem: Environmental > Aquatic > Deep subsurface >... | reverse complement strand
ATCCAGGTGCTTAAAGAAGAGGGCAAGAAACCCTCCTCGGAATCACGAATGTGGCTGTACTGTTCAGGCAATACTGGCAACTCACCGGTGGTGCTGTACGAATATCAGCCCACCCGGTCGGGGGAGCATGCGAGGCGGTTTCTGGAGGGTTTTCACGGGTATCTGCAAACAGACGGCTATAGCGGATATGATAAGGTGTCCGATGTAACACGATGTGGCTGCTGGGCTCACCTACGCCGCAAGTATCAGGATGCTATGCCAAAGGGAGTCGCCATTGGCTCAACCGCCGCAGTGGGCTTCGAATACTGCAACCAGTTGTTTGCAATTGAGAAGGACCTGGAACAGCTCACTCCAGCGGAACGGAAAATACAGCGTCAGGAACGGTCTAAGCCAGTTCTTGAGGCCTATTGGTCATGGGTAGACACGGTGAATGTTCTCAAAGGATCAAAACTTGCCGAGGCAATAACTTATTCTGTAAATCAAAGAACTTCACTTAGCACCTTTCTGGAGGACGGGCAGATTGCGTTATCCAACAACCGGGCCGAGAATGCGATTCGGCCCTTCGTCATAGGCAGAAAGGGTTGGTTGTTCGCCGATACGACAAAGGGAGCTAAAGCCAGTGCCGTTGTTTACAGCATTGTGGAAACGGCAAAGGCGAATAAACTCAACGTATTTATGTATCTGGCTCATATCCTCAGCACAATGCCAGGGGCTGACTTTAAGACCGACCCGTCTATCCTTGAGGAGTTTATGCCATGGTCAGAAAAGCTACCGGACTACTGCCGAAACACAAAAGATTGAAGATGATAACTCCTGCCCCGGCACGTGCAGATCAGTCGTGCCGGGGTTTGTTTTGTCAATGCGCCTTTTCGTTAAGCGCTTACGATTGAAGCAGTACTGCCAGAAAAAGAATGCTCTATCGGATATTATAGAGGCGAAATAGGCAGGAATTTGAATGTTTTTGTGGAAAAAGATAAAAGCATTGTTTAAGGTGTTATTTAAACGTTGTTTTTAGCGTAATTTTAGGCGGAGGTTAAGTAGATGGGAACAAGTAAAGCTCGGGGTAAATCGTTTCCAACAATGATAGAAACTGCCATTTTATTAATGTTGTTTTACCCACCGTTTGTCAAGGGTTTGTTTTTTGAAGTACATATGCTAATCACCGCAATTTCATATGGATTGGCGTTTATAGGGTATTTTGTGCTGCTAAGAAAGCAGAACGATCATAGCCCTTTGTTTCCTGCTGGTATAATCGAATATGGACTGGTGGGCCTTTGGGCGGCTTACATATTATCTTTGTTTGTGGCTATCAGGCCTTCGGAGGCTTTGGAATCGATTATTAGGTTCACCACTTATACCATCATATTTATTTTGGTTTCGAGAACCATAAATAGTGAGAATAGTTTAAAGAGAGTGCTGGCTGTTGTATTTTCCACTGGCCTGGTGCTAAGTTTGATTGGCCTTGCCGCGTATACAGGATGGAAACTTGAGGGCGCTCTTATTAATAACCGGATAAGCTCAACTTTCCAGTATCCAAACACTCTGGCAACTTACTTATCTGTGGCATTTGTCATTGGTGTTACCCTGACTCAGCGGGCCCAAAATTATTATTGTCAGGCGCTTTGGTCAGGCGCTAATATGATAATCCTTATGGCTATTTTCGGGACATTGTCCAGGGGCGCTTTTCTGGTGTTGATTCCCGCCTTGATTTTATATGTGGTACTTCAGCCTAAAGGTGAACGTGGTTTTGCATTCATTAGCTCTACTGTTTTATTTACACTATCAGCAGGTCTTGCTTTCCTATTAAAAGATTACCGTACCAATATTGCTGTTGCCTGGGTTATCATTTTGGGTGGAGTAATTGTGGGAGCAGCGCTGCAGTATCTGATTGGGCTGGTTTTGAGTGCTCTTCGAGGTATAGAGAATAATTCTAAGACGAAAAAGTTTTACATAACAGGTTTGACAGTTTTCATGATGGCTGTGGCTGCAACTGGTATATACTCAGTCTCCCGTACGGATGTGGGAGCGTTTAAAAGGCTGACGAGTATTGGTTTGACAGAATCAAGTGTTATTGAGAGGGGATATTACTACTCTGACGCAATAAAAATCATTAAAGACTATCCGGTTTTTGGGACAGGCGGAGGCGGCTGGGCTTCAATCTATAAGCAGTACCGCAGCATTCCATATCAAACTATAGAGGTTCATAACTTTTATTTGCAGACTATGGTAGAGACGGGGATACCGGGGATATTGGCTATCATGGTCATTATTGCCGGATTGGTCCGGGCAGTAATTAAGTTGTATCAGATATCGGATTCTGCGAAAAAATCCGCAGCCGCGGGAATCGTTACGGGGATATTTATACTTTTGGCCAATAGTGCGTTAGATGTTACACTCTCCTTTGGGGCGTCAGTTATTTTGCTATACACTCTTTTCGGAAGTGTGAGGGCTTTGGAATTGATGCAGTCTGATAATTGCGACAAAGATGTGACAATCGGAGGGGTTAAGAACTTACTGCCGGTCAGAAAATACGGCCCGGTTATTGCTGCAGTGCTCCTGTTGATTATCTCTACAAGTGTATATATTGGTCTCCGTTACTCGGCTGAAGCTGTGGATGCTATGAAGAAGGACAGTATTCCTGAACAGCAGAGAGTCCTTAAGATTGCCAGAGCTTTTGATCCCCTTCGCCCTCAGTACTATACCTGGTTGGCCCGAAGTGAAAGGCTGGCGGCCAAAGGTGACAGTGAAAGAGTGGAGCAAGCTCTCCGATACGCCGAGACAGCAGTATATCTTGATAAGACCAATGTTGAGTACAGGTTGGTTAAGGCTAACATATTATTTATGACAAAGGATGTCGACAAGGCTATCAAAGAAGTTGAGAACGCTGTGGCTCTTGACCCATGGAGTCAGGAATCGTACGATGTTTTAACCTACATGTATACCACCGTTGGTAAATATTACGTCAAGAATGGCGATGTCAAGACAGGGCAGATGTATTTTAGGAAGGCTTTGCAAGTGCCTAAAGATATGAAGAAAAAGGGAGACGAATTGGAGAAAATGGAACAATGGAAGGCTTTGCGCTCAGAAGTACCCCTGACGTTGTCAGAGAGTATGAAAAAGAATATTCAAGAGATATTCCATATTATGAAAGACATGGGTATAGCAATCTAGACTCTAATTCATCTCGTTTGAAACACGGGTTTACCTGTGTTATTAAACTTTAGTAGCAAATATATTCTTGACAGTTATGTTTTAGGAGGCGCTGCAGTGGAAAACGAAATAGACATTAGGGAGATCGTGTTTATTATTTGGAAAAGAAAATGGTTGTTAATTTGTTTAGTTTTATCAGCAGTTATTGCAAGTGTGTTAATCAGTTTTCAGATTCGGCCTACATATGAAACTTCGACCTCATTAGCCTTGGGGCGGTTTGACAGTGAAACCTTTAATAAACCTGAGTATGCAAAAAATTTAATCCTAGCTAAAGAGAACCTATTCAGCAACAAGGAGTTAGCTCAAATTATTGATCAATACAATGAGCCTACTTTACGAACCAAATTACAGAGCTTTAAAGAGTCAGTTCTGATAAGTTCAGAAAAGGATACCAATATTCTAAAGATAACTGTAATGCATACTAACCCCAAAACTGCGGTAAAAATTGCTGATCTGTTGGTAAACGATTTTAAACAAGAAAGCGATGCTATGTATAAGGAGAAAAATGGTATTCCGCTGGAGGCGATTAGGTTCCTAGAGTCCGAGTTCAAAAATACTGAGAGTGAAATAGCAATAATAAAAAGCTGGCTCTCCAAAGTTGATGAAAAGCATGGAGGAACAATTGAAGAGGACTTGGTATTAACAAGGCTCCGTCAAACATTAAATGACTATGAAACACAGAAGTTAGGGTTGCATGAGAAAATAGACACCCTTAAAAACCAAGTGCTTAACCATGAGCCTGCCGTTCTTCTGGAAGTGGCATCTGAGCCGAAGATTCCTGTCAAGCCTAATAAAATGTTTATGTATGCGATTAGTATTATTTTGGCGCTGGTGGGCGGAGTCTTCCTTGCCTTGGGCATTGAATATTTTCAAAGATATCCTCTTAGGACCATCGATAAATAAAGTTATTTCATGAGGATTGGTGACAAGGGGGACATGTTGTGAAATTAAAAACGAAAAAGATTTTGGTGACCGGAGCCGATGGATTTATAGGTTCACACCTAACTGAAGAACTTATTAAACAAGGATATGATGTAAGGGCTTTTGTACTGTATAACTCTTTTAATTCATGGGGGTGGCTTGATAGCTTGCCAAAAGATGTCCGCCAAAACATGGACGTAGTATCCGGTGATATCCGGGATCCTCACGGAGTGAAGAAGGCTATTCAGGGCTGTACTGTAGTGCTGCACTTGGCAGCGCTAATTGCGATTCCATATTCCTATCACTCCCCGGACACTTATGTGGATACCAATGTAAAAGGTACGCTGAACATAGTTCAAGCAGCCAGAGAGCTTGAAATAGAAAAGGTTGTGCATACCTCCACCAGTGAAGTGTATGGTAGCGCTCAGTTCGTGCCTATTACTGAGGACCATCCTTTACAGGGACAATCACCTTATTCGGCCAGTAAGATTGGTGCAGATCAAATAGCGCTTTCTTTTTATAACTCTTTTGAAACGCCTGTATCGATTATCAGGCCGTTTAATACCTACGGTCCGCGTCAGTCTGCGAGGGCTATTATACCTTCGGTTATCACCCAGATAGCAAATGGGAACCGCAAAATAAAACTGGGCGCAGTGTATCCAACTAGAGATTTTAACTATGTAGCTGACACGGTACAAGGTTTCATTAAGGTGACGGAGTCTGATATTTCTGTGGGACAAGTTATTAACATTGGAAGTAACTACGAAATCTCAATTGGTGAGACTGTTAAATTAATAGCCGAAGTGATGGGTGTTGAGATTGAAATTGAATCAGAACAAAGCCGGATTAGACCCGAAAAGAGTGAAGTTAACCGGCTCTGGGCAGACAATACGAAGGCAAAACAGCTTCTTGGCTGGGAACCTCAGTATAGCGGGAGGGAAGGGTTTAAAAGGGGGTTAAGGGATACGGCGGAATGGTTCAGTAACAAAGACAATCTGAAACATTACAAAGCTGATATCTATAACATATGAGTAATGAAATAAAGCTTGAATTTATTTTGCAGGCTGTAAAAAGCTGCCTTCCGCCGGACCTCCAGTTTGTGGGACTTCATGAGCCATATTTCGGTGGCAGAGAGTGGGATTACGTTAAAGAATGCCTGGATACTGGCTGGGTGTCATCAGTAGGGAAATTTGTTGATAAATTTGAGGAGAAATTGGCCGAATTTACCGGAGTTGATTATGCCGTTGCAGTGGTAAACGGAACTTCCGCTATTCATATTTGCCTCATATTGGCAGGCGTTGAACAGGGTGATGAAGTACTGGTCCCGGCATTAACTTTTGTTGCAACGGCAAATGCCGTTACCTATTGTGGGGCAATTCCCCATTTTGTTGAAAGTGAAGAAAAGACATTAGGGCTTGATCCGCTCAAGCTGGCAGACTACCTCGATGAGATTGGTTTGGTAAAAAAAAGTGGATGTTTTAATAAAAAGACTGGCCGGCGTATTAGGGCAGTATTATCAATGCATACATTTGGGCACCCGGTCGACCTCGACCCGTTGGTTGAAACATGCAGGAAATTTAAACTGGAATTAATTGAAGACGCTGCTGAAGCGCTGGGCTCTTACTACAAAGGAAGGCATGTCGGGAACTGGGGACGGCTTTCTGCGCTGAGCTTTAACGGGAATAAAATTATTACCACCGGTGGAGGAGGGGCTATCCTTACCAATGACAGTGCTTTGGCCAAGTTGGCCAAGCATCTGACAACAACGGCGAAGGTCCCTCATAAATGGGAATTTTATCATGATATGACCGGTTATAACTACCGACTGCCTAACATAAACGCGGCTTTAGGTTGTGCGCAACTTGAACAGATACCGGAATTTTTGGAAAAAAAGCGCAGCCTGGCAGACCGGTACCGAGTGGCGTTTTCGAATGCGCAAGGTGTTAAGTTCTATACGGAGCCGGAATTCGCCAAAAGCAATTACTGGTTAAATGTTCTTTTGATGGAAAAGGAAGATTACAATATACGGGATGCAATTCTGGAATTAACAAATGCGAATAATTTTATGACGCGTCCGGCATGGAAGTTATTGCATAAATTACCGATGTATGAATCTTGTCCAAGAATGGATTTGAGCGTGGCTGAGAGTTTGGAATCCAGATTAATAAATTTGCCAAGCAGTGTGTTCTTATATAAATAATTATTAAGTTACAGAGGGTTGTGCTTTATGGGGAACGGGAGAAAAATTTGTGTCGTTACAGGAACTCGTGCTGAGTACGGTTTACTGTACCTGTTAATGAAAAAGGTCCGGGATGACAGGGCTTTGGAGTTACAGGTCATTGCGACCGGAATGCACCTTTCCCCTGAATTTGGTTTAACTTACCAGGTGATTGAAAAAGATGGCTTTAATATTGATGCAAAAGTAGAGATGCTTTTATCCAGTGACTCGCCGGTTGGGATTGCTAAATCCATCGGGTTAGGGGTAATTGGGTTTGCAGATGCTTTGGACCGGTTAAGGCCGGATATCCTGGTGGTGCTTGGGGATCGTTACGAAATATTGGCAGCAGTTCAGGCTTCGTTGGTGGAAAAAATCCCGGTGGCCCACATCGCCGGGGGAGACACTACTGAAGGAGCTTTTGATGAAGCCATCCGGCACAGTATCACGAAAATGTCTCATCTGCATTTTGTTACAAATCAGCCGGCAGCGGAAAGAGTGCGACAATTAGGAGAAAATCCCGAGTACATTTTTAATGTGGGCAGCCCTGGAATAGATCAGATTAAATCTGTGGAACTCTTACAACGGGAGGCTCTTGAGCAAATTCTTGACTTCAAGTTTCTGAACAAGAATCTGCTGGTAACTTTTCACCCGGCTACCCTGGAGCGGCAACCTGCGACGGAACAATTTAACGAGTTACTTAAAGCTTTGGATAACCTTGGGAGCGATGTAGGTTTGATTTTTACCAGGCCTAACTCGGATACAGGTGGGCGTGCTCTCATCCAAATGCTTGAAAAATATGTATCTACTCACAGTAATGCCAAAGAATATGCTTCTTTAGGACAGGTTAATTACCTTAGTACGATAGCACAAGTGGATGCTGTAGTAGGTAATTCATCGAGTGGGCTTTACGAAGTACCTTCGTTTAAAAAGCCGACAGTTAATATCGGAGATCGGCAGAAAGGCCGCATTCAGTCAGCATCAGTAATTAACTGCAATCCGATTAGCCATGAAATTGAAGAAGCAATTAAGGATGCATTTACGAGAGACTGCTCTGATGTTGTGAATCCATACGGAGACGGTACGAGTATCCAAAAGATTATCAGAATACTAAAAGGTACTGCCAATCTTGAAGGCTTACTGAAAAAGCATTTCTTTGAGGTGAATTTTAAATGAGAAGACTTCCAGGTGTTTATATAATTGCTGAAGCCGGAGTTAATCACAATGGTTCAGTTGATATGGCTAAGCAGCTTGTTGACGAAGCTGCGGCTGCGGGGGCAGATGCAATCAAGTTTCAGACATTTAAGTCTGAGATGCTTGTAAGTTCCGATGCACCTAAAGCTGAGTACCAACAAAAAACTACTGGATCCAAAGAGACTCAATATGAGATGCTCAAGAAACTGGAATTAGGTGAGGAAGGGCATAAAATATTATATGACCATTGTCTAAACAGGGGGATACATTTTTTGTCCACGCCCTTTGACATAGTAAGTCTTAACTTATTAACCGGGTTGTTTTCCCTGCCTTTGATTAAAATACCGTCCGGCGAGATCACAAATGCCCTATTACTGCTCAAAGCTGCATACACTGGAAAACCAGTCATTCTGTCTACGGGAATGAGTACCCTGGCAGAGATTGAAATGGCGTTATCAATTTTGGCCTTTGGTTATACCGGGTCCACAGCGAGGCCGTCTTTGTTGGCCTTTCAGGATGCTTTTTGTTTGGCGGCGGGTCAAGAGGCTTTAAACGAAAAAGTCATGCTGCTTCATTGTACATCCGAATACCCTGCACCGTATGATGAGGTAAATCTAAAGGCGATGGACGTTTTAAGAGAGGCCTTTCGACTGTCGGTCGGTTATTCTGACCATACCAGTGGGATAGCAGTAGCAATAGCCGCAGTGGCAAGGGGAGCAGTTGTTATTGAAAAGCACTTTACTTTGGATAGAAGTTTGAAAGGGCCAGACCACAAGGCTTCTTTGGAACCGAAGGAATTACAGGAATTGGTGCAATCTATTCGACAAGTAGAACTGGCATTGGGATTAGGGCCTAAACTTCCTACACCTACCGAACGTAAGAACAGGGTAATAGCGCGAAAAAGCCTTGTGGCTGCTTGCAGTATCCGGAAAGGTGAAATTTTTACTGAGGAAAACCTGACAGTCAAGAGGCCGGCGGATGGGGTTTCTTCATTGAGTTACTGGGATTGGCTGGGAAAAACCGCGGAGCGCGATTATGAGCGAGATGAAAGGGTGAGCCCATGAATCTAACACTTCCGTTATTGGTTATTGGTGGAGGTGGCCACGCAAAGGTTTTGATTGACACTTTACTTATTCAGTCACAGTCAATTTTGGGTTTTACTGATATTGATCCAGGTTGTCCTCAAATTCAAACCGCATATTGTCTAGGAGGCGATGAGGTTATCTCAGAATATCCCACAGACACTGTTAAGCTGGTCAATGGGCTGGGCTCAGTGGGTAATACCGAAAAAAGAAGGACTGTATTTGAAAAGTTTCGGGAAATGGGGTACTCTTTTGCCTGTGTAATCCATCCTGCGTCGGTGATAGCCGGTGATGTCAGCTTATCAGAGGGAGTACAGGTTATGGCAGGAGCAATTATTCAAGCGGGCAGCAGCATTGGAGAGAACGTAATAATAAACACCAAGGCGTCAGTGGACCATGACTGCATTATAGGTGACCACGTTCACTTAGCTCCGGGAGTTACTCTTTCCGGGGGGGTACAAGTTGAAGACGGAGTTCACATAGGAACGGGAGCAACTGTAATCCAAGGCATTCGAATTGGCAGAAACAGTATTATAGGCGCCGGAACATTGGTGCTTAAAGATGTTCAGGCAGGTACTAAAGTTTTGGGGATAACAGGTAAATAGCTATTTGAAGACGGGGAGTGATACTATGAAATGGCGAACAGATGAACAATTAGGAAAAATTATGGTACTCCCTGAGGATACGTTGTTAGAGAGTCTGCCTAAAATGGATCAGGCTGCGTTGCAGGTGCTTTTAGTGGTAGACAAATTTAAACAGCTGGTAGGAATAATTACAGATGGTGATGTCAGAAGGGCTTTATTACACGGTCTAGATCAGACCACCCAGCTCAAACATATCATGAATATTAATCCCCACTCTTTGCCGGTGACCGCTTCAATTGCTGATGCCAAACGATTAATACAGCAATTATCTATTCGGCATATACCTTTGGTTAATGAACAGGGCGTTTTAGAAGATTTAATTGTATGGTCAGATTGTTTTGAAGCCGCTATAGAAAAGCGCAGTGAACAAGTAGTTATTATGGCTGGCGGTAAAGGGACCCGGCTGGATCCTTTCACTAAAATATTACCTAAACCAATGATTCCATTAGGTGACAAACCGATTATTGAAATTATAATGGACAAGTTTTACCAACAGGGGTTTTCTGAATTTATTTTATCTCTGGGATACAAAGCAGAAATTATTAAGATGTATTTTAGCGAATTAAACGGCCGGCCATACCAAACTGACTTTGTGTGTGAGAAACAACAATTGGGAACTGCCGGTTCCTTGAGTCTGTTAAAAAATCAACTCGATGGCACCTTTCTGGTAACAAACTGTGACGTTATTTTAGAACTGAACTGTTCAAATTTATTAAAACACCACAAAACTGAAGAAAACGATCTAACATTGGTGGGCTCGGTCAAAGAATTTTCCATCCCTTA
>Ga0209347_1006695_pt1 | contig 10049 bp, 6 predicted proteins | sample AutmiccommuBRH23_FD_187382 | JGI IMG/M metagenome (GOLD analysis project Ga0209347, IMG submission 187382) | Deep subsurface microbial communities from Mt. Terri, Switzerland - Autotrophic microbial communities BRH/23 (SPAdes) (version 2) | ecosystem: Environmental > Aquatic > Deep subsurface >... | reverse complement strand
GACCGGATGCTCGACATGGGGTTCATCCCCGATATCGAGCGCATCTTCCAGCTGACCCCCTTCACCCGCCAGACCCTGTTCTTCAGCGCCACGATGGCGCCGGAAATCGAGCGGATCACCAATACCTTCCTGCACTCGCCGGTTCGTGTGGAAGTGGCCCGGCAGGCAACTGCCGGCGAGAACATCACCCAGCGTCTGGTCGAGCTGCACCCGACCCGCCGCGACATGGGCCCCAAGCAAAAGCGCGAGCTGCTGCGCCGGATCATCGAGACCGAGGCCGAGGCCTGCACCAACGCGATCATCTTCTGCAACCGCAAGACCGAGGTCGATATCGTCGCCAAGTCGCTGAAGGCTTACGGCTTTGACGCGGCGCCGATCCACGGCGATCTGGAGCAGAGCCAGCGCACGAAAACGCTGGACGGCTTCCGCGATGGCACGCTGCGCTTCCTCGTCGCCTCTGATGTAGCCGCGCGCGGGCTGGACATTCCGGCCGTCAGCCATGTGTTCAACTTCGACGTCCCCAGCCATGCCGAGGATTATGTCCACCGCATCGGCCGCACCGGCCGCGCCGGGCGCAAGGGGACGGCCTATACGCTCTCGACCCCGTCGGACGAGAAGTATCTGGCGGCGATTGAATCGCTGCTGAAGATGCCGCTGCCGCGGGTGCCGGTGCCGGAAGGCTTCATCGCCAGCGAAACCGGCGAGCCGGATGCGCCCTCGGGCCGCAGCGGCAGCAGCCGGGGCGGAAGCAGCCGCGGCGGACGCGGTGCGCCGGCTGCCCGAGAAGACGACCGCAGCGGCGAGCGCGCCGAACGCAATGCCGGCCGCGACGGCGAGCGCCGCAGCCGCAAGCCGCGCGGCGAGGCTGCGCCGGTGGCCGAGGTGGCGGACGCTGCGATGCCGGCGGAGGTGCAACCCGCGCCCGAGTCCGCCCCGCGTGAAGTGGCCGCCGCCGCCCCTGCCCCGCGTCGTGAAGAGCGTGCCGAGGAGCCGCGCCAGGAAAGCCGCCAGGAGCCCCGGCGCGAACCGCGCCGCGACGACCGGCGCGAGGACAATCGCCGCGAACCGCGCCGCGATGACCGCCGCGAGCGCAACGAGGCCCCGGTGGTCGGCATGGGCGACCATGTGCCCGACTTCCTGCTGCGCGGCTTCAAGATGCCGGTCGCGCCGGATACGGCTGAAGGCTGATCTGCATTCAAAACTCCGGGCAGAGCCTGTCTTTGCCCGGAATCAAGGCGCCTTGGCGCCGCCGGGCAGCGCCCGACCGCCCCCTCGGGCGGGCGCTCCGCAACGGTTGCGCCTAGAACGCCGGTGGAAGTAAGCCGCACCATAAAGTGCCTAGAACCGCCGTTGCACGCCCACCCGGCGGCCGGGCGCTGCCCTCTGACTGTGACAAACCCAATGCAAAAGGCCCCGGATCGCTCCGGGGCCTTTCGCTTTTCGTTCGGTCAGCGCCGCGCGATCAGTCGGCCATCAGCCGGCTGATCACCACCGTCACTTCCGGCTTGCGGCCGATTTCCTCGACCGAGACCTGACGGATCAGCCGGCGGATCGCCTCGTCCATCTTGTCGTCGTTCTTCACGGTCTTGGTGTCGACGCGGTCCAGGAACTCCGCCAGATCGGCCTCGAGCGTGTCGGCCAGCGAGGTGCCGTTTCGGCCAAGGGCGGGCAGGCCCATGATCTCGACCCAGGCATCGCCAAGCGGCACGTCATCCTCATCGACGATGATCGTCGCCAGCACATGCCCGTTCAGCGCCATGCGCAGACGGTCGCGCACCACGCCGTCCATCGCGCCGATCAGCACCGCGCCGTCCAGATAGATGCGGCCGGTCTCGATATATTCCACCACCTCGGGACGGTTGCCGGTCAGGTTGACCATGGTGCCGTTGGTGGCGACCTCTGCAGCGATCCCCTTGGCCAGCGCCAGCTTCACATGCTCGCGCAGGTGCCGGTGCTCGCCATGCATCGGGATCAGCATGGTCGGCTTCATCAGGTCATGCACCGCTTCCAGATCGGGGCGGTTGGCATGGCCGGACACGTGGTAGAGCCCGTTGTGATCGTCGATCACATCGACGCCCATTTCGGAAAACGCATTCATGATGCGGATCACGCCGCGCTCATTGCCCGGGATGGTCTTGGAGGAGAACAGGAACGTATCCCCCTCTTTCAACGCCAGCCCCAGATAGCGGCCGCGCGACAGCTGGGCCGAAGCGGCGCGCCGCTCGCCCTGGCTGCCGGTCACGATCAGCATCAGGTTGTCGCGGCCGATCTGCGCAGCTTGTTCCGGCGTCACGATCGGCGGGAAGTCGGTCAGCACGCCGGTTTCCACCGCCGCCGTCAGCATCTTCTTCATCGCCCGGCCCAGCATGCAGACCGACCGGCCCGCAGCCTCGCCGGCCTCGGCCAGCGACTTCAGCCGCGCGACGTTCGACGCGAAGGTGGTCGCCACGACCATGCCCTTGGAATTCGCCACCAGATCGCGCAACGGATCGGCCAGAACCGATTCCGAGCGGCCCGGATGGTGCGAGAAGATGTTGGTGCTGTCGCACATCATCACATGCACCGGACGCTCGCGGGCGATGTCATGCCATTCCTGCGGGCTGAAGGGTTCGCCCACAACCGGGTTGCCGTCGAGCTTGAAGTCGCCGGTATGCACGATCCGGCCTGCCGGCGTGTCGATGATCAGCGCCGAGCTTTCGGGGATCGAGTGGCTGACCGGCACGAACTGCACCTTGAACGGCCCGGCCTCGACCACATCGGGGCGCGGCGCCACGATGTGCAGCGCATCGGTCGGCACGCCGTGATCTTCCAGCTTCAGCTTGGCAATCGCGGCGGTGAACTTGCGCGCATAGATCGGCGCCTTCAGCTTCGGCCACAGATGGCCCACGGCGCCGACATGGTCCTCATGCGCATGGGTGATGAAGATTGCTTCCAGCCGGTCGGCGCGGGCCGCCAGCCACGAGAGGTCGGGCATGATCAGGTCGACGCCGGGGCTCGTGTCCATGTCGGGGAAGGTCACGCCCATGTCGACAAGGATCAGCCGCTCGCGCCCCTCTGGGCCGTAGCCATAGACATAGGCGTTCATGCCGATCTCGCCGGCGCCGCCGAGGGGCAGATAAATCAGCCGGTCCTTTTTGCTCATGCCGTCTCCAGTGCCGTGTTGTACTTGTGTATCAGGACCAGCCCCTGCATCGTCAGGTCATCGTCGACCGCATCGAAGAGGTCAAACCCTTGTGCAAACAGCGGCGCGAGTCCGCCGGTGGCGATCACCCGCATCGGGCGTTCGCGTTCGATCCTTATCTGGCGCACGATGCCTTCCACAAGGCCGATATACCCCCAATAGACCCCTGATTGCATGCAGGCGATGGTGTTTGTGCCAATCGCGGACTGCGGGCGCGTCACATCGACGTGTGGCAAAGCCGCCGCCGCCATGTGCAACGCCTCGAGGCTGAGGTTGACGCCGGGGGCGATGACGCCGCCGATATAGGCGCCGTCGATATCCACCACGTCGAATGTCGTCGCGGTGCCGAAATCCACGACGATCAGATCGCCGCCAAAACGGTCAAAGCCCGCGACGGTGTTGACCAGCCGGTCGGGGCCGACGGTCGTGCCCTGATCGACCCGGGGCGCGACGGGCAGCGCACATTCCGGCTTGCCCACCACCAGCGGGCGGGTGTCGAAATAGCGGTTGCACAGCACACGCAGGTTGAACACCACCCGCGGCACGGTCGAGGAGATGATGACCTTGGTGATCTCGGCCTCGATCTTCTTCAGGCCCATCAGCGTCGACAGCCAGACGAAATACTCATCCGCCGTGCGGCGGTGATCGGTGGCGATGCGCCAGGTGTCGAGGAAGCCCTCGCCATCCCAGATCGAGAACACCGTGTTGGTGTTGCCGCAGTCGATGCACAGCAGCATGCCGCCTCCCCCTAGAAATACACGTCTGCCGCGGGCACGGCCCGGCGCCCCTGCGCCGTTGCCAGCACCAACGCGCCAGTGTCGTCGATGGTGTCAAACCGGCCCTCGATAGCTTCCGTCATCGTGCGGGCGGTGATGGTCTGGCCGATGCGCGCCGCGCGCGCCAGCCAGGCGGTGCGGATGGGGCCAAAGCCGAAGGTCGCCAGCTGCGCCTCCCACCGGGCGAAGGCGGCGGCGAGGTAGGTGAGGAATTCTTCGGGGGGAAGGGTCAGGCCGGTCTCGCCCGCAACCGAAACGGGGGGTGCCGTCGTCGGCTCCATCCCCGCAAGGTCCGGTGCCGCCGCAAGGTTCACGCCGATGCCGATGGCGAGGTGGCTGACCGCCCGGCCCCCGCCGAGGCTTTCCAGCAAGATCCCGGCGACCTTGCCGCCGTTCAGCAGCACATCGTTGGGCCATTTCAGCGAAAGGCCGGCGCGGGGGCCGATGACCGCGCCAAGCGCCTCATGCAGTGCCAGCGCGCCCACGAAACTGCGCAGCGCCGCATCCTGCGCCGTGCCCGTGGGGCGCATCAGCAGGGTGGCGGCGAAGTTGCCCGGTGTGTCCTGCCAGCTGCGCCCGCGGCGGGCGCGACCGGCGGTCTGGCGCAGCGCCAGGATCCAGGTCGGCTGCGTCAGATGCGGGGCAAGGCGCGCGGCCTCGGCATTGGTGCTGTCCACCTCTGGCAGCACATGGCGGGCCACGCCCTCGGGCCAGGCCCAGAGGTCGATGGCCCGCGTGTCGGTGCTACCGGACAAGCGCTTCGGCCGCCAGCGTCGCGGCGCCTTCGATGCCGAACATGTTCACGACACCGATCACCATCGCCGCCGCCGAACCGACCAGCAGCAGCCACTGTACAGCCGGCATCCGCGTGTCCAGCACCTCGGACTCGGCGCCGAAATACATGTAGAACACCAGCCGCAGGTAATAGAACGCGCCGATGACCGAGGCGATGACGCCCAGAACCGCCAGCCAGGTCATCCCCGCGCCCACCGCCGCCATCAGCACGCCATACTTGGCGAAGAATCCCAGCATCGGCGGCACGCCCGCAAGGCTGAACATCAGCACCAGCATCGCCATCGCCTTCGCCGGCTCGCGCCGCGAATAGAGGTTCAGGGCCGAGATGTCGGTGACCGGCTGGCCGTCGCGGCTCATCGACAGGATGAAGGCGAAGGTGCCGACGTTCATGGTGACGTAGATCGCCATGTAGAGCAGCATCGCCTGCACGCCCGCAGCGGTGCCGGCAGCCAGACCCATCATCGCAAAGCCCATATGGCCGATCGAGGAATAGGCCATCAGCCGCTTGATGTTGCGCTGACCGATGGCGGCGATGGAGCCAAGGAACATCGAGGCCACCGCAAGCAGCGCCACGATCTGGCCCCAGTCGCCCACCACCGGGCCGAACCCGTCATAGACCAGCCGCGCGAACAGGGCCATCGCCGCCACTTTCGGCGCAGTGGCGAAGAAGGCGGTGACCGGCGTCGGGGCGCCTTCGTACACGTCGGGCGTCCACATGTGGAACGGCACGGCAGAGACCTTGAAGGCAAGGCCGGTGATCAGGAACACCATGCCGAACAGCAGCCCCAGCGGGATCTGCTCGGCGCCCTGCAGCGCGGCCACAATGCCGGCAAAAGAGGTCGTGCCGGCAAAGCCATAGGTCAGTGAGGCGCCATAGAGCAGCAGGCCCGAAGACAGCGAGCCGAGCACGAAATACTTCAGGCCGGCCTCGGTCGATTTCGCGCTGTCGCGGCGGATCGAGGCGACGACGTAAAGCGCAAGGCTCTGCAGCTCCAGCCCCATGTAAAGGCTCATCAGGTCGCCGGCCGAGACCATGATCATCATGCCCACGACCGAGAGCGAGATCAGCACCGGATATTCAAACCGCGCCATGTCGCGCCGCTCAAGGTAGTCTTGGCTCATCGCCAGCACGGCGGCGGCCGACAGCAGCAGCGTCACCTTGGCGAAACGCGCAAAGGCATCGTCGGTGAACAGCCCGCCGAACGCCGCGCGGCTGCCATCGCCGCCAAAGCCCACCATCGCCGCGATCAGCAGCAAGGTTGCCACCGTGGCCCAGGTGATCGCGCCGGTCAGCTTGTCCTTGCCAGCATAGACCCCCAGAAGCAGCACCGCCATGGCGAAGACGGCCAGCAGCACCTCGGGCAGGACGGTGGAGAAATCGGCAGAGGTCATGGTCCGGTCCTCAGTGGCTGGCCGCGACGCCCGCCACATCGGCGGGGATCGACGCATGGTATTCGGTGACAAGCGCGGTGACCGAGGGGCCGATGATATCGGTCACCAGCCTCGGATAGACGCCAAGCAGCAGGGTCATCGCCACAAGCGGGGCGAAGATCATCTTCTCGCGGCGGGTCATGTCGGTGATCGACTTCAGGCTTTCCTTGATCAGCTCGCCGAACACCACCCGGCGATAGAGCCAGAGCGCATAGGCCGCCGACAGGATCACGCCCGAGGTGGCCACCGCGGCGACCCAGGTGTTGACCTGGAAGATGCCCACCAGCGTCAGGAACTCGCCGATGAAGCCCGAGGTGCCGGGCAGGCCGACGTTCGCCATGGTGAAGAACATGAAGATCAGCGCATAGGCCGGCATGCGGTTCACAAGGCCGCCATAGGCGTCGATCTCACGCGTGTGCATCCGGTCGTAGATCACGCCGACGCAGAGGAACAGCGCGCCCGAGATGAAGCCGTGGCTGATCATCTGGAAGATCGCGCCATCGACGCCCTGCTGGTTGGCGGCAAAGATGCCCATTGTGACATAGCCCATGTGCCCGACCGAGGAATAGGCGATCAGCTTCTTCATGTCGGACTGCGCCAGCGCAACCAGTGACGCATAGACAATGGCAATCGCCGATATCCACAGCACGAAGGGCGCCAGCAGGTCGGACGCGACCGGGAACATCGGCAGGCTGAAGCGCAGGAAGCCGTAGCCGCCCATCTTCAGCAGGATGGCCGCCAGCACGACAGAACCCGCGGTCGGGGCCTGAACGTGGGCATCGGGCAGCCAGGTATGCACCGGCCACATCGGCATCTTGACCGCGAAGCTGGCGAAGAAGGCCAGCCACAGCAGCGTCTGCATCCCGCCGACGATCTGGAAGCCGAACAGGCCGATGGTCTGCGAGGCGAAATCGTGGCGCAGCAGCGCGGCGATGTCGGTGGTGCCGGCATCGACATACATGGCGATCATCGCCACCAGCATCAGCACCGAGCCGAGGAAGGTATAGAGGAAGAACTTGAACGCGGCATAGATCCGGTCCTTGCCGCCCCAGATGCCGATGATCAGGAACATCGGGATCAGCCCGGCCTCGAAGTAGAGGTAGAACAGCACCAGATCCAGCGCGACGAACACGCCGATCATCAGCCCTTCCAGCACCAGGAAGGCGATCATGTATTCCTTGACCCGTGTCTCCACATTCCAGCAGGCCGCAATCGTCAGCGGCATCAGGAAGGTGGTCAGCATCACGAACAGCACCGAGATGCCATCGACGCCGACCTTGTAGCGCAGACCCATGATCCAGGCGTGATCCTCGACGAACTGGAAGCCGGTATCGGCGGGGTCGAACCCGGCGATCAGGAAGATTGACACCAGGAAGGTCACGCTTGTGGCGACCAGCGCCACCCATTTGGCGTTGGACTGCGCGGCCTTGTCCTCGCCCCGCAGGAAGACGGCAAGGATCAGCGCCGCAACCAGCGGGGTGAAGGTGATGATGGACAGCAGGTTTTCCATGTGTTCGCGCGCCCCCTTATTCAGCGCCGCCCGAGAGCGTCATCCATGTGATCAACACCGCGATGCCGATCACCATGGCGAACGCATAGTGGAAGAGATAGCCGGACTGCGCCCTCGCCGAGAGGCGGGTGAAGAACGGGATGATGCCAAGGGCGACGCCGTTGATCGAGCCGTCGATCACGTCGCCGTCGCCGCGCTTCCACAAGAACCGGCCAAGCCATTTGGCCGGGCGCACGAACAGAACCTCGTAGATCTCGTCGAAATACCACTTGTTCAGCAGGAACTGGTAGAGCGCGGGTTGCAGCGCCGCCAGCCGACCGGGCAGCGCGGGATCGCGGATGTAGAACATCCAGGCGGCAACGAGGCCGATCAGCATGGCGACGAACGGCGAGACCTTGACCCAGACCGGCGAATGGTGCGCGTCGTCCATGACGTGATTGTCGGGATGCAGGTAGATCGCGCCGATGGGGGTGTGGGTCGCGGCGGCGGCATGCTCAGCCTCGGCGGCCGGAGCGGCTTCGGTCACAGCTTCGGCAGCCGGAGCAGCCTCGGTCGTCGCAACAGGCGCGGCCTCAGCTGTCTCGGCAGCGTGCTCGCCCTCTACGGCAGCCTCGGCGTGATGCGGCATCCCGAAGAAGGTCGCCACATCGTCATGATCGCCGAAGAAGCTGTTATACCAGACCATCCCCGAGAACACCGCGCCAAGCGCCAGCACCCCCAGCGGGATCAGCATGGTTTTCGGGCTTTCATGGGCGTGGTCATAGGCATGATGATCGCCGCGCGGCTTGCCCCAGAAGGTCAGGAACATCAGCCGCCAGGAGTAGAACGAGGTGAACATCGCCGCGATGACCAGCAGCCAGAAGGCATAGCCCACCCCGCTGGCATAGGCGCTCTCGATGATGGCATCCTTCGACAGGAAGCCGGCAAAGCCGATATGGGTCAGCGGGATGCCGACGCCGGTGATCGCCAGCGTGCCGATCAGCATCGCGTAGAATGTCAGCGGGATCTTCTTCCTGAGGCCGCCATAGTTCCGCATGTCCTGCTCATGGTGCATCGCGTGGATGACCGACCCGGCGCCAAGGAACAGCATCGCCTTGAAGAAGGCATGGGTCAGCAGGTGGAACATCGCAGCGCCATAGACGCCCGCCCCCGCGGCCACGAACATGTAGCCAAGCTGCGAGCAGGTCGAATAGGCGATGACGCGCTTGATGTCGTTCTGCACCAGGCCGACGGTAGCGGCGAAGAACGCGGTCGAGGCGCCGACATAGATGATGAACATCTTCGCATCGGGCGCGTATTCATACAGCGGCGACATGCGGCAGACCAGGAACACCCCGGCAGTGACCATCGTCGCGGCGTGGATCAGCGCCGACACCGGGGTCGGGCCTTCCATCGCGTCGGGCAGCCAGGTGTGCAGGCCAAGCTGCGCCGACTTGCCCATCGCACCGATGAACAGCAGCACCCCGATCAGGTTGGCGGCGTTCCAGCTGGTCCACAGGAAGCTGATCTCGGTTTCCGCCAGCTGCGGCGCGGCGGCGAACACGTCGTCCATGCGGATCGAATCCGTCAGGTAGAACAGCGCGAAGATGCCAAGCGCGAAGCCGAAGTCGCCGACCCGGTTGACGATGAACGCCTTCATCGCCGCGGCATTGGCGGAGGGCTTCTTGTAGTAGAAGCCGATCAGCAGGTAGGAGGCGACGCCCACCCCCTCCCAGCCGAAGAACATCTGCACCAGGTTGTCCGAGGTCACCAGCATCAGCATGGCGAAGGTGAAGAACGACAGATAGGCGAAGAACCGCGCCTTGTAGTGCTCGTGGTGGCCCCAGTTGTCGTCATGGGCCATGTAGCCGAAGGAATAGAGGTGCACGAGCGCCGAGACGGTGGTGACGACGATCAGCATGATCGCGGTCAGCCGGTCCATGCGGATCGACCATTCGGTGGCCAGCGTGCCGGACTGGATCCAGTCGAGGATGTGGATCTGCTGCGTGGTGCCGTCATGGCCCAGGAACACCACCCAGGACAGCAGGCAGGCCAGGAACAGCAGGCCGGTGCTGACCACCTGCGCGCCCAGTTCCGAGATCAGCCGCCAGCCGAACCCCGCGATGAGAGAGCCCACGAGCGGGGCAAAGAGGATGATCGTTTCCATTTGCCCGTCAGCCTTTCATCACGTTGACGTCTTCCACGGCGATGGTGCCGCGGTTGCGGAAGAAGCACACAAGGATCGCAAGGCCGATCGCCGCCTCGGCCGCCGCGACCGTCAGCACGAACATGGTGAACACCTGCCCCGCGAGGTCGTTCAGATGCGCCGAGAAGGCGACGAAGTTGATGTTCACCGCCAGCAGCATCAGTTCGATCG
>Ga0209347_1006693_pt1 | contig 10054 bp, 11 predicted proteins | sample AutmiccommuBRH23_FD_187382 | JGI IMG/M metagenome (GOLD analysis project Ga0209347, IMG submission 187382) | Deep subsurface microbial communities from Mt. Terri, Switzerland - Autotrophic microbial communities BRH/23 (SPAdes) (version 2) | ecosystem: Environmental > Aquatic > Deep subsurface >... | reverse complement strand
CCGCCGCCCATACCGCCAAAAAGCATGGCGGCTATAAGAAAGAGCGCGGCAGCTAAAACCCCGGCCAGCTTCACCGGTTCAAAGGTGAGCAGTCCAATCATGGCGATCCCAAGGCAGGTGCTGTCAGGTATGATCCGTTTTCGGACATCGAAGATCGAAGCCGCCAGCAGCAGGGCAGCAAAAAAGCCGCCCTGCACAAGAGGCGTAAACTGAGTCAGAGAGTCCAGCTTAGCCCCCATAGTTGAACATATCCTGGATGCGCTGTTTGAGCGTCGGCAGAACAGTTTCACCGAACAGGGCATAGAGACCGCCGAGGACGAGGGCGCCGATGACAACCGATATCAGAATTTTAATAGCGGTATCCACGAAGCCTTCTCCGCGCTGGGAGCGGAGCAAGGTCTGAGCCATAACAGCTTTTTCAGTGATCTTAGCGTTTACCTTGTTTACAAGTTTTTTCATTTTGCTTTACCTCCAAATTCATATTTTTTACTGCAATTTTTAAACTACATACCGCCCATACGCAAGGAGCCACTTTGCTCCGGCACTTCTTCCGAAGCGGGCGGATCTGCTGCCACACTTTGCTCAAGGGGTTTTTGTTCGTCCGGTTTATCTTCCCGCCTTCTTCGCTGCTGCTTATAGGTAAAGGCGGGCGGAATGCCTTCCAGGTCTTTGCACCGTTTGACCCTGTATCTTTCCGTGTCACTTTTGTAAAGGTAATACCAGTCCTCGTCAAAGCTGTATACTCCCGCCACACCTGTGGCCATTCCGTCCCTGTAAATAAGCTGATACTTAAAAAAAGGGTTGGGATCGCACACAACTCTGACCAGATCCAGTTCCATATCAACTACTTTCGTGTTTACCACCTCCGTATGGGCAGCAAAAAACACCGGTGGTTTAGGCCGGTGTTAAACTGCCTGTGAAATCTTATCCGGTTTCGTATTCCTGTGCGTCATCCACATGGAGAAAGCCCTGGGCCGCAACTTCAACAACCCCTGAAGTCACAAGGGCTGCGGGCATATTCCCTTTGCACAAGAACCCTTCACGGATTACATGGTTTTCCGGAAGCTTCATGTTGGGAAGCCGGGAGTTATAGGCTTGGCCGGTACCCAGAGGTATTAGGCCTTGCTCTTTGCACATGGGCATCATCTCCCAAAAATTTTTAAGCATAGGCTTTTCCCGGATTATCCCATCTGCATGCCGGAGCTCTGCTCAGGCGCCTGGTCAAAAGAGGGCGCATCCGCCGCCTTCTGCTGCTGGCTCTGCGTGAGAGCCTGCCTGTATGCGTCAATGACCGCATTGTTCAACTGCTCCCTGAATTCCTTTGTGACCGGGAAGCAGATGTCCTTGTACTCGCCGTTTCCTGCCTTGTAGCTGGGCATGGCGATGAACAGCCCCTTGGAGCTGTCCACAACCTTCACGTTCCGGATTGCGAAGCAGTCGTTGAGGTTGATGGACGCATACGCCCTGACATTGCCCTCCGGACGGATGGAGCTGATTTTGACGTCTACCCTCATGGGAATTGGCTGTTCGGCAGCAGCCTGCTCAGGTACATGCGGCGCTTTAGCCGCGTTTTGTGTTCTGCTCATGGCGTTTCCTCCTTAACTTTTTGAATAAAAAAACAGCCTTTCGGCTGCGGTTGATGGGTTTACAGGCTCATTGCCGGTCCCTGGTAAAGCTCCTGCTCCGGCGGCTGGAAGGATATTTCCTTAAATCCGAAGCGGTCAACGTAGTGGAAGCTGCTGCCGGACTTGTCATACAGCTCGATAACATCCGACATGGACAGGCTGTGTCCCTTGTAGCCGGGCGGATGAGCAAGGTTGAATTTGGCAAAGAGCTCATCCAGATTGTTGGTATCCACCTCGCCATCGTAAACTGTCCGGTAGTTATCCGGATCAACCTCCCCAAAACGCTCCAGCAGCTCGTCATACCCGATGAATTTCATCATGGGGTCAACATCAGGCCCGAGTTGCCAGACACGGCAGCTTTTGAGGAGCCGCGCGCCGCCTGCCGGGTCGATTCGTCCTTCAGACAGGCCTTCATAAACGCCGCTTCTCCACTCCAGCTCCAGTCCTTCTTTTTCTGTCAGGTAAGACTGAAGCTCATCCTTCTGGAACAGCGGGTCGACAACAGCCCTGCAGTTGTCGATATAGCCTGCCTTGTTGCCGTAGTAAAGAATGAGCTTGTTTTTTATCTGTATCGTGTTCATAAGGCCTCCTTTCCCGACAGTAATCCTACCGTTTACTCAAAGTAGAAGCTTACGGAGTAGGTGATGTTTGACTTGTTGTACATGCAGTTGTGGTTAGTGTAGTAGTAGAACTCCAGCTGGCTGTAAATGCCGGGCGACAGGCTGCGGCTGAAGGTGATGCCGTTTGAGGTCGGCGCATAGTCCAGCTGATCCCACTGTCTGGTCAGCACATTATACCCGCGGACACGACCGTAGTCGTTGCCGCTGTGACCTGAAACAGGCGGCACCGTAAAGGTGTAGTTAGTTATGGTGGCGCCTGCAATGCCCTGTTCGAGTATGACTGATTCCGGTCCGGTCAGCGTCATACCGCCGCCTTTGTTTGGGTCGGCGATGAAGAAAACTATTGCCGCCCAAGGCGATTCGGCGCCGGTAGAGTCCACCGCTTTAACGCGTACCACATTTTTGCCGAGAGGATAGGCTGTGCTGGTCTGCGCTGGTCGACCCTCCCATACATAAGTGATGGGGTCGCCGTCAGGATCGATGCTGGAGGCGGTGATGGTGATCGGTACGTCGGGTGCGACGCTGTTGCCGTCCGGAGTGCGAGTAATCACTGGGGTTGTAGGAGCAGAGTTTGCTACTATGAAGGATATATCCGTCCAGTCGGAATAAAGCCCCCATGCGTCCTTCGCTCTGACCTTCACGGTGTGAGTACCCACAGAATAATAACTGTCCGCAGTGTTTCCGGAATATTCAAGGGTTACGGCATCTCCGTCCGGATCGCTGGCAGAGGCCGAGAGGTTAACCAGCAGCTTGCCATCCTTGGCAGTGCGGACTACAGTCGCGCTTCCGGTAGGCTTGTTCGGCACGGTATTGGTGATGGTGATGTTCTGCGAATAGCTGAAGGTCCTGCCCGTGCTGTCTATTGTGCTGGCGGTCAGGGTGTAGCTTCCTGTGGTATTGATAACTATGGTACCGCCGCTGTTTGAGAGGATTCCGGTATAGGATGCGGAAGTACCGCCCTTGGTCAGCGACCATGCGAGGGTTCTGCCCTCCAGTCCGGACGTTGTCGGCAGGGATACGCTTATATTGCCGCCGATATGCACGGAAGACGGAACGGTGAACGGGAAGCTGGCTATCGGTTTGACTGTTGACGTGTTGGATGTGAAGGCGAATTTCCTGCCGTTTATGTCCGTCACTTCCGCAATCAGCTTCACGGCGATAGTTTTGTCCGTGCTGATGGTAAGACTTCCGCCGCCTGTGCCGACAGTGCCTATGGCATATTGGGTATAGGGCTTAGGCTGCCCGCCATCCACAGAGATAAGCCAAGCGTTATTCGAGCCATTAAGCTCCGAGCCTGATGCGGTTACCGCAATGGGATCTCCGCTGTAAGTCAACGTCGGCAGGCTGATGCTCAAAGCCGGTATGGGGGATATTGTGAAGCTTTGGCTCTTAGTGAAGGTGCGATCGGTGGGGTCTGTCAGGGTGATAGTCAGTTCATACTGCCCTTTTGACGGAAAGGTAATCGTCCCGCCCGCTTTCGTCAGGGTTCCTGTTGCATAGGTCGAATATGGTTTTGCGTCGCCGCTGCCCTGGCGGATCGTCCAAGCTGCGGTGAGGTTCTCCAAATCCGTACCGTTAACGCTGACCGTTCCGGCTTCTCCGGCATACCAGGGCTGCGGGAGCCCGAGAACAACAGTCGGTATGGGATAGACTGTGAAGCTGCGGCTTTCGGCAAAATCATGATCGTTGTTATCCGTCATCGTGAGAATCAGCTCATACTGTCCTTTTGACAGGAAAGTAATTGTGCCGCCATCCTCGGTAAGGGCGCCGGAAGCGTATGTGGAATAGGGCTTCGTTTCGCTGCCCCCTTGCTTGATTGTCCAGCTTGCGGTGAGGTTCTCCAAATCCGTGCCACTGACACCGACCGCTCCAGCTTCTCTGGCGTGCCAGGTCTGCGGGAGGCTTAGTGCCATCGACGGGATGGGATAAATGGTAAAGCTCTGGCTTTTGGTAAAGGTGCGGCCGGTGGGATCTGTCAGGGTGAGAATCATCTCATACTGTCCTTTTGCCGGAATGATTACTGAGCCGCCTGCTTTTACCAAGGTTCCGATGGCATAGGTTGAATATGGTTTTGCGTCACCGCCGCCCTGACGGATCGTCCAATCTGCGGTGAGATTCTCCAGATCCGTTCCGCTGACGCTGACCGTTCCAGCTTCTCCAGCATACCAAGGCTGTGGGATGCCGAGCGAAACGGACGGAATGGGATAAACAGTGAAGCTGCGGCTTTCGGTGAAAACGCGGCCGTTGTTATCCGTCATGGTGAGGGTCAACTCATACTGCCCTTTCAACGGGAAGGTAATCGTGCCGCCATCCTTGGCAAGGGCACCGGAGGCATAATCAGAGTAGGGCTTTGCTTCACCATTTTCTTTTCTGACTGTCCAGTCTGCCGTAAGGTTATCCAAATCGGTGCCGCTGACGCCGACAGCTCCGCCTTCTCCGGCATGCCAGGTCTGCGGGAGGCTCAACGCCATGGACGGGATGGGATAGACGGTAAAGCTCCGGCTTCGGATAAAGGTTCGGCCGGTGGGGTCCGTCATCGTAAGGGTTAACTCGTACTGTCCTTTCGTCAGGAAGTTCAGGCTGCCGCCTGTTTTCGTCAGGGCACCGGAAGCGTATAGGTTATATGGCTGTACGCCGTCGTTACCCTGAGTGATTGTCCAGTCCGTGGTAAGGTTCTCTAAATCGGTACCGCTGACGCTGACCGTTCCATCCTCACCGGCGTACCAATTCTGAGGAAGCTCCAGCAGGATGGACGGAATGGGATAGACTGATGTGGATGTACTGTAGGAGAACACTCTGCCCAAGGCATCCGTCATTGAGGCGGTGAGAGTGTAATTTCCAATTTGCGTAAAGCGTATTTTGCCGCCGTAGGCGTTCAGGCTTCCCACTGCTACGTCGGAAAGCTCAACAGGGGCGCCGTTTTTGGTGGCTGTCCATTCCACCGGCAGCATATTGTTGTTGCCGCGGGTTCTCAGGTCGATGGTGCGGTCGGTGTGGGTCGATTCGGGAAGCTCGAAGGAAATGCTCAGTACTGGCAGAACTTCGATCTTGCCGCCGTTCTCGAACAAATACACCCGTCCGGTTTCATCGGTGATTCGGGCGATCAGCTCATAAGTTCCGGCGTGCTTGAAGCGTATGGAGCCACCGCTGTTGTCTAGCGTACCGCTGACATAAGTCCCAAAATCCTGGAATCCGAAGCCGTTCTCCAGCAGCCATTCTACCTTAAGGCTGCCAAGCTCTGAGGTTTCCGGAACCACGTTGACGATGGTGTCGGTATGAGCCGTTTCCGGCAAGGTATATGTGATGCCGGGGACGGGATAAACCTTGACCGTCGCTGTGTAGCTGTAGCTTCTGCCTGCCTGGTCAGTGAAGGCGGCTTTCAGAACATACTCGCCTTTATTTATGAAGCGGATGTCGCCGCCGTCATTGGACAGCTCACCCTGAACCGCATCGGTAAGGTCAACAGCTTCTCCATCCTTAGTCAGCGACCACTGGATTGTAGCTTCGCCGAGGTTTTCAAAGCGGGTTTCCACATGCACCGCCTTGTCAGTGTGGGTGATCTCCGGCACATAAAAGCCAATGGAGCCTACCGGATAGACCGTCACGGTATCGGATGCTTCAAAGGTTCTGCTGGTTTCATCAGTGAGCGTTCCAGTAAGCGTATACACGCCCTTATCCTTGAAGCGGATATTTCCGCCGACATCGGTCAGCGTACCTTCGGCCGCATCCACAAAAGCGAGCGCCTCGCCGTTTTTAGTGAGGCTCCAGTTGACCGTCAGGCCATCCGCTTCCGTCAGTTCTGTTGAAACGTCGAGGGTCGTATCCGTATGGGAAGCCGACGGGAGGTCAAAGGAAATTCCGGCCACAGGATAGACCTTGGTACTTTCACTATGAGTGAACACCCGGCCGGTTTCGTCGGTGATGGATGCTGTCAGCGCATATTCACCCTTGTTCCCGAACACAAAGGTGCCGCCCTCGTTTCCAAGGTTACCGTCCAGAATATCAGTCAGCTCTGCAGCTTCGCCGTCCTTCGTCGCCGACCACACAATATCGTGACCGTAGAGCTTTTCCAACGAGAAGGTGAGCGTGACCGATTTGTCGGTATGAATAGCTTCCGGCAGATCAAAGCTCATGTCGATAACCGGATACACTGTGATCTGTCTGGACAGTACGGTTTCTTTTCCTCTGGCGTTTTTCGCCGTGGCAGTCAGAGTGTACTGTCCGTCCTCCTTGAATTGAATGGCGCCGCCCTCCAAGCCGAGGCTTCCACTGACGGCGTCCTCCAGCTCCACAGGCTGTTGAGAGCCGTCCACGGCAGTTTTGGTCAGCGACCAGGCAAAGCTTTTCATGTATTTCCATACGGGCATCACCTGAATATTGCTGTCGGTATGGGCTGTTGCGGGAAGCTCGAACCTCACCTGTGCAGGCGGATAATATGAGCCACCGCCGGAACCGCCGCCTGGATTGCTCGGCGTTGACGTAGGAGAAGGCTTGTTCTCATCCGGATTTGTCGGGGTAGGCGTCTGCTGTCTCTGCTCCGGAGCTTCCGGTGCCGGACTCGGAGTTTTTGTATCCGGAGTCTGGGAAGGAATAGCCGGCGTCGATATTGACGGTTCTGGCTTGGTCTTGTCGATCAGATCCTCAGCTTCACCCTTAGTCAACGAATCGTTAGGGTGGATTTTGTTGTCATCCGTGTCCCCGATAATTCCGTCCTCGCGGCCGATAATGACATATCCCTTGTCATCATCCTTGATATCTGCCTGATCCTGATATCCGCTGTGCCCCTGTGTGTTTATGGCTTCCTCGTTTTTCCCCTCCGCTTTTACGAGCATCTTAATGATCTCGGCACGGGTGATTGGATCATCTGGATGGAAGCCGTCGGGGTAATCGGCGGGATCAATAATACCGGCGTCAATGAGCGCCTCGATGTTTTTCTCCGACCAGTGGCCGTCAATGTCGGCAAAGCTGGGCGGGTTTTTTTCCGCATTTAAGGTATCAAGCCGAATATCCTGCGCCAGAATTGCTGCATACTCGCCGCGTGTAATGATCTCGTCCTTACCAACGAAGCTTTCCGGATGCAGACGGTATGCCGTATAGATTCCGCCGCACACGAGAAGCAGGAGAACGATGGCAATTATGCCGATGAGTTTTCCTTTCTGTTTCATGGGTTTTCTCAATCCTTTCTTTAATTTTTGACAATGAAAAAGCCGGAACCATCTTTCTGATTCCGGCCTCAAGTCCTTATTGATTTCATAGCTTCAGCTCCATGCCGCTCGGCTCCTGCTGATCCTTGAATAAGGCTTCCAGTGCTTCCTGTGACGGATGGATGAGTTTACCGTCGATCATCTCGAACACGCAGAAGTCGTCGCGGTCGCAAATCATCACCCGGTGCTGATAATCCTTCTGCATTTCGATATAGTCCCGCACCTCCTTGGGGCTGCACAGCCACACGCCGGAGGTATATCGGCCGTCGGGCAGAAAGCAATAGCCGCTGTACTGCGGCTCATGGCTTTTCAGATCCAGTGCATCTGCCGGGCGGATCTGCGAGAGCTGGAGCAGGGCATGATCGGACAGGATTTCAGGTTTTGCGATACCAAGGACGTCACTACGGTTCCAGCGAACCTGCTCTCCGTTTGCAAGGGAGACTGTAAATACTGAACGGCCTATGGGGTTCGCATTGCTTCCATTTCCTCCGGTGCAATAGCACATCTGATGCTTTGCGTTCCTGTGTTCACCCAGCAAGGAGGAAGGGCGGAGTATGATAACCCTGCCGCTTAAAAGTATGTCATATCCGATTTGCAGGCAATCCTCCTGTGTAAATAATTCTTTCTCAGTCAACTCGGATCGGCTCCTTTCTTTTTTCTATTATATCCAACAATCTTGCGGCTATAGATATAAGCGTATCCTCCGGCATGTCGCGGATGGCGGAGCGAACGAACGCCTCCACTGCCTCCGGCGACTGGTCGCCGATCTCAATAAGATCGACCTTCTTAGCTGTGATGACGCCCTTCTGGATTCCGAGGCGAACGATATCGCCATGATCCATTTCGGCGGCGGCGCGCAATGCCTTCGGAATCAGGACGCGCCCCTTGTTATCTACGATTTTGTAAATGGGCTTTGCTATCATACAAAGTATCCCTCCTTTCTCATAACCTCCCGTACAGTACCGGGGTCAATGCCGAGCATATCGAACAGGTCGTGAAGCTCATCCGGAAGGTTGTCCAGAATATCCCCCGCCTTTATGATGATGGCGCCAGGGACGCATATGATTTCCAGAGCGCTTTCTTCCGGAATCTCCGCTGCCTCCAGAAGCAAATCGGGAAGAGTCAGGGAAATTTCCACGTCATCTTCCCGACAGTCACACGTCTGCTCAGCAGATTCCAGGACGTCGGGAGTGACAACAAGCTGCGGGCAGGTTTTTTCAGATTCCTCATGATTCACAGCAAGAGTAACCTGCACCTCGTCGCCGGGCGTCAGTCCCACAGCGTCAATCTGCTCAACCGGAAGGGCGATGCGGCCGTGGTCATCAACGATAGCGCGCATTTCAAACAGTTTCATATTGATGTACCTCCTGATAGATTTGATTTGTTATTACATGCCGTAAAAATCGGCGAGGTTGAATAACCCCAGCTGGGTCGGCATATCCCTCAGCCTTTCGCCGGTATCGTAATTTGAGATAAGGACTTCGGCGTATTCGCAGCCGTTGTCGTAACGCTGGGCAAGGTTGTTGATACGGCTGACCGCTTCGATGTTGAAGTCTTTATATAGCTCCCGAATGAATTCGCAGTCGTTGTAGCTGACCAGCCATTTCCCCTGGCAGGATGCAAGGGTGTCCCGCAGGCGGTAGTGATCGTCTTTCTTAAATTCCACGGCGTAGTGTCCTTCCGTCTGATAATATGGCGGGTCACAATAAATGAAGGCATTTTCACGGTCGTATTGCTTGATCAGTTCTTCAAAGTCCTTATTCTCAATGACCGTATCCTTAAGCCTCCGGCTGCCCTGCCAGAGAAGATGAAAGGTTTTTCGGATATCGAAGGGCTGGCACCCGTAGCTGGTGCAGCCGCTTCCGTAGCTTAACCGGATGAGACGATAGAATACAGCGGCTCGTTTTACGTCATTCATCTGTGCGTTTTCCAGAAGGATTGGCTTAATTTCCTCAAACTGCGGTTCACTTAGAAACCTCTGCGCAATCTCCAGTTCCTCCCGCAGGTACTCGTTTGTGAATTCCTCTCTCTCCAGATATTTTTTCAGGACATTGAATTCGTCGCGCCCGTTCAGCGGAAAGAATTTCAGCTCCTTGAGAAGAGCAAAGGGACGATCGCGGACGCAGCGGAACAGATTTGCCAGGTCTGAATTGAAATCGTTATATACCTCCATAGCGGCGTCCGGAGGCCGTCCGAACAGCACCCAGCCTCCGCCGCCAAAGACCTCAATGTACCGTCCGAATTCCTTCGGCATACGCTGATAGATCATATCCCGCAGAGCCTTTTTGCCGCCCACCCAACTGATGATGCTGTTCAATACATCACCTCCCTTTGCTCCGGCGGCTGAATTTCTCAACGTCGGTCCTAATGCAGGAGCCGTCAGGACTCCAGCAGATAAAGCCGACGCCGGGATAAGGACAACCGGCACAGCGGGCTTTATCTTCAGGTAGAGGCAAGGAATGCTTTGCAGGAGGACTGTTTTCTCCGGCTCCTATTTTTTCTTCTGGTGTTACATCATGCTTCATGTTTCAGCTCCTTTCTCGGAAAAACAAAAAAGGCGCCGCTTTTTTTGTAAGACAACGCCTTCTCGTTCTTTTATTTAGTT
>Ga0209347_1006692_pt1 | contig 10055 bp, 8 predicted proteins | sample AutmiccommuBRH23_FD_187382 | JGI IMG/M metagenome (GOLD analysis project Ga0209347, IMG submission 187382) | Deep subsurface microbial communities from Mt. Terri, Switzerland - Autotrophic microbial communities BRH/23 (SPAdes) (version 2) | ecosystem: Environmental > Aquatic > Deep subsurface >... | reverse complement strand
CAACTGACCTATCACCTATTTCTTCAGCCCGGGGATTTTATCAAGAATATGCTGAATGCTGGGGAAGAGGTCTACGGCGTGGGGGAAGGCCATGGCCTCAGCGAACCGCTCCTGGAAATCATGCTCAACAGCAGTCTCAATAAACTCTACACTGGCAGCGACATCACGGGCTTCAATCCGCTTGTCTTTATCAAGCAGAGCTGCCTGGGCACCGTCGCCAGCGGCGTTACCAACTGCGGCAACATTATCAAGGTCACAGTCAGGGAACATACCTATAACCATGGATGACTCCTTGTCTATAAAGCTGCCGAAAGCACCGGCCAGTGTAACGCGGTCTATCTTATCGACCCCCAGGTGCCTCATCAGCATCTTGGCGCCGACATAGAGAGCGGACTTAGCCAACTGGACGGCCCGGATATCACCCTGGGTTACGGTTATGTCTTTACCGATACCACTGTCTTCGGCAAAAATCATAACGTACTCGGCCTTGCCGTTTTCGTCCCTGCGCAGGCGATCGGTGTCCAAATTAAGGTTCATTTTGCCTGATTTATTTATAATACCGGCCTTGAATACCTCAGCTACCATGTCGATAATACCTGAACCACAGATGCCCTTGGCGTTACCCTTGCTGCCGCGGCCATGCCATGCCTCATCACCGATTACCTTATAGGTACATTCAAGGGTCTCGGGGTCAATTCTCAGTTTCTCTATAGCACCGGGAGCAGCCCTCATCCCAAACTTTATCTGGGCCCCTTCCAGGGCCGGACCAGTGGCACATGAGGTAGAGAGAAGCTTTTTCCGGTTGCCGAGGTCAATCTCACCATTGGTTCCAATGTCGATCAGCAGACGGACTTCTTCATCCTGCTTATATGGCTCCTCAGCAATGAGCACGGAAACGTTATCGGGACCCACAAAACCTGCCTCTACAGGCAGTATGTGAACATTAGCAGCTTTATGGATGTGAATGCCCACGTCACGGGCTTTGACATCGAAGGGTGCACTGATGGCAGGAGCAAAAGGTGCCCTGCCCATGAACTTAGGTTCAAGGTTTAACAGGCAGTGGTGCATAGCGGTATTGAATACAAGGGTTATTTCCACTACATCCTCAGCCTTTAAACCAACCTTTTCGGTCATCCGCTCGGCCAGAGTGTTAATGCCTTCAATGATGGCATCGTGCAGCTTTTCCCGGCCATCGGTATTCATCATAGCGTAGGTAATCCGGGAGAGGACATCCTCACCATAACGGACCTGCGGGTTCATCATCCCGTCCTTAATTAACATCTCACCGGTCTTGAGGTCACAAAGATAAGCTGCCACTGTGGTTGTACCAACATCGATACCGATACCGTACCATTTCTGAGCAAATCCCGGTCTGATATCAATAATCTCCCGGTCATACAGAACAGTTACGGTAACTTTCCAGTCTCTTTCCCTGATAATATTGGGAAGTTCCCTGAGCACAAAGAAATCAATGGATATGTTATCCAGTCCGAACTGTTCTCTTAAAGCATCCTGGATACGGCACAGGTCATCCCGGTGGTCTTCCAGGGTGGCCTTGGACATTTCAACATAGTAGTTCTTCACCGCCGGATTAAGCTTAAATTTCCGCTCTTTACCGGTCTGCAGTACGACCTGGTCAGCCTTACGGCTCTCTTCTGGAACGAATACCAGGACATCTCCCTCAACATTGGTGGCACAGGCCAACCGGTAACCATTGGAGAGCTCTTCTTCCGTCAGCAAGTCTTTCTCTTCTTCCGATAAAGTAGACAGATGTTCAATTTTTGAATCGATATTAAACTTTTCAAAAAAGCCAGTTTCAATTTTGACTTTGCATTTACCACATACCTTATGAGCCCCGCACGGCGCTTCAATCTCCACCCCTAATTCATAGGAAGCTTCCAGCAGGGTCTTGCCGGAGGCAACTTTTCCCCTGCGCCCCGAGGGCTGAAAAATAACATTATATTCCATTCTAAGTTAATCCCCTCTCCCTTTTGGTTAAACTCTTGCTTCTTCAGCTGTTTCAACAATTGCTATCAGGTTTGCGGTTTTAGTGGCCGGAGGAACGGCACACCCGGGGGAGAGCATAGCGAACCCTTTGGCAATACATTCCCGAGTCTCTGCTTTAACCTTCTCCTGGTCTCCCTGGAACAGAGTATTAACCGGGTCAATAGCCCCAACAATCGGGGTGGTGAGTCCTTCGGCCTTGTAATTTTGCAAAGCATCCGGTACGTTTACGACCGGTTCAACGCTAACTGCAGCGCAACCTGTCTTGGCTATGTCAACCATAATCCGGTCCAGCTTACCACAAATGTGAATAATAGTCGGTACACTGAATGCCTCGACCAGGTTTTTCTCATAAGGTTGTGCAAGTTTACGGTAAATAGGAGGACTTATCATATCGAGGGATGCCATCATATCCTCAATAACAATGGCGTCTGCCCCGGCGTCAATCATCGCTAAACCGAGGGTCTTTGCAGCTTGTTCGCCTACTTCTACGTAATGCACAACGTTTTCCGGTTTCTTGTAAGCTTCCATCAACATACTGGTAATCTCCAGGATCTGACCGGCAATACTGAAAGGCCCGATGACACCGCCAATAATAATTACCTTATCACCAAGGGTATCTTTCAAAATCTTGATCGCATCCAACAGTTGGGGGATCCGGCCCTTTTTCAGAAAGTCATCAGGAAAAGGCACAGTGTCACCGAGTTTATATGGATGTACCTTTACACTGGGCAGCCCTTGCTTACCGCCGTCTTTCAGAGTGGCGCCGAAGGCTTCGGCCTCATGGGTTTGGCAAAAGGGAATCCTTACAGCATCATAACCTAAGATTGAGTGTCCGCCACTAGCCAGCTTAGCCATCAGTTCCGCGTCCAGCAGAGCATCGGGCCAGTAACTGTTGAGCTTTTCCATCTGCTCATAGGTAGCATGCTGACAAACACTTATTACCGGCAGCCGGTCAACCGGTTCGCCTTTAAGCGCTGCCATAAATCTTTCACGACTGTTCATTGTTCTTTTCATCTCCTTTATTTTTTATTGAAACCTGATTCTTTGTGTAGTCGGTTATTTAGGTGATACCGCTCACTCCTTTCGCAAGATGCTAGAATTTTTTATTTTGAAATGTATAAGCGGTTTTCCCTGCCCACTGGGCAAGCCACTATACAGTGAGCGCAGATCATCTTGCCTATAACCTTGGCATGGTATGCAAGCTGCCGGGCACATTTATCGACGTTTATCACAGGTTGGCCGGCCTTATCACGGGACCATTGCACGCCATTGACGGCGCCGGCCGGGCAGGCTTCCACACAGCGCCTGCACCCTTTACACTCACCCTTTAAATATGGATGCTCAGAGACCTCTAAGGGGGCATCTGTTAATACAGTTGCCCAGCTTAATCTGGCTCCAAATTCCCTCGTTACAAGCAAGCCGTTCTTGCCAATCCAGCCCAGACCGGAGCAGGTAGCAGCCGTCTTATGCGGAAACAGGGGGAAAAGTTTGGCAGCAAAAGAAAGGTCAATTTTATCAGTGTCCGGAGGTATAGCAAAGGCCTTCCAACCCAATAACCGCAGGTAGGAAACAATTCTTTTCTGGATACTTTCCAATTTGCTATCTATGACCGGGTACTGGTTGGTATAAGCGATTACCGAGTTATTGCTAATGATGCTGTCCTCTCCGGAGGGGTGAACAATAGCCAATGAAATGGCAGTAGGCAGGTGTTTAAACTCCCACGCCAACCCCTCAGTAACGTCACCAAACCCTACAAGGTTTGCACCCCAACTCTTAATCATCTTGTTAAACTTCCTGCTGATAATCAGGTTTACATCGGTTGTTTTTTTGTTTAGATTAGCTAGAGACTGTTTTAACATGGTCCACCTCATCTCGAGTTTCCTCACGGCACCGGTGCCGGCGCTGCCCCCTTAGTTCCTTCACGACTTCTCTATTTGCAATATTTATGCCAACCTACACTATGCAGCGAAAATATACATATTCATATAGGTGCAGCACCTCTATTTATGGTACTTTTTCGATAAAGCAGGAGTAAAGCTCATCCCACTAAATGCCCTTCCTCAACAATTCAAAACTGTTCCAAGAAAGAACATTATGCGGTAAGTCTTTTCATAACATTCCTCATCCACAACCAAATAGTGTCCTATAGCGGCACACTCTGACGAGTAAGACGACTGTTCTATTTTGGAACTGTGTTCCGCAGTGTTCTGGAACAAATGATACAGTCAATGGAACAAAGGTCTTGAGTTGGACAACATAAACCGGCTTGTCCTTTTAGCCTGTTTTATTTTTTTTATGTCGAAATAACGCCTTGTAAGTGATTTTTATCCTGGTCAGATGTTGACTGTGGCACGGTAATTGCAAAAGTCCTAAGCAGAACCTGTTATTTTTTAGGGAAGGAGGTGAACGAGATGAATGAAGTGTTTAACCTGGGATTGATTCTGTCATCTTTTGCCGGGGGATTATTTGCAGCAGTCATAGGCGCGCTGCCAGCATTTATTCTGAGTGGGGTATTCATCCTGATGGGAGTTGGCATAGTGCTGGGCGGTGGTTCAGCGGATGCGCTGAACTTTCTGGGCATAGGCCCCTTCTTCGGGCCGCATATTGCGTGGGCCTCGGCTGTCGCGGCCACCGCTTATGCGGGGAAGAAAGGTCTCTTGGAGTCAGGACTAGAAATTAAAACCCCGCTGGGCAAACTAAAAGACCCTTATGTCCTTATAGTAGGAGGGATTTTCGGTGTACTGGCGTACATTATTAGTGCGCTGCTGACTCAGCTAAATTTCCCCGCCAGCCCCATCGCCACTGCTGTGTTTGTTAATCTTGTGATAGCCCGCCTGATTTTCGGAAAAAGTGGTATTTTTGGTAGACCGGAAGGAAAAAAACAGGTACTGCCGACCGCTCAAGACCTTCCATTATCAGTCCTGCTAGGCTTGGCCGTGGGTATGGCCACCGCCTATATTACGAAGGCCACCGGCAATGTATTAATCGGTTTTGGCATAAGTGCCGTCATCCTTTACTACTTGCAGATGGGGTTTGAAGTTCCTGTTACACACCATATCTCATTTACCGCTGCACTTGCCACTCTCGCCACAGGCAATATTTATCTGGGAGCAATTGCCGGCGGCATTGCCGCAATCATTGGTGAAATAATTACTAACCTTTTTGTAAAAGACGGTGACACCCTGATCGACCCCTGGGCGGGGACTATCGTCGTATCTTCTTTCCTGCTGTACTTCTGGCCTAAATAATAAGTTAAGGGGCTATCTGAGATAGCCCCTTAACTTAACCCTTCTTTCTCGTCAAGAAGAGAGTTGTATTTATATAAGATAAAATTTACATGGCTGCCTATCTCCTCAAGACAGGTGTAATCCCATACTCGAAAAGATACCACCAAAAACGGTTCTGTCCCTGTCCCGCGAAAAACAACTGTTCCGTACTGTTTAAGGATATCAAGGTCATTGATACTCACTCTCCTGCACCTATACGGAGCTGACAAGATATCTTGCGTAATGTGGAGATGTGACGGTTTATTAAGAATAACGCTAAACTCCACCGGCGCAGCCGGGGGCGTAAAAGTGTACACGGCTCCAAGATAGACAGGCATCTCCTCAACGTATGTAATGTGAGGGTAAATATAACCGCTCTTGATGTTAATAAAATCGATTTTACACAGATGAATGATGGGTTCCTGATTCCCGTTCCTGCGCAGTGGGAAGTAGCTGGCCCGTTCACTTTCGAAATACCTCCGGCCGCCATCCCTGTAAGTAAAGGCACCACATTCCGGGCATTTAGACCTGGAGAGTACGACCTGACTTCCACAAACTGGACATTTCAGCGACTCCCTGGCAGTCTCCAGAGAGATCACTTTATCTTTGGGCAGCCTAGCTGCCGCCCTGTACTCAGGAATTAGAAGAAAACGAAATCTCATCTCCTCCTCATCCCGACAATCGTCAAAGTTATACTCCCGGAACACCCCGGGCTGGTTGGCAGCTCTGGCATATGCATCAAGAGTATTCCGGATGACCACCAGTCCTTCATGATCGATGTTTTGGAAGTTATAAACCGCGGCCCCTTCTTTGTATCCAAATATCATTTCTGCCGCCATATTCCCGGTGCGGTCTTTTTTTATGACCAGTTCCACCTGCCGGAGTTCCATCTGACCAGGGTTTATCTCCCCAAAAGCACTGCTGGCAATCACCACTTTAACGAGTTTTTCCCCCTCATTCAGGTTCATGTTATCAGCTCCACATTAAATTTTGTGAGTATTATTACCAATATTAAGAAAAAAAACCGGGGTTCATTGGAGAACCCCGGTTTCCTGTTGAAATGTTAGATTGGTCTTGTAACCCAGACCGTGTACGAATAAGCTTGGCCATCCGCATAAACCGTTACGCAAAGGCTTCTGGTTACCTGGGTAGCGCTGAAATTAAAGAAAAGTTTACCGTAGTTAGTTGCAGTCCCATCACTCCATATTAAATAAATGTCGCCAATAGCGCTGTATCCGCTGATGTTCCCCAGCAAGTCAGTCTTCGGGACAGAGGTTATGTTTCGAACTTCGACGGTTTGCACAGTGATTGGTTCAACAACCGTTATGGTTATTGAACCTGTCCCCTCAAAATTCACGCCGCTGCTGCCGGCATCCATGACAATATCATATGTGACAACATGAGTGCCAGGTGCGGAAGCCATAAATTCGGCACTGGAAACGCAAGTACCATTCTCACTTATCACTGTCGAGGATTTTGCCGCTCCGGTCCAGTTGTCTGTGAAAGCAGAACCCTGTTTCACGGTCACAGCGGTCAGCTGGACAGCTTCGCCGGCTTTTACTATAACTGATGAAGCAGCCAATGAAACGTCTACGGATTTAGAGTTGGGAACAGCCAGTGAAACGTCTACGGCTTTGGGGTGGGGAACAGCCATTGCCACAGAACCCATGCTCAAGATAAGCAATGCTGTTACAATAAGCAATTCAAAGAGCTTTTTCACATGATTTCCTCCCTTTGTTTTAATGCCCCAACCTTGCCTCAATTAATACACCGCATAAAATATCGACGGTCTGCATTCGCCGATATCACTTTAATCGCTCTGAAGGGCAAATTTATTAACAGTCGAAATTACCCGTATAAGATGAAATTAGCTGTAATTCGTCCCAGAAGTTTATTCCTTATTGACATAATACTGTTATTTCTAATATAGTATTATTTAAATACTACTTTAAGATTGGGGGTTGCATCTTGACATCATCTCTTTCCAAAAAGGGTGCTTTTGGGGTGCTATCCCTGGCCCATATGATTAACGACGGTTACACCAATTTTATTCCTCAGCTTATTCCATTTCTCATCGTCGGCCGCGGTTTTTCGGTTTCAAAAGGAGCAGCCCTAATAGCGGCTTTTAGCATCTGTTCATCTCTGGTCCAACCTGTCTTCGGTTACCTGGTTGACCAAAAAGGCCAGCGCTGGCTCGTCTACGTCGGCACTCTGTGGATGGGAACTCTGCTGGGCATTATTGGCTTCGTACCGTTTTATCCGGCGATGCTGTTGATTTCAGCCTTAGCCGGCCTGGGCACTGCCGCCTTTCACCCCCAGGCCATGTCTATGGTAGGCCAGCGTGCTGGTAACCGCAAAGGTTTTTTGCTGGGATTTTTTATTGCCATGGGAAACTTAGGTATTGCCCTTAGCCCCGTGGTCTTTCTCCCGATGTTTAAATATTATGGTTATCATTCTACCTGGGTCGCCATTATCCCGGGAATGCTGACAGCTATATTACTCTATATATTTGCGCCCACCACCGGCTCAGCAGCAAGCCCCTCCCAAACTCTGGGCCAGGCTCTGGCGGCGTTAAGAAAAGGCTCAGCAGACTTAAATAAACTGATGATGGTGGTAGCAATCCGTTCTCTGGTACACACCGGCCTGATGATGTTGCTGCCCTTGTACCTTCTTGATAAGGAATTTTCTGTGGAGGTTACCGGTTACCTGATGTTTTTCACCCTGGCTGCGGGGTCAGTCGGTGGAATTATCGGCGGTTATATTTCCGACCGTTACGGTAGAAAAATTCTAATTGTCAGCTCCTTGGTCCTGGCCGCCGTTTTCTTTTACGGCTTCCTGAGCACCGGTGGCATCTTGTCATTTGTCCTGCTGTCTATAGGCAGTATGTCCCTGCTCTCCTCCATGTCCGTAACAGTGGCCGCCGCCCAGGAGATAATCCCTCAAAACAAAGCCCTGGCTTCCGGCCTGAGCCTCGGATTCGCAATAGGTATGGGGGCTTTGGCCATAACACCGGTGGGAAAGTTTGCCGACGTATTTGGATTGGAAGCTGCAGTCCGGTTAGTATTCACCTTGCCGCTGGTGGCAGCCTTGGCAGGGATATTCCTCCGCGGAACCCGGCAGGAAGAAAAACATTTATCTGTTTAAACAAAGGAAAATTAGAACTTTAACAAAGCAAGCCTTCACTAAGTGAAGGCTTATTCTTATTCTATAAAGAAATACCTGGTAGAGTCTACCGTTTATGTAATGATAAATTTACGCATTAGATCCTTAAACGAAACATGCATTGATTTCTTAACAAGTAATACCGACTTGTTGTTTAAAATCGGCGCTACAACATTAAACACCTCATCTGAGTTCTTGCAGCAATATACTTTATTCGGACTCATACCTTTCTCTATAGCTCGTTTCGCTATGACCTCTGCCTCTTTGCCTAAGGTAATTAACAAATCTATGCCCATGTTGGCGATTTTTTCTCCTACCAGGGAATGATAAAAAGCACTGTGTTCCCCCAGTTCATCAATGTAACCTAATACAACAATATTTTTTCTATTACGACCAACGGTCTTGAGTACTGCTAAAGCCGCCTCAAGAGAAGTAGGATTTGTACTCCAGGTGTCGTCTATGACCATACAGTTTTTTATTCCCTGGCGGATTTGCAGATGGCTTTCCAGATGCTTGAAAGTACGTAGTAATTTTGCGGCGGTATGGACATTAAAGCCTATAGCATGTACTGCTGCGATTGCCGCCAGGGCATTATATACATTATGCTCCCCCAGCCCCGGTATAAAACACCTGTAAGCCCTGCCCTTATAATGTAAGGTGTATTTCATTCCATTTCTATAATATCTAATACCTGAAGCACGGAATTCAGCCTTCCTGCCTACCCCAAAATATATTATTTTCCCTTTAAAAGGTGATAAATCAATCTTTCTTATGTTTTCATCATCAGCATTCAGTATTAGCATCCCGGTGTACGACAAGCATTTGAGCATCTGTGCTTTAGCCTTCAGATAACCCTCCTCTGACTTACAGCCCAGCAGATGGTCTATACCTATTTTAGTAATGACTCCTACTTTAGTTTTAAAATACTTGGCATAATTCAATAAATCCCCTGGCCAGGCTACCCCCATTTCGATAACTGCTACTTCTGTGGATTCGTCCATCTCTGTGAGGTACCCCAAATTATAATTCAAGTCGTTTCGGCTGCGTTTTGTCGCCAGAACATGATACTTACTCTGCAAAATGTGTTTAACCATATCTTTCGTTGTTGACTTCCCACAGGTCCCGGTGATACCGATAACAGGACAATTAAACAGGCTGCGATAGTATGTAACGAACGCCCAGTAAGCTTTGGTAACGTCGTTTACTTCGATCACTGTAATTTTTTTGCCCAGACTGCTAAGTCTTCGCGGTGTTTTTGTTATTACTGCACAGTGTTTTAGTTCTTTTAAACGTTCCGGCGGGCAGCTTACAGTTTTGCCCGTCAGGTGAAAAAGCAGCGTATTAGAACTCAGTTTTTTTGCTGATTTGACAACCCTGGTAATGGTGATATCAGTGTCTCCCTGAACAATTCGGCCACCTGTCTTGGCAAGGATTGCCTTAAGTTTTATACTCTTCATACGATCACCCCGTTCAAAGAACAACTTCCTAATAAATCTTACGTAATAACGGAGTAATCTGTGCCATGAGAAGCAGGTACAGCTTAATCACATTTTCTATAGAAAAACAAAAAAATAGCCCGAGGTTTCGCTAAACCTCAGACTAATTTATTAATGCCTGTTG
>Ga0209347_1006691_pt1 | contig 10056 bp, 9 predicted proteins | sample AutmiccommuBRH23_FD_187382 | JGI IMG/M metagenome (GOLD analysis project Ga0209347, IMG submission 187382) | Deep subsurface microbial communities from Mt. Terri, Switzerland - Autotrophic microbial communities BRH/23 (SPAdes) (version 2) | ecosystem: Environmental > Aquatic > Deep subsurface >... | reverse complement strand
TGGCCCGCATCCCCCCACTGGGCCACGGCCCGGCCGAATATCCGGGTGCTGTATTCAACCGACAGGTAAAGCGACGGGGATACGGCGGCAACCGCTTCCATGGCGCTCATCAGGGTGGTCATCCCGTTGAATCCATCTGTATCCGCCACCCCCAGCTTCAGGTACGGGGTTTCCCCCAGTTTGCCGATCGCCGACCGGATATTCCCGGTGGCAGACGGTCCGGCGGCATCCATGGGGTGATCGGCCGCGAAGGATTTGAGCATCTGGTAAATTTCAATGAAAAGGGTGAATTCCTTTTCCGTGTAATCGTAGTTCATTATGGTCTCTCCTAAAAAGCCTGTTTGTTGGTTCTCGTGCACGGCCGGGAACCAGGATTTTTCGTCAAGATCAAGGAAGGCGAAAATTTTAACCGCAGGCATACCGTTTGTATTCCGAGGATTAAAATTTTAGCCTGACCCAGATATTGGCGAAAAAGACGGTTTCCGTTCATACGCTACATCAGCTTCGAGATGATCATCTTCTGTATATCCGAGGTGCCGCCGCCGATCGGGGCCAGGCGGCTGTCGCGGAAGATCCGTTCCATGTCGTACTCGTGGCAGTAACCGTAACCGCCGTGGAGGACGACTGCGTCATTTGCCGGCGCCATGCTCCAGTCGCCGATGAACAGTTTGGCGACCGCGGCTTCCAGGTGATTCAGGGGCCGCTTCTGGTCCTTGCACCAGGCGATCCGGTAGACCAGGCCCCGGGCGACTTCCCCGAAGATGCGCATATTGGCGAGCTTGTGCTTGGTGGCCTGGAACTGGCCGATGGCCCTGCCGAACTGCACCCGCTGTTTGGCGTAATCGGAACAGCGCTTGAGCATGTAGGTCGATGCCCCGAGAAAGGGGGCGAGCAGCGCGCTCCGGTCCCATTCCACGGTCTGAAGCGACATGTTGAAGCCGTCCCCTTCTTTTCCCACGAGATTTTCCGCCGGGATTTCACAGTTGTTGAAGAAGAGCTCCGAGGTCTGGGAGGTCCGGACCCCCATCTTGATCAGCGGTTCGCCCGAGGTGAAACCCGGGGTCCCTTTTTCGACCAGGAACGCCGATATGCCGGCGTGCTTTGCCGCCGGATCGGTTTTGGCGTAGACGACGGCCACGTCGGCGATCGGCCCATTGGTGATAAAGATCTTGCTTCCGTTCAGGACATACTTGTCCCCTTTCTTCTCGGCCGTCGATTTCATGGAGGCCACGTCCGACCCGGCGTCCGGCTCGGTTAGCCCCATGCAGCCGATCATCTCGCCGGAGCAGAGTTTGGGGATGAATTTGCGCCGCTGCGCCTCGGTGCCGTGCTTGAAGATGGTGTCGGCGCAAAGGAAGGTATGAGCGCCGTACGCCAGGGTCAACCCGCCGTCGACGCCCGCCTCCCCCAGGGCTTCGCCGGCCATGACCGTGGTGATCACGTCCGCGCCGCCGCCGCCGTATTCCTCGGGAAAATGGAGCCCCAGTATCCCGAACTCCCCGAGCTTCCGGAACGATTCGAAGTCGAATTCCTTGTGGAGATCATGTTCCTGTACCCGCGGAACGATCTCCTTCTTGGCAAACCGGATGATCTCTTTTTTGAACATCAACTGCTCTTTGGTAAATGCAAAGTCCATCGGTCACTCCCCATCTGCAGGTTTTATGATTGATCCATTACGGAAAATCGGTTCCGGACCTCTTTTGTCCATTTCAAGTTCACAAATCAAATCTGGTTCAATAAATAAAATCAGGTTCAGTATAATGTCAAGTTTTAATTGAATCGGATTCAGTAAGTGAAGAAAAATTTAAATCGGAATCCCAGATTGAAAAAACAGTTGCAATCCGTGGAAACTTTCACATAATTGATTTACGAAACTGAATGAGGTTCAAAATACGAAGTTTATTTGACCACCGAGCCTCGGGATCATAACGACAGAATCATTTTTAATTGGACAATTTGATAACGCATAACTTGAAAGGAGTGCGGTTATGATTGAAGAATTTTTGATCCACGGGATTAAAGACGTGGAAGAGATCGAGAAAGTCCCCTGTTCGGAACGCATCAGGGAACGGAACACCGTCGAGATGCTCGAAAAAGGGGCGAAGCTCGACCCGGACGCCGCCGCCATCAGTTTCCTGATGAACGGCGACAGCTACGAAACGCCGATCGTGATCCCCTACAAACAGCTGATCGGCCGAATCCGGCAGACGGCCAACCTGTTCCATGACCTTGGGGTCGCCCCGAACGACGTGGTCACCTATGTTCTCCCCAACCTCCCCCAGACCCATTACGTGCTGTGGGGGGCCGAGGCCGCCGGGATCGCCAACCCGATCAACCCGCTCCTGGAGGCTGCCACCATCCGGGATATCTGTATTTCAGCCAAAACAAAGGTGATTGTCGCCCTTGCCGACATGCCGGGCACTGAGATCTGGAAGAAAATCGATTCCATCCGGAAGGAAATTCCGACCCTTACGCACGTGGTCCGGATCATGGGGCCGTCGGACGCGGCGGAAAAGATCGTCGGATATGACGAAACCATCGACAAATACCCGGCCGACCGCTACACCTTCGAACGCGACATCGATCCCGATGAAACCGCCTCGCTCTACCATACCGGCGGGACCACCGGGACCCCCAAGCTCGCCCGGCGGACCCATTACAACGAGGTGGTCATGGCCCACGACCTGAAGATCATGGGCGGATTCACCTCCGGCATCACACTGCTCTGCGGACTTCCACTCTTCCATTGCAACGGCACCATCGTCACCGGGCTCGCTCCGTTTTCCTTCGGCGGACACGTGGTGATGCTTTCTCCCATGGGATACCGCGACCCGACCGTGATGAAAAATTTCTATAAAATCGTGGAAAAGTACAAAGCGGAAACCTTTTCCGCCGTGCCGACTATCCTTTCCGTGCTCCTCGACCTGCCGGTCGGCGACGCGGACATCTCCTCCCTGAAATACGCCATATGCGGCGCCGCGCCATTATCGGTGGAGCTGTTCAAGCGGGTCGAATCCCATACCGGCATGAAGATCCTGGAAGGTTACGGCCTGACCGAAGGGGCGGTCGCCTCGGCGATCAACCCGAAAGACGGGGAACGCAAAGTCGGGAGCGTGGGAATCCGGATGCCCTACCAGCAGGTCAAGATCGCCATCCTGGATGACAACGGCGACTACGTCCGCGACGGCAAGCCGGGCGAGATCGGCGCCGTGGCGATCAAGGGGCCGAACATCTTCAAGGGATATGTGGAAGAATCCCACAACAAGGGAATCTGGCTACCGGACGGCTTCTTCAACACCGGCGACCTGGGGCGGCTCGACGCGGACGGCTACCTGTGGCTCACCGGCCGCAAAAAGGAACTGATCATCCGGGGCGGGCACAACATCGACCCGGCGGCAATCGAGGAACCGATTTACAAAATGCCAAATATAAAGATGGTGGCGGCGGTCGGCCGGCCGGACCCCCATGCCGGCGAAGTTCCCGTGGCCTACGTGGAAGTTGCCGAGAATTCCGGCATAACCGTGGAGAAGATCATGGAATGGGCAAAAGCGAATGTGGGGGAAAAGGCGGCCGTCCCCAAGGAGGTCATCATCACCAAACAGATCCCCCTCACCCCGGTGGGGAAAATCTTCAAGCCGGCCCTTCGCTGGGACGCCACCCGGCGGGTTTACGAGGACGAACTGCGCGGCCTTGGCGACATGGTGGAGGACCTGCGGATCGATGTGGGCGAGGACAAGGTCCACGGGACCCGGGTGACCGTTTCGGTCAAACCGGCGGCCGGGCAGGATATGGAAACGGTGAAGGAACGGATTTCCGAGCTGCTCGCCCGGTATACGGTATTCTATGAGGTGAAGAAGATGTGATGACGAGCAGGTTTCATACCCAATTGACAATTGGCCATTCACAATTGTTTTTCTGGTTATTTTACCTGGCTCCCTAAAAAACTTCACCATGAAGGACATGAAGAAAACGAATTTCTTCATGTCCTTCATGGTTGAGGGTTGCCCAAATCCCGAGCAATTTTTCATCGTAAATGGATGTGCCGTAGGGGCGGGTTTCAAACCCGCCCTTGACCTTTAATTCGCCATCACACCTCATAAATGAAATAATCCCTCCCGCTGCTCCGCTTCTGCACAAACCGGGAAACATTGTGAACCGGGATTCCACCCGGGGTTGCCCCCTGGGGGGAGCCGTGGTGGGCGTGGCCATGAAAGACCACATTTACGCGATGCCGGTCGAGGGCGTCGGCCATCAGGGAAGAGCCGAGAAACGGGAAGAGTTCTGGCGATTCGCCTTTCAGGGTAGCCTTGACCGGCGAATAGTGAAGGATGGCAATCTTGTGCGGCGTGTTCATCTTCTTCAGGGCGTCATCGATGCGCACGGTCTCATTGATGCTGGTTTCGACGAACGCCTTGATGGCCCGCTCGCCGAACGGCTGGATCCGCACCTTCCCGAACCCTCCGCAAAACCCTTTGGTGCCCACGAACCCCACACCGTCGATCTCGCACGACCCGCAATCGAGGACACAGATCCCGTTTCCTTCCAGCATCCTGGAGAGCAGGTCATTCTGGTCGCTCTGGTGATCATGATTTCCGAGGACCGCGACCTTCGGGATGGAAATGGATTTCAGGGCCGACAGGAGAATTTCAATTTCATCGACGAGCCCTACATTGGTCAGGTCGCCGGCCATGACCAGGACGTCGGCTTCCCGGGCGGCCCGGGCAAAAATTTTATGGATTTCGGCCTGGAGGTATTTTCCGCAATGGATGTCCCCGATGGCCGCGATCTTCAATCCGCCTCCCCGTCCTCATCGACCAAATTCCGATCCACTCCCTGGTCTTTATATCCCCACTGCCGGCAATCGACCGCGAAGGCATTCGGATCGAGCAGTGTCCCCCGGAATTCATCCCAGGAGCGCGGACTTTTCCAGCTTTCGCGGATTTCCTCGAACAGGTCGACCATGAGTTGCCGGGGCAGGTAATACGCGCGCCCCGGGTAGACGAAATTGAACAGGAGAAGATACCAGAGGAGCAGTTCCCGCTCGTTTCCCAGGTATCGAAGAATCCGCTGCCAGTCGAACGCCCCTTTTGTCCGCAGGATCAAGTGGAGGAGATCGGAACCGTCGAACCGGTAGCTCTTGGCCAGAAATACCTTGGAAACAAACAGCTCCTCGACCCCAAGAACATCGACATCCACATCCAGGATGCAGGCCGTCCGCCGCCGTTCGAACCAGGCATCCTCCACGAGGAAGCGCTGCCGGGGCATGCCGAAAAGAAGATCCATGAAGTAATCCCCGTTATTGAACACCTTGGCCAGCCAGGTCCGGTCGGTGACCTCCGTCCGGTACCCGGCATCCCGAAACGCGGAAAGCGCCGCTTTCAGTTCGGCCGGCTGGATGTAGATGTCGAGGTCCTTCGTATTTCGGAGAATTCCCGTGTAGGCGTGAATGGCGAACGCCCCGCCCACCGCATAGGTAAGCCCCCGTTCCCGCAGCAGGCAGAGCCAATGCGCAAACAGGCGCGCTTCCTCTTCATTCAGGGCATTTTTTTCAAGCGTCAGGGTCAGAAGACCCGGGAGATTTGCGTCACGTTCGTTCGTCTGAGTCATATATCGAGCACCACGGTTGTTTCCCATCCTTTCCCGGTTTTTTCCACCCGGAACCGGTGCAAGGTTACGGCCTTGACGTCGACATGCATCCGGTGCCGCGCCACGTCCATCGTTTCGCCGAAAGCGTTTGCATCGAGTGCATATCCGTCCGGCGTTTCGTCGATCCGGAGATCGGCGACCCGCAGGAGAAGGTCTTCGGCGTCCTTGAAATAGATCAGTTCCTGGAGAAACTGAAACAGGAGCATGTCCAATGCATCGTCCGCCACCCGGATCCGCCGGGAGGTTTCGTTCCGGATCGAGTCGAGCGGATCGACCATCACGTTCATGGTCGCGTCGGCCGCGGCCCGGAACAGCCCTTCCAGGTCGGCGGACTTGGCCTCGAACGCCGCATCGGCAATGGCGATGTCGTCCAGATAATGGTATTCCGGAGTCTGATTTTTCATTTAACGGTTCTGGAATTCAACGGTTCACGGTTTGGGCTTGCGGAACGGTTCATCGTATCCGGTCCAATCGCAAGGCGATAGCTTCTGTTTTATCTTCCGCCTGCCTTTTTGCCCTTCTTCTGGCTTCTGGATTCTGGGTTCTGGATTCTGCTTTACCCCTTCACGTTCCCGATCGGGAGAAAACGGGCCACTTTCCTGCTGATCCCCGCCTTCTCGGCCGCTTCGATCACCTCGTCGACATCCTTGTAGGCCGGGCCCGCTTCCTCCGCGAGGCCGGAATACGAGCCCGTCCGGACGTAAATGCCGCGATTCCGCATCTCCTGCTGGCGCTCGCGCCCTCGCCACATCTGTTTTGCTTTTTTCCGGCTCATCGTCCGACCGCTCCCGTGGGCCGTGGAATAGAAGGTGTCCTTGCCGCTTTCCATGCCGACCAGCAAATAGGAGCCGGTCTCCATGCTCCCGCCGATGATCACCGGTTGGCCAACCCCAGCGTATGCCGCCGGGATATCGGCCATTCCTTTGGCAAACGCCCGGGTGGCCCCCTTCCGGTGCACCAGAAGCTCCATTTTCCGGCCGTCCACCTCGTGGGTTTCCAGCTTGGCGGTATTGTGGGTTATATCATAAACCTGGTGCAGCCCCAGCTCTTTCGGGTCTTTGTGAAACACTTCCGAAAAGACCTCCCGAATGCGATGGAGAATCACCTGGCGGTTGGCAAACGACATGTTCATGGCGCATCTCATGGCAGAGAAATAAGCCCTCCCCTCCGGCGAGTCGAACGGGGCGCAGGCCAGTTCCCGGTCGGGCAGCCGGAGGCCGTACTTCTTATCCATCACCTTGAGAAACGACTGGAGGTAGTCGGTCGCCACCTGGTGGCCGAATCCCCGGCTGCCGCAGTGAAACATGATGACCACCTGGTTGGGCCGGTCGATCCCGAAAACCCTGGCGGTTTCCGCATCGTAGACGTATTCGGGCCGGGCCACCTGGATTTCCAGGTAGTGATTTCCCGATCCGAGGGTTCCGATCTGCCGGTACCCGCGGTCCACCGCCTTTCGGCTGACCGTTGAGGGGTCGGCCCCGTCGACGCGTCCCCGTTCCTCTGTCCGCTCCAGGTCCTCGGGCCACCCGTACCCGTTTTCCACGCACCAGTGTGCCCCCTGCTCGACCACGTCGAGGAACCGATCCTGGGTCAGTTTCACAAACCCCGCACCGCCCACTCCGGACGGAACCCGCTCGAAGAGCCGGTCGACCAGGCGCTCCAGGTGGGGCCGAACCTCCTCCTCGGTGAGATCGGTCCGGACCAGCCGCATGCCGCAGTTGACGTCGAAGCCGATCCCGCCCGGCGAAATGACCCCGGTTTTCGGGTCCATGGCCGCCACGCCGCCGATGGGAAAGCCGTATCCCCAGTGCCCGTCGGGCATGCAGCAGGAATATTTCACAATCCCGGGGAGCATGGCCACGTTGGCGGTCTGCTCGAACACCCCCTGGTCCATTTCCCGGACCAGCTTTTCGGTGGCATAGATCCGGGCCGGTACCTTCATGCCGGGCTTGTACGATGCCGGGAGTTCCCAGACCGTGTCGGATATTTTCTTTAATGCGTCGGGTATTGCCATGATTAGTTCCGAATAAATCCTATTTGCCGGATGCGCCGGCGACCGGAATGGTTGTCACCGGGACCGGCGAATGTTTGACCACCCGTTCGGTCGTACTGCCGAAAAACGGGTCGGGCCCTTCCCCTTTCGTGGCCATGACCACGGTATCGACCTTTTCCGTTTCGATGAACTTCAATATTTCTTTCGCGGGGTCGCCTACCGCCACATGTTTGATAAAATTCAGGCACCCGCCCAGGTGACGGTCACAGATCTGGTCGAGCCGTTCCTTGGCACGCTGCTGGAACTGCCGCATCAGCTTTTCGATATTCGCCTCCTCGAACGTGCCGTACCACCCCTCGTGATGTGCGAGATCTTCCATGACATGAAGGACATGGATTTCCGCCCCATACTGCTGGACCAGGGATATGACATACGGCAGCGCTGCTTCGGCGCTGCTGGAAAAATCTGTCGGCCAGAGCACTTTTTTCACTTCCATTCCGAAGCCCTCCATCGAATTGTTCCATTCCGATAAAAAGCGCGTCAATGAAACCCGCACCGGCTTTAAGAGGTAACAGTGAAAAGCAACTGAACCAATATTAATCACTGATGTGGGCACCGTCGATGCTGGTATCGGCCGGGCGCCGCAGATCTGAACGTCTTCTTTTAATCTCATGACGAAGTGTAACTGAAGGATTCAAAACCATGAAAAAATATGGTAAAGGCTTAGTAAACCGCCCGGGTGAAGGAACCGGGATCAATCAAAATCATCAATCGGGACAGGAGAGGGTCGGATGGCGCCGGAATACTATTACATGTGGGAATTCATTACCAGCATTACGATAATCATCCTTGTGGCCGCCTATATTCTTTATGATCAGTTGATGATCCGGTACAACAAGCTGCCGGAAGCGGAACGGGCGCCAAAAATCCTCAAGCTGAAAAGGATCACGGCCTTTATCCTCGGCGGGTACGCGCTCCTGGGGGGATTGGGGTGGACCTGGTATATTGCGACCCATCGAATTTTTATCACGGAGTCGCTCATGGGACCGGATGTCTATGCGCCCGCGGGGATAATGGCGATCATCGGCGTGTTTGTCATCGTTAAAGAGATGGTAAAAAAGAAGGAATTAGTCCCGAAATAAAGCCCGATCGCCTACCTTATCAATAGATTCAGAACCCGGTAAGCATCCGGAACTGGAGTTTTTTCAAAGGGCCGAAACAATCTATATCTTGAACGACCAGCCCGCCCACCGTACACCTTTTCACTCCCTGTCACCCCACCGCTGTTGACGATAATCGTAATTCCGCAGCGCCCGGTTTTCCCAGCAAATCAGCTGGCAGTTGCCGAGGTGTGGCGAACCGGTCCGATTTCTTCCGGATGAATCTCTTTTCGCTGTGATGCCGGAGAGAGGCGACAAGCGACCCTATGTCATGAATGCCGCACACAACCCGTCGTGCCGAAATTGACTCAGAGCAGCGCTGGCGCAATGAGATACAAACCGGCTGCGGCGACTACTATGATTGCAATGTTCATGGAGACACCTCCAAGAATGCGTTTGCCCTTCAGCCAAGTCAGTGAGGATAGAATTGTGAACCATGCAAACTTGGAAAGTGGAGTAGAACAAGAAAGAAAGTTTTTTTTTATTCAAATATTTAAAATTTTATTTGAATTCTAAACCTTTTTTATATAAATAGATTCTAATTTTAATATTGTATTTGCATTAAGCCTAGTAGCTGTAGGGGAAGTATTTCTCCTACCGGAATGTGAATCACATCTCCGCCTTGAATTTTTACTTTTCGGGGATGTCCGCATTAAGGACATCCTCGGAGCCTCGGATGTCCTTAATGCGGACATCCCTCCGCTTAAAGTAGGTTTCATGCATCTATACAATATTATATCTTCAAAAAAGAGTTCCGCTTGGCAAGCATTAGAAAAATTTCAAGCAGTCATTAAAAAGAATGAAATTTGGAGCCCTAAAGAAGACGTTAAGTTCGTCTTTCTATGTGGCGCAAACGTTAAACCCGGCCTTCCATCTAGACGTCGCGAAAACCTCCTACAATTTTCTTCTCTCAACCTGCCTCATACAAAATTCTTTCTGGCTGAATCAATTTTCTCCCATTTAAAGGCGGAAGGTTCTAAATACAATTTGCTAGATTTAGAAAATGACCTTACGCGATTCGCAGATTTCGTGATCATCATTCTAGAAAGCGAAAGTGCTTTTTGCGAACTCGGCGCTTTCGCTTCAAACAAAGAACTTCGCAAAAAACTGGTTATAATAAACGATGAGCAATACAGACATTCTGAATCATTCATAAATCTTGGCCCAATTCGTGCCATAGAAAGAAAACATATTCTTTATTATAGAATGGACAGAAGGGGAATAACTAATGGGGACAGTATCGGGGAGGTCTTTTCA
>Ga0209347_1006690_pt1 | contig 10056 bp, 6 predicted proteins | sample AutmiccommuBRH23_FD_187382 | JGI IMG/M metagenome (GOLD analysis project Ga0209347, IMG submission 187382) | Deep subsurface microbial communities from Mt. Terri, Switzerland - Autotrophic microbial communities BRH/23 (SPAdes) (version 2) | ecosystem: Environmental > Aquatic > Deep subsurface >... | reverse complement strand
CGGGATTCCAGGTCAACATAGCTGAACATGGATGTCTGGAGAGTCACTTCGCCGCGCATAGTTATTGCTCATCGAAATTTGTTCTGTGTATTATCCCATATCAGGGGTTTTTCAACAGCCTGTTAGGGACGCGCACCAAAGTTGTATTTGACTTCAACACCCCAGGTTCGCGGATCACCATAGACATTGGAGATAAAGCCGAAGGGTGTGGAGCGGTCATTGGCATTGTAGGCGTAGGTTTTATCCGTGGCATTCTTGACATAGACACCCACATCAAAACCCATGTCGCCAATGTCGCGCCAGTCGGCGCGCAAATCCACCAGTCCGTAACCGTCCTGGCTGCTGCCGGGCAGATTGATATTTTCATCGGCGAAATTCACTTCGCTGATGTAGCCATAACCGGCAGTCAGCCACAGCTGGCCGGTAGGCATTGGCTGGCGATAGGTAAGCGAAACATCAAAGGTATTCTCCGGCGCCTGGGCAAACACGTTGCCGGTGAGATCGCCAATCAGCGCGTTCTCAAAGCTGTCGTACTTGGTGTGCAGGTAACCATAGGAGACTGACATGTCCAGCTGCTCGGTGAGCCGGGCGAGCACCTGCAACTGGCCACCGTAGATAGTCGCTTCGGCGGCATTGAAGCGACCGGTCGACACCCTGCCCTCGTAAAACAGTGAGGTGGTGCGCTGGATGTCTTCGTACTCTGCATAAAAGCCTGACACGTTGGTACGCACAGGCACATTGCCGATTTGCCAGTCAGCTTTCATGCCGATTTCAAAATCACGGATATATTCAGGATCGATAACCAGCAGCTCCTCATCAAAAATATCCGGGTTAAAGCCACCCGCGTTATAGCCTTTCCTGTGGGTGGCATAGAGCAGCACGTCATCACTGAGCTGGTAATCCATGGAGATGTTATAGGTGGTTGCGCTGTATTCCGCCCGCAAGCGGTTGACACAATTCGCCAGATCCACATTGGGCAAATTCGGTGACAGGCCGCAAACAAAACCGGGGTTCACCGTTGTCGCATCATTCCAGGGTTTGTCCTTGGTGCGCCGCACGCCCAGGGTCAGATTCAGCTGCTCGGTCAGACTCCAGGTGCCCTGAGCATAATAGGCAAAGGATTTCAGGCCACTCTCACCCCCGGATGACTGAGAAACCGCTTTTGAATAGGGAACGCCAACCGGGTTGAAGAGCTGGTAGTAATTGGCGTTCTCAATATCCTGATCCAGATAGTAAACACCCGTCACCCACTGCAGACGGTCTGTGAATGCCGTTCCGGACAGTTGCAGTTCATGGCTTGCCTGCTTGGTGGTGGAATCGTTATCGCCGATGATCAAAGGCAGCGGAACCGACAACTGATTCTGGAACTGGTGGGTATCGCTGTGGGAATAACCGGCAATATACTTGACTGTGGTTTTGCCGATATCGACAGAGAGAATATTGCTGATCTGCAGCTGCCTGCCTTCCAGAACAGCATCGTAGGGAGAATCAATCTTGCGGATTCCCCGTGCCTTTTGTTTGATCAGTTCAGCGTTGTAAAGGTTTACCCCGGTGGCAAAATTGGTATACACACAGCTGACAAAATTCACCGGGCAGTTTGCCACGCCATCAGACTGGCTGATTTGCGCATAGGGCACTTCATCCCGCTCTGAATAAGTCACAACGGTGTAGTTGGAAACTGTCTCAGAGGGGGTAAACATCGCCGACATTTTATAAGCCTGACGATCCTGACTTTGGGCGTCCGGTCCCGAGAGGTTTTCAACCAGACCATCGCGCTCACGGTTTTTTGCACCGAAACGCAATTGCAGCATATCGTTGACCGGCACATTGAGAATTCCTGTCACTTCATTCAGGCCATAATCCCCCAGGCCAATCTGCAGTGAGCCGCCAAATTCATTTCCAGGCTTCTTCGGGTAGAACAGCACCGCACCACCGGTGCTGTTGCGGCCAAACAGTGTGCCCTGCGGACCGGCCAGAGCCTGCACGGACTCGAGATCCCACAACTGCTCCTCGATAGAGCTGCTGTTCATCGGCACTTCATTGAAGTAGGTGATTACCCCCGTGCGCACTCCCCGCAACGAATACTGCTGGTCTGCACCAAAAATGCTTACACCCACGCTCAGGGTTGGCACCAGCTTTTGCAGATCGGTACCGGTGGTAATACTGCGGATTTCAAGCTCGTCGCCGCCGATACGGGTGACGCTCATGGGTACCGACTGGAGATTTTCTTCCACCCGTCGGGCAACAACGGTAATCTCTTCCAGTCTGAGATCCTTGCTGCCACCGCTTGTTGTCTGGGCATTGGCCAGGGTAAAAGGGATGGCCATGGCCACACCCAAGGCCAGCCTGGTGAGATTGGTTTTCACAGTGGTTTTATTCATATGCGTCTCATAGTCATTTATATAGTGGGAGTTCGACTCATAAATACAGCAGATATGTTTAACAAACATTATTGCTTTTATCGTCAATATTTCCGTAATTGCACCCCTCCTTTTGATCAAAGATCAGCTTGAATCAGCCATTTCTCCGGTCAGTCTGAACTGTTCCAGGATAGGCTCTGATTGTTATTTCAACACTTCTGCCGGGTCCACCCATTGCGCCGTCTGCCAGGCATTGCACCTGGCTCGATCGGGATCACTGAGCACGTCGAGCTGATTGCCATAGATCATGGTCGCGCGGTTATCGAGATTGTAGGCTGGCCAATCGGGAACACTGGCCGTAGCGGGATTGCCAGTGCGGGCAAATGCCGCGAAGGTTTGACTCATGGCATCGGCGAGGGCTTGCCGCTCTGCACCTGTTCCGATTAAAGGCTCTGCTGTGTCGATATTGTCAAAAACAAACGGCAACTCGATTCCATGGGGCGAACCCAGCTTGCCACCAAGCACCGGGGTCTCCCAATCCACGCGGTATACATAGACTGGTGCCTGACCCTGGGCGATCTTGCGCTCTGCCAGGATCAGCGAGCGACAGAGCATGGCAGTGCTTTCATCCCGGGTGGCACCCACCAGAACCGGAACAGTTGCTGACAGGGGCGAAGCCTGGGGATCAAAAGGGCTTTGCGGCAGCAGCTGGCCATCCACAGCCGGGAAAAATGCCATCAGCCCGGCCTTTTGCGCCGCTTCCAGCAGTTTATCCACCGGCATCGACTGCAATGCTGCAATATCACCGCTTGTGGCACCCAGGGATTGCAAAATGCCCTGCCCTGTTGCCAGCGCCTGGGATTTGGGTTGCAGCGTAATTGCCGCCCCGCTCATGACAATCGCCTTGTGGAACAGGCCTTGCGCCACGGGCATTGCCATCAGTGTGCTGACTTTTGCGCCGCCGCCAGACTGGCCAAAGATGGTGACATTGCCGGGATCGCCACCGAAGGCGTCGATATTGTCCCGCACCCACTCCAGTGACTGGACCAGATCGAGCATGCCCGCCATGCCCGAATCGCTGTACTGTGGCCCGGCTTCAGGCCCGAGAGCGAGAAACCCGAACAGGTTAAGACGATGGGTTACCGTCACTACGACCACATCGTTGTTGCGGGCGAGATTACTGCCCTCGTAATAGGGATCATGGCCACTGCCCAGATAGAAGCCGCCGCCGTGAAACCACACCATGACCGGACGTTTTTTGTTGTCCGCTGCGGGTGTCCAGACATTCAAGGTCAGGCAGTCCTCGCTGACAGGATTGCTGGCAAAGTCGAGTATCCGCGCCATATCGCTGGTTTTAGGCAGCTCGGGCTGGGGACAGCGCGGGCCGAACTGGTCGGCCATCCGTATACCCTGCCATGGTGCTGGCTGTTGTGGCGGTAAAAACCGCGCAGCGCCTCCGGTTGGTGCGCCGTAGGGAATGCCCAGAAACGAGATCACATCGCGGCCCTGTTGGCCCTGTACAGCGCCGGAGACAGTATTCACAACAGGCTCAGATCGTGATGAACCGTCACAGCCACTCAGCGCAAACAACAGCACAGCCAGCAATGCCGGTACCAACAGGAATTTATTCATAGGCAGAACCTGAAACATGCGAGGCAGAAAACTTCAGCAGGGAATCCCTTGTACGCAGGATAGAAGGCCGCAGCGCAGACTGAAAATAGCGATGCGAGGCAAGTAGGGATGAATAGCATCTTGCTTTTATTATGATCAATGGGATCACTCAACTCGGTCTTGGAATGGGGATAAGCCCCACTCCAGCCAAAAGCAACCTAAAGAATAACACCACAGTGTGCAATGGATAATTTGTAATAAAACTTGGACTTTTATTAGGGCCTGATAACAGGCCGGGTATGGCAGTAGCTGTTTCAAGAGCAATAGACCTCTCCACCTAGCATTCTCACGCCGCTATCCCGCCGATAATCCTTTGACCGGCACAAAGGCTGGTGTTTATACTCGTGCCCACTTACGCGTCTAACTTCCAGCAGCGTTTGTTGCCTGTCGCTGACTCACTGACTGCGGAGCTGGTACAACATAACAGTAATGACATGATTCATTCCCATTGACTTCACTCTGCATCGCCTGCTCACCCATCCACAGCCGTTATTCGCGCGATGGGTGCTGCGCAGCAGGCACCAGGTTTCAAGCGTTTATCAAGGAGAAATAATGTGAACCGTCTAGACAACAAAGTCTGCGTCATCACCGGCGCTGGCAGCGGTATCGGCAAGGCCACCGCTGAAATGTTTGCCCGCGAGGGTGCCACCGTAGTAGTCACTGATCTGCGCGCACCGGCCGCAGAGGAAGTGGCCCATGGCATCACCGCTGCAGGGGGCCGCGCCATGGCCCTGGCCGTTGACGTTGGCGAAGAAGCCGATCTCAAGCGCATGGTCGACACCACTGTCAGCGAATTTGGCAGCATCGACGTGCTCTATAACAACGCCCTGTTCGTCAATACCGAGTTTGCCATGCGCGACATGGATATCCTCGAGTTCGACACCGAAGTGCTTTACGCCAATATCCGCGTCAATGTCGTTGGCAGTGTCATTGCCACCAAGCTGGCGATTCCCCATATGCTCAAGCGCGGCAATGGTTCGGTGATCTTCACTTCCTCAGGCAGTTCACTGGGTGGCGATGTCACCGCCTACAGCTACGGGGCCTCGAAGGCGGCCCTCAACTGGTATGTACAGGCTTTCGCAGCGACCTTTGGCAAGAAGGGTGTGCGCAGCAACGCCATTTTGCCAGGCCCGATCCAGACGCCCTCCAAGATTGCCTGGTCTACGCCGGAAATGGATGCCGACTTTATGGATGTACTCAATTCGCCGCGCCTTGGCGAGCCCGACGACATCGCCTCCATGGCGGTTTTCCTTGCCTCGGACGAGTCGCGCTATGTGAACGGCGTGCTGTACCGGGTAGACGGTGGTATGAGCTGCACGGTGCCGTTTATCAGCGTGACCCGCAAAGCACTTGGCAGAAAAGATTGATAGCAAACATTTTTACACTGAATAACTGATAACTCAGGAGAAATATTATGGGTATTGCCCAGGAAAAATTCATCGCCGATTTTTGTGACGCATGGGGCGACGGCAGCCTTGAAACCAAGCCGGATGTGGAAAAAATCCTTTCCATGATGTCCGAAGATGCTGAATGGCAGCTGTGGGTGCCGGGCGGACCTGTCTACAAGGGAAAAGCAGCACTGCGTGATGAAATTCATCGTCAGATTCGCATCGCCACCAATAACAAGTGCAATATCGTCAATGTGCTGTCCAGCGACACCATGGTGATGCAGGAACGCTCGGATACGGCAGTCATTCTCGGCAAGCCCTGCCCGCACCAGATGGTGGCAATCTACGAACTGGACGAGAACGGCCTGATCAAGCGCTGGCGTGAATATCTCGATATGGCCGACCTGACGCGCAAAATGGGTGTCAATGAAGAGTTTGCAGGCAGTGGTGGGTAGTTCTTTCCGACTTTGACAGAAGCCACGATGATGAATCGTTGACCTGTAATAGTCGGGAGAGGGGCTTCCCCCTAGACAAAAATAATAGTGTTGTAATGGATGTCGCCTTGTCCCTGCGGGTGCAAGGCGATTCAAGCACTACTCTGGACTGCCATTAGCCGCAGGCTTTGCATCCACAGAATACTGGCGCAATGAAACGATCTTCCCGTTACTCACCCACATATGGATTGAATGGAATTTAAGATAACCGCCGCCCGGCCACGCCTGCTCAGTGAGCATCTCCATAACTGCACGATCACCCTCAACAATCAAGCTCGGCATTTCTACACCAATATACTCAGAAGGTGGATGTGGATTAGCATAATGCATAGGCCCCCACTGAGTTCGGTCAAAGCAGCCTGATCCCGCATACCAGATTGTCGCATCCTCTGCCATCACCGCATCCATCTCTTCAACATCATGGCGTTTACCTGCTGCGAAGTAGGCAAGCGCAACTTCCTTGGTCTGTTCGGGAGTACTGACCGCTGCTCCCGGCTCTACCTGATATGGAGCACAGTCCGGCGGCATGGAAATTCGCACGGCGGGAGATAGTTCTGTAGCAACCTCCATAGGCGTCCTGGATTCCGACAGAGGTTCCGCTACACAAACCATAGTCGCGCCAAGCAGTGCCAGCACCATTAATCCCCTCTGTAGCAACGTGGCAGAACTTTGCGCAATTTCTTCAACATGTCCTTGCATTGAACAAGACTCCAGTTGCGCAAAGCGGTGGCGTAAATCGACGATGGTCTGCATCATTCACCAGTCAGGTTACGACGACACGGACACGATCAAGGTGATGAGTTGGTGCACCGGTCCCCCGCTTGCCATCGCGATGCAAACCTCCGCGCAGGGCGACGAAATAAACCCCGGGCTTTGAATATACATGTTTAGCCTTGACCAGCATCGAAGTCGCGGATCCATCGGCCTCTGCGTTGGAGAAAGGATAATCGCCACGCTCTTCCAGATCCCATTCCGAGGATACTATTGTGCCCGCACCGGGTGGCGCCTCAATCCGGCCCTCAAAGCGGACAACCTCCCCCACCTTGACGTCAATACGCTTCCCATTGTTGACCGTGGCGTGAACTACCGGCTGGATGCCTTTGCGGTCTTCTGCCTTCTGCGGAAGTAGTAGTTCATTGTCCTTGCTAAAACTAAATTCAGTGCTCGGGGGTGGTGGCTTGTTATCTTCAACCCACTCTTTCAAATATCGCCAGGCCTGCCGCCCCATTGAATACTGGAAATCAATCATCCGTGCATCCCACACCTGTAGATTCTCATCACTGTGCTTGAACCCCGCAGCAGTCATGGGCGGAGCAATTGAACCGCCATCCGCCCAGTAAAAACGGAACCGATCTGACAACTTGTCACCATAACTTGCTTTGTACACGTCGAGATAATCAATCATGACAGGCCAACCCCATATGTCCCAGGTTGAGTTGATGCATATCATTTTTGGCTCAAATTCACCTTTCAGCCTATAAGTCTGGCTTGATCTCTCTCGCTGTGCATATATCGGCCTGCCGTCAGTGGTGAACGGACGACCAGGAAGCGTGATCGCCTGACCGGTTTTTTCCCGGTACCAATCACTGGCCTTGATGGTGTGAAGAAAATGGTGCATATAGGCAATAAATTTGCGATTGTCCAGTTCGACCTCATCCCCTGGCTTCACCCCACGCATCATTTCTGGGGTGCGCTCCGGCGTACCCGAGATCCCGTTAAAGTTGCTGGCGATGACAAACTCCCTACCCTTTGCCGCTCCCGTTGTAATACGCATGTGACTACCAAATAGCTGGTCATGATCCTCCACATCTAGAATGACTGCGTAAGGGGTATCGGGATCCAGGGTGGTGTACCACTTGAAAGTGGCAGTTTCCATTGCTTCGCGGATGGGAAGCACTTGTTGAACAATGGCTTTGCGTTGAATGATATAGGGTTTTAACTTATCCAGTTGATCATTCCCAGCGTAACCGGGCTTGGTCCAAAAATCGTCAAAATAGGATGGATCACTCATCTCAACGCCACCCATGACCATAATTGCATGCTTCATGGTCATGAGCTGATTCTCGGCCCCCCGCGGCCAGCCAGCTCGATACATATCAGAGAGCGCTTCTCTCTGGTTCGCATCAAGTCCCGAATAGGGGTCACCACTACCACCGGGCTCAACCGCGTCGATTACCGATTTCATCAAAGGAGAGCCGAGAAAATATTGCGCGCGAACTTGTGCAGACCAAGGGCTAGTTTCATTCGAAGGGGATATCTGCGGAACACCACCGTCATAAATATCAGGGGCATTTTCAAGCAGCATCTGCGTATTGGGCCCGCCACCTATGCCGCCAACATAACCATGATGCGGCGCGACACCATAGACTTGCCGGGCGATGTGCCGGGAGAAGCGTGCCGACTCGGCACTTGCCTGCCAGTTTGCAATATGGTTTTTTCCAGTGTCACGGGAAAACTGTTCATGCCCCTGATTGCTCTCAAGCAAATAGCCCTTGAGGTCATCGAATGCAATGTCGTAAAGAAAATCCCATCCGGCAGGATCTTCAGATGGCTTGTCCTGTGGAACCTGGATTGAAAGCTCGTTACCAGCAGCGCCCCCCTCTATCCACTGCATAAAGCGACCGTCATAATTTTCATCCGGCGGAAAATAAAATGAAAACTTTGTCTTGGTATCTGCAAATCCTCCATGCACATACCGATGGGGACGCGGCTGCATACGCATCTCATCCGCGTCGATAAAAGGCTTTCCAAACGCATTATCCATGGGAGTGTAGTTGACATCCAAGGGAGTTGACTTGCTGTCGGGAGCGGCGTCAGCCATGTTTAGGAAACCTCCTGTAGCACCTGCTGCGGCAGCAAGGCTCACATTCGTTAGAAATTTACGGCGCTCAGGATTTAATGGATCATTATTATCGTCATTCTCGACTTTCATATCCTGCCTTTTAATGTACTTAAATATTAATGAGTTAAAAAATGGTATTTCAGAAAAATTTTCTGACTTAAAAATTACAACTGCTAAAATTTATTATCTCAATAAATTCAAGAAAAACTCATAGCAGAAGTTTATTAATGTAATCAACATTCGGAATTATAGCTATGTATATTTTTCATAATCGTGTGCACTTTTCACAAAGTCACAGGACTGAAAAAAACTAACTCATCCCACCCTGCTTTGGCTATATATTTTGTGTAAATTAGCGTAAAACACATACCAGCATAACCCTGTTTACAGTACAAACATCAAGCTCGTTTTATACCCAGCAACCATTATCTCTGACGTTAATAAAAGGGAGTCACCCATGACCGATTCAAAACAGGACGAACAAGGCCTGGATCAAACCCGCCGCACTGTGCTCAAGGGCATGGCCGGCAGCGCCCTGGTGGCCGCCAGTGGCGGCGCACTGCATTCCTCCCTGGCTGTTGCAGGCAGCAGTGAAGAGTTGACCTGGATGCCCGCCTGGCGCATGCGCGAGATGATCAGCAGCAAGGATATTTCGCCGGTGGAAGTCACCGAGCACTTCCTGAATCGCATTGAGGAACTGGACGGCAAGTTGAAGTCCTTTATGACCGTTGACCACAAGGGCGCCCGCGCCCAGGCAAAGGCCGCTGAAAAAGCCGTGCTGGCAGGCGAGAAACTCGGCCCCCTGCACGGCATTCCGATTTCCGTGAAGGACCATATCGCCATCAAGGGCCTGCCCAAATTTGATATGGGCCTGCTGCGCCATATCCCCGAAGCCCCCCGCGATGATGTACAGGTGGAGCGGCTGCGCAAGGCGGGCGCCATCATGTTCGGCACCAATACCGAAATGGGCTCCGGCTCCGATGTGACCAAAATGCCCCGCCAATTCAACTGGGATGTGGAAGCCCGCAGCGCCTGGGACCAAACCCGGGTGCCCGGCTGGTCCAGCTCCGGTTGCGCCAGTGCTGCCGTCGCGCGCCTGGTGCCCATTGCCTTGGGTTCCGATGGCGGTGGCTCGACCCGCTTGCCGTCGGCCTATTCCGGCATTGTCGGCATTGCCGCCACACCGGGCCGGATTCCCTGGATTCACCCGGCGTCGCCCACCCTGGCGCTGTCCGCCAGCACCGGCCCCATGTGTCGCGAACTGAAGGATGCCGCCATCGCCACCCAGGCCATGTCCGGCC
>Ga0209347_1006689_pt1 | contig 10062 bp, 10 predicted proteins | sample AutmiccommuBRH23_FD_187382 | JGI IMG/M metagenome (GOLD analysis project Ga0209347, IMG submission 187382) | Deep subsurface microbial communities from Mt. Terri, Switzerland - Autotrophic microbial communities BRH/23 (SPAdes) (version 2) | ecosystem: Environmental > Aquatic > Deep subsurface >... | reverse complement strand
TCACCCATGCCACAAGCCCAGCATAGACGCCCCGCTTAGTGCCCTGAAGGCCCACTAAGCGCGACAGTCACCCCAGGTAAATCGACTCCGAGACCCACAGAGTGGCACGAGTGAACCAACTCAGGTCAGACGACGCGGACGCCACCGCCTCGGGGCGCTACCTCAAGCGCCGCCAGGTGCGCGACCCCAACCCCGTCGCGCTGGACACCGCCGCCCGCACCCAACTCGTCGACGAGCTCGCTCGCCTCTCGGGGGTCACGCTTCCGTAGTCCCACGTCCCGGGCCAGACACGGCGATGCCCCGCTGCGAGCCGCGTCTGCGCGCACGGTTTGGCGGGGCATCCCCGCCGGGCACACCACGGGAGAGTGTGCCCGAGCGGAGAGGTCTTGCTACTTGGTTCCCGCCCGACCCTTGTTCGAGACGTCGAACGCGACCGCGAGCAGCAACACCAGGCCCTTGACCATCTGCTGCTCGGGCAGGCCCAAGCTCATCAGCGACATGCCGTTGGACAGCACGGCCATGATCAAACCACCGACCATGGCGCCGGTCACGCGTCCGACACCGCCGGTCACGGCGGCGCCACCGATGAACGATGCGGCAATCGCGTCGAGCTCGAAGAGGTTACCTGCGGCCGGCTGAGCCGAGTTGGTGCGTGCCGAGTACAGGATTCCGGCAACACCGGCGAGGAAGCCCATGTTGAGCAGGATGCCGAAGTTGACCCACTTGACCTTGACGCCGGACAGCGTCGCGGCGGTCAGGTTGCCACCGATCGCGTAGACGTGGCGGCCGAATACCGTGCGCGTCGTCACGACCGTGTAGACCATGATCAGCACGCCCAGGATGATGAGCACGTACGGCAGGCCGCGGTCCTGAGCGAGTTGCCATGCGAAGGCCATCACGACGGCGCCGACGGCCACGATCTTAAGAGCCATGAGCCCGACGGACTCAACGCTCTGGTTGTAAGCGATGCGCGCCATACGGCCGCGGACCGTATTCACCGCGTACCCCACGACAGCGAACGCGAAGATCAGGATCGTGAACAGGTCATACCCGTTCCCACCCAACCATCCGTTCGCGAATCCGTTGCCGATATCTTGATAGGCCTTCGGGAACGGCGACAGCGAGATGGATCCCAGCACGTACCAGGTGGCACCGCGGAACAGGAGCATGCCGGCCAGCGTCGTGATGAACGCCGGAATTCCGACGAAAGCGACCCAGAAGCCTTGCCACGCTCCGACCAGGATGCCGATGAGGATACCGGCGACCACGCCGACGCCCCACGGCATGCCTTCCTTGATGACCAGGGTCGCGGAGACCGCGCTGGAGAGCGCAGCGACCGATCCAACCGACAGGTCAATGTGCCCGCCGATGATGACGATCACCATGCCGATGGCGAGCACCAGGATGTACGAATACTGGAGCACGATGTTGGTGAGGTTGCCGGGGCTCAGTAGCGTCCCGTCGGTCAACTGCGTGAACAGCAACACGATTGCCACGAACGCGATGAAGATGCCGCTCTGGCGCAGGTTGCGCATCACAATGTCTTTGAGGTGAGCCGTGCCTGTCATGACTGCGCCTGTTCCATTTCCTCGGTGCCTCCGTTGGCGGCCGAACGTTCTTGGGTCATGAGTTTCATCAAGCCCTCTTGGGTGGCGTCGGCTGCATCGACGACGCCGGTGATTCGGCCAAAAGCGAGCGTGTAAATGCGGTCGCACGTGCCCAGCAGTTCGGGCAACTCGGACGAGATCACGATGACCGCCTTGCCCTCCGCCGCGAGCCTGTTCACGATCGTGAAGATCTCGAACTTGGCGCCCACGTCAATACCGCGGGTCGGCTCATCGAGGAACACCACATCGGCATCGGTGTAGATCCACTTGGACAGCACCACCTTCTGCTGGTTGCCGCCCGAGAGGGTGTTGACCGTCTGCATCACCGTCGGGGTCTTGATGTTCATCGACGTGCGATACTCCTCGGCGACCTTGAGCTCCTCGTTGCCGTTGACGAAGCCATTCTTGGAAAGCTTGAACAGTGAAGCGGCCGAGACGTTGCGCCTCACGTTGTCGATGAGGTTGAGGCCGTACTTCTTGCGGTCCTCGGTCGCGTAGGCGATGCCCGCACTGATCGCGTCCGACACCGTCTTGAGGTGCAGCTCTTCGCCATTCTTGTAGATCGATCCCGAGTGCCCACGACCGTAGGCGCGCCCGAAGAGGCTCATCGCCAGTTCGGTTCGGCCCGCACCCATCAGGCCGGCAATGCCGACCACCTCGCCCGCCCTGACAAAGAACGACGCGTCGTCGATGATGACGCGGTCCTGCTGGGTGGGGTGGTAGACGGTCCAGTTCTCCACTCGGAATACTGAGCGGCCTAGGAGTTTCGGACAGTGGGCCCTCTCAAATTGGGGGCTCTACTGAAAGAGAGACGCAGCATGACCGCATCACGACGACGGTTCACCCAGGAGTTCAAGGACGAGTTGTGTTTGAAGGTGATCGCCTCACCGAACCTCGTGTGACGCCACACGTGCTCATCGACACCCAACACGGCCACACTGTCGAGGCGTGTCGGGTCGTTGATGAGCCGCCGGTGCCCTTCGGTCAGGACCGCGTCGTTCGCGGTCTTCCACGCCACCCCCAGCTCGGCTGCGGCACGGGAGATAGACTGGTGGTCGATCACGAGGGCGCGCCGCGCCCACGCCAGCCCACCGCGGGAGATCTTCGCGCGGGGCTCGGCAGCTGCGGACGTGTCTTGCGACCAGAAGCGTGCGCACGCGGTGCACCGGTAGCGGCGTCGTGGGCCTGCCACCGAACGGTTCATGAGCGAGTCTGCGGGAGTCGGTGCCCAGCGGGCGACCCCGACCACCACCGTACCGACACCCGTCGTCGGCGACACGGCACTCGAGCACCGCCCGATCTGGTCGGAGGCGTTGGCCCACAGTCACGAGCCCGAGTTCATCAAGGCGGCAGAACGTGGTCAGGTCGCGCGCGCCGAAGGTAGCGTGGAACAAGTCGAGGTCCTTCAGATGGTGAGTGTCAGAACTTCCATCCTGGGGGACCTCGACCCCCGCCCCCAATCACTCACACCCCGGTCAGCACACCCTCAATTGTGAAGAACCTCTTAAGGTCGCTACTTATGCACCTGCGTGCCGACACTAACAAATGCCTCCATTCAACCGGACAGTTGCTTAGCATTACTATGGGCACAACTTTCACTGCCGCCTAGGAATTGGCCAAGTGTCGATCTTCTCAACTCGAAGACTCGAACTTCCGTGTCGCGGAGGGCGAGGCTCACCATCGACCGCTCAGCCCTCGGCTAGCCACCGCGTCTAGGAGTGGTCGCATTTCTTCCTTCGTCGGAGGGGCGACATCTTCGAGGGGATAGGCCTTGCCAATGTCCTTGTACTTCCCGCGTCCAAGGCGATGATAGGCCATCAACTCAAGCGTTTCGACGCCCGGGAGCGTGCGGACGAATTCCGCCACGGCGGTCACGTTTTCGAGAGTGTCGGTCCGGCCGGGCACAACCGGAAGTCGAGTGATCATTCGACCCCCTTTGCGTCGCATGAAATCTGCGATACGAGACGCATTGGCGAAGATGAGTTCGTTACGCTGACCCGTCAACTCCTTGTGCCGGGTGCTGTCGAACTGCTTTAGGTCCAAGAATACCAGATCGGTGTGTTCGAGTGCTTGCTCATACGCTTTCCAACTCGCAAATCCACATGTCTCGACGGCGGTATGCAGTCCGCGGCCTTTGGCCTGTCGGAGGAGTTCCGCTAGGAAGACAGATTGATAGAGCGGCTCGCCGCCCGAAACAGTCATCCCTCCGCCGCTTTCATCATAGATTCCCTTGTCTTTGAGCACCTCTTGCATGACTTCTGCGGCAGTCATATGTTGGCCTATCGTCCGACGGGCCTGGCTGTAGCACTTCTTCGTGCAGGGATACGGCGCATCCACTTTCCCATAGCACTTGGAGCGACAAACACCCCAATCGGTGGACGGGCGATCGTTCTCCATTGTGATTGCTCCGAACGGGCACAACGCCGCGCAACGTCCGGCACCAATGCACTTGTCCGTGAAATAGGCCATCTCTGGTGCGCCAAGCCAAGACTCCGGGTTGGCGCACCACTCACAAGCTAGGGAACATCCCTTCAAGAACACCGTGGTGCGTATGCCGGGACCGTCCTGAAGGCTCCACCGTTGAATGTCGAACACACGACCGCGGATCTCTTCGTCGGTGACCTTGCTGTTCATCAGCCCTCTCCACGCTCCCAGTAACGGTTGACCGAAATTCTCGAAACACTTGATCGGTGCAGGAGCCAGTCCATGACATCAGCATTCCTCCGCGCTTGTTACAGACGCGACTAGATGCGCTCCTCAGTGCGTTCGATAATGTCCTGCTGGACTGTCTTGTCCAGCCCAACAAAATAGGCCGAGTATCCAGCGACGCGTACAACCAGGCTTCTGTACTTCTCAGGGTCTTTCTGTGCTCGCCTTAGGGTCTCGCGGTCCACTACGTTGAATTGCATCTGCATTCCGCCGCGAGAGAAGTAGTAGTCCATCAAACTCACTAGCCGCTTTAGCCCAGTTGTCCCCTCAACATCGTGGACGTTCGAAACGACTGATGGCTCGCAACAAGTGACGGCATCCGATCCCGATGCCGCTGGCGAAAGAACTTCGTGGCTCATTTCCTTGCTCCTCTTCAGTGTCCTGGTTTGGTGATACCGCCCGCAGCAACTCCGGACTGGTCGTTTCTGGCGACTCAGTCCTTGAGATCCTGCGGAAGCAACTTCATGTTGTACAGCGAACCCTCCGACAGCAGCACCAGGTTCAATTTGCTCACTGAGTTCACGGCCGCGGTCGGCCCCAGAGTGTCGCTACCGCGAAACGGCGACTGGCCGTCGGAAGACGGTTCACCATTGAGCCGACCGTCAGGCAACGACCCGACGGCACGACCGAACGGTGTATTGGACGAGACGGTGGTCGTCGAGGCTTGAAACACCCCGCCAATGGGCCCGCGGCCGTGCCGTGTGTTCTTGTAGGTCGGCAGCTCGTTGCACACCAGTTCAAGCGCGTCGCGTGCGATGAAATCGACCTCATCGTGGTCATTCCCGTACTTCGAGACCGAAAGGCACATCTGCCTGACTTCCGGTCCCGGTGGCTCGGAAGTGACGTCCGTGAAGTCCGTTTGCAGGGCGTGCATTAACTGGGCCCCGGTGAGAAGTTTGTCTTCAAAGACAAGTTTCTTCACTGCGTAGAGGCTGTTAGCCACGTTGGCGAGGCCGATCGTCTGATTGCCGGTAAAGTCGTACTTCGCGCCTCCGCGCTTGATCGACAGGCCGCGCTCCAGGGTTGTCTCGGGGCAGCACATTACGCCGCTGAACGGTTCATCAATGTACTGTTCGTACATCAGGTCGATCGTGTTATCCATGACCACCACCAGACGCAAGTAATACTTGGCTTGGGCAACGAATGAATCCCACAACTCGTCCCAGTTCTCAAACGTCGAGACATCTTTACCATTGGGATTCGGATTCAGTTGAGCGCCTGACTTAGGATCCTTCCCGTTGTAGAGCGAGAGCTCCATACACTTGATGAGCGAGTACCATGCGCCGCCGGTCCGACCGCCGCGAAGCCCAGCTGGACCTGGCTCCGCGCATCCGATAATTCCGTAGTCTGCAGCGTCGCGGTAACTGTACCCGCGATTCAGCATCGTCTTGATGTACGTTTCGTCGTTTGCCACCGCCGGGAATCCCGTGCCAAGCCGAATAGTCTCCGCAATCTTGAGCTTAAATCGTTCCGGCGCGTCACGATGCCAGCGAACATAGTGAGCCGGCTGGACAGTACGCGTGTTCTGGATCGCGTCCAAAACAATATATGAAACCTCGTTGGTAGCGTCCTCGCCGGTATCCGGATCTATACCACCAATAACCACATTCTGGAAAATGGGCTTTCCGCGGAAGAAGTCGGTGTCCTCCCAACTCCGAACGCGCTCAATAACTGAAAACATAACGAGGAAATTCTGGACGAGCTCCAGTGCTGTCTCCCGGGTAAGAATCCCGGCCGCCACGTCCCGTTCGTAATACGGGAACATCATCTGGTCGAATCGACCGAAGCACACGCCTTGTGCGTTGTCTTCCACCTGCATAGCGAACTGCAAGTAGGTCATCAATTGAAGCGCCTCATGGAATGTCCGCGCGGGATGCTCTGGGACGTGACGCGAGATCGTCGCTAGATTCAACAACTCCGCGCGACGAGCCGGATCTTCCTCGCAAGATGCTTGAGATTCAACGAGGTCGGCATAACGGTGAGCCCACTCGATCACTGCCGTGCAAGAAAGGACCACTGACTCATAGAACGCCTTCTTCTCAAGATCCTCGCCCAGCGCGAGATCGAGTTTTGAGATGTATTCATTCGCCGTGCGGATGAAGTATCCAAGCCCCCTCTCCGCAATCCACTTGTACGGCGGAGCAAAGTGACCATCGCCGCCACTTGTGTAGTTGAGAATGTTGATCGCACCAACCTGATCCTGCGCAATCAGGGCTTCCTTTGGAAGCCTCGCGTAGACGCGATCCTTGTGAGTGTGGCCCCGCCAGTAGTCGAGGATCGTCGCCAACTCGGGTAGCCACGACTCGTCGATAGTGAACTTGTCAGCAGGACGCTCGGGCGGAAAGTACGGGTCTCGACCAATGATCTCGCGCTCTAGAAAGTCGATCGTGAATTCAGGGAAGAGGGGCGATTGGTTCGGTTTCGTTGCCTGGCCACCAAGCAACAGGCTGCCAGGAAGTACGTAAAGGGACATGTTGGCCAACGTGTGAGCGAGGCCTTTCGCCCGCCGAACAATCTCCGGGTGCTTCTCAGTCTCGCGATACGACTCCGTGAAGTACCTGGCTCGCTCTATGCAGATTCCTGCCGGCATCGAGTTTACGTAACTTAGCATCGCCTCGATTCGGTCTGTCCGAACAGCGGGTTGGGCCAACTGAAAGTGAAGGGGCTCGGTATCGGAAGTGACACTGGTCATGGTGGTCCACTACTCCTTCGTAGGATTCCTTCGTAGGATCTACACCCATGTTAGCGCTATCTTGGCCGTGACTCATTGGGACCAACGTCCCGTGATGCACTGTTCGGCAGCTACGCTGGTTCCGAGCGCCACCTGTTCCTGGGTTGGGTCGCGAGCAACGCGGGCTTCAGCACATCCTCGCCGGCAGAGGGGAGAGAAGTGGTTGGCCAAGCGCTCGTGGGCGTGGCCGCTTTCCTCAAGGCGCGGCCCGACGTGGTGAGCGTCAACTACTCGGGCCTTGAGTCCTCGCCGTGGCACCAGCTGCAGCTCAAGAACGCGCCCAAGGGCGGCGGCCCGGTACTGGCGTTTGAGATCGCTGGCGGCGTCGACGCCGGTCGCGCGTTTGTGGACGCGCTCGAGTTGCACTCGCTAGCGGCCAACATCGGCGACGTCCGCTCGCTCGCGATCCACCCGGCCACCACGACCCACTCGCAACTCAGCGAGGCGGAGCAAGCGACCGCCGGCGTCTCGCTGGGCCTGGTGCGGTTGTCCGTGGGAATCGAGAACGTCGTCGACATCCTGAACGACCTGGACAAGGACTTCACCGCTGCCGCCGCAGTGCGCGAGGGGGCTGCCACCCCAACAGCCGCCACCCCGGCGAACGCGTAAGGAACAGACAGGTCAAGAACAGACAGGTAAGGAGTCCTCATGGACGACGACGCCTCCGAATAGGTTGACGCTCCCCCGACGCCGGTTCCGGCGTCGGGGGCGTGGCGCCCCGGCGACCATCCCGGCGAGCGCAAGTTCCTGCACATCGGCGACCTGCCCCTCGAGGCAGACCCGATCGGCAGACTGCCCGACGTGATGCTCGCCTATGAGACGTGGGGTGAACTCAACGATGCGCGCGACAATGCCATCTACGTGTCCCACGCCCTCTCGGGCGACAGCCACGCCTACGGTCACGCGGGCCCCGGCGTGGAACCGGCCTGGGTCGATCATCAGAATGCGGCCGCCCCCTGCCAAGACAGCGGCGTTCGAGTTGTGCCGGGACACGCCCAGTCCCGAAACGGAGCCGCACATGGACAAGCCATCAGCCACAATGCCGGGCTGCGCCCACCGCAGGCCACCAGGTGAGATGTTCGCGTGCCGCCATGCCGCCGCACTCGTGTGCCGCCGCAGGGTCGAAGCGCACAGTGCATAGCGGAGAATCAGCGCACCCGAACCAGCGGCGCAGTGGGCCGGTGCCAGAGCGACCCACGCGCGAGTTTGCGATTCTTGGTGTCTTGCAGCACGTCTTCCACACTGCAACGGCTACCCCACTTGTACACGGCACCGTCGACAACGCGGCCCGCCACATCAGCCCAGTCGGGCGCAAGACGCTGCTCGCCCGCTTGAAGCGCCAAACTCATCCAGGCAACAAGTAGTGGTCAGGTCTGGGCAGCGAAGGTAGCGTGAACCATATCGAGGTCTTCGGGGTGGGCTGTATGAGAGCTTCCATCCTGGAGGTTCTCCACCCCTACCCGGGTACAGCCACGCGAGCCCGACGAACGCCCCTCAACTGCGAAGAGCTTCAAAGCCACCTCCACGCCATCAGCGAGCCGGGCACAAGCACGAACGTGCTAGCCGGTCTGACCCGCGCAACATACCGAGCACTCGCTACTAACGATGGATATGGCATCGCCGTCCATATACTGAGTCCGACAAAACGCTCAATCGGTGCTGCGAAGTAGTTATGGGGCTTGATACGGGGCAGTGCTAGACCTTCCTACGAGGTACGGGGCAACGAGCGGGACGGGCGACGCATCACCTCCGCGAATCAGCTCGATAACTCGGTCGAAGCACCGCCTCCCGACCTCCATGAAGTCGAGATGCACCGTCGTGAGCGCTGGCTGAAAGAACGCCGCCTCTGGGATGTCGTCGAAACCGACCACACTAATATCGTGTGGCACTCTCAAACCACTTTCTTCCACTGCTTTGAGGAATCCCAGAGCCATCTGATCGTTTGCGACAAAGACCGCCGTTGGCGAATCTTGAGCGAGGAGTCGCAGGCCGACGCTATAACCCGATGCTGCGCTCCAGTCACCAGCAAATGGAGTCGGTTGGAAGCGACCGGCCTCTTCCAGAGCTCGCGCCCAGCCCCTCATTCTCTCGCGTGTCCCAAGCCAGTTGTCTTGCCCTGCCAGATGATGCACCGTTGGATGCCCCAGATCGAGAAGATGCCGAGTCGCCTCGTAGGAAGCCTGCTGTTCGTCGTGAGCAAACATACGGCGGTGCTCGCCCGCTCCCGGCTTGTACATGATCATTGGCAAAGGTATCGACATAGCGTCAACTGCTTCCGATGCGGCAACCGTGGGCGCCAACACTACTATGCCGTCGACATCCTCTACGACTAGTTCCCGGATCGCCATATCCATCGAAGCTCGGTCCGGATCCTCAAGACTCATGATGCTCGTTGCATAACCCAATTTGCGGGCCTGCGCCGCAATTCCAAACAACGCTTGGGCCGGACCGAACTTCGTCGTTCCGACCGCGATCACTCCGACGTGCATCGACTGCCGCGTAACCAACGCTCGAGCGGCGCGATTACGACGGTATCCGAGTTCGAGGACAGCCGTCTCAACACGCTGCCGCAACTCATCGCCAACATAAGCACTATCGTTCAGCACCCTCGACACAGTCTGCTGGGAGACACCTGCCAACCGAGCGACGTCTATCATGCGAGGCGCAACGACGCCACCAGATCTCACAGCCAAGGCAACATATCCGAACTCAAGGCATTTCCTTTGGTCACGTCCCTCTCACGCACTTTCACTGCGCCCAACTAGGAACCATCGTCCCACCGTGACTACAATATCGCGATAACCGGTGCCCCCACGCCGCTGTGATGCAACGCACCGGGTCCAACTCCAGACGAAGCTGGGTCACTGCCTTTGGAGCGCACAAAGTCCGACCTGAGTTGGTTCACTCGTGCCACTCTGTGGGTCTCGGAGTCGATTTACCTGGGGTGACTGTCGCGCTTAGTGGGCCTTCAGGGCACTAAGCGGGGCGTCTATGCTGGGCTTGTGGCATGGGTGA
>Ga0209347_1006687_pt1 | contig 10063 bp, 3 predicted proteins | sample AutmiccommuBRH23_FD_187382 | JGI IMG/M metagenome (GOLD analysis project Ga0209347, IMG submission 187382) | Deep subsurface microbial communities from Mt. Terri, Switzerland - Autotrophic microbial communities BRH/23 (SPAdes) (version 2) | ecosystem: Environmental > Aquatic > Deep subsurface >... | reverse complement strand
TTTTATTTTGAAGAAGTTCTGGTAAATATAAAGGGAAATATACCTAAAAAAAATTATATAAAAAAAGAGGATTTTGACAGTTGATGTCTAATTATTAATTATCTAGTTATTTTATTCTTAGTTGTGGAAGGGGAAACGAAATGAGAAAGTACCGTAAAGTATTTATTATCAGCTTAATTATTGCTCTGTTTTTAACTACTAGCCCTGCACTAGCAGCTAGCGTAAAGAAGTCGATCGATGTAATTTTTAACAACATCAATATTACAGTTAATGGAGAGGTTGTCGAGGCAGATAATATCCTATATGAGGGGACAACCTACGTACCTATAAAAAGAGTTGCAGAAATATTCGGTAAGAAGGTAGACTATGATTCAGTAACCAAGACAGCAGGAATTAATGATATTGCTGCTCCGGTTGTTGAAGTAGTTGATAATGGTCAGATTAAGCTTGTAGCTTTAAATGGGGAAAGAAAGCTGCTAACCACCGAAGAAGTAGCTAAATCCATTGAAAGTGTTGTTGAGATTCTAAGTGAGGATAACTTTGGCAACCAAGCTTTAGGTACCGGAGTATTTATTAATGATGACGGGTACTTAATTACTAATTACCATGTTATTGAAGGTGGTATAACATTTAGTGTAACAACCAACGAAACAGAAGAAGGAAAAACTTACGATGGTAACGACGTTGAGGTTATTAATTTTGACAAATCTGTAGATTTGGCTTTGTTAAAGATTAATGGAATATCTAAAGGAATGTATGTTACGGGGGTAAAACCTGCACTTGGTAGTGATGTAGTAGCAATAGGCAACCCATTAGGACTAACTAATACCATATCTAAAGGAATAGTTTCTGCCATTAGACCTGTTGAGGGACAGACATTAATCCAAACTTCTGCGTCAGTATCTCCGGGTAATTCTGGTGGTCCGTTAATCAATATGTATGGTGAAGTAACAGGTATTGTAGTATCAAAAGTTTTAGAAGGAGAAAATCTTAATTTTGCTATTCCTGGTGAAGATGTGCTGAAATTTATTGATAATTCTTCTGAGGATAAGCGTCGTGTTGGTGAAATTAAATTTGCTGATGGTAAGTATCTTGGCGAGGTCTATAATGGCAAAAGACACGGGTATGGACAAATGGTCTGGGATAACGGAGATGTCTATCTGGGTTACTTTGAGTCTGGGGAACTTACCGGCTCAGGAACGATGATGTACTCAAACGGAGACGAATATAACGGAGACTTTGTCTTAAGAATTAAAGAGGGTCATGGGACGCTATATACTGACGAGTATTTCTATCGTGGAGAATTTGTCGATGACCAAAAAAATGGAATGGGCTTTCAGTATGGCTATCTAACAAATGAAGTTTACTTAGGTTGGTTTACTGATGGAATGTATGATGGTGAAGGAATTTTATATTCAGACATTTCGCTGAGCGAAAGTGCGATATTTGGTTATTTTAATGAAGGGGAAGTATATGGCGAATATGCTAAGACCGATGATAATCACAGTATGTCGATTTATAAAGTAATTAACGGAAATTCAGTTAAAATAAAGTAATTTTTTGATAATAATATTAGCCTTACCATTTTACGCCTCCTTTATTGGGGGCGTTTTGTTTTATACATGTTATCAACTATATAGGTCGAAAGCACTATTTTTATCTATTTTAGAAAAACAGCCGATAAAGTTCTTAATAAAAGAACAAGGTTTTCCGATATATAATAATAAGATATTCCGTAAAGGGAGGATTTACTATGAATCGGACAACAAGACTATGGATCAACTATGTAGTGATTTTTATGCTAGTGTTTGCAATTATACCAGTATCTGGTTTAATTAGTGCGGCGGGCAGTCCAATTGTAATCGCTGACCCTCTTGGGACGATAGATGCTCCGACTCCTATTACAACACAGAGAATAAATATATTAGGAAGCTTTTACAGTGTAACTGATCTGAAATACACTGTTACTCAATTGCGAAAGCTAAGTACGGGGGAGCTCGTAGCAATTCAGTCTAGGGAAGGTGTAGAGAAGGCGTATATTAGTGGTTCTAACTTTACGTTTTATAATGTGGAGTTGTTTGAAGGACTAAATGAAATTACTGTAACCGGTAGAGATGCTAATGGAACGTCAACACCCTCTGAGCGTGTTTACGTTGAGTATTCTAAGCTGCCGATTATTCTGTCAGTGAAGTATGGTGAGCAGGACTTAAAGGCGAACAATGTTATTTCCGATAAGCTCTTTAATGATGAATTATTAATAAAAGGGGCAGTAAATAACGCTGAATCTATTGTGGCTAAAATCAACGGAAAAGCAACTGAATATATTGGTTCAGTTCTAAGTAATGGAACTTATATAATTGCCAAGATACCCTTGCAAAGAGGTAAGAATACTTTAGAGGTTATTGCCAGCAATAATACCAAGGAATATCCAGTTAAGCTTGATATTATCTACAATGATGGAAACCCATATATCGGCAATGCGAATATTTTGGATACTACTGCTACTCCAATTCCGTTAGAAAGCTCGATGAATATTACTACGAGTGATGCTACAGTAGATGGACAGTTGAATAATTTCTCGATTACTGATGAGTTGCAATTCACCTTTAATACAACAAAGTTTTCTGTATTATTCAACGATTTTGATACGGCACCGATTGGTGGGGTTGTTGCAGAGGTGGTTGGCAGTTATCAATTAACAAAAACGGGTGCAGATACTTTTAGAGTATACTTCCCTAATGCAATTCAGAATAGCTTGAATATCCTGCAATTCACCTTTACTAGAGGTTTGGAGAAGTTTACACAGATTTTTAATTTGGAGCATTTCGATCCTTTATCGAACTATATTACTCATGTATCTGGGTTAAGTGATTCTACGACTAACAAATTATTAACATTCTATATCTTCACTAAGGATCCAACTATCTATGAGGTTCAGCAGGTTCGACCCGATAGCAGCATTAGTGTATTAACGCCGGTTTCTTCGACTCCACAAGCGACAGAAACCATGCACAAATTCGAGGTCTTGCTGGAGCCAGGCTATAATGATTTTGTGGCTAGACCAAATAATAATGATGTAAACATGAAGCAATATCGCGTGCTATATATAAACTCTCCAGACGTCAAAATAGTCAACCTTGTTAATGGCGATCGTGTTGGTGGAGTTGGGCAAGAAACTGAAATAATCGGTCAGTTGGTTAATGTAGACTTGGATGATCGAGACAAAACGAAGATCAGCATTGATAACCGCAGCGGATTATCTAGTTATTTATTAACTTTAGCTAATTTTGCGCCAAGCCCTGATGATTATCAGTTCTCTTTTGATCTGCTAAACAAGCTGACAACAGGAGCAAACGAGATCACAATAGAGGTTACGGATGGCTCAACAATTACTAAAACTCGGATAACACTCTTCTATTTTAGCGATAACGGACCAGATGCTACGCTTTATGTTGACGAAACAAGAAAAATACAGTCCTCGGATACCTTTAATGAGACAGCGGTACCCGGGACTATTGAAACAGAAGCAAGATATGCTCATTTTAAAGGCAGCTACAGTAATACTAAGGACATTATTTTTTATTTAAATGGTGTTAGAGTGATTCAAGAGGTTGTACAATCAATTGGAACGGGAGTAAAGTCGACAGTGGGTATTGATCCGGTTTCTGGAGAAACGGTTCGCTTGAAGATTGACTGGGATAATCAAATATTTTATACCGATTACCCGATATATTTACATGAAGGTAACAATGTCTTCGAAGTTGAAGTTATCAGCTCAACAGGTACTTCGTTAAGTGAAAAATTGTATATTAATCGGGTAAAGCCGCCAGTCAAGCTTATCGCTCCTGACCTTAGCAAAGAGACAGTTGTTAATAGTAATTTTATTGAAGTCTCTATTGAGGTTGCGGTTGCTGATCGGGTCGTTATCAACAAAGTTGAAGCAACCTATGAGAAGTTATCCGATCAAGAGCTTCGCAATCTAATCAACGCGCTTGGACCAGAGGTTTTAGCTAAATACGATACTGATGGCAGTGGTTTCTTAGATGATAATGAGGTTGCCAAAGTGGATCAAAGTGAAGTCACTGGCAAAAGATATGTGGCAGATGTATTTTTAAAACCGGGGGCTAACAAAATTAAGTATGAGATATATATTGAAGGGAATAAGACTACTTTTGAATTCGAGATTTATTATGCGGATTCACCAAAAGAAGGAGCCAGATTTAAGACGGAATTCGCTGACAAAATGGATGCCTTTGACAAAAAAATCCAGATAAAGTTTCCTAAAAATACACTCTTAGCAGAGCCGAACCAATCGACTGCGTTAATAGATGAATTTAAAAGCAACGGATTTATTGAATTTGGGATAGTAGATCGGCAGACCGGAAAGTTGATTAAGGTTTGGGATGAGGCTTTAGATAAGTTCGTTCTAGAGGAATTTAATGAGCCGTATAAGACGTTGATGCCGGTTCGGGTAATCCCCCCTGATCGTACTGGTTATGCCGGACAGGTATATTGGATTGAGGCGGATGGCACCCTTAAGGATGTCGATTCGGGATACGTACCAACTAATCGGGGTACCATCACGTTAGCTTACGATAATAGCATAGTTAACGATGCTCAAAATCAGCTGGCAATCTACCATTTTGATCGTAAGAAGGAGCAATGGGTTAACCTGGGTGGGATAGTTGATACTAAGAAGAAGACGGTCACTACCACTATTGAGGAGTTCGGGTACTATACTGTTATGGCCAAAAGGGGAACTTATAACGATATTATTGGCCATAGCTGGGCAGCAAGCTATCTACACACAATGTATTCTAAGGGAATAATGATGCCGGAAAGCTACAATCGCTTCGGCGCCGACTTATTAACAACACGTGGAGAATTTGCCACTATTCTTGTAAAAGCGTTAGATATTCCAATAAATGCTGGTCCGTATATTAACGGGAACAAGTTATACCCTGTAAATCCGACCTTTGTTGATGTAATACCGCTTCTTGATCCACCAAATGGTTTCTACTCGTACGAGTATTTGGAGACGGCAGCTAGAGCAGGAATAGTACGCGGAATGGGACAAGGTGAATTTGGACCAGATGGATTGTTAACCCGAGAACAGGCGGCTACTATGGTGGCTCGGGCAGCCAACTATAAACTGACCACTGATTTAGATAAAGCGAAGGTTGCTTTAAGGAAAGAGTATGCAGACGTTGATAAGATTAACAACTATTCTATGCCTTATGTATTGGCAGTAACCAAGGCAGGTATTATGACCGGCTCAATTTCCAATAATCAAGTACTTTTCAATCCAAGCTCCTATTTATCTAGAGCTGAAGCATCGGTAATTGCTTATCGATTAATGGTCGAACTAAAAAAACTTCCAAAGTAAGCAGGAAATATTACTTCTAGAAGAGAAAAGAGAGTTAATTAACTCTCTTTTTTTGGAGGTATAAGAGTTAAAACAAGTTTCAAGACAGTAGATACATTATAACTAGTATGACTGTATACATGAGACAGAGTGGAGGTTAAAATGAATATCAACTTTAAAAGAACCATAAGTGTAGGATTATGCTTGATTTTGTTGATGACGTTGGTGCCGATAAGCGTCTTTGCAACAACGTCTATCTATAACCTTCAAGGTACCCTTACTCAACCAATAGTAAATGTTAATTCTAGTGCTAGTTTACAATTTCAGCTTACAACTCCGTTACTGGTAGGGGACGAGATAACAGTTGATTTCCCAAGTGAGTTTATTATACCTTCCACAATTCCAGTCGCTGATTTCAGTATCTCACTTAATGATGTAGAGGTGAGCAATGGACTTGCTGGGGTTAGTGTAACTAGTAATATGGTAAGTTTATCGCTGAATACAGATATTGCAGTAACTGATGCAGTCTACCTAAGCTTTACAGGTGGTGCTAATATTATCACGCCCCAAGTCGCCGGGTCTTATGACATTAATTTATCTACCACAAAAGACCCAATACCGGTAGCTTTTAGTACAGATATTTATTCACAAGTAGCAGATCCTGTAGTATCAGTTCATTCTAGCCACATTAAGAAGGAAGCAACCTATGAAATTGTTTTTCGGACGGGTGATACTATATCATCAGTTCTCGATGGTAGTTTGGGTGACACAATCTCGATTAACTTTCCAAATGAAACGGTGTTACCGTCTGCTATCGCCATTTCAAGTATTAAAGTGAATGGTGTGAGCCTGAATCAAGGAACTGTTCAGCTTAATACGGCGGGTGGCGGAAAGGCTATTACCTTCACTTTACCGAGTACACTAAAAATATTAAGAAACTCTTATGTCCAGATTGAAATAGCCAAAGAGGCGGGAATTAAGAATCCGAGTATTGCTAGTTCCCTATATTTTTCGCAGGTTTGGACGTCAAAGGATTCACTGCCGGTAAATTCCACATACTATGCAATTATTGATTCGGTAATAACGGTTCCGGACGTGACCGTCACGCCTAATATAATTGGACAAAAAGGCGCTTATTTTATCAAGTTCAAAACAAGCTCTGAGGGTAATTTAGGTGCTAATAATGATCGGATTTATATTCTTTTCCCAATAAACACCACAGTACCTTCAGCGATCGCTAAAGGGAATATACTTGTTAATAACGTTGCTCTAACCTATGATCCAATTATCACCAATGATCCCGCGATAACTAATGATGTATTAGGAAGGTACCGAATGGAGTTCTTAGTACCTACAGGCATTCCAGCTGACTCAGAGGTAAATATAGAGATTAATCCGAACGCCAACATCCTTCATCCTTCGAATAAAGGGAACTACTCACTAACTGTTTGGACTTCACAAGATATGGTTTGGAATCAGTCTGCTGAATATGTTATTTCCGAAGCAGTAAATGGGGTAAATGCATGGGTTTCACCAGATATAGCTGGGCAAATTGGTCAATACTCGGTTGCCTTAGAAAATGGTAGCAACATACTAGATATTAACGATACTATTACTATCCTTTTTCCTGCAGACTCAATTTTATCAAAGACGAATATTGCTGATTACATTTATTTAGACGGACAAAAGAATACAGGAACTGTATCTGTAAACCAGAGTGCACGAACAGTAACAATAACTTTGACAAAACAAATTAATCCCGGTCAGGTATTAAATATTCTTTTAACACAGGAAGCAGGAATAGAGAACCCTTTAAAGCAAGGGGATTATCAGCTGCAGATCAAGACATCAAAGGATGCAGCATATCAATATTCCAATATTTACTCAATAAAGGGCAATCATATTATTAATCTCAGTGCTCAATTAAATAATAATGGAACAGGTCTGTCTGGAGAATATTTGATCCAGTTTACTGTTAGCAGCCTTGGGGGTCTCCTAGGCGGTCTGGATACAATAACAATTATTTTTCCTGAGGGGACAACCCTTCCAAATGGAGGATTTTCTTATACTAATATTAAAGTTAATGACAAACCGCTGGATAAGGGAGTGATAATTTTTCCTTCAAAAAGGCTGCTTACATTGACTTTGCCAAAAGATGTTAACGTTTATCAAAATAGTACTGTGAAGGTGGATATTTTATCAACGGCTAATATTAAAAATCCGCTAAATGTAGGCAACTATAATTTGCTGGTTTATTCTTCAAGAGACCCTGTGGCTATGGAATCAAACTTATATAGTATTGGTATGCAAACCACAAGTGCTACTGTCTCGATAAGTCCTAATACCTATCAATCTCCTGCCCAATATGCAGTAGGTTTTTATACTAGCAGTATTGGAGAATTATCAGGGTCAAACAACGATTATGTAGATATATTATTTCCTGTCGGAACCAGCGTTCCTGCTTCTATAGCCTATAGCTATGTGACTATAAACGGAAAAACAGCCAAAAGTGTACAGGTTAGTCAGCAAAGTGTAAAGATCTATCTGCCTAATGGAATGATAATTAATGCTAATGGATATGTCGGTGTGGTAATTGGTGCAAGTGTGGGAATCCGTAATCCTAGTAGCTCTACTTATAATTTGAAGGTTAGAACATCTAAGGACACTTCATATGTTTTGAGTCAAAGCTACACTACTTATGGTACAGCGCCAACAACATCTTATCCGCCAGGCACTACTCCTTCTACAAGCACCAGTCAAGTATCTGTGGAGCTAGATACCTATTTAGCGGGGGAATTTGCTCAATATACTATTAAGTACAAAACAAGCAGCACCGGAGCATTAAGGTCAGGAATGGATGAAATAACGATAGTATTTAATCCAAAGGTAGAAATTCCTGATTATATTAGTAAAGAGCTTATCAAGGTTAACGGAGTGCAATTAAATACCGGCTGGGTAAGACGTTTTAACCAGTCAATAATATTCTATCTACCAACAACCGTAGAGGTAAAGAATAATCAGGAGATAACAATTACTATTGATAAGAGAGCGGAGATCCGGAATCCGTTAGATGCGGGCAGTTATTTGTTATATGTAAAAACTTCAATGGATTCTGTATCTGCAGAGGATTATTATACGATAGAGGGTGAATCTATAGCATCTAGATTTATGGTCACTCCTCAAATAAATGCAGACGGCCGGATAATTAAATATTCAATGAAATATACTACAAATGCAACTGGCACATTGAAAGGTGGCTATGATTGGATAACTCTTTCATTGCCAACGGTATTTACTCAAGGGCAAATAGTAGAGAATATTAAAATAAGGCTAAACGGTTATCTTCTTGATAAAGAGATGATCCAAGTTTCCGGTAAAAATCTTATGTTTATTTTACCATCACAAATAAATATCGCAGCAAATAGTGATGTTGAGATTGTCATTGAGGATGAGAATTACCTTATTATGCCGAATCTAGGCGGAACATTTATGTTATATATTTCAACTTCAAAGGATAGTAATTTATTAGCTTCTAACCCATTACAAGCTGTTGTATTTAATGCAGATGAACGGGTAATCTCAGACGGCAGTGATAGTCAGGGTAATAATTCTAGCGGCGGTCAATCTAATCAAGGGTCTGGAGGTTCAGAGGGGTCTGGGTATAGTATGTACATTAAACTATACTTGGATAAAACAGAAGCTTCAGTAAACGGTGAGAAATATACTTTAGAAGCCCCGCCAATTGCAATTAATGGCACAACTATGATACCTTTGCGTTTTATTACTGAGGTATTAGGCGGCGAGGTAGATTACCGAATCGACCAAAAGAGAATAATTATTGTATATAATGGTCAGTACCTAATATTTACAATTGGCAGCAATACTGTTTACACATTTGATGATACAATCACGTTGCCTCAAGCACCAAAGGCAGTAAACGGAAGAACGCTTGTTCCTTTACGTTTTATTGCAGAGTGGATGAACCTCTATCTTGATTATAACAATACTGATAAATCAATAGTACTCAAGAGGAAATAGCATCTACAAAATCTGCTCATATTTCCCGAATGTTACCTTATTTGAATGTGCTCAAGGAGGACAAGTATAGATGAAGAAAATGGCTAGTTTTATGTTTTCATTATTGTTATTAACACTGACTATTCCTACCTTTGGAATTATTGAGGGATCTAATTCAAATAATGGTTATGATGTAGCTAAACTAGAAGATGATAACAGTATAGTAGAGCAAGAACCGATTCCTAGTTATGATTATGAGGTAATAGTTATTGGCGGCGATCCGGAGGGAATAGCTGCAGCTGTTTCTGCTGCAAGAAATGGAGCAAAAACTCTGTTAATTGACTATCGGGATGGTTTAGGAGGATTATTTACTTATGGCTATCTAAACCAGCTAGATATTGGTTATGATCACAAAGGAAGAATAGTTACTCGTGGGATTTTTGCGGAATGGTTTAATATGATTGGCAAAAAAGGGGTATTTGATGTTAATTTTGCTAAGGAAAAATTTCTGGAAATGGTGATTAATGAACCTAATATAACCTTATTGCTTGAAACTGAAGTTAAAGATATTATCTTAGATAATAAAACTATTACGGGATTGATACTTAAAACTCCAGATGGGGAACAGTTGGTAAACGGCAAGCGGTTTATTGATTGTACTGCTGAAGCAGGTATTGCTGC
>Ga0209347_1006685_pt1 | contig 10066 bp, 9 predicted proteins | sample AutmiccommuBRH23_FD_187382 | JGI IMG/M metagenome (GOLD analysis project Ga0209347, IMG submission 187382) | Deep subsurface microbial communities from Mt. Terri, Switzerland - Autotrophic microbial communities BRH/23 (SPAdes) (version 2) | ecosystem: Environmental > Aquatic > Deep subsurface >... | reverse complement strand
CATAAAACCGTAGAATACCCTTTTGATCCCGCCAGTAAGGCGCATTGGAGGGGAGGGTTCTAAAAGGCTCTCCCGGCTCACCTTCCAGCAATCCCCGGAAAGACAGATATTTTGTATATGAAGGTAAAGACATTTTGGTGTTTATGTATTTTCTGAGGCTATTGGTCCTGGCCGTTTCTTTGATATTCTCTGTTGCTTTGAATATGAAGGCATCGGCTCCATTTCCATAAGCAGCCATAAGTATCAGGTCACCCGGCTGGGCTTCTTCAAGGGCTGCTATCAGGAGCATTAAAGGCTGAGCTGTTCCACAGTTCCCTACATCTGTCATTAAAGCATCCTGAACCTGAGCCGGGTCAAAACCGCACTTTTTCGCCAAACCTAAATTTGCTTTCATATCGGGTGCAGACAATACGACTTTTTTAAAATCCCGAGGTTTCAGACCAGTTTTTTTTAAAATTCCGGCTATAACCTTTTTCATGCTGAGATTATAGCCTTCATCCATAATAAAACGGCTTTCACCAGTGCGGATATAGGTATCCTCAGAATTCCGCCACATATCCACTATTTCATTATTGATTGAATAAAAAGCCTCAAATGACGCGATTACATTGGTGCTACCAACAGCCAGTGAAGCCGCCCCGTCTCCGATAAGCTGTTCTTGATCTGATTTGGGATAACCAAGCCGGCAGTCTGCCGCCGCAACTAAAACATTCTTCACGGTTCCAGTATGGACCACATCCAGAGCCGCTTTTAAGGCTGAAGTACCAGCCCGCAAGGAGTTGGCAAAATCTGCTGTAATAATATCTTCTTTTAAGTCGCATGCTGTGGCCGCCAGCCCTGCATTTGATTTTTCTTTATATGGCGCAGATGTTGATGCGAAATAAAACCCATCGGTATCAGACCGTTGAATTGAACGCAGGCAATTCATTGCTGCTTCTACCGACATTGTGATACAATCTTCATCACTGTTTGCCACACTTCTTTCACCTTTTAATGGTCGCCGCCCCCACTCTTTGGCAATAATTGCCCGGCTTATTCTTCGATATGGAATATAAACCCCCGTACTTGTGATGCCGATCATAAAGATTTGATCCCTCCTGTCATGAAATTTTTTATCCAACTCTCCCGGCTGTTACAGTTCTAGCTTTTATTTCACGGCGTTGGCAGAAATCTGGATCGCATCCCAGACAGTGGCAAACGGCGGGGCGTATCCAAGGTCCAAAAAACCCAGTTCCCCGGCTCTCATACCGCGGTCAATGGCACACGCGAAAACATCCACCCGCCAGGCGCACTCCTTTTTGCCCATTAGCTGCGCCCCCAGCAGCACGCTCGTGGCCGGGTCATAGCATAGCTTAATCGTGAGAGGAACCGGCTCCGGGTAATACCGGGCGTGTGAGTTTGTCTTAACCGTCACCGTGCCGACCTCCATCCCATACGCCTTTGCCTCCCGCTCGGTGACGCCGGTTTTCGCTAACTCCAGATCCAGACAGCGGAGCATCGCGGTTCCCAACGCATTTTCAAATCGCGCCTGCCTACCCAGGAGCACATCGGCAACGAGACGCCCCTGTTTGTTAGCGTTTGTGCCGAGAGGTATATAAGTTGGCCGCTTTAACACCTTGTGCATAACGGTACTGCAATCCCCAGCGGCGTACACATCCGGCGCAGTGGTTCGCATGGCGCCGTCGGTAGTTAACGCGCCGTTCTTTTCTTTACGGATCAGCGCTCCGTTAATAAACGACGTGTTCGGACGCACGCCTATCGCTATAATCACCAAGTCGGAAATATATGTCGAACCCCCGCAGACGACGCTCTGTACGCGGTCCTGTCCTGACAGCCCCTCTACGGTCTGACCCGTGTGCACTTCCACTCCGTGGCCGGCAAGTTCCTGCGCCACGGCTTTTCCGAACTCCTCATCAAAACCGCTTAAAAGGTCCGGCATAGCCTCAAAAAGGCGTACTTTTTTCCGCTGCAGCACGCACGCCTCGGCTAGCTCAATGCCTATGTACCCGCCGCCGATGATCGCCACATTCTGCGCACCGGGGCCCTGCAGGGCGGCTTTTATGTTCTCGGCGTCAGACAAGGTTTTCAGCGTGAACACACCTTGCAGGCCGGTCCCCGGGATGGGCGGTACGATTGGCGAAGCGCCGCTCGACACAATTAGCTTGTCGTATTGTTCATCCCGAAAAGCCCCAGTCGTTAGATCGCAAACCGTTATGAGCCGCCTGTCAGGATTCACGGCGACGACATCATGCTCCAGGTTTACCTTTATACCAGTCTTTTCGAACTCCTCCACCGTCCGGATACGCATAAGGTTGAGGTCGGGATTCAGGCCTGCAATGTAGTACGGAAGTCCGCAGGCCCCGTAGGATACTTCGCGGGTCTTTTCGAACACCACCACTTCCACGCCCTTGCCTTTGCGGACCAGACGCGAAGCGGCACTCATACCTGCGGCGTTTCCGCCGATCACCAAAACTCTCATGCTTTCCCCTCCCAATCGGAGATCCCAAACACAGGCAGCGACAGACCGTCTGCAACCTCTTCCCACTTCAGCTGAACCCGCTGATCGCAGCGTACCTGCGTTGATACACAACCGACGATATTCGTCAGAAACGATGGGCCCTCGTCGAGCTCGACAACCGCAACCACGTACGGGATCCTACCGGCCATGGACTGGTGGAACGCCCGGTGAAACACCACAAATGAATATATGCGACCCTCTCCTTTCGATTCTATCCATTCGCAAGTGGCTGAGAGGCACTCGGGGCAGACCAAAGAGGCGGGGTACCGGATGTGTCCGCAATCTGAACATCTCTGGAATAGCAGACGGCGCTCCCTGCACCCTTGCCAGAAGGGGGCCACATCGTAGCTAATTTTTGGCAGAAGCGGACAGATTGTTTCGTTCATCTCTTCAACTCCTTTCAAAAATAATCGTGCAGTTGCTCTGCAGTACGCCGCCGTTGTCGGTGCAGAGGATGAAATGCGGGGTCTTTGTGCCAGACAGCACGCCGAGCTGGCGCTGACCGCACCGGCCCATCAATTGCATCACTGCCTCGCTGACCGGTGTAAGGCCCATGAAGTACGCCTCCGAGAGCATTCCGCCCGAGGTGTTTACCGGCATACTGCCGCCGGGACCGATACGCTCAGTCTTAAACCAATCCTTACTCTCCCAGGGTTTAAAAAAGCCACAGTCGCGCAGCGTATGCTCGACCGTAAAAGTAAAGCAATCGTATATCTCGCAAGCATCCACATCGTTTGGCCCGATGCCGGCCATCCGGAACGCCTGTGCGCTGGCCACCGCCGCAGCGCTCCTGTCATCTCTGTTTTTCAAGCGGAACGGGGATAACGGCACGTTGGACTCACCAAGGCCCCTTATGTATACCGGCGGGTTCTTGAGGTCCTTCGCCCGATCGGCGGAGGTGATGATGATTGCTCTGCCGCCATCTGTAACGGGGACCGCGTCCATCATGCGAAACGGCTCCGCCACGAAGGGATCGTTCAAGTAATTCTCCTCTGTCATATGCTTTTTATAAGTGCTGGCAATCGGGTTCAAGTTAGCCCACCTGCGCTGATTTAACGCTATCTCCTTCCAAACGTGCGGACCCGTACCATCCTCGAACATCGCCCTGCGTGCTACCATGGCGTATTTGGCCAAAGTGCTGAAATCGCCGAAAGCGGCCAGTTCATCGGTCGAATTGTTGCTGGCGTCGAGCTCCTTGACAAACGACCGCCGCCCCGAGTATCCATTGTCGCCATACGAGACCAACACATAGCGGCAAAATCCTGCCTCAAGCAGACCGATGGCATGAGTCAGCCAGCTGCGGTAACAAGTATACTCCTGGTTCAGCGCGAACGGACGGATACCGAGCTGTTCCGCGACTGTGAAGGCTGTTGTATCGTAGTCGTTGCCTATGGGACTAAAGTGGCGGTATAAAAACAGCCCGTCGATATCCTCCTTGCGCAGACCAGCGTCCATAATAGCGTTCGCACACGCCTCCACATGGAAGCTGAGCGCAGTCCTGCCGGGTACCTTTCCCTGCGGGGTAAATCCAACGCCGACGACCGCATATTTTTTCTTCAAGCGCTGAAAGTCCATTCCTTATACAACCTCCATATTGTTAATATTCAGACATCCATGCCACTGATTGTGGCATCACAACTCTGTTTCATTGTTCCCTTCGGATGAACAGGCTAATTGCTTGCGGCTAACCGACTGCAGAGTACCCCTTCTTGATTCTATCATCGACATCAATTAATCCGTCCCTCAAATTTTGACTTCTATAGCCACAAGTTATATCCTTCAAAAATTCAAAATATTGTATATAATAAAAAGGGCCGGTTTAAAATAAGGTCTTTCGGTACCGGGTACTTAATATATTAACTTATTCAGATATGCCTTATTAACATTTGAAATATCGCGATATCCGATGTATGTTAAGCACTCGGTACCGTAGGACCCGTTATTTGTCAGTTTTCCCTCTCGCTGTATTGCCTGGCGGTGGTAAGGGTTGCGGCTCCCTCGCACTGCTTCGACTGTGCGATATTACCCAGTCGGTCATATATTTCACCAGAAGGTTCTGCATGTTGCAATAAGTTAGTAAGTTAAATACCCGGTACCAGAAGACCCTTATCGGTATCGTCCTCAGAAACAAAGGAACGGTTGTTTCCCCGCTGAATTATGTGGTAAATTCCGCCCGATTGTTCTTCTCTGGGCCTGCGTCCCATAAAAACACCCCCTTGATAATTTTACCAGGGGGTGGGAGGTTTTGCAATAACTTAGTAACTTAGGTACCCGGTACTGCCATACTTCTCAGCCTCCCATCATGGGAGGAAAAATTGAGAGCACATCTTCATCTCTTAGTGCTGTATCAAGGCCGTTCGACAGATACCGATAATGCCTTCCGTTTATTAGTATAATGTTTAGTGGATTAATATCCTTGGTTACAGAGTTAAAAAGAAAATTTGATAACGGTTCCCCCAGTCTTTCAGATAATTCAACCAGCATTTCTCTCAGGGTCGCACTTTCCGCCTCAATTTCCAGACCACTTTTGCCGCCCGTCACATCCCTAAAAATAAGATACCCTTTAACTTTGATTTTCATTAGGCGCTTTTCCCTCTTTGTATTTTGCAATCTCCCGATCACGCAAAATCTTTTTAAAGAGCTTGCCAGTGACTGTCATTGGCAGACTGTCTCTTATTTCCACAGCTTTAGGAACGGCGTAAGGGGCCAGTCTTTCCCTACAGTGGCTGATTATAGCTTCGGCAGTAATTCTCCCCCGGTATTCCTCCCGTGTTACTACAAAGGCCTTGACCCTCTCACTGCCCGGACGGTCGGGATCGGGAACCCCTATGGTCAGAGCCTCTGCAACACCCTCAAGCTCAAAAATAACCTCATCAACCCTGGTGGAATAGACCTTATTGCCGGAAACATTGATCATGTCTTTATCCCGGTCAACCAAAAAGAAATATCCTTCTTCGTCCATAAAACAGATGTCTCCGGTGGAAAGCCAGCCCTCCCGCAATCCTTCACCCGCGACGGGCCAGTAGCCCTTCATTACCTGGGGGCCACGAATATACAACTCCCCGGATTCACCAGGGGCAACCTCGCCTCCGGTTTCACTGTCAACAACTTTAACCTCGGTGTCCACGATTGGCAAGCCAATTGACCCGGCCTTTTCAAAGGGCATAAATCCCGTTATCCTTGCAAAACTCGAAAGATTAAAGTGGGTCAGAGGTCCTGTTTCCGTAAGACCATAAGCTTCAGTTACTGGCATGCCGGTTTCTTTTTTAAACCGCCTGGCCACCTCCCGGGGAAGTGGCGCTGCTCCAGATGCAAACATGGTGTTGGTTCGGCCAATTTTCTTTTCCACAAGTCTCATATACTGGGTTGGCACCAAGGTAGCCATAAAGGGACGGTATCTTTTCAGTAGACTTACTATAGAATCCGTATCCCTTGGGTCGGGAACAAATATCATCTGCAGGCCCCAGTAGACGGCGGACCTCACAGCCCAGTGGCCATACGCGTGAAAGGAGGGGATCGCAATTAGTATCGAAGCTTTTCCCATTATTCCCTCTTGCAGGGGGCTCATTATCCATGGAAGCGACTGGATGGTGTTTGATGTCAGGTTATAGTGGGTTAGCATCACACCCTTTGGTTTTCCCGTTGATCCACCGGTAAAAACCAGTACGGCCAGGTCTTCAAGAGGATTAATCTCAATCTGTATCGGCTCCGGAGGATACATCTCAATAAGACCACGCAGTTGATTAGCCCCAGTTATTGTTTCAGGATTGGGCTCACTGGCAGAAAAATCTTCAAGAGCTGTAGTTATAATATTCTTTATTTTTGTTCTAGGCATTATTGATTGTACCAAATTGAATGATTCATCCAGACATATAACAGATTCTGCACCGGAGTCTCCTATCTCGTATATCAAATCATAGGCCTTGTGCAAAAGGCTACACGGAACATGTACTGCCCCTGCCTTCTGTATGGCATAATCGCTTATAACAAACTGGGGAGAGGAGGGCAGAATAGTAGCCACCCTGTCACCCTTTTTCACTCCCAGAGCCCTCAAGGCGTTGGCCAGTCTGTCAACATAGTTTTTTAATTCTTTCCAGGATATTTTTCTTCCAAGATATAAACAGGCCGGCCTCTGGGAATATTTTTCGGCTGTCTTGTCCAAAAAACTATACAGGGGAACTACCGGGTAAGGCTGCATAGTTCTTTCCAATTTAAAGGAACCCAGCCTGTATGCGTTCTCCCAGGGCCTTTCGTTATATGCACTCATACTTTACACACCCATTTCCCTGATTATATCCTGTAAGCCCAGTTCAAACATCTTGGTACGTGTTGGACTTCCGGTAGACTTATCCCAGCCCCGGGCCTCGTAGTATGCATCCAGCAGCAATTCCAAATTTACCACCATACCCTTTGCCGGTCCATCAGGTAGTGGCTCATTCAGCAATCGCTGGGGCAGGGTGTCAAGGGATCTTGTGCAGCCCTCCCGTACATTGAAAGCTCGGGCCAGGTTATAGATCCTCTCCCCGGCCTCACGAAAATCGTTGACGTCAAAGTCCCAGCCGGTAGCTGCAGCTATTATGGGAACTATGTCCTCAGCCATAAGGGCCATACCCATAAACTTGCAGCAACCTATTGCGTCAAAAACCGTTAGCGCATCCTCAAGGTCTTTTACCACGACGGCCTCGGCCGGGTTCTCAAGCAAGGCGTCTTCAATGGTGCTGTTATCAACAATTAGGAATGGAATGTCTAAAAATGTAGGCCCTTGCACATAGGCCGTTATATGATCGCCACCCCTGTTGGCGGTGGCAAAGCCAAGTCCTGTTATTTTTGTAGCCCGGCAGTCATATGCAGGAAGTTCCATCCCTTTAACATTCATGGCAAATACTTCACTTCCCCGTCCCAGCCTTCCGGAAGCCCTTTTGGTCCCTTCGGCCAACAAATCGCCTATTCCTTCCCTCTTGGCTATTTTATGAATCATATCTATTACCGCGTCGGAATCGCCAAATTCTAATTCTATACCTCCAGTATCCTGCAGGTTTATAATGCCTTTTTCATAACACTCCATTGCAAAGGCAATTGTGCTTCCGGCGGAAATGGTGTCAAGGCCGTAATCATTGCACAGCAAGTGGGCATAGGTAATAGCCCCAAGGTCATTAACATCACACATTGGCCCAAAGGCACCAACACTCTCATACTCAGGGCCTTCTCCCTTACAGGCATATTTTCCTTTAACCTCGGACAACCTTCCACATGCTATAGGGCAGCTGAAGCAGGATTTCTTGCCAACAAGAATTTTTTCATTTATAGCCGGGCCGTTTATATCATCGGTATAGCCACAGGTACCATACTGCCAGTTCCTCGTGGGCAGACCCCCCTTAACATTCACTAAATCCAGTACCATGTTAGTCCCATATACCTCCAGGGTCATTTTCAGGAGGCTCTCATCAACCAGTTCGGTGGCAGCCCTGGCGGCTTCGGTAAAGGCCTCCCTGTCGGCCAATTTTATTTCCTGTGTCCCTGCAACCGCTATTGCTTTCAGACGCTTTGAGCCCATAACGGCGCCCAGTCCGCACCTGCCCAGCGCCCGGTGTATATCGTTCATAATAGCGGCATATCTGACAAGGTTTTCCCCGGCTATACCGATACAGGAAACATTAAACCTCTGGCCCAGGTTATCTTTGATAAGCCCGGTGGTTTCCTTGACACCTTTTCCCCAATACTCACCGGCATCCCTGATTTCGACTTTACCGTCATCAATAACCAGTAGTACCGGCTTACTGGATATTCCTTCTATAATGACTCCGTCATAGCCGCTTCTTTTTAAATGCCGCCCCCAATGCCCGCCTGAGTTAGCCTCTCCCCAAAAACCAGTTAGAGGAGATTTAGCTACCGCGCTAAACCTGCCGGAGCTTGGAGAGATAGTGCCCGTCAGCGGACCTGTCATAAATATAAGCTTGTTATCCTCGCCAAGGGGGTCGGCACCTTTTTTAACCTCATCAATAAGATACTTCGTGGCGAGCCCGCTACCCCCCAGAAACCTCCTGGAATCCTCTTCATCCAGGGGCTCCTCCCTAACCTCTTTGCTGTTTAGATTAACTCTCAGTATTTTACCCATAAAACCGTACATTTTTGAAAACACCTCTTAATCATCTTCTATACTGATAAGCGCCTTTGACATCATTAGAAGCTTAAAAAGATTTCCCCTGGCCTTTATCTTACTCTTTAAAAGAGCAGTAATAGGCCCCACCTGCCCGCTGCTGATCTCCGCCAATTCATCAAACCCCGCTTCCAGGTACGCCGAAGCACTGCTTATAGCATTGTTATGGATTTTAAGCACCCCTTTTTCAAAAAAAAGGGTTACCGCCACCTGTGAGCTCTTTTCAGTTATAACAAGACTGCCTTTAATATTTTTGACACTGTTCCATATTGAAGGTTTTGTGATATTGTTATCAATTATTTGCTTTATAGTATAGCCAAGGCCGTTTAAATCCTCCTCAAGCACCTGCACTTCCGACATAACCTTCACCTACTTATTCGCCAAGATATTCATTTTTAAAACTGCTTATAGAATTGGCTATCGCCCTGATAAATTTTGCATTTCGCATAATTTTGGTCATATCTCCTTTAAGTTTAAAAATACCCCTTACTACACCTTCTATAAAATCCTTTTCCCCCTTGACTACCTCCTTGAAATCAGCGTAGGAACCGGTTACATAAAAACCAAGTTTAGCCTGAGAAGGGTCGTCTAAAATACGGGAATCAGTACACTTCCCTTCAGCTGACTCCAGGTAAACATATGTGGTTTTTTCAAGTCCCCCACCGGGCTGAAGTTCAAAAACAAAATTGCCGTTAAAGCCAACACCCCACTTTTTACCTGTTTCTTCAACCATTTTGTAGTTATTCATGGCATTTTTCCATTCATCACACCATTCCTGTGAGGGGTAGAGAGCCATTTACAATCATCTCCTTTTTAAATATATAGTTATTTAAAGGGTTTGAAGATCATACCAGTAACGAGCGTTTTCAATTGTTTTAAGACCTTTCCCACCCATCCACAAACCTATCACTTTTTCATCCCGCCAGTGTTTCTCAATATCAAACTCCCTCGAATAGCCGTAAGATCCCATAAAGTCCATAGCCCTGCTGCAGGCCCTTTCCACGGCGTTATTGGCAAAAAGTGCAAGACCCCGGGATTTGAGCACAAATCTCTCGTCCCACGGCTCCCACCCATAAATCTCCGGATGGTCCAGCTCTCGGGTATAGAACCACATCCAGGCAGAAGTGGATTCAATTAAAATTGCTACCTCTGAAAGCATGTCGGCCACTATACTATGCTCTTTCAGGGGCTTACCGGCAATAATCCTTTCACTGGTCCATCTTTTGGCTATCTCATATACATTCTTCATAATCCCCACACACATTGCCGCCGAAGCAATGTTACCCATCGTAATACATCTTTTCCAATATTTCAGGTCATTTCCCGGACCATGAAAGCGGTATCTTTTCGGAACCCTGACATTTTCAAACCATATGTTGCTGTTCATATCG
>Ga0209347_1006681_pt1 | contig 10076 bp, 8 predicted proteins | sample AutmiccommuBRH23_FD_187382 | JGI IMG/M metagenome (GOLD analysis project Ga0209347, IMG submission 187382) | Deep subsurface microbial communities from Mt. Terri, Switzerland - Autotrophic microbial communities BRH/23 (SPAdes) (version 2) | ecosystem: Environmental > Aquatic > Deep subsurface >... | reverse complement strand
CCGACCGTTGCCGGCCTTGGGATAATGCGGTTCGATCAGCGCAAGCAGAGCCGACCACGGCACCACCGTATCCATCTCGGCGAGAAACCGCTCGCGCTTCGTCTGCTTCTTCTTGTTCCGGTGATCAAGTGTCGCAAAGCTTAACTGCCTCATGGCAGGGCACCCCTCGAATCAATTCTCAGATTGTGCCATGGTTCGGAGCTTGTTCAGAGCTTCCCTTCGGCGTGGTCACCCGCAATTTTCGACGCGGTAGACCCAATACCGTCCGTCACGCTGCGGTGCAGCGCGGTGTCGAAGAAGGCCATTTTCTGCCATCGGGAAGCTTTGACTTGGGTAGAATCAGCCGCAGTTACGGACATGATCAGCCTCAGCTGCTGCAGACATGATAGCGTCAACGCCCGTGTGGCCAACGCCAACAAATTGAAAAAGCGAGCTTGGCCGCCTATAGTGCCACCAGCCTGCGCGCGCCGCAATGACGCCGCAAAGTGATTTCATCCTCAATTGCTTGTGCGGCGTATTGGGGCGAAGCTTTTACTGATGCGCGAGCCCAGACTTTCACATCAGACATTAGCGAAAGCTTGGCAGTTCAACCAGTGGGAGGCAGAAGGTGGCCACAGGTGTCGTGAGCTTGTTCGTGGGTGCATGGCTGGTGGTTTCCCTCTCCAGCCCGGCCTTTGCCTATCTCGACCCGATCACGGGAAGCTTCCTTATTCAGGGACTGATCGCAGGCGCGGTCGCTGTGCTGGCCGCCATCCGGCAAGTGCGGGAACGCGTGCTCGCGCTGGTCGGCCTGCGCAAACCGGACCCGGCGCCGAATATCGCGAGCCAGCCCGTCCACGCTGCCAAGAAATCAACCGCACCTGACGCGCCCAACTCCTAGATGGACCTATCCCTGCTGCCCCCGATCCGGGATTCGGGCTCGTTTCGTGACCCGGGCGGCCACGTGTTCGTGTGTGACGAACGCGTGGTTCGAACCGTCAATGCGGTCGCCCTCGAGAACTTCCGAGCCGTGGAGAAAACCGGCGTACTGCAGCAATTGGCAGAGCTTGGTTATCTCATCCCGACGCGGGAACTCACCTCGCAGGACATTGATGTCTCGACACTGAAGGGGCCGCGCGGGGAAGTGCCGAGCGTCGTACTGGAGCACCCGCGGCTGCCGTTCATCAGCTACCCCTACGAGTGGACGTTTTCCCAGCTCAAGGATGCGGCCATCGCCCATCTCGATCTCCAGATCGCGCTGATCGACAGAAACGTCATTCTGACCGACGCAACGCCATACAACATGCAGTTTTCAGATCGCGGCGTCTTTCATATCGACGTCCTGTCATTGCGGCCTTACCGCGAAGGCGAATACTGGATCGGGTATAACCAGTTTTGCCGCCTGTTCCTGGTTCCCCTGCTGATGGAGGCGTGGAGCGGCGTTCCCTTTCAGCCGCTGCTCCGTGGCGCGATCGATGGCATGAAGCTAGCTGATGCCCAGTATCTGCTGCCGGCGAGGAAGCGCTTCTTCAGTATCAACGGTCTTCTGCACATAACGGTGCATGCGAACTCGGAGCGCTCGGGCTCGTCGAGCAACAAAGCGTCCGCCAAGATCGCGGAGCGGCCGATCCCGAAGAGCCGCTATCGGGCGATGCTGACCGAAATGCGCGCCTGGATCTCAAGTTTGAAGACCGGCCGCAGAACCAAGAGTTTCTGGAACGAATACGCCGAGATCAACAGCTATTCCGAGCAGATGCACGACGCGAAGAAGGGTTACGTGGCGGCATTTGTAGAGCAAGCCGACGTCGGCTCCCTCTGGGATATCGGCGGCAATACTGGTGATTTTTCGGCGGTGGCGCTCGGGGCGGGCGCTAGGCGGGCGGTCGTCCTCGACGGCGATCTAGATTCGCTTGAGAAGGCCTATGCACGCCGAAAAGAGAATGCCCTGCCCTTGCTGCCGCTGGTGATGGACTGCGCCGATCCAAACGCCCCGATGGGTTGGCGACAGCAGGAGCGAAAGGGCCTGAGTCAACGAACCAACGCGGACGCCGTTCTAGCGCTGGCTGTCGTGCACCATCTCGCCATCGGCCGCAATATACCCCTGCAGGAAGTCGTCGACTGGCTGGTCAGCCTGGCGCCGCGTGGCATCATCGAATTCGTGCCGAAGGACGACCCGATGGTGCAGCAAATGCTGATGTTCCGCGATGTCGAATTCGTCGACTATGACGAGGCGGCGTTTCGATCCTACATCGACCGGGTTGGACGGATTGTCGATGAGCATCGCGTCACCGAGAGCGGCCGGCTGCTCGTCACTTTCGAAAGAACACCGTGATCGCGAACGTGTCTTTGCCTCGATCGACAAGCGAAATCGCCATTGCCGCCGCGCCCTTCGCGGCCGTCCTGCTCGCCATAGTCGTACCCATGCTGCTGGACTTCGGCTACAGCGCGCTCGACGTGGAAGTGTGGTCCCTGGGCGGGCTGGCGGGCTGCCTGGCTTTGGTGTTCGGCTGGATCGACAGACACAGTTACCGAACCGGTGCCGTCCTGCTGGCCGTGCTATTCTACACCGTCGTCGATCTCTATTTCATGCACTCGGACCTTTTGAGCCTGATTGTCTTGGCTGGCTTCGTGGCGGCCGCGCTGTCACCCGCCCATGCCACGCTTCGAATCGTGTCCGTCGTGTTCTCGATCATGTTCATGACAACCGCCTTTTTCTCGTCGGAAGGCAGCCTGTTCCGCGCCATCGAGAGTGCAAAGCCCACGGCGGCGCGGTTGTCGCAGGCCAAGGTCGGGGGAGCGCCGCCGCCGATTGTTCACATCGTACTCGATGAGTTCGCATCACTGTCGCGGGCGCCTGAAGCCTCGTCGCTGCGGGCATTGAACGAGGAAATCGAAGCCGATTACCTGAAGCGCGGCTTCGCGGTGTTTCGCGCCACGCGCGCCACGTCCGGCTCGTCGGCCATCTCGCTTAGCGAGCTGGTTGCCCCGCGCGGACAAGCCTACGCCAACGAGAACGCACTGCAGTCCAAGGCAAAGCGAGCTATTTTTGAGGTGCCGCGAAATAAATATTTCGAGGACCTGAAACGACTGGGCTATCGCATTTCCGTCCTCCAAAGCAGCCACCTCGATTTTTGCGGCCGGGAAACCGACGCCTGCCTGACCTATAAGCGCGCAGAGTTCATCGACGCAGCCCTCCGCTATGAAAAACCGCCGTTGGAACGGCTGCGCGCGGCCGCCGCGGTGATGCACGCGCGCGCATCTTCGATGTCTGGCGAGCGGCGCGTGACACTCTACGGTTTCGCCATCCAGGGCCTGGACCAGGCCGGCATAGACGGGCTCACCCGACGATCAGGGCGGGATGAAAAAATCTGGTCGCCTTCCGGTGTATCGCTGCGCGCATTCGACTACCTCGATACCAACTTTGCAACGCCGCAATCGGGCGAGGCGTATTTCATCCACCTGCTGCTGCCCCATTTCCCGTACGTACTCAACCGCGACTGCGAGACCAACCCGCCGAACCAGTGGCGCTGGCCGTTGTGGGCGCCGGAATCCGCTATGGCCGGTACGGCCCTGGACACCATCTACGCTGCATATGGCGAGCAGGTGAGGTGCACTCATCTACGCACGATGCGGTTGGTCGACGCCATAACGAAATCGCAGGGAGGCTCGCAGACCATTTTCATCATCCACGGCGATCATGGCGCTCGCATCCACTCCAAGATCGGCCATCTGGATGAGACCAAAGCGGACGAAGCTATTCTGGTCGATGGCCTGGACACCTTCTTCGTTATCAAGGCGCCCGGCGTGACGGCTGAGGTCGACGAAACTGAGGCATTGTTGCAGACACGCTTCCACGACCTTTTAGAAAGCTACATCCTCAATAGCCGTAACCGCTGATCGATGAGGAGCCATGAGGGGCGATAGAATCGGCTTGCCTCCGTGCGGACATCCACGAGAGTCGGGATGGGGTTCGTATGGATCAGCGCCCCCGTCAGCAAGTCCTGAGCCGGGTCGTCGATGTCGACCAGTAAGCTGCCGCCCAATGCAAAAATCGCCACCAACTGAGCCCCAGCATTTTCAATCGCGACCTCGCGTCAGCTGCGTGGCTTCAAGAACACGTAATAGCGGACCGTCCGCGTTCCACTTCAGTCGCTCGTGGCCCTCAGTGAAAACTAGAAAGAAGAGGGTCAATCGGACATACTGATCGTCACGCGAACAACCCAGCGCTTCTTCAGCGTGTCCCCGACGATCAGACGCAGGCCGCCTCCGTCTTCCTAGTTGCCTGGAACCTTCAGCTTTGCCACTTTCGCATGACTGAGCTTGTTCAGCGCTCGTGTACCCAGGTGACGTTGCGTGCCTATGCTGAGCAGAACTTGTCGACGGCCAGCGCACCCGGGACCTCTTCATTTGGGCCAACTACTAACGCATTCGTCGTTGGCTCACGCGTCGACGGAAGTCAGTAGGCCTCGACGGTTGGCGCGGTATCCGTGGTACCGAGTGGTGGAAGGGGCCACCTGCTGAACGCTCCGCTCGCATGGTCCAGCGGCATCTCGCGCCAATGCTGACCTGGAAGCAGGTTCAAGAAATCGCACAGCGCGTCGAGCGCGAATCGGCGACTGTCGGCCTCAGCGCCGACGCAAATCTGTCCGGCCCAAAACACAGGATACTTCCCGGACGTAATTGGATCTCGCCCGCACCACATCTGGCTCAAACCGTAGCCATACGACAGGTGCCTCCCGTGACGACCAATCACCAGATGGCGGCTGCATTCTGCTCGGGATGCCCTGGGCGGCCCCTATGGGAACGCTTTGCCCCGCTCCCCTTCCTTGCAGTGTGGCTTGGCAGCCTCGGAGTCGGGTGCTGGCAGTTACTGACATCGTCGGCGGCAACGAGCCAAGCGTTCGGAATCGATCTGACGTGTTCGCAGCTCATACTCGTATTGAGCCTTGCACCGGCCGCGATCATGTTCGTGATGATCTGCAGGGGCGCGCCGATTGCCCCCTTAACAACAGCGGGGCTTGGGACGCTTGCGGCAACGGCCCTTGCTGCAGTCGGCTTGCGGTTCTTTCATGCTCAGGACACCAGTTTGATGTTGCTGGTCTGGCAGTTCGGCACCGTGCTGGTTCTCACCGCTGCCGGTGCGTTGATAGGCCAATGGTTGCAACCATGGCAGCATCCTCGGCTTGAAGGCATTTGAGGGTTGGCGCCAACCGGTGGAGGGTTGCCCAGCCTTGCCCGCCCGATCGGGCCCGGGTGCGTTGGAGTTCCGTCGAGCCCTCGCCAGAGACCCGCGCGTTGTCTGGCCCTGGCAACCAAGGCGACGCTGCTCCATGTGGCACCTTATGAAGTCGCATCCATTTCTGAGAGGCGTTTGAAACAGGCAGGCCTACTCCAGGCTTTCAGCTCGGGCAGCACGCGCCATCGGTTTGGACCGGAGGACAAGGAACCGTGCCGTACGTACAAAAGACGCAGCAGTCCCCATGCTCCGGCCTCAACATCGTTCCGCAAGCCTTGCACGGGTAGAACCCGACGCAGGCATCTGTGGGCATAGACTCCGTTTGAGTATGTCCACAATGCGGGCAAGTGATATCGGAAACGAGTTTGACGGATTTCGCTTTGTTTTCCATAAGGCAGGTCCCGTGATGAAGATGGAGAACGCGAGTGCGGCAAGCGGCACAGCATTGGAGAAGGCAGAGGCAGGTGCTATGACGGCAAGGGGCCGGCAATGCGCCGGACCGCCTTGCTGCGACAAGGCTGTGCCGCGCGGGAGTTTCACCAACTCTCGCACGGCCCGGCTTGCGTAAGGCTGCTGCTGGATCGCTGCCCATTACTTCTTCAAGATTTCCAGATCATCGCCGCCAATCGAACGATGGCAGGCGATGCAGCCTCGGTCCATGCCCTTGGCGACACGGCCAGCGAGCATCATTCCCATTGGATTCGTGTCGAGCGATCCGTCGGGATTGTATTTGACCCAGAACCAGTCCTGGTTTTCAGGGTCGTAGCCTTTCGGCTTCTTGAACATCACGGTATAGGCGGCGACGTATTTATTCGGGTTGGCGTGAACGGTGTCGATGTCGGCGCCCTCGCCCATGTGATTGACCTTGACGATCACGCGCCCCGTCTTCTTTTGAACCTTGACGCTCGTGTCGAGGACCTGCTGGATCGAACCATGCGGCTCGTTGCCTTCGAAGGGACGCGAGTGTGGTCGGACTGGCGCTTCCAGCACGCGATATCTACACGCCTCCGTGAGTAATCGTGACCTTGCGATGGGGTAACCAATCTCCACCCCGACCGAATTCCTTACCCAGACGCTGCTACCCGCCGGCTGCGCCGCCGGCACGGCTGAGGCGGGCGTGCGCCGGCGCGTTCTGGAAAACCGGAAAAGGAGACCGCGCGTTCGATAGAGGATCGAGAACCAGTCATCGGTCTCGAGATCAATGGAGAGGCGCGCGCTTATCCGATCCGGGTGCTGATGTGGCACGAGATCGTCAATGACACCGTCGGCGGCGTGCCGGTCGCCGTCACCTACTGTCCACTATGCAACTCAGTCTTGCCGGACTTTAAGATCATAGGATTGACGAGGATGCCTTCATGCCCGCAATCTCACCAGCAGACAGGAGAATCGCCTGTCGGATTATCTCAGCCGCCAACCTGCAATTGCCGGGAACTACCGTTTCAAGGAAGAGCTGATGGCGCTTCTGACTGCCAAAAACCGGACCAAGGCGCAGTGCGCTTGCTTGTTTACCGGATGCTGGAGGCAATCACCGAACTCAAGCAAAGCGGCTTCGAGGAATGCCGCAAGGTCGGCCGCACGCTGGAGAATTGGCAAGGCGGAGATCGGGCGGATGTGGCGGTTCTCACGATCGAACGGCATCACCGAAGGCTTCCACCGAAAGATGAAGCTGATCCAGCGCCGTGCCTTCGGCTTCCGCAATTTCGAAAACTACCGTCGACGCGTGCGGGCACTATGCGCCTGACGAAAAATACCATGAAAGATGAGGAGGAAGTCTGATAGAAATCTGACCCACAAACCGCAGATCATAGCCCCCGCCCCCGTTTTCGACGAAGATCCGCATTCCGGACGAAATTCGAACCCTGGGTGGGAGTTCTTTTTTTGATCAATATCAATGATTTAGACATTCGTCGTGGCGGAGGGAGAGGGATTCGAACCCTCGAGACGGTTCCCCGCCTACACACTTTCCAGGCGTGCGCCTTCGACCACTCGGCCACCCCTCCATCATTCGCAAAATCTGAAGCGAAGCGCGCAATATACCCAGAAGCTTTGCGAGGGCAAGGGGCTGGTTTCGTGGATTCAAGCTGAGGGGGCGCGATGCATCCTTTTGGTCCACACTTGCTGCTCAACATAAACTTGCGCAGTGATGGCGAACCAGGGTCGTGTGGGGCGGTTTTCTTTGCCCACACTTCCCAGGGTCGTGTGGGGCGGTTTTCTTTGCCCACACTTCCCAGGGTCGTGTGGGGCGGTTTCTTTGCCCACACTTCCCAGGGTCGTGTGGGGCGGTTTCTTTGCCCACACTTCCCAGGGTCGTGTGGGGCTTTGCCTTGAATGGGACCCGGTTCCGGGATAGCCAGGATCTCCCGAAGCAACGAGAGATGCCTATGGGCTACCTGCAAGACGTCTTCGCCATACTGCTCTGGCCGTTCAAGTTCGCCTACTGGACCGCGTTCTTGCTGTTTCGCGCCGCCATATGGCTAGCCAAGGGGACATTCAATCTCATCGTCGGCATCGGGCTGCCGGCGTTGCGATTCCTGGCGTTCGTGTTCATCCTGATCGCCACCATCGCTTTCGTTGCCGATGCCACACCTGCATTCGACGGCTTTGGACCCTATACGCCGACTTTATTCGTCGAGCACTGGATGGCGCTGGCGCCGAAAAGCGTTGCAGCCGCCGAAGCTGCCGTCTCGGACGCCACGCACCCGCTGGTGTGGAAGTACACCATCGGGCTGTTCATCAGCGTCCCGACTTACCTTCTATTCGGAGCGCTGGGAGTTCTCGCTGCGCTGATCGGCCAGCGCCGCGAAAAGCTCGACGTCTTCATCAATTGAGCCTCGAAACTTGCGGCTTGATCCCTGTTACCGGGCCGGAGTGCCTGAGGACCCGGCGCCGGACGTAAACAGACGGGCATGGCCGATGTCGCTGTTGCGGTCGCTGACAATACCAAGGCCGACCAGCAAAACCAGCACGCCTATGAGAACGAAAATTACTTGGCCATGCCGCTGATTGACCGCCGCGATATCGGCCGGCGTCAACACGTCCTGCTCGTCCGGGCTGGCGACAAGCCCGAAGGTCTTCTTGAAGGCCGACCGGCGGACATCGCCGACATCGACGAGGGGAACATTGGCACGCGCGGCTATGCGCTCGCCGATCTCGGTGAACGGAAAAGCGGGATCGACGTTGCGCTCATTGATATAGCCGAGCCTGATGTGGCGGCCGTCCTTCAGGCAGACGCGGGCGCCCTTCATGATGACTGGGGCAAGCGAGCCGCCGTAAATCTCGCGGCGGATTTCGACGGCGGCGATCTCTTCGTAGGGCAGGTCGAAGGTCTTGTAGCTGAACAGGCCCATCAGGCCGCGCGACTGCGGCAACCGAATGCGCACCGCCTTCTCGCCGAGGACGACGCGCGAGCGGATCGAAGTGACGAGTTCAATGACAACAAGCCCCATCACCAGTGCAAATGCCGTCGACATCAAAACTAGGCCGGGCGTGCCAAGCCAATGGCCCTGGGAAATCCGCGCGAACAACATCGGGCCAAGACTGACGAAAAACGGCAGCATCAGCAGAAAAACAAACGAAAACGTGATCTTGCGCAATGTGCCGGAGGCGTAAACCTGCGGCGCAGCCGGCTTGACCTCTGCCGGGGCCGGAGCTGGGGAATTCGGCTCGGTCGATGTGGCGGCAGTCATCGCTATTCCTCGTACTCGCTCGATTGTGAAGGCCGACGGGCTGTCCGCAGCATGACCGCAGGCCATCGAAGCACTATATCAGATCGTGAAACAGTGCCCAAAGAAGGTTCAGCGATGTTTTCTTCCAAGAAGTCCGCCGTCATGCTGCCCGTGAACTTGACCCTGCCGGGCCGGAGCGAGCCTATCGCAACCGCCGGCACCCACTTTGTCCTGGGGACGCCGCTCAAGGGGCCCTATCCCGAGGGGTCCGAAACGGCTGTGTTCGGGCTTGGCTGCTTCTGGGGAGCCGAGCGTAAATTCTGGGAATTGGGCGACGGCATCATCACGACGGCCGTCGGATATGCCGCCGGCAATACGCCAAACCCTACGTATGAAGAAGTGTGCACGGGCATGACCAACCATAACGAGGTGGTGCTCGTCGTGTTCGACCCGGAGAAGATTTCATACGCGCGGCTTTTGAAGACATTTTGGGAAAGCCACAATCCGACTCAGGGCATGCGCCAGGGCAACGACATGGGAACACAATACCGCTCCGGCATCTATACGTTTTCTGAAGCGCAAAGGGCAGAAGCGGAGGCTTCGCGCGAAGCCTACGGCAGGGCGCTGGTCGAGCGCGGCTACAGCGCCATCACCACGGAAATCGAGCCGGTAGAACTGGCCAACACACGGCAAGCCGGTGTTGGGCCGGGGGATTTGGCCAACACTCGGCAAGCCGGTGTTGGGCCCGTGAACAAATTCTACTTCGCAGAAGACTATCACCAGCAGTACCTGGCGAAAGTGCCGACCGGCTATTGCGGGCTCGGCGGGACCGGAGTGAGTTGCCCCATCGGGACGGGAGTGGCATCGAAGGGGTGAAGCTGGCGTTGCCGGCGTTTCTGGCGATGGTGGAATGGATGTCTGCGACAGTCCGTTCCCAGCCTGCTCAATCCAGCCCGTCAGACGCTGCGGCCGGTAAGCTGCGGCCATATTGCTAGAGCAACATCCGGCCTGACGGATGAAAGGCAGTTCCTGGATCGGATAAAGTTGCTCTAGTGAGGCGTCGCGCCTTAATTGACCGGCGGTGCGGCGGGGCCGGTGTCAATTAAGGCGTGATAAACGCCTCACGAAGTCATTGATGTTGCTAGTGGCCCTCATGTCGCGCCTAAATCGAACGAGGTTGCGGCTATGATGCGATT
>Ga0209347_1006680_pt1 | contig 10077 bp, 9 predicted proteins | sample AutmiccommuBRH23_FD_187382 | JGI IMG/M metagenome (GOLD analysis project Ga0209347, IMG submission 187382) | Deep subsurface microbial communities from Mt. Terri, Switzerland - Autotrophic microbial communities BRH/23 (SPAdes) (version 2) | ecosystem: Environmental > Aquatic > Deep subsurface >... | reverse complement strand
ATCAGCGCGCCCTGCACGATGAACCGCGCGGTTGTGATCTGCCCCACCGGGATGGTCTGCGCCGCCAGTTTCGACGCCACATCAATCAGCGGCGCCGTCAGGCAAAAGCCCAGCATCAAGACCACGCCCAGCACGACGCGGTCATTCAGATAGGGAAGGGCGGGCGCGCGGATATCACTCATATCCCGGCCTTACCGCGCCTCGCGCGCCCCTGCCATGCCAAAAGCGACGCGCCTTTCATCTTGCCAAAAATACTCAAAATCCCCGGCCTGCGCCCCGCGCATCAGCAGTTGGGCACATTGACCGCCAGCCCGCCAAGGGATGTCTCTTTATACTTCTCGGACATGTCCACGCCGGTCTGGCGCATCGTCTCGATGCAGACATCCAGCGACACAAGATGCTGCCCGTCGCCGCGCATCGCCAAGGACGCCGCCGATACCGCCTTGATGGCACCCAGCCCGTTGCGTTCGATACAGGGCACCTGCACCAGCCCTTTGACCGGGTCGCAGGTCATGCCCAGATGATGTTCCAGCGCGATTTCGGCCGCGTTCTCGATCTGCTCGGGCGTGCCACCCAGAACGGCGCACAGGCCAGCGGCGGCCATGGCGGCGGCGCTGCCCACTTCCGCCTGACACCCGGCCTCGGCCCCCGAGATCGAGGCGTTGTATTTCACCAGCCCCCCGATGGCGGCAGCGGTCAGCAGGAATTCATCCACGCGGGCCGGATTCGCCCCCGGCACATGATCCAGCCAGTAGCGGATCACTGCGGGCATCACCCCCGCCGCCCCATTGGTGGGCGCGGTGACGACCTGCCCCCCGGCCGCGTTCTCTTCGTTCACGGCCATGGCATAGGTGCTCATCCAGTCGTTGATGACATGGGGCGCGGTCAGGTTCAGCCCGCGCTCGGCCAAAAGCGCCTGATGGATGCCGCGCGCCCGGCGGCGCACGTTCAACCCACCGGGCAGGATGCCGTCATGCTCCAACCCCCGATCGATGCAGTCATTCATCACCTGCCAGATGCGCTTGATCCCGTGGTCCAGTTCCGTGCGCGGACGCCGTGACAGCTCATTGGCGCGTTTCATTTCGGCGATGGTCTTGCCCGAGGCTTTCGCCATCGCCAGCATCTCGTCGGCGGATTTGAACGGATAGGGCACCGGCGCGCCATCATCCGTGTCCTTGCCTGCGGCCAGTTCGGCCTCTGTCATCACGAAGCCGCCGCCGATGGAATAATAGGTCTCGCGCAGGATGACGTCGCCCTGCTTGTCGGTGGCCATCAGCTTCATTCCATTGGCGTGGCCCGGCAGGGCGGGGCCGAAATCGAAAACCAGATCGGCCAGCGGGTCGAAATGCAAGGGCGGCAGGCCATCAACCTCGATCACCTTTGTGTCACGGATGCTGATCATCAAGGCTTCGGCCTTTTCATGGTCGTAACTGTCCGGCTTCAACCCCGCCAGACCCAGAATCGTGGCGCGGTCCGTGGCATGGCCCACCCCGGTAAAGGCCAGCGACCCGTGCAATGACGCGCGCAGCCCGTGCGCCGTGAAAGGCTGGCTGCGCAACAGGTCCAGAAACCGCGCGGCGGCCACCATCGGCCCCATCGTGTGGGAGGATGAGGGGCCGATGCCGACCTTGAACATCTCGAAAACGGACAGGAACATTATGTAGCACTTCCTTCAGGCGGGATCGGATAATCGGGCAGGGTGAAGGGATGCTCTCCCAACCCCTCGGCCATGGCACAGGCACGGGTGGCGGGCCGCGCCTCGATCCGCGCGCACAGCCTTGCCAGATGCGGGGCCGCGTCCCGGTCCCACCAGCCTGCCCTATCACGGGGATAAAGCGCGATCCAGCGCAGGCAGGCCGCCAGATAGAGGTCCAGCACCGTGGGGGTGTCGGCGTTCAGCCACGCATGCCCTGCACCCGCCACAGCCTCCAGCCGCGCCAGATGGGCGGCGAGCGAGACGCGCAGGCCATCGCGCAGGGCGGCATGATGCGCGGGGTCAGGACCGATATAGATCTCGGGGTAGAACAGCATCCTCAGTTCCGCATGCAGCGTGTTCGACAGGAAAAACAGCCATTTCAGCGCATCCCCCCGGTCGGGGTGATCCGGCGCGGGACACAGCCCGCCATGCCTGTCCGCCAGCCAGAGCAGGATCGCGCCCGTCTCGAAGATCGCGCCATCCGGAGTTTCCAGCACCGGGATGCGCCCATGCGGATTCAGCGCCAGATAAGGCGCCGACCGCTGCGCCTGTGCTTTGCGGTCCACCAGCACCGCCGTGTAAGGCAGGTGCAATTCCTCCAGCGCCAGCCGGATGATCAAGGATGCGTTGTCGGGCGCGTAATGCAGGCGGTAGCGGTGCGTCATGGGCGCAATCTGCCGCCATTTGGCCTCCCGCGCCTTGGCGGAAAACGACCTCTGCGGCGGCTTTCGCGCAAATCGGCGCGATTGCCCCCTCGCAGGCGGGCCACATCTTTCCTATAAGCGACCCGCAACCAGACGGAGTCGCTGCCATGCCCGGAGAATTGTCACCCATCGACAAGGCCAAGTTTGTCGCCGCGAAACGCGCGGTGGATTATGTCGAGGACGGGATGCGCGTGGGCCTTGGCACCGGATCGACCGCCGCATGGATGGTCCGCTGTCTGGGCGAATTGGTGCGCGAGGATGGTCTGAAGATCAAGGGTGTGCCCACATCGACCCGCACCGCTGCGCTGGCCCGTGAGGTCGGGATCGAGGTGATCAGTCTGGATGAGGCCAAGTGGCTGGACCTGACGATCGACGGGGCGGATGAATTCGATGGCGAGCTGAACCTGATCAAGGGCGGCGGCGGGGCGCTTCTGCAAGAAAAGATCGTGGCCACGGCCAGCGACCAGATGATCGTGATCGCGGATGTCGGCAAGGAGGTTGAAACGCTGGGCGCCTTCCCCCTGCCCATCGAGGTGATCCCCTTCGGCTGGCAGACCACCCGCGCGCTGGTCGAGGAGATGCTGATCTCGATGGATGTGCTGGGCCGCGACGTGACGCTGCGCATGAATGGCGACCGCCCCTTCATCACCGACGAGGGCAATCACATTCTTGACCTGCATCTGAACCGCATCGGCAATGCGCGGCAACTGGCGATGGTTCTCAATCAGGTGCCGGGCGTGGTCGAGAACGGCCTTTTCATTGACATCTGCGATATCGTGATCGTGGGCTATGGCGATGGCCGTGTGGAAACCCGCGACATCAATCAGGGCACGATCGAACAGGATCGTCTGGATTTCGTGGAGAACGACAACCTCTTCACCGATCTGGCGGATTGAGCCTGCCGTGACAGGGGGGCGGCCTGTTCTGGCCTGTCCCCCGTCCTGCGGCAATGCCGTCTCTTGATACGGTGACGGGCGCGCGCTATCGGTTTTGTGTGCAGGGCGGTGGGCCCGGTCCGCACGGGCCGAGACCCCAAGCCTTTAACAATGTGTCCATGTTGTGTGCCTCATGCGCGATGTTCGCGATCTGCCTGCCTACCTGATCAACCTTGACGGCAATGCCGACAGGTTGTCGGCCAGCACCGAGGCCCTGACCCGTGCCGGTCTGTCCTTTGTCCGCGTGCCGGCCGTGAACGGGCGCGGGCTGGACCTGAACACCGTTCCCGACTGCGACGCACAAGCCGCGCTCAGGCGATATGGCCGCCCCCTCAAGGGCGGGGAATATGGCTGCTACAAAAGCCACCTCGCCTGCGCGCAGCTGATGCTGGACGAGGGGCATTCCCATGCGCTGGTCTTCGAGGATGACGTCTGCCTCGCGCCGGATTTTCTGATCCATCTGCGGTCTGTTCTGGCCTGTCTGGCACACAGCGACATCGACTGGCATCTGGTCAATCTGGGCGCACCCGCGACGCGGATCTTCACGCCGCTGGCCGATCTGGGCGCAGGCCATCGCCTTGTGGCGGCGCATTACTTTCCGCAGACCGCCCATGCCCTGTTGTGGAGCAGGGCAGGGGCGGCGGCCTTTGTCCGTGATCATGCCCGCGTCACGATGACGGTGGACAACCTGTTCCGCCATATGATGATCCGCTCGGGCAAGGGGCTGGCGGTGACGCCGCCGCTGGCCCGCGCTTATGACGGCCCCTCGGTCATCGATGCGGGGACCAAGGCCAGCCGCTATGCGGGGCGGCGCTGGACCTATGGTCTGCTCAAGCAGAAGCGGTTCTGGGTGAACCGTGTGCTGGCGCTTTATCGCAAGGCGCTCTATCAGCCTCCGGCTATCGAAGCACCTCCACCGGGCCTGCCCGATCCGACGGCGTGACCCCAACGACCATGGTCCCTATCGCGGGGCGGTGCGTGCCTTGACCACCCAGACAATCGTGCCCGCGAGCACGCCCCAGAAGGCACCGCTGATGCCCATCAGGGTCATGCCGCTGGCTGCGATCAGGAACGTCAGGGCCGGTCCCTCGACCTGACCCGGCACGCTGAAGGCCGCGGACAGCGACCCCACCAGCGCCGGGATCAGCGCCAGCCCCGCCACCGCCGTGATCAGCGCCGCAGGGGCGACACTCGCCAGCGCCGCGACAAGCCCCGCCATGCAGGCAAGCCCGATATAGGCCAGCCCGCAGATCATCGCCGCCCAGTAACGCCGGGCGGGGTCGGGACCGGCATCCTCGCCCGCCATGATGGCGGCGGTGATGGCGGACATGTTCACCGGGATCGCCCCGAACGGCGCGATGGCCAGACTGACCAACCCGGTTTTCAACAGCATCGGCTGACGCTCCACCCGGTAGCCGTTCAGGTCCAGCACCGCGAAACCGGGGATATTCTGCCCCGCCATCGTCACCAGATACAAAGGCAGCGCGACCGAGATTAGCGCCTGCCATGTGAACACCGGTGTCACCAGCGCCAGATCGGGCAGAAGCGCCCGCCCATCCTCAGACCCGGCCCCGCCCGGATCGACAGTGAACACCAGCACCAGCGCAAAGGCGATCACCGCGCATGGCATCGCGGCCAGACGGTTCCACCGCAGCCCCACCAGCCAGGCCAACAGCACCGGCAACACCAGACCCGGAATCTCGCCCAGTGCCAGCGCGGGCGCAAAGCACAGCTTCAGCAGCACCCCTGCCAGCAACCCATTGGCCACGGGCTTGGGAATGGCCGCCACGGCCCGGCCCAGCACGGGCACGACTCCGGTAATCACGATCAACGCGGCACAGGCGATCATCGCGCCCACCGCCTCGCCAAACCCGCCGGGCAGGGCCCCGCTGCCCGCCAGAAAGGCCGCGCCGGGTGTGGACCACGCCACCGCCGCCGGAATGCGCGTGGTCACGGACAGCCACAGCCCGCACACCCCCATGCCCAAGGTTGCGAAAAACAGCCCCGTCGCCGCCTGCGCCGGGCTGGCCCCCATCGCATCCAGCCCTGCCAGCACGATGGCAAAGGACGCGGCATAGCCGACGAAGGCCGCCAGAAGCCCCATGGCCACGGCGCGGAGGGTGATGTCCTTGATCATGCTTGCTGCCGCTTTCCCGACTGTCTGCCCGCCACAGGCCCTGACCGGCCCCGCGCGATCATGGCAAAGCGCGCCTGCGGATACCAGAGCCCGCGTTCTTGATCCGCTCACCCGCTTTCGCTGGCCCTTCCCGCCCTGATGTGAAATACCTGTGCCCGATCAAGGCAGGGGGATCTGATGAGCGATTTCGACTATGATCTGTTCGTCATCGGCGGCGGCTCGGGCGGCGTGCGCGCGGCGCGTGTCGCGGCGCAGCGCGGCGTCAAGGTGGCGCTGGCCGAAGAGGACCGCTACGGCGGCACCTGCGTCATCCGGGGCTGCGTGCCCAAGAAGCTGATGGTCTTTGCCAGCGAATATGCCGGGATCGCCGAAGAAGCCCGCGCCTATGGCTGGGACATGCAGGCGGGGGACTTCGACTGGTCCGCGTTCCGCACGCGCCTGCATGCCGAACTGGACCGGCTGGAAGGCGTCTACCGCAACATCCTCAAGTCCAACGGGGTCGAGACATTTGACGCCCGCGCCACGCTGGTCGATCCGCATACGGTGGAACTGGCGGACGGCACCCGCAAGACGGCCAAGCATATCCTGCTGGCGATGGGTGGACGGCCGGTCAAGCCCGACATGCCGGGGGCGGAACTGGGCATCACCTCGAACGACATCTTCCATCTGGACCGGCTGCCCAAGTCCATCCTGATCATCGGCGGCGGCTATATCGCCTGCGAATTCGCCTGCATCCTCAACGGATTGGGGGTCGAGGTCACGCAGTATTATCGCGGCGCGCAAATCCTGCGCGGTTTCGACGACGAGGCGCGCGGACTGGTCGCCGAGGAAATGCAACAAAACGGCATCAAGCTGCATCTGGGCACCAATATCCTGTCGCTGGAGCGTGAAGGCGACGCCATCCGCACCAAGGCCACCAATGGCGACGAAAAGCTGTTCGATCAGGTCATGTTCGCCACCGGCCGCGCACCCAATACCGAGGACATGGGCCTCAAGGCGCTGGGCGTCGAACTGGGCCGCAACGGGCAGGTGGTGGTGGACAAGTATTCGCAGACGGCCATCCCTTCGATCTATGCGGTGGGCGATGTGACCGACCGCGTGAACCTGACCCCCGTGGCGATCCGCGAAGGCATGGCCTTTGTCGAGACGGTCTTTGGCGGCAATCCCACGCCCGTCGATCACGACCTGATCCCGACCGCGATCTTCACCCAGCCCGAGATGGGCACCATCGGCCTGTCCGAAGAGGCCGCGCGTGACCTCGAACCGGTCGAGATCTACTGCACCTCGTTCAAGCCGATGCAGAGCGCCTTTGCCGGCAGCCCGCGCCGTGTGCTCATGAAACTGGTTGTCAGCATCGCCACGCGAAAGGTATTGGGCTGTCATATCGTCGCGCCTCAGGCCGGGGAAATGATCCAGATGGCGGGGATCGCGATCAAGATGGGGGCCACGAAAGAGGATTTTGACCGCACCGTGGCGGTTCATCCCACCATGGCCGAGGAAATGGTGACGATGAAATCGCCCACGCGGACTGCTTGAAATTTCGCGCCGGCCTCACAGGTTAGGGGCAGGTGTTCAGAACCGATCAAAAGAAGACAACAAGGGGAACTCAGGTCAATGGCTGGAAATTCGGGCGGCCCATGGGGCGGCGGCGGCGGTAACAAGGGCGGTGGTGACGATGATCGCCGCAACAACGGGGGCGGACGCCGTCCCGGTGACGAGAGCGGGCCGCAGATCCCGGAAATCGACGAATTGATGCGCAAGGGGCAAGAGCAACTGCGCGTCCTGATGGGCGGTCGCGGGGGGCGCGGCGGCACCGGCGGCGGTGGCGAGGGTGGCCCGCGCGGCCCGATCTTCACCCGCTCGACCGTGGGTCTGGGTATTCTGGCGGCGGTGGGCCTGTGGGCTTTCACCAGCTTCTATACCGTGCGCCCGGAAGAACAGTCCGTCGAATTGTTCCTTGGGGAATTCTACAAGATCGGCAATCCCGGTCTGAACTTCGCGCCCTGGCCTCTGGTCACCGCCGAAGTGGTGAACGTCACCTCGGAACGGACCGAGGATGTGGGCGTCGCGCGCGGCAGCGAATCGACGGGCCTGATGCTGACCACAGATGCCAATATCGTGGATATCGACTTTCAGGTCGTCTGGAACATCAACGATCCGGCCAAGCTGCTGTTCAACCTGCGCGACCCGCGCCAGACCGTGCAGTCCGTGTCGGAATCTGTCATGCGCGAGATCATCGCCGCGTCGAACCTGTCCCCGATCCTCAACCGGGACCGTGGTCTGATCGCGGATACCGCGATGCAGAACATTCAGGCGACGATGGATGACTATGACAGCGGCATCACCATCGTCCGCGTCAACCTTGACCGCGCCGACCCGCCGGCCGAAGTCATCAACAGCTTCCGTGAGGTGCAGGCCGCCGAGCAGGAGCGCGACCGTCTCCAGCGTCAGGCCGATGCCTATGCCAACCGCGTTCTGGCCGAGGCACGCGGTGAAGCCGCACAGATCCTTGAACAGGCGGAAGGCTATCGCGCCCAGGTCGTCAACCAGGCGCTGGGTGAGGCAAGCCGCTTCAACTCGGTACTGGCCGAGTATGAAAAGGCCGAGGATGTGACCCGCAGCCGTCTTTACATCGAAACGATGGAGCGCGTTCTGGGCAATATCGACAAGACCATTCTCGACAGCTCGATCGTGGGCGGCGAAGGCGGGCAGGGTGTCGTGCCCTATCTGCCGCTGAACGAATTGCGGCGTCCCGCAACACAGGGGAACTGAGATCATGCGCAAGACAACATTTCTTCTTCCCATCGTCGTGGTCCTGATCGCGACGGCGCTGTCCTCGATCTTCGTCGTGGACGAGCGTGAAAAAGCGCTGGTTCTGCAATTCGGCCAGATCAAGGCCGTCAAGGAACAACCGGGTCTGGCCTTCAAGATCCCCCTGATCCAGGAGGTCGTGCGCTATGACGACCGCATCCTGTCGCTGGATACCGACACGATCGAAGTGACGCCCTCGGACGATCGCCGTCTGGTCGTCGATGCTTTCGCCCGCTACCGCATCGCCGATGTGGTGCAGTTCCGTCAGGCCGTCGGCGTCGGTGGCCTGCGCGCCGCCGAGGATCGTCTGTCCTCGATCCTGAACGCACAGATCCGTGAGGTTCTGGGTGCGGATCAGGTGACGTCCGACACGATCCTGTCGCAGGACCGGCGCATCCTGATGAACCGTATCCGCGATCAGGCGCAAACCTCGGCACGGGGTCTGGGGCTGGACGTGGTGGATGTGCGGTTGAAGCAGACCAACCTGCCCGCGCAGAACCTTGACGCCACCTTCGCCCGGATGCGGGCCGAGCGGGAACGCGAAGCCGCGGACGAGATCGCACGCGGTAACGAAGCCGCGCAGCGTGTGCGCGCGCTGGCCGACCGGACCGTGGTCGAGACGCTGTCCGAAGCCGAGCGCGAGGCCCAGATCACGCGTGGTGAGGCGGATGCAGAACGCAACGCCATTCTGGCCGAAGCCTTTGGTGCCAATCAGGAATTTTTCACCTTCTACCGCTCGATGCAGGCCTATGAGACGGCCTTGCAGGGGTCGAATTCCTCGATGGTGATGACGCCGGACAGCCAGTTCTTCGATTACCTGCGCTCGGATCGCCCGACGCGGACCGAAGAGCCGGCGGCACCGGCCGTGCAGAACTGATGATCGAGACGGCACTTCTGGCCCTTGGGCTGGTGCTGATCGTGGAGGGGCTGGCCTATGCGCTGGCCCCTTCGCTTGTCGAGACCCTGCTGGCCGCCCTGCGCGAAATCCCCGAACCCGCGCGCCGCACCCTTGGCTTGCTGGCCATCGTGGCCGGCGTCGCTTTCGTCTGGCTGGCGAAGCTGATCGCAGCGTGATCCGCCTCCATCACACCCTCTTGAGCGGGTGGATCGGTCCTTGGTCTTGCAACGGGCAACGACTACATTGCCACAGATGATAGCGCGCTGGATGACGGCCAGGCCGCCACCGCGCATTGAATAGAGGAGTTACGGGAGTGAACTACACAGCGGTTTCGATCCCCGATCAACGACCCGGCCTCGTCCGCGCCGTATGGCTGGGCTTTGTGACAAGTGTGATGATGCTGATGATGGCCGTGCAGGCGCAGGCGCGGCCCGAGAGTTTCGCAGATCTCGCCGACAAGATCAGCCCGGCGGTCGTGAACATCACCACCTCCACCACGGTCGCGGCAGGCACGGGTCCAAACCCCATCGTGCCCGAAGGCAGCCCGTTCGAGGACTTCTTCCGCGAGTTTCAGGACCGCAACGGCCCTCCGGGCGACCGGCCGCGCCGGTCCTCGGCCCTTGGGTCGGGCTTTGTGATCTCGGAAGATGGTTTCATCGTCACGAACAACCATGTCATTGAAAGCGCAGATGAAATCACTATCGAGTTCTTCACTGGCGAGGAACTGGTGGCCAAGGTCATCGGCACCGACCCCAACACCGATATCGCCCTTCTGAAGGTCGAGGCGGATGCGCCGCTGCCCTATGTCAGCTTTGGCGACAGCGATACCGCGCGTGTGGGTGACTGGGTCGTGGCCATGGGCAACCCGCTGGGGCAGGGCTTCTCGGTCAGTGCCG
>Ga0209347_1006679_pt1 | contig 10078 bp, 7 predicted proteins | sample AutmiccommuBRH23_FD_187382 | JGI IMG/M metagenome (GOLD analysis project Ga0209347, IMG submission 187382) | Deep subsurface microbial communities from Mt. Terri, Switzerland - Autotrophic microbial communities BRH/23 (SPAdes) (version 2) | ecosystem: Environmental > Aquatic > Deep subsurface >... | reverse complement strand
CTGGCAAGACCAGGTCGGCTTGAACGTTGACGCTTTTTCGACCAATTATTGGCTCGTTTCTGTGATCGGTCGTCCGGCTCGGCCGGCTTCGGGCAAATATTGGACAAGGCTACCGCGATGGAAAAGACCAACGGCGACCCGGCCGACACAGGTGAGAAATCTACCGCCTCGCGGGCAATCGATGCACGGATCAGGGATATTGGCGGCTGGCGCGGCGAGACGCTGGCGCGGATGCGGCGCCTGATCCGAGAGGCCGACCCGGCGGCTGTTGAAGCGGTGAAATGGCACAAGCCGTCGAACCCGCTGGGCGTTCCGGTGTGGGAACATGACGGCATCATCTGCACAGGCGAGACCTATAAGGACAAGGTGAAGCTGACCTTTGCCAAGGGCGCCAGGCTTGACGATCCGTCGGGCGTCTTCAACTCCAGCCTCGACGGCAATCTGAGACGCGCCATCGACATCCATGAGGGCGATGCGCTCGATGAAGAAGCGTTCAAGATGCTGGTGCGGGCGGCCGTGGCGCATAACATGGCCGGCAGGTGAAGCCGCACGAAGACAGCAAGGACGGGACCGCCGGGCCGCCTCTGCTTTCGGGCGGCAACCCGCAGATCGCCAAGGCGTTTGGCGACGCCCCGGTGCAGGCCTATATCGCGGCGATGCCGGGCTGGAAGCGCGAGCTGGGGCGCCGGCTGGATACGCTGATCGAGCGCGCCGTGCCCGGTGTCAGCAAGGCGGTGAAATGGAACTCGCCCTTTTACGGCGTCGAAAGCGGCATCTGGTTCCTCAGCTTTCACGTCTTCGCCAAATACATCAAGGTCGCCTTCTTCCGCGGTGCGGGGCTCGAGCCTGTGCCGCCGGTCGCCTCGAAGCAGAAGGACGTGCGCTATTTGCACATTCACGAGGTTGATGACTTGGACGAAGACCAGTTTTCCAGCTGGGTGAAGCAGGCAAGCAAGCTGCCTGGCGAGAAGATGTGAACAGCGCGCTGGCCGGCATTGCGCAAGCCTGGGCGCCCGGCACTGTTGGACATTTCAGGTAGCGGCGAAGACTGGCGTGACGCGCGAGCCATTCGAATCCGACCGGGCGGCGGGCAAGTGCCAACTACCGGCATGGCCTTCGCCGGGGCGGCCGCCTTACGCCTCCGAGCGTCCGGTGTTTTCGCGGTCGCGCTCGTGGTGCCTTGCCAGCGGAAAGGGCGGCAGCCAGGCTTCGCGGCGCACGGTCCAGAGTTCATAGGTGGGCACGAACTGGTCGGGGGCGTCGAGCGAGCCGAGATTGACCTCGATCTCGTCGGCGGAGCGCCCGAAAACCGTCGAGCCGCAGCGCGGGCAGAAATGCCGTCCCTTGTAGCCGTGCGTCTCGCCCTCGATGGTCACCGCGTCCTGCGGAAAGATCGCGGAGGCGTGGAAAAGCGCGCCATGATGCTTGCGGCAGTCGAGGCAGTGGCAGATGCCGACCCGGTAGGGGCGTCCGGTCGCCACGAAACGGACGGCGCCGCAGAGGCACCCGCCGGTGAATTGATCCATGACGAGTCTCCTGTCAGGTGGGCAGAATGTTTGCAGCGAACAGTAGAGTTATCACAATTGTCCACTGCGGGGGTCGAAACGAATCTGATATTATGTCGCTATGCCGAAGAAGAATCTCGGACCCGGAAGGTGTGTTCACTGTTTGCAAGAGGTGGACGATCGCAACTCTGACCACGTCTTCCCAGAATCGTGGTACCCGAATTCCACGCCGCCCAATGTTGAGAAATGGCAGGTGCCCAGCTGTATTCCCTGCAATGCCGACTACGGGAAGCTTGAGGAAGATCTCCTCACCAAATTCGGTCTCTGTCTAGAACCTGCCCATCCAGCTTCAGCGAGCGTGGTAGAGAAGGCGCTCCGTTCCGTGAAGCCGGCCGCCGGGCGAAACGCAGGCGATGCGAGGCATCGGGCCGGCAGAGGACAGCGGATACTCGCGCAAGCTCTCCAAGGCGACCACATTCCAGATCATGGGATTTTTCCTGGTTTGGGCGACCGGTGGGGCGATATTCCCGAGGAGCGCACCGCCATCCTCATTCCGAAGAAGAGCTTCGAGCGGATGACGGAGAAGATTGTGCGCGGGATCTACTACGTTGCAGACGGAATCTATATCGAACCGCCATCTACGGTTAGCTTCTTCGTGTTTCCCGAGGGTGGAATAGCGGAATGGAACGAAACGCTCGATAGGTGGGGCGAGAGATTTGCTCTTGAGCCAGGCATTGTAGTTCGTCGTGCCGTTTCACACGAAGATCACTTAAGCTCATTGTTCGAGATTACGTTTTGGATGCAGTTCAAAACCTATGCAGTGGTATCCGACCAGCCATAGGTATCCGAAGCGCTAAGCCCTGCGAGCGTTCCGCCGCTACTGGACGAACACCCTGACGCTGGCGGCGCGGCCGGCGGCATCGATGACGGTTAAGGTGGAGTAGCCGGCGCCATCGGGCTGCCAAATGGCGGTGCGGCGGCGGGCGACGTCGACCAGCGGGCGGCCGTTGGCCAGCCAGCGGAACGGCGCGCGGCCGCCCTGCAGCTTGAGCACCAGAGGCGAGGCGGCCTCGCCGGCCGCGCCGAGCTCGACATGGGCGCCTTCCGGCGGAAAGACGATTGTCGGCGCCGGCTCGGTGACATTGAGGGCCAGCAGCGCATCCTGCGGTCCGGTGAAACGCTCAAGCGTCACCGGCAGCTCGTCGCGCCCTGGCTTGAAGGCACCGGAGGGCGGGCGTCTCAGCGGCACGGCGGCGAGGCCCGAGCGGGCAAAGCCCTCGAACAGGATGGGCGCGGCGGTGTCGTAGCCCGACAGGCCAGGCACGGCGCCGGAATCAGCTCGTCCGACCCAGACGCCAAGCACATGGCGGCCGTCATAGCCGACCGACCAGGCGTCGCGGTAGCCGTAGGAGGTGCCGGTCTTGTAGGCGATGCCGCGCTGCGATGCGCCAAGCGGCGGCTTCACGCCGGACAATATGTCGGTGATCTGCCAGGCGGATTTCGGATCGAGCACCAGGCCGTTGGCGAGCGGCGTGGGGGTCGCGGCCTCCGTGCCGTCGCGCAGGGCCTTGGCGCTGCCGCCGTTGGACAGGCCGGTATAGAGCTGGACGAGATCGCGCAGCGATACGCCGACGCCGCCAAGACCGATCGCAAGCCCCGGCGCTTCGCCGGCCGGCAGCACCGGGGTGACGCCGGCCTGGCGGAAACGCGCCGCGAGGCGGGCCGGGCCGACCGCGTCGAGCAGGCGCACGGCCGGCACGTTGAGCGACAGCTGCAGCGCCTGGCGTATGCTGACATCGCCCTGGTAGCCCATGTCGAAATTGCGCGGCCGGTAGCCGGAAAAATCGCTCGGACGGTCCTCAATGATGGTCTCCTGCGCGACCATGCCCTCCTCGAAGGCGAGGCCGTAGATGAAGGGTTTCAGCGTCGAGCCCGGCGAACGGAGCACCTGGGTCATGTCGATCCAGCCGGAGCGGGAGGAATCGAGGAAGCCGGCCGAGCCGACTTCGCCCAGAATCTCGCCGGTAATGGCGTCGGCCATGATCATGGCGACAGAGATGCGGGGGCCGAGTTTCTGGGCGGCGTCGCGGGCGACGGATTCGAGGTTTTCCTGCACGCTTTTCACCAGCGTGAGCTGATGGGCTGTTTCCGATGGCCGGTTGCGCAGCGCGGCGTCGGCGGCGTGGGCGGCAAGTGCCGGCAAGGCAAGACGCTGGACCGGCACGGGTTCGAGCATGGCGCGTGCTGCTTCCCGCTCGCCGAACAGGCCGGACGTGACCATGCGGCCAAGCACGCGGTCGCGCGCGGCGAGCGCACCTTCGGGGTTGCGGTCGGGGCGGCGGCGTTCGGGCAATTGCGGCAGGGCGACAAGCAGGGCGGCTTGCGAGACGGCGAGGCGGCGCGGCTCCTTGCCGAACCAGGCGAGCGAGGCGGCCCGCACGCCCTCCAGATTTCCGCCATAGGGCGCCAGCGTCAGGTAGCGCTCGAGGATTTCGCGCTTGGTCAGACGGCGCTCGATCTGGAGTGCGCGAAACATCTGGCGAAGCTTGCTGGCGACACTGCGGTTTTCGCGCGGCTCGATCAGCCTTGCCAACTGCATCGACAGGGTCGAGCCGCCCGAGACGATGCGGCCATTGCCGGCAAACTGCAGCGCCGCGCGGGCGAGCGCCAGGAAGTCGATGCCGCGATGGTCGAAGAAGCGCTTGTCCTCATAGGCGATCAGCATGTCGACGAATTGCGGATCGACCCGGTCGAGCGTGGTGGCGAGACGCCAGCGGCCCTGCGGGGTGGCAAAGGCGCGCAGCAACGCGCCGTCGCGGTCGGTGACTTCCGCCGACAGTGCGCCTGCCTCGGGCAGCGGCGGCGGAAAGGCGCGGTCGAGCGCTTCCAGCGCCGCCCAGGAGACGCCCAGGAGGGCGACTGCCGAGGCGGCGCCGATGGAGAGGGTGCGCAGGAGGCGGGTTCTCGCCATGGTGTTTACCCCGGCCTTACGGCGCCTTCACCTCCATCATGCCGGTCGATGTGCGGGCCGAGTATTGCGGCCGGTACATGTCCTCGACGCTGGCTGCCGGATGAGCGAAGACGCCCGGCGTGACGGCGCGCACGACATAGGCCAGCGTGATCGCCCGGTCGCCGCCTTCCGGCCGGTCGAAAGCCGCGACGAAACGGTCGTCGCGGAATTCGAGATGGGCCGCCTCGGTGCGGGCCAGCCAGTCGAAATTGGCAAGGTCGGCACTGGAGACGAGGCGCGGATTGTCGATCTCGAAGCCGGCGGGCAACAGGTCGTTGACCAGCACGCGCTGCGCCCAACTATTATACTCGCCGATCTTGAGCACGACGACGAAGCGCTCGTTCTGCGTGACCTCGGTGACATTGGTCACGCTGCCGTCGAGCCGGTAGTAGGTGCGCTCGATGGCAAAGCCGTCGCCGCCGGCGGGCAGAGGCTGGACGGGGGCTGCCACCGTGGTGACCACGGCCTGGATCGGCTGGCTGCCGGTGTTGGCGATGACAATCGGCTGGTCGAGCAGTTCTTCGCCGGTGACGGTTCTGGAGAAGGCGCCGGTGTAGGGCGCGCCGTTGACCTCAAGCGACAGCGCCGCGTTGCCGGCTTGCAGCGCGCGCGCCGCAAGCAGCATCCAGGCCTCGTCCTGGGTGCTTGTCCATTTCGTAGCGTCGCGCTCCGCGGTGACCAGGCCTACCAGTTCCGGCACCACGGCAGAGACGGGGCGGCTTTCGGCGGCAAGCGCCAGCATGGCCGCGCCATCACGCAGTTTCGAGCCGTAGTCGGAGCGGTTCCAGTCATGGTCGGTGGTCGAGCGGGCGAGTTGGAGGGCGGCGCCGAAGGTGGCTTCCGAGCGCTGTACGTCGCCGTAGAGCGCCAGGCTCGCGGCCAGTTGGGCGACCGCCATCGGGCTCGAGAAGGCCTCGATCTGGGTGTCGGAATAGTAGCGCAGATCGCCGACGGAAGCCTTCTTGTTGCGGGCCAGCACATAGAGCGCATAGGCGATCTCGGTGCCGCGATCCTCAAGGTCGATGTCATAGGCGAGCGAATTCTGGAGATTGTCGAGCGCCTGCGACATGGCAGTCGCCGGAACCGCAAAACCCTTTTCGCGGGCGCGGGTCAGGAAATCGCTGACATAGGCGTCGAGCCAGAGATCGCCATAGCCCGGCCCCCACAGGCCGAAACTACCCGACGAGGACTGGTAGTTGAGGACGCGGTAGATGGCATCCTGGATACGGGTCCTGACCTCGGGGTCGTCCGGCATGCCGGCGCCGGCCGCCAGTTCGCTGAGATAGAGCAGCGGCATGGCCCGGCTGGTGGTCTGCTCGGCGCAACCATAGGGGTAGCGGTCGAGCGTCATCAGCAGGGACGGCACATCAAGGGCTGCCGATTGCGAGACGCCGACGCTGACCGTGGCGCCTTCGATCATGCTGGCGGCCAGAAGTTCGCGGTCGACGCGCAGGCTTTTGCCATTCGGCCCGAGGTCGACGACCATGCGGGTGGTGACCGGCAAGGCAGCCGGGCGGACCGGCAGCGACAGGACCTGCTCGACGGTGAGCCCGTCGGCATGGGCAAGCCGGATGGTAATGCCGGCGGCGCCGGTGGCTTGCGCGATCAGCGGCACGGTCAGCGTCTGGCGCTTGCCGCCAACGAGGGTGAGCCTGTCGGGCAGCGGTGCGCTGCCGGTCGACAGGTCGCCGGTGGTCTCGATCTCCAGCGCATAGTCGCCATCGGGCCCGTCGGTGTTGGCGACGTCAAGACGCATGAAGGCGGCATCGCCGGGCGCCAGGAAGCGCGGCAGGCCGGCGGTGACGACGATCGGATCGCGCACGATGACGTCCTGGACGGCATGGCCGACGGCCTTCCTGGTCCAGGCGACGGTCATGACGCGGACCGTTCCGTTGAACTGCGGGATGTCGAAGCCGATGGTTGCCTTGCCGTCGGCGTCAAGCCGCACGGGGCCGGAGAAGAAGGCGACCAGCTTTTCGGTCGGCGGGCTGCCTTCGGCGGCCAGTGCGGACCCATCGCCGCCGGTGCGAAGCCGACCGGTGACGCCGAGCGAACCGTCGATCAGGCGGCCGTAGAGGTCACGCAACTCGATGCCGAGCATGCGCTGGCCAAAGAACCAGGCCTCGGGATCGGGTGCTTCATAGCGCGTGAGGTTGAGGATGCCGAGATCGACGGCTGCGACCATGACGAAGGCGTCTTCGCCGGGTTCGGCGCCGGTGACCGAGACGGGCACGGCGAGCGTCGAGCGCGGCATCGATTTTTCGGGCGCCTGTGTCGAGACAGCGAGCTTCTTGGCACCCGGATCGACTTTCAGCCATTTGACGCCGATGGCGCGCGCCGGCATGCGGGTTTCCCGCGCCTCGCCGGGACGGTAAAGCGTCGCGGTGACATAAGCACCGGCGCCCCAGTCGGCGCCGACCGGAATGTCGATGGTGGCGCCATCGGCCGGAACGCTGGCCGAGACGGTGGTGAGCAGCCTATCGGCCCCAACGGTGACGAGCAGTTCGCCGGCGAAGCGCGGCGAGACCTTGAGCCTGGCAACTTCGCCCGCCGCATAGGTCTCCTTGTCGAGCGCGACTTCAAGGCCGTCTGGCGTTTCGGTGGAGGTGGCGGTGACGAACCAGCCGGCGTCGAACTCGTAGCTGCTTGCCGGACCGGCCGGATCGGCGGTTTCGATCTCCAGCCGGTAGCGGCCCCAATCGACAGGTTGCGACAGGGAGACCACGCCATCGGCGGCGATGTCGACGGTGCCGTTGGCGATTGCCCTGGTGAAGGTCACCGGCTCGTAGTTCCAGTAATTGCCGGAGCGGTACCATTGGTAGTTGCGTTCGATCTCGACCAGCGACCATTGCGCGCCGGCAAGGGCAACGCGCTCGCCATCGGCATTGGCGGCGATGACGCTGAACTTCGCCGTGCCGCCCTGCGGCACTTCGTTGCCCGAGAAGTCCGGGCGGATGCCGATCATGTCGGATGTCGGACGGATGCCGATGTCGAGATCGCGCTCGACAGCGCGGCCGCCAGCTTCGCGCATGCGCACGGTAACGGTGGCATTGACGAGGCGGGTGGTCGAGGGAAGCTGGGTCACGGAGACCGGGAAGGTCGCCTTGCCGTCCTCGCCGATTGCCGGAAGCCCGGGCAGCGGGATGCGGTTGGCGTCGCCGTCCTGCTCGTCGGCGAGACCGAAGACATAGCCCTTGAAGCTCTCCCATTCACGGACGGTCGACAGCGTGACCTCGCCCTCCAGCGCCAGCCCGACAGCCGGCGCGCCGTAGAGGAAGCGGCCATCGACGGTGACGTCGGCGGTTTCGCCAACGGCGATCTCATCCTTGTCGCTTGTCATGTCGAACTCGATGCGATCGGGAACGAAATCCTCGACGAGGAACATCTGGCTGGCGACCGCCGGCTGCTTGGGGTCGGTGTGGATGGCAACCGTCCAGGTGCCGCGCATGGCGGCCGAGGACAGCGGCAGGTCGACGGCATGGCCACCGGCCTCCGCGCCATCCGAGACGATGCGGCGATCCTCGACGCCGTCGGGGCGCGAGAAGATGAAGGTCAGCGGCAGGTTCTCCACCGCGCTTGCCGTGCCGTCGCGGGCCAGGGCGGCAACGTGGACGTCCTCGCCGGCGCGGTAGATGCCGCGCTCGGTCCAGGCATAGACGTCGAGCGCGCCGGGCGCGGCGCGGCCGGCGACGCCACGATCCGACAGGTCGAAGCCGGCGCGGGTCATGTCGAGGAAGACGAAGTCCTCGTCGCCATTGCTGGCCATCAGAACGGCGGGTACCATGCCGCCTTCGCCGCGCGACAGGCCGGGATTGAAGCTGGCGCGGCCTTCGGCGTTGGTCTTGGCCGTGCCGAGGATCTCGTTGTTCTTTGCCAGCAGCGTCAGGTCGATGCCTGACATCGGCAGGGCCGAACCGAGCGAACGGGCAAACACGGTGAGGCCATCCTGGCCGGTATAGGTCGACAGTCCGATGTCGGAGACGACGAACCACTGGGTGGCGCGCGACTGCCAGGATTCGCTGCGATCATCCTTGGGCGTTGCCGTCATGACATAGACGCCCGGCTTGCGGTCGGGCAGCGCTTCGTCGACGGGGAAGCTGGTGGTGACTTCCTTGTTGAGTTCGTTGGCGACAACCAGTTCGCCCTGCCAGACCGGCTCGCCCATCTGGTCGGAAATCGAGCTCATGTCGTAGCCGTCGATCTGGCGCAGGAACTGATAGCCCGAAATGAGCTGAGCCAGCGAGCGATCGCCGATGCGGAAAAGCTTGATGTCGGCGACGTCCATGTTGACGGTGACCAGCGGGATGCCGCGCCGCGCGGTGGAAGGCAGCACGAAGGAATCGCCGGTGAAGCGGGCCGACGCGGCGCGGTCCTGGACGTAGACCGAGAGCATGACCGGGGCCGTGAGCACCTCGCCAATGGCTGCCGGCAGGCCGGCGCGGAAGGCAACGCGGTATTGCTGGCCATGCTCGAGCCCGCCAACGCAGATCTGCCGACCCGCGGCCTCGACGCTTTTGGGGGCTGCCTCGTCGACGGTGACGAAGGGCGCATAGTCGACGCCCACCTTGACGAGGTCCTCGGAAAACTGGGCACAGATGCGCGGCGAGGCGGCGTCCGCCTCGACCTTGTGCTCGACGACGCGGAAGCCCTTGCGCGCCTTCAGGTCCTCGTAGTCGGCGCGGACATAGGAGGAATTGACCAGAGCGAGGCTCGCCTCATAGGCCTGCAATGCCGGGCGGAAAAGATCGCGGTTATCGAGGCCAACAGCCAGTGCCGCAAGGATTTCGGCGCGGACCGGCGCGGTGCGCGACTGCAGATAGGCGTTGTAGGCCGCCGAGGTGACCTCGGACTTCAGGGTCGCAGTCTCCTGGTAATTGATGCCGCGCACGCCCTGGATGGCGCGCGCGAGATTGAGCCACAAGCCTGCGTCGTCGGGCTGGATCTGAACGGCAATCGTGAATTTCTGTACGGCGGTGCGTGGATCGCCGGCAAGGAGCGCGCTGTTTCCAGCCTCGGTCAGGGCCGTCAGGCCCTCTTCACCGACGGACTGACCAGCGGCGGTCAGACGCTTGCGCATCGCCTTCGCTTCGGAGGCCATCCAGTCGGGGAAGTAAGACAGGCTGGGCGGTGCGCCGATATCTGGATCGCCGCTGATCGGCACGACCTTGCCTGCTACGGCGCCGGTGAACGGCTTGACCGAGGCGAAGTCGGATTTCAGGAAGCACCATTTCGCCTTGGTGTTGTAGGTGAAGGCGCGGCATTGCGGGTCGCCGAGGCAGGAGGTCTTGCACTGGTCGAGGGTGATGTTCTGCTCGGACCTCAGGTCGAATCCGAAATAATCGGCGTCCGGCGTGGTGACGACCTGCCGGGCCTCGACAGCTAGAGCCGGCGCCATGAAGACAAAGAAGAGGAACCCAAGAACCGAAAGACCGTTGACAACCCGCATGTCACTTTCTCCAACCGGGCGATCAACGATTTTCACGAAGCGGGACAGGCATCGCCCAAGCCTGTCGATCCGCCGGATGGCGGGCCAAGCCCCGCCAAGGTCCTGCTTGCGCACGCC
>Ga0209347_1006678_pt1 | contig 10081 bp, 6 predicted proteins | sample AutmiccommuBRH23_FD_187382 | JGI IMG/M metagenome (GOLD analysis project Ga0209347, IMG submission 187382) | Deep subsurface microbial communities from Mt. Terri, Switzerland - Autotrophic microbial communities BRH/23 (SPAdes) (version 2) | ecosystem: Environmental > Aquatic > Deep subsurface >... | reverse complement strand
CCTGTGTTGAAAAGCGAAAAACAGGCATAATACCAGATGCATTTCATGAACACAACCATGGTGAACTTATGGGATTCATCAAGTTTATCTGTTTGACAAAAAATTCGAATCCCCCTATTTAGTTCGTATACAAAGAACAAAGGATTTACGATTCGATGCGCAAACTCCCCGATGATTTACCCGAATGCATGGTCTTTCTGCTGGGCAAAGCCTACCAGAAAGCCCACAGTGATTTCAAGAAACGCCTGAAACCCTATAAGCTGACCAACATGCAGCATCTGGTCCTCGAAGGGCTCTGGTATCGGAATGGCATGACCGCCACCGAACTGTCGCAGCTACTCCGCCTGGACAAGGCCACCCTCTCCGGGGTCCTTGAACGGATGGTCGACACCGGATGGGTGCTGAAAGAACCCCACCCGGAAGATGGCCGGGTCCAGCGGCTGTATACATCCGAAAAAGCCGACCAGTTGAAGGATCAACTGGTCGGGGAGCGTCAGAAATCAAATCTCGATATTCTGGAACGGTTTTCACCCGAGGAACGGATTATAATCAGGCGCCTGTTGCGCGATCTTATCTGAACCGTCCCAAATAAGATTTTAACGGGGGAAATCCCGGCCCTGACCATCCCCCCGGTTGTTTGTATACGAACTTATTAAAAAACCAAACCCAAAGGAGCCGACCATGCTATTTAATCCCAAAACCGAAACCTTTTCCCACCTGGATCCCCGCTCCCGGGAGATCATGAAGAAGACCGTCGCCTATTTCGAATCTCGGGGTAAGGCAAAGCTGAAGGAAGATTCCCACGAACGCCGGTGGTACTCCGACTTTCTGAATTTCCTCAAGGAAAATGAAGTGTTCGCCACCCTGCTGACCCCGAAGCAGCATGTCATCGACGGCGATCCGGATAAACGGTGGGACACCTTCCGGAATTGCGATTTCAATGAAATTCTTGGCTTTTACAACCTGTCTCACTGGTACACCTGGCAGGTATCGATCCTCGGACTGGGGCCCATTTTCATGGGGAACAACGACGCGGTCAAGAAGAAAACCGCCCAACTCCTAAAGGATGGCGGCATTTTCGCCTTCGGCCTTTCCGAACGGACCCACGGCGCGGATCTCTATTCATCGGATATGTCGCTGACCCCGCTGGGTGACGGCAAATACGTGGCCGACGGCGGAAAGTACTACATTGGCAACGCCAACGAAGCGGCCCTGGTCTCCACTTTTGGCAAGAATTCCGAAACAGAGGAATACGTCTTTTTTGTCGCCGACCCGAAGCATGAAAATTACGACCTTGTCCAGAACGTGGTCAACTGGGAAGGGTACGTGGCCGAATATGCCCTCAACGGTTATCCGATCACCGATGCCGAAATCCTCACCATGGGCCGGGATGCCTGGGATTCGGCATTGAACACGGTCAATGTCGGCAAATTCAACCTGGGCTGGGGCGCCGTCGGCATCGCCACCCATTGCTTCTACGAAGCGCTCAACCACGCCGCCAACCGCAATCTCTACGGAAAATTCGTCACCGATTTCCCCCACATCAAGCAAATGTTTGTCGATGCCTATACCCGCCTGGCGGCAATGAAAATCTTTTCCCAGCGGGCGACCGATTACCTGCGCTCCGCGTCCGAACAGGATCGCCGCTATCTGCTGTACAACCCGATCGTGAAGATGAAGGTCCCCACCCAGGGCGAGGAAGTGATCAACCTTCTCTGGGATGTCATCGCCGCCCGCGGTTTCGAGAAAGATGTTTATTTCGAACTGGCGGTCAAGGATATCCGGTCACTTCCCAAGCTGGAAGGGACCGTTCACGTGAACATGGCGTTAATCATCAAGTTTATCGCCAACTACTTCTTCAACCCCGGGCAATTCCCGGAGATCCCCAAGCGCGACGACCCGGCCGACGACGAATTCCTGTTCCGCCAGGGAGCGACCAAGGGGCTCGGCAAGATCCAGTTCCATGATTACAATGTCGCCTACAACAGCGTTGACATGCCGAATGTAAATATCTTCAAGGAGCAGATCAGCATCTTCCGCGATTTCCTGATCAATGCGGCGCCGGGACCGGATCAGGCAAAAAACATCGACTTTCTCCTGGCCGTCGGCGAGATCTTCACCCTGGTCGCCTACGGCCAGCTGATCATCGAAAAGTACAACCTGGAAAAATTCGACGATAATCTCCTGGAACAGATCTTCGATTTCATGGTGCGCGATTTTTCCCGCTATGCCCTGCAACTCTACTCCAAGGCGGACACCACGGAAAAGCAGATGGAATGGGCTCTGAAGATGATCCGAAAACCGGTGGACGACCGGGAGCGCTTTAATAACTTCTGGGATAAGTATGTTTTCGCCCTGAAAGATACCTATGAAATGAACCCGTAAGCGCCAGTAAGAGGAACGGGTTTTCTGGAAAAAAGGCGGCCGCCGGGTTTACCGGTAGCCGCCTTTTTTATCGTTCATAAAATTGAAATCCGAAACGTTATTCTTTTTTATTCCCCCTGCGCGAGAGGATTTCCGAAATTTTAAGGGAAAGCTCCAGCAGGTTGAACGGCTTCTGGATAAACCCGTCGCATCCCCGCTGCATGATCGCCGAGGCCTGACCGTTAATGCTGTAACCCGACGCCAGGAGAATCCTTGCATCCGGGTTAATCTTCTTGATCCGGTCGAAGGTTTCCCCTCCGCTCATCCCCGGCATGATCATGTCGAGGATGACCAGGTCGATCCGGTCGCGCCGGGCCTGATAGATATCGATGGCCGTCTCTCCGTTCGGCGACTCCAGGACGGTGTAACCGAGGCTTTCAAGCATTTCGCCCCCTACTTCCACGATCATTTCCTCGTCATCGACCAGGAGGATGGTCCCGGAGCCCTGGACGATTTCCGCCTCCACGGATTTTTCCCGGACGGGGGCTTTCGACGAAGCGGGCAGATAAATATTGAACGTCGTCCCCTTCCCCGGCTCGCTGTAAACAGTCATAAAGCCGCGGTGGTTTTGGATGATCCCATAAGCGGAAGCCAATCCCAATCCGGTTCCCCGGCCCATCTCCTTCGTCGTAAAAAACGGCTCGAATACCCGCCGCCGCACACTTTCTTCCATCCCGATCCCTGTATCGGTCACCGATATTTTTACATATTCGCCGGGCGCGGCATCATGGGGGAGCGTGCGGTGGGACTGGAGCGTCTCGTTCCGGGTGCTGACATAGAGTTCTCCGCCGTCGGGCATGGCATGGCCGGCATTGACATAGATATTGAGGAGCACCTGTTCGATCTGCCGCTGGTCGACTTCGACGGCTTTCAGTTCGGTGGCGAACCGTTCATGAAAGGTGATATCCTTCCGGGTCCGCCCGAACATCCGGTCCTGGGTGGCGATCAGTTCGTTGATATCCGTGGCGGAAACCTCGTATCTGCCGCCCCGGGCAAAGCCGAGCAACTGCCGGGTCAGCTCGGCCGATCGCTGAACATAATTCTCGATTTCCTTCATGTGACGGTGAAAGGGGTTTTCATCCGACAGATCAAACATCATCAGCGACAGGCGCCCCTGGATTCCCATAAGCAGATTATTGAAATCATGGGCAATGCCTCCCGCAAGAGTTCCGATCGATTCCATTTTCTGGGACTGAAGCAGGTGCAGACGGAGTTTTTTTGCCTCGGTGATATCGCGCAGCATGATCAGGACCCCGGTCGGTTCTCCCTGGTGATCCGAGAACCGTGAGGCGCTCAGGCTGATATCGAGAATTTCGCCGGACCGGGTCAGCCGCCGGGTTTCAAGCCCCTGGACCGGCATGCCGAAATCCATGACATTCCGGAGCATCTCCTCGAATTCGTTTGTGAGTGCATGGGGGATGTAGGGCAGGCGATTCCCCTGGAGTTCTTCCAGTGTCCAGCCGAACGCCTTGCTAAACGCGGGATTGATGTACCGGATCTGGCGCTGCATATTATAAATGGCAATTGCATCCGGAGAAGAATTCAGCAGGGACTGGTAAATCTCTTCGGCCCGCTTGGTTTCCCGGTACAACTGGCGGTAGCGCTGCTCGCTTTCCTTCAGGGCGTCTTCGGCCCGTTTGATTTCGGAAATATCCCGAAATTCGGTGACCCGGACTTTCTTCCCCCGGTACAGGATGCCCTTCCCCTGGATCTCGACGGGAAATCGCTCCCCGTTGCGCCGAATTCCCTCCGCCTGGTAAGGCTTCTCGTACCCGGAAACAATTTTTCCAAGGACCGCTTCACGGCATTCCGGGGCCAGCACCTGGAGCCCGTCCATACCGATGAGTTCGGCATAGGAGTAGCCGGTCATCTTGACCAGTCCCATGTTGCAGTCGAGAATAATTCCATTATCGTGAATGGCGATGCCGCCGAAGGATGCCTCGTGGAGCCGACGGAACCGTTCTTCGCTCTCCTTCAATGCCGATTCGGAAGATTTCCGGTCGGTCACATCCCGCCCCAATCCTCGAAAACCGATAGGCTTGCCTTTCTCGTCCGTGATCAGGTATGCGGAAAGTTCGAGATATCGCCGGACGCCATCCCTTCCGATGACTTCGTAATCCAAAATCTCCGCCGGTTCCCCGGTCCGGTAAACACGGCTGAAGACGTTGAACATTTTTTCCGCTACATCCGGCGCAGTGTAGATGCGGTTGTTCATTCCCAGGATTTCGGCGGCGGGATATCCGAAGATTACCGGAACCGCCGGGGAGAAATACGTGAAATTTCCGTTGAGATCGACCTCAAAGTACCCTTCCTTCATGTGGTTCATGATCGCATGGAAACGGGGTTCATTAAGCTGATAATCGGAGAGTTGTTGTCTTAGAACGTCATTTTCTTCTTCCAGCCGGCTTATCCGTTGCGTCAACTCTTCTAAACCGCGGTGGGTGGACATGCAGGACTCCCCCTGTGGGTTGAAAGGAATCTGGGATTGGATTTTACTTGTGCAGTAGTAGCAGACATGCGTGCGTATTACAATGAAAATGCACGGAAATCCTTTTACTAACTGTTGCGCGGAAACGATCAGTGCCGGTAGAGCAGCCCGATAACGGCACCGGTCATGCAGGTGGCCAATGTCCCGGAGACAATGGCCCGGAAGCCCAGGGACACGATCTCATGTCGCCGCCCCGGCGCCATCACTCCCATTCCGCCGAGCATGATCCCGAGGCTTCCCGGATTGGCGAACCCGCAAAGCGCGTAAGACATGATGATCAGGCTCCGGGGGCTCAGGGTGCCTTCCGGAAGATTGCTCATATCCACGTAGGCAATTAATTCATTTAAAACCGTTTTTGTTCCCAGAAGCGATCCGGCCACGTGAGCCTCCGCCCAGGGAACACCCATAAACCAGACCACCGGCGCCATGAACCAGCCGAATACCCGCTGGAGGGTGAGCGGGGCGCCGTCCGCGTCCGGCAGGAGCCCCAGCGTCAGGTTGGCCATATGGACCACGGCGACCAGTACGACAATCATCCCGATGATATTCAGCAGCAGTTCCATCCCCTGCACGGTACCCCGGGTGAGCGCATCCATTGCGCCGCAGGCACCGTTCTCATCAGTGAGCATTTCGCCGGAAGTCGGTGTTCCGGATTCCGGAATCATGATCTTGGCGATGACGATTGCCGCCGGAGCGCTGATGATCGATGCGGTCAGGATGTGGCCGACGGCATCGGGGATGATCCGGCTCAGGATGCTGGCGTAGAGCACCATCACAGTTCCGGCGATAGTGGCCATCCCGCTGGTCATGAGGGTAAACAGTTCACTCCGGGTCATCCGGGCGATATAGGGTCTGACCAGGAGCGGCGCTTCCACCATTCCCACGAAGATGTTGGCGGATACGCCAAGCCCTTCGGCACCACCGAGTTTCAGCCCTTTTTCGAGGGCCCAGGAAAACCCCCGCACGATCCGGGGGAGCACTCCCCAATAGAACAGGACCGCGGAAAGCGCACTGATGACCAGGACCAGGGGGAGTGCCTGGAACGCCAGGATAAACATGGCGTGGGGTTGTTCGACGGCAAAGGGGGGATCGCCTCCTCCGATATAGCCAAAAACGAACGATGTGCCGGCCTGGGAGGATTCCTGCAGTGCCAGCACCGCCCGGTTGAGGTAGACGAAAAGGTTTGTGAACAGGGGAAATTTCAGGAGTACCACGGCGAGGAGCACCTGGGCGGCTATCCCGGCAAGGACGATGCGCCAGGGAAACCGGCGCCGGTTTTCGCTGATGCACCAGGCAAAACCCGCGAAGAGAAATAAACCGATCAGGCTGCGAAATATCATGCCGATGCGGTCCCTCCCGGGTCATCGAACGATCCATGTCGCCCGCCCCCGCCAACAAAGCGAAGGACATTTTCCGACAGTTCCGGGCTTTCGATGGACGCACACCCGCGGGAGAATTCATTGGCGAGGGCCGCGTCCAGATCAAGGGGCCATTGCTCATAGGCGCTCAGCCGGTCGTTTCTCAGGCAGGCCCGGGGAAACCGGGCGAGGGTCGCCGCCAAGGCTTCGGCCGCTTCCCGGCTGGTCCCATCCGCCACCACCCGGTTGGCCAGCCCGATGGCGAATGCTTCATCGGCATACACCGGCCGGCCGGTCAGAATCAGGTCCATGGCCCGGCTCATGCCGATCAGGCGCGGCAGCCGCACCGTCCCCCCATCGATAAGCGGCACCCCCCACCGCCGGCAGAAGACTCCGAATACGGCACTTTCTTCCATCACCCGCAGATCGCAAAAGAGCGCCAGTTCCAAACCCCCGGCAACCGCATGGCCGGCTACCGCGGCAATCACCGGTTTTTGGAGAAACATCCGGGACGGCCCCATCGGGGCATCGCCGGTTGCCGCGATCCGGTTGCGCCGGTCCGGGTCGGTCAGTCCCTTCAGGTCGGCGCCGGCGCAAAATGTCCCACCGGCACCCCAGAGCACGGCCACATCGGCGCTGTCGTCGGACTCAAAGGCCCGGAACGCGTTGGCGAGCGCCGTTGCGGTAGGGCCGTCCACGGCATTTCGGACATCCGGTCGATCGAGGATGATCGTAAACACGGGACCGGATTTTTCGATGGATACGGACATGGTTCCCTCCGGGGTATCGGGAGTTCACTCTTTTGTTACTGACAAACCTGCCTTCATTAAATCTCTTTCGGAGGACGATAACCGCACGTCTGCCATTTAAAAGTGGCAAACCTTCGACCTCCATTCGGCCTGATTTTCCTCATAACAGGCAAGTCGGCCTGCGGTCAACAGGAACAAAGTCTCACTCCGTACACAAAGAACAGGAAAAAAGCGACCAGGAGGTCTTAAAATTGATCCATTTCTATTCAGGGTTCCGGTCTTGTCCAGGGTCATCCGAAACTGAATCGTCCCGCCGGTTTATCACCGCCCGTCGGATCCCCGCCCGGGGCATCAGGATGAAGACGAGGACCAGCTGGATCGACAGCCCGGCCAGCGTCATCACCAGGCCGGCGAAATACGCCGTCCGGTAGGCCAGAATCTCCGTTGCCCCGGCCACCTGCATCAGGTCGACAATCGGCCCGGCAATCAGGGTTCCGGCAACTCCCCAGGAGAGGAAAAGGGTCGCGTTGAAATACCCGAACAGCCGGCCCCGGTCCCGGGGGGGAATCAGGATCGAGGCCATGGCGTAGGAAGCCGCCAGGAGGATCACCTCCGCCGCGCCCCGGAAAAAGCTGGCCACGTAGATCAGCCACAGGTGGTCGGTGAGCATGAAGATCACCAGGTGGACCACCGCCGCCAGGGCTCCGAGGCATACCGCCCGGCCGTTTCCCACCTTGCGGCCAATATAGCCGGCCACAAGGCCGAACAGGATAATAGCCACCGATTCCGTATTGAAGATATAGCTCAGCACCCGGCTGGAGACCGCGAACCCGGTATCCAGGAACAGGTACTGCGACTGGATGATCATCACGCCGTTCCGGCCGAAGTTGATGAGCGTGATCGCCGCCAGGAAGACGATATAAAGCCGGAGGGAGGATTTCCGGCATTCCGCGTCACATGCCGGCGCTATCCCGTAGGCTTCTTTTCGCACCCCGCCTTCGGGAAGATAGAGGATGGGTATCATGGAAATAAACATCACCCCGGCGGCCACGAAAAAGAGCACCCCGGATTGAAATCCCCACCCCTCATACATCCGGCCGATGCCGTCATAGAGCAGTCCGCCGATCCAGATGCCGGCCAGCCGCCCCAGTCCGCCGACGCTGGTGAGGCGACCGAGGACTTCGTTCCGTTTCCGTTCCGGGTAGAGATCGGAAATGAGCGCGCTCCACCCGATGTTGCTCATGGCCCAGACGATTTCTACGGCGGAGAGGCCGAATATGATGGCATATCCGGCTGCATAAGGGCTTCCCGCCAGGACATGCAGCGCCCAGACCAGTACCGTGCCGATGGCGCCGGAGACCTCTCCCCAGAGGATCAGGGTCCGGCGGATCTGCCGGCGGTCCGATATCCGGCCCCAGAGCAGCGTCTGGGCGGCGATATTGCAAATCATCGGCAGGGTGGCGAACAGAGTGGTCTCGGTGACGCTCAGCCCCAGGTAGTATCTCAGGTAGATCGAAAGATACGCGTAGAACAACCCCCGGCGGAACATGGAAAGGGCCTGGAACGAGCCGATCCCCCAGAAGATCGGGATCGGCCCGGTCCATTCCTTGAACCGTCGGACAGGGACAGGTGTGAAGGCAAACATAATAGCAGTTTATACATCGATTATGGTTTTGTAAAAGGCTGCCAGCACCGCTATGCGGTGTTTTTGCAGCAACGAACAAAGTTCAAAAGCCGTGCACGCGCACGAGCACGTGTACGTTCACGTGCACGAACCAGAACATTGAGTTTCCTGGACCTACCACCAAGTCTGCGCGGTGTAAAGAAACGGTCATGCGTTTATCGTGTGCGTGCTCGTGCGCGTAATAGTAATCGAGTTTTGAAGGTCCGATTACGATTACGCGCACGCGCACGAATTCAAAACGGGAAGTTACTTTTTCCGGTTACCTTTATCAAAGCTGTGTTCAAAATCCGGCATTTGCAAACGGACCGACCGATTGCCCGGTTGACGCGGCCGCATGCGCCGGACATGAAAAAGTGATTGACAATATTGACGTGGCGGTTAATATTTTAGTCGACGGTCGACCGTCGACAATCGAAACCCTGTTCGCACCACTTCACCCTGTTCGAGTCGACCTATTGCCATCACATCACAATGCGCTAATGACCCTTCCCGATTTCCGGAAGGGTTACAACTTCGATAAACGGCCCATGGCGCCGGGTTGTCGATCACACCGGATCAGTTCCGTCCCGGAAACGGGCGCGTGAAAACGTTTCGAAACAGCATATCACCTATTCTAAAAGAGGAGGAACCCCATGCTCTCACCGAAATCCGAATTCGATGCCATCGTGGTCGGCAGCGGTCCGGGCGGCGCTACCGTTGCCCGGGATCTTTCCAGAAACGGCAAAAAAGTGCTGATCCTGGAATGGGGGGACAACGACCCGGTGAAAGGGACGATTGCGGGGGTCATTCCCCGGGCGTTTGTCCCGGGCAGGAGCCTGTTGATTACCCGGGAGCTCCTCGGCACGATCCGCGCCATTACCACCGGCGGCAGTTCCCTGATTTACTGCGCCACGGCTTTTGATCCGCCCGTGGCCATGCTGAAGGAATACGGGATCGATATCTCCGGGGAGGCCGACGAGATCAATCGCGAAGTCCCCATCGGCCCCCTTTCCGACGATCTGTTTGCATCCGGCCCCCGGCGCTTCCTGGAAAGCGCGGGAGAACTGGGGTATGATGCCCACAAACTGAACAAGTTCATCTACCAGAACAAGTGCCGGACCAAGTGCCAGCTCTGCTCCTACGGGTGCCCCTACGGCGCCAAATGGAATGCGCGCCATTTCGTGGATGATGCCCTTGAAAGCGGCGCGAAGATGATCAACCACGCCCGGGTGGACCGGGTCCTGATCGAAAATAAAAAAGCGATCGGCGTCGAATACCGGCACGACAAGCAAACCTTCCAGGCGTTCGCGCCTAAAATCGTGGTGGCCGCCGGCGGGATCGGCTCCCCGCTTATCCTTCGCCAGAGCGGCATGCGGAGCACGGGCTATGATTTCTTCTT
>Ga0209347_1006677_pt1 | contig 10082 bp, 8 predicted proteins | sample AutmiccommuBRH23_FD_187382 | JGI IMG/M metagenome (GOLD analysis project Ga0209347, IMG submission 187382) | Deep subsurface microbial communities from Mt. Terri, Switzerland - Autotrophic microbial communities BRH/23 (SPAdes) (version 2) | ecosystem: Environmental > Aquatic > Deep subsurface >... | reverse complement strand
TCCAGCTAAAAAACATAGCTGAATACGGGTTCTATCCGTTTTTTAATGGTTCATTTTAAACTTTACACTAACTATCAGAATAGTCATTGACAATTCGTGACTACTCTGATAGTATTAATTTATGATGTGACTATCTCGGTAGTTGCACAAAAAAAGATGTATCGTTTGAATAAGGTATATGGCTTTGAAAGTGAATGATACCACAGGAGGATGGATGATGTCAGCATTATTGAAGACGAAAATAAAATATAACAACAAAACGGCACTATTCTTTCTCGTACCAAGCCTTATCGGTTTTTTGATTTTTTTCTTCATACCCTTTGTAGGCGGACTTTATTATTCTTTTGTAGACAGTCCCATCGGCGGCAGGTTCGTTGGACTGGCCAACTATATGGAACTCATGAAGAATCCTGTCTTTCTAAAAGCGGGATATAACACCTTGGTTTTTACAGTGATTAGCGTACCCCTCAATATCCTGCTTTCCCTTGGCCTTGCTCTACTGCTAAACAGGAGGATTTACGGCCGGAATATATTACGTATGGGCTTTATAATACCTCTGGTGGTTCCCGTGGCTTCGGTGGTTCTGGTATGGCAGATCCTGTTTGATATAAACGGCGCCCTCAATTCCTTTATTTCATGGCTTGGATTGTCACCAATAGACTGGATGAAGACAGATTTTGCCAGGATTGTGGTTGTAATCGTCTATTTGTGGAAGAACATGGGGTATAACATGGTGCTATTTCTCGCCGGTCTTCAGAAAATACCACCGGAGTATTACGAATCAGCCGATATTGACGGAGCCGGCAATTGGCATAAGTTTATCCATATCACCCTGGTTTATCTTACCCCTACTACTTTTTTTGTATTTGTCATGTCCATCATTAATTCCTTCAAGGTGTTCAGAGAGGTATATTTGATTTCCGGTGCCTATCCTCATGACAGCATTTACATGCTGCAGCATTATATGAACAACAAGTTTGCCGCCCTGGATTACCAGATGCTAACATCAGCTGCTTTTATCATGGCTGTTTTCTTTTACATACTTGTACTGTTTTTATTCAAAATTCAAAGAAAAATCAGCAGTACAATAGGAGGTTGATAAAGTTATGCAGATTACCCGTCAAATAAAAAAAAGACTTGGAAAGACAATACTGTCCGTAATACTGATTGCCATAGCTGCCATATTCCTATTCCCTCTCGTACTGACAATTACCAACTCTTTTATGAGCCAACAAGAGATAGATAACAACTACAGCATGGTAATCTCAAAGGATTCAAGCCAAGAGAACAGTGCTTTCTCCGGCAAGTATGCCAATGTAAAGCTCATACCCAACATGGTGACCCTCAAACAGTACTATACAGCTCTTATCAAAAAAACCGAGTTTCTGATCAAGTTCTGGAATTCAGCGATTATAGTGGTCCCGATCATAGTGGGACAGGTACTTGTATCATCCATGGCCGCATACGCCTTTGCGAAGATAGAGTTTATTTTCCGGGATAAGCTGTTTTTTACATATATCATTATCATGATGATGCCCTTCCAGGTAACCCTGGTGCCCAACTATATTATGGCTAGCAAACTGGGACTGGTGGGAAGCTATGCCTCCATCATACTGCCTGGCATATTCGGCACATTCGGAGTCTTTTTGATGAGACAGTTTATGATATACATTCCGGATGCCTACATCGAATCTGCGAAAGTAGATGGAGCCAGTCATTTTAAGATTTTTTTCAGTATTATTCTCCCCATGTCTAAAACAGGACTTGCCGCACTTTCAATCCTGGTTTTCATAGATAACTGGAATATGGTGGAGCAGCCGTTAATATTCCTGCAAGATGTGAATATGCACCCCCTGTCCATTTACCTGTCCAACATCAACAGTGGAGAGATGGGGATAGCTTTTGCCGCATCGACGATCTATATGCTGCCGATGCTGCTGGTTTTCCTTTATGGAGAGAGTTACCTGGTGCAAGGTATTCAACTTTCAGGACTGAAAGGTTAGTACAGGCATATATAGCGTATGCAAGCGGACATGGGGACAGGTATGCTGTCCTACATGTTCTTTGTCGGACTGCGGCCCTGTCCCCATGTCCGCTAGATTATTTGAATTGGAGGTAGACAAAAATATGAACCCATTAGGTGAGGATGCAAATATCGGGAAGAGAAAGATAATGGGAAGAACAACGGTAATGTTCCTTGCAGGTATGCTTCTTTTAACCTTTTTTTCAAAAACCATCAACAACTTTACTCTGCCAAAGGTCACCTATGAAACTCCTGCCAGCGGGGCACTGATTAAAGAGGTCACAGGTACCGGGAATGTGGAGGCAAAAAAGGTGCACGACCTGTATGTACGTACCGGCATGAAGGTGACAGGCGTTATGGTTAAAGGCGGAGACTCGGTAAAACAGGGGCAAACCCTGTTAACCCTCGACACAACCGATATAGAAAATCAATTGAAGGATGAGCAGGATAAATACGCCCAGAAAGAACTGCTTCTTGAAAAGCTCATGGAAGCCAGTTCGCCCGGCAATCTGCTAAGCCTGGATAAAGCGGTTCAAACTGCCTGGCAGAATCTGGACAAAGCCCAGAAAAATTACGACAGCAGTAAAATTCTTTATGAAGCAGGTGGTGTATCGGCCAATGAACTGGCTGATGCGAAAGCAAACCTTGATAATGCCAGAATGGACTATGAGATAGCAAAAAACAACAGGGATAAAACAATAAGTGATCAAAAAAGAGATATTGAAAGCACAAAGCTCGATATAGAAATGGCAGAGCGGAAAATAGCTGAGCTGACCAAAGAAATGGACATGGGTACAGTGACGGCTCCCTGTGACGGAGTAGTGAATGAGTTGTATTATTCAGAGGGCATGACAGCAAATATCTCCCAGTCCCTGTACAAAATTTCCGACACCAGGGGTGGATTTCAATTCACGGCCACTGTCAATATAAGCGCCGCCGAATATCTGGAACCCGGGGATGCAGTCGAAATATCGGTTAATTCTTTAAACGACAGGGTTATACAGGGGAAAGTAAATCAAATCAAAGACAATCAACAGCAGATTGGCGTGAAAAAGGATGTGGTAATCGATATTCCTCCTGACGGATTAAGCGGCGGAGAAATCGGCACAGCCTACATCAAAAAAAGCATCGGATCCTATAATGTGCTTGTATCCAATTCTGCAGTGGGGCAGGACAATGACGGATATTTCGTATATGTGCTTAAAGAAAGAAAAGGTCCCCTTGGAAAAGAATTTTATGTGGAAAAAGTATCTGTCAGCATTGGTGACTCTGATAACACAAAAACCGCAGTTATGAGCGGTATTAGTGCTATGGATAAGGTTGTTTCAAACAGCGATAAGCCTTTATCAGACGGTTCGCCTGTTATGCTTGCCAGTTGAGGAGTGGGATCATGAAAAAAATAAAAGCTGTATGGATTCTGACATTCTCAGGAATTTTACTGATACTTTCTTTCATTGTCCTAGGCACAGGGCTGGTCGCAGAATGCTCCCGGTTAAACGGCGAGTATTCCATGCAAAAGGTGCTGGTGTCTGTCAAAAATCAATTAGACCGGCAGGGGAGCAATTCCTTTTCAATTGAGGATATAAAAAGGCTTAAAAAGGAGCTTTCTACAAAAGATATCAGCTATACTGCCCAGTCCGGGCTGATCAATACTTCCGTTTCTAACGGCAGCACGGTTTTGCCGGCCAGGCTGACAGGTGTAGATCACAGGTATCCGCCGTTCAGCGGTCTGACTCTGAAAGAGGGGAGCTTTATTACACAAAAACAGGAAGAGGAGGGGGCTATGGTTGCAGTAATCGATGATGAGCTGGCCTGGAACCTATTTAAAACAGTACATGCAGCGGGTAAAACCCTTGAACTCTTCGATGGCATCTTTAGGATTACCGGAGTTGTGGAAAAGGATAGTACCCTCATAGGAAAATTAACGGATGACGGCTTACCGGATGTGTACATACCTGCTTCAGTGTTGCTGGAGCTTGATGCAACGGCACGTATTACGGCTCTTCAGATAAAGACCGCCGATACCGGCACTCTGGACCAGAACAGGACCAATGTATCGAATGTCCTGGGGCAAATAGGAAAGGACCCTTCAAATTACAATATCAGTGACAATAACCTTAAGTTTGCCTTAATGGAACAGAAGCCCCTGCTGTTCGTATTTATACTGGGAATGGCATCGATGCTCATGCTGCTGGTCCATATAAAAAATTGTATAAGAAAGCTGTATTTTTTCATAAGGGATGGGTGCAGGACAGATTATTTTACAAATGTGTTAAAGTCGAATCTGGCGGAAATCGGGGCCTGGATCCTTGAGGTGGCCCTTGCAATCCTGGGAATTGTGCTGATCTGGCTGGGAATAAGATTCAAACTGTATATTCCGCCCCAGAATATCCCGGATGAGTTGATCAATATCTCCTATTACTCGGACTTAATCAAAAGTATAATTCAAGGCAGCATACAAAATATGGGTTATATTCCGCCCCATTCCGAGTTGATTGTGAATGCCGTCGATATGCTGTTGAACCTGCTTTTCAACATTTCCGTTATTTTGGGATGCCTGCTTTTGTATATGGGTTTCCGGGAGCTTAAGGCATTAAACATGGATTCAATCAGGCTTATACAACTATTTGGTTTGTTTTTTATTCTTTCCTTCGGTATTCTGGCTGGAGCAGCTTTTCTGACAGGATTGCCTTTTATGCTGGATAGAAAAAGTATTCTGGTGGTATGGGCCTTTGTATTCTTAAATATTTTACCTGCTCAAAGGGGGACATTTCCTTAAACCTTAAAGGAATACCTCATGTTACACTCCATTGACCTGCTTTATGTGGATATATCCCCTTACATATTACGAGAAAGGAAAGTGATATAAAATGTTTAAAAAAATAATAAGTTTGTTCATGGTATTGATTCTTACAGTGAGCCTTTCAGCTTGCGGAACGGGGAATCAAAACGTTTCCCAACAGCAAGGCCTTATTAATACTTATACGGAAACGGAGATCGGGAGCCATTCTGGTCTGCTGTGGCCAGGGGGGAGCCGGGTAAATTCCAAAAATCAGCTTGTGGTTTTTGACAGGGGGAATGGAACAAATTCCGGATTTGTGACTTTAGATCAGGATGGGAATCCGTCAGCTGATTCAAAATTAAGCTTTTCAGGAAATGTGAGGGCCTTTGCCCTGGACGGGCAGGACAACATTTATGTGCTAACATCTGAATCCGGTGGCGACCATCATTCCCAAAGGCTCACAGTGATCAGTCCCCAGGGAGAATCCTTAAAGATCGTTGACCTTGGTACATTTTCAGGCGGTGGAAGCAACGGAATGCAAAATACGGGATATACAGATATCGCCGTAGATTCCGCCAGGTACATATATCTAGCGAATCCATCGGAAAGCATCCAGGTGCTGGACAAGGAGGGCCAGCCGGTGAAAACCCTGGGCTCCCAGGGGTATGAAAGCATCGATATCGATTCGGAGGGCAGCGTTATTGCCGTCGGAAGCTCCATAGGGAGAAGAGTCATTGAAAAATTTGATGCTTCAGGAAAAAGTATCTGGACCGCTGACTTATCAGCCCAGAATTCAAGCGGTTTTATTATGTTGGGTTCAAATAAAATCAGATTTTCGAAACCAGACAACAGCATTTACTATCTTAACAGCCAGAACATTACGAAATATGATTCCTCCGGAAAACTCATGGGAACTGCAGTTGATTTTAAATCCTACACCATTCTGGCAAGCGGATACAACATTTCCGATATGAGTATCGATGCGGAAGGCAATATTTATGTCACTACCAAATCGGCACCTGCAGGACAGAAAATCGTATCAGGAGGGAACAGTTCAAATACCACGGCTGACAGCGGTTCACCAGGCAAAACTGTAACGAATGATGTCTCTGGTGAAGCATCCTCTTCTACTTCAGTAAATATAAAGTATGAATTATATAAGTATTCCATACAGAGCGGGAACAGCACAGCCCAAAATCAGAAAGTGATCACTGTTTCGGTTCCTGTAACCAACAGGGCTCTTGAAATGGCGGCAAGCAAGTTTCAGAAGGATAATCCCGGGTACAGGATCGATATACAGACCTATTTCAGCGGTGATTATGAAACCTATGTGAAAAACCTGAATACCCAGATTCTATCGGGTAAAGGCCCTGATATCATATCGGTTGCAGGACTGCCCTACGAGAACTATATTTCCAAGAATATCCTGGCCGACTTAGGCGATATGATGGCCGGTGACAAGGGCTTTGATATGAGCAATTACTACACCAATATCTTTGATGCGTTGAAATACAACGGAAAACTGTATATACTGCCTACTGACTTTTCATTCAATATATTGATGGCAAACCAGAGTGTACTGGACCAGGAATCCATAGTAATCGATGACGACAAATGGACTTGGAATGACTTTAAATCCATCGCCGAGAAAGTGAGCAGAAAGGACGGGAACGATGGTGGGGTCAACCGGGCAGCGCTGCCTTCCGTCAGCTCCTTCAATCTCCTGAATCTCTTTACGGGCGGCAGCTACAGCAATTACATTGATGCCGGCAGGAAGAACGCCAACTTTACTTCCCAGGGATTCATCGACCTTTTGAACACGGTAAAGGCTTTTAGCGACGGTAGCTTTACTGACAGCAATGTCAAAATGGACATGGTTTCTATACTGGAAGCTGCAGGCAGAGGTTCAATCGTCTTTTATCCCTACACCATCACTGACTACACCATGTATGGATTCATGAAGTCTGCATTTAACGAACAGTTAAGCCTTTACAATATTCCATCTGCAGATGGTTCCAATGGGGGAACCTTTACATCAAATTCAATGTATGCCATAAACAGGAATTCCAAATACAAAACGGAGAGCTGGGAATTTTTAAAAACCCTTTTATCCGATGATGTTCAATCACAGAGTATACAGGGAATGGCCCAGACACAATCGAAAGGGTCCGGGAGCTTATCAAAAATGCCCGGCGGCTTTTCGGTCAATAAGGCAGCACAGCAGCAGAAGGCCCAGCAGGCCATCGATGCATCAAAAAGCGGAAATATGAAAATGATGATGAAAAGCGGAAACGACAGCATTTCATTAAGCCCTGCACCGATGTCCCAAACGGATATCGACTATATTAACCAATTTGTCTCAGGATTAAAAACCTATGCCAATGAAGATGCAAATATCAGCAGTATCATTCAGGATGAGATCAAAGCCTTTTTCTCCGGGGATAAATCTGCGGAAGAGACGGTAAAGCTTATACAGGACAGGGTAAACACCTATCTTGGAGAGTAGGAAAGATGATCGCTTTCTTCGAACTATTCTTTCGCAAGTTCTGGCACCTTGTGAAGCTGAACATGCTGTTCCTTGTTTTTAACCTCCCGGCAGTTGCAGTAATACCGTTTATTTCCCAGTTTTTTTTGCCGGGGTTGAAAAACGGAAACCCGTTGGGGAATTTCTATGAAATGGTATTGTACTTTGCCGTTGGGGCTATTTTAGTATGTATACCGGTTGTAACAATAGGTCCGGCACAGGCGGGATTTACTTACATACTGAGGAATTTCGCCCGTGATGAACATGCATTTTTATGGGAAGACTTTAAGGAGCACGCTTTGAGTAATGCCAAGCAAAGCATTATTATATGCCTCATTGACCTGGTTGTTGTACTGGTCATTGGAATTGATATCAACTTCTATTTAAGAATAAGCAGGGAAAACAAATTTTTGACAGCGATAACTTTTTTGATCATAATATTGTTTCTTCTTTATCTGATGATGCATATGTATATTTACCCAATGCTGGTTACATTCAGGCTTTCAGTCAAACAAATCTACAAAAATGCTTTACTATTTTCTTTAATCAAATTCTTTCCAAATCTGGGGGTTCTGATTCTATGCATTATATTAACCGTCTTTCCCATGCTGCTGTTTCCTGCAGTGGGAGTTGTACTGCTATTTTTCGTAACAATGAGTGCCATAGGATTGATTACCAACTTCCATGTATATCCGATACTTAAAAAATACATGATGGATAAATTGCCAGATATGGGCTAAGGAAAAACCTGTGATGAAATAATGAATTTTTGATAACGATTTAAATAGTCATTGACAGGTTATGACTGTTGCGATAGTATAAACTTGTAATGTACTATTGAAATAGTCAAGTTAGGAGAGATGCCTATGAAAATTAAACTATTTGACTCGGAACTAAAGGTGATGGAAGTTCTATGGCGGGAAGGGTCTTTGACGGCAGGCCAGCTTGCCCTTATTTTAAAAGAGGAAACGGGCTGGAATAGGAATACTACCTATACCGTTATCAAAAAATGCATTGATAAAGGCGCTATTGAAAGATCGGAGCCCAATTTTACATGCAGGGCTTTAATCTCCAGGGAGGAAGTCCAGGAGCAGGAAACAGCGGAATTCATTAATAAAATGTTTGACGGCTCTGCTGAAATGTTCTTCTCAACATTTATTAATAAAAAGAACCTGACGAAGGAAGAAATTGATAAGCTGAAAAAGATTGTTGATAAGCTGAAGTGAGGTGATTGTAATGAACGTACTGCAAATGAGTGTTTCAGCCGGTATTCTCATTCTTGTAATTGTTGTTGTAAGAGGGTTTGCCATGAACAGGCTGCCTAAAACAATGTTCATTACACTTTGGGGGATTGCTTTATGCCGATTGCTCCTTCCTTTTTCCATTCCTTCAAAATTTAGTATTTATGATGTGATCAAACGTTTCAGCGAAGAATTTGTACTAAAAGCCGGAGCAGCAAATGGGAGTAGTGCCAGAGTTTTGATCTATCGAAGTACAGAATATATGGAGGCGATATATAAGCCGTTCGAGATAGAACCCATTATGATACTTTGGATCGCAGGAACAGTTTTTCTTGCTCTGTTCTTTGGAGCATCCTATTATAAATGCAGCAGAGAAATCCGAACATCACTGCCAATCAAAGGTAACGCTTTGATTGACAAGTGGCTCAGTGAGCAAAAGATAAACCGATCCGTAAGAATTCTGGTATCCGATAAAATTACAACGCCCCTCACCTATGGCTTTATAAAGCCTAAAATTATACTTCCAAAGTCGATGGATTACAGTAATGGAATGCGAATGAGGTATATTCTCACGCATGAATTGATACATATCAAGCGTTTTGACGCCCTATGGAAGCTTTTACTGGTCATTGCACTGTGCTTCCATTGGTTCAACCCGATGGTATGGGTATTGTATGTGTTAATGAATAGAGACCTGGAAATTGCCTGTGATGAGAAGGTAATCAAATTATTCGGCGAGAGCACAAAGTCCAACTATGCTCTATCCTTAATCGAAATGGCAGAACGTAGAACGAAGTTTACTCCGTTATATAGCAGCTTCAGTAAAAATGCCACTGAAGAAAGAATCGTGTCAATTATGAAATTTAAGAAAACATCAGTATTTAGTTTGGTGTTAGCGCTTATACTTGTTGCAGGAGCAACATTCGTGTTTGCCGATAGTACTGCAAACAAAGTTCTCCGGCTCTATGGAGTATTTCAAACAGACAGCGGCAGGTTCATCTTCGACCTTGATGAAAAGGGAGTTATTACTGTAAAAGATGCCGATGGCAAGGAAATTAGCACGACTCTAGTAGGTAGTGACGGTAAGGTCACTCTTACTGACGGCAGTGGAACAATCATTAAAACATTACAATTGGTCATTCCTAAACATATCCAAGGGCAAAGGGTTAAAATCTATAACACAGAATTATTTTCCGGAGAAATCAAGGCGGATGTTAAAAATGGAATCAAAATAGCTGCCGATACGCTGCCAAAACTGGTTGCTGAAGTTCTTGAAGAAGGTATTGTTACTGTAAAGGATGATGAGGGCAGAGTAATTGGTACAGGAACGGCTGATAACAACGGTACGGCAGTTCTAACAGATTATTATGGAGCAAAAATTGGCAGTGCAATCATTAATGATGGTACGATAACGAAACTAACTATAAACATGAATAATAATGGTAATGTAAATGCTGTGTTTTTTACAACAAAAAATTGAATATTACATAAATGAGCAGCATATGTGTAAAG
>Ga0209347_1006676_pt1 | contig 10085 bp, 8 predicted proteins | sample AutmiccommuBRH23_FD_187382 | JGI IMG/M metagenome (GOLD analysis project Ga0209347, IMG submission 187382) | Deep subsurface microbial communities from Mt. Terri, Switzerland - Autotrophic microbial communities BRH/23 (SPAdes) (version 2) | ecosystem: Environmental > Aquatic > Deep subsurface >... | reverse complement strand
GCTCGCCTATGGCGGTGCAGGGCCTCTCCACATTTGTGATCTCATGAGGGAGGCCAATATTCCACTCGGCCTGGTGCCGAACCATCCGGGACAGTTTTCTGCATATGGCTTTACAATGGCCGATGCGCGCAGTGATCGCCGGAGATCCATCCTGCTCAATTCGCGGAATTTCGACATCGGACGCGCCAACATGGTGCTCGGCGAGTTGAGAGAGTCCGTTGAGCGAGATCTAAGAAAACAGGGACAAAGCGGTGTTATCCATGTCAGCCAGTCGCTGCAAATGCGCTATCTTGGCCAGAATTACGAACTGACAGTGCCAATCGATATCGACAGGTTCACAAACGAAAATATCGATCACGTATGGGAAGCGTTCCATGAGCAGTTCGAGGAGCGCTACCGGTTCCACCTTCTCGATGAGCCGATTGAGATCGTCGATATCGGTTGTACGGCGGTCGCCGCGATGACCACGCCTGAACTCCCACGCCTGGCACCGTCCGGCGCGGTACCGGAGCCTGTCGCCATCAGGCCGGTCGTGTTCGAGGAGGGTACTTTCGACACGCCCGTTTATAGGCGAACGGCACTGCGGGCATCACAAGGCTTTGATGGCCCAGCGTTGGTCGAAGAAGACGTTTCTGTGACCGTCATAAGGCCTGGGTATCAACTGATGGTCGATATCTTTGGCAATCTGGAAATCAAAAGGTCCAGCGTTCCGGCAGGAGGAGCATAGCGATGCGTTTTTCTTCGAACGGCTTCTATGTCGAGGACTACGGTAAATGCGTCAATTGCGGAGTGCTTTTGTACGGCCGCGATGAAGAGACGGCCGGCAACTCGAAGTTTTGCGGGGCTTGGTGCTCCCAATGGGCGTCTGCTTCACCTGCGGCCCGTGATGGCGGCATGCCACTGCCGGATGCGAAGCGGACCTATGCGGGTGCTACAAATGTAATTGATCTCAAAATACTGGACGGCAATCTTGCCTCTATCTGCAGGGATATGGGCGTCACCGTAATGCGGACGGCCTATTCGCCAATATTCAGTGAGTCACTTGATTTTTCCTGCGGCCTTTTCGACAAGAACGGCGACATGATCGCTGTCGGGGACTTTTGTCCGTCGATGATCGGCGGCATGCCACTTATCGTCAAAGCCATCGTTGAAGAGTTTCCGGACACCGCGATGGGCGAGGGCGACGTGATCGTCCATAACGATCCGTATCGCGGGGGCATGCATACGCCCGAACATACATTCTTGAAACCGATCTTCCTCGAGGGGGCGCTCGTTGGCTTTGCCTGTGCGATCGGGCATATCGGCGAGATTGGCGGAATGGTCCCGGGAAGCTTCTTTGCCGAAGCGACGGAGGCCTTCTCCGAAGGTTTGCGCATTCCACCGGTACGCATCCGGCAAGCCGGCAATGACTGTCCGGACATATGGAAGCTGATGCTTGCCAATGTCCGCACGCCGCGCGCCAACTATGGCGATTATCGCGCGCTGATAGCGGCCGTCGATCTTGGTGAACGCCGTTTGCTGGAACTTGTCGCCAAGCACGGAGTCGCAGCGTATGAGGTAGCAGCCACTGATCTGCTAGACTATTCGGAAGCCCGCATGAGAGCCGAAATTGCCGACATACCGTCCGGCAGATATGAGTTCTCGGATGTCATGGAAGACGATGGCGTTTTGCCCGATCCCTTGACCATCAAAGTAACCGTGGTCGTGCAGGGAGACGAAGCCATAGTCGACTTTCATGGAACGTCGCCCCAGACAAGCGGCCCCATGAATACACCTTTGAGCGTTCCGCAGGCGGCATCATACAATGCGTTCCTGCAGATCTCCGATTTCACGGTTCCCAAGAATTCGGGTTGCTTCCGGCCTATAAGGGTTTTGGTGGAACCGGGCAGCCTGTTGAACGTCGAGTTTCCGGCCCCCTCGGTCGGTGGCAATACGGAATGTCATCCACGCATTGTCTATACGGTACTCGGGGCGCTCGCAAAAGCGGTGCCGGAACTGGTTCCGGCCGCGGATGGTGGGACGTGGTCCAATTTCCTGTTTGGCGGCACGCACCCGGATACGGGCGACTACTATACATCCTATGACCTGCACACGGTGGGCTGGGGAGGGCGAAGCGGAGCCGACGGCAACGATGCCGTGGGGAGCATGAATGGCAATTGCCGTACGATCCCCGTGGAAGTTTATGAAACTCGCTACCCGTGGTTGATCGAAGATTGGTCGCTCGTGCCAGATTCCGGTGGCGCCGGCGAATTCCGGGGCGGATTGGGGATGCGCAAGACGATCCTTTGCCAGGCGCCGGAGTTGGTCGCCAGCCATGTTGGTGACCGCCAGAAGGTTCAGCCGTGGGGCCTGCACGGGGGTATGCATGCCGCATTGGCGAGTACCCTATTCAAACTGAAGGGGTCGGATGAATGGGCGGATGCCAGGTCGATCTACGGCAAGGCCTCGATGAGCAAATTTGCCAATATTACGGTAAGGGAGGGCGATCGGGTGGCGATTTCGATGCCAGGCGGCGGCGGCTGGGGTGATCCCAAACGAAGACTTCGGGAGAGCATACTGTCTGATATTGACGAGGGGTATGTATCTCCGAGTATGGCTGCGCAGGACTACGGAATCGATACTGAGCGATGAAGCTTGCGAGGTGGCTTCCGGAGGGTGGTGGATCGATCAGTCAGTTGCCTGTATTGATGGTGCCCAACTGAGCAGCGAGGTCGGTCGCGGGATGTCAGATGTGCAAAAACGCAATCGTTCTATCTCGACGAGCAGCATGGCGACGCAGATTGCTCAGGAGCTGCGGCGTCGAATAATCGGCGGGACGTATGTTGCAGGTGTCAAACTTCGACAAGAGCAGATCGCCGACGAACTTGGTGTGAGCCGCAGCCCCTTGCGTGAAGCCTTGCGTCAACTTGAAGCAGAGGGACTTGTGGTCATCACCGACCAGAAGGGGGCAACAGTGGCATCAATCGACCTGGCCGATGCCTCGGAGCTCTTCGAAATGCGTTTGCTTCTCGAGCCGCACCTTCTCAATCTTGCCGTGCCTCGCATGGGGCAAGACACGTTCGAGCAACTTGACAGACTGATTCTCGAGATGGAGACGCGCCCTCTGTCAGATTGGGCCGACTTGAATCTAGAGTTTCACCTTCTCCTCTACAGGCCGGCCAATCGACCAGCGACCATTGCCGTTATCGAGCGAATTCACCAGCGGATCGGTCAGTACCTCAGGCTGCAGATCACGGTCACCGACGGCCGCGAACTTGCGAAGCGAGAACATGCCGAAATAATTGACGCCTGCCGGCAGGGCCAATCTGAGCGGGCGAAGATGCTGTTGACGCTTCACATCCACAACGCGGCCCAGAATCTTGCAAAATGAGGCCTTATTTCGGCGCATCAAGCAATTCGATATTGGCAAGCTCACCGTTGTACCAACCACATCTTCGCCCGCGTGCTATGGGGTCTCTTGGGCAGTGTCAGGGCAAACCAGCTTGAGCCGGGGAAGGCGTTTCACAGCTTCCTCGGGCGAGAAGTTCGTTCCGATATCTCAAGACATCGCCCAGGATCTCTCTCCTTGCGGTGATGATTTACATCCGCTTCCCACGGTCGCTTGGGCAGTTCGAGGACCTGCTCGATGAGCGCGGCATCGACATTTGCCACGAGGCGGTGCGTGTGTGGTGGAACCGGTTCGGGCCGATGCATGCAGCGGAGATCAGCATGAGGCGAGATCGCAAAACAGCCCAGAGCTTCTTAAGAGGGCGATGAAACGATGCGGCCGTCCGGCGGCAATCGTGACCGATGGTTGTCGGTCATACCGGGCCGCCGCTAGAGTGATCGGCAACCAGGCGCGCCGGGAGGCTTGCCGCCAGCTGAACAGTCGGGTTGGATATTCGCGCCAGCCGTTCAGACGACGAGAGTGGGCAATGGCGAAATTCAGGAGTGCGAAGGCACTGCAGAAATTCGCCGCGATCCACTCTTCCTTTCACAATCGTTTCAATCTGGAAGGTCACCTCTACAGCCGCCAGAACGTCAAGGAAATCCGCGCCGCCGCGTCAGCGCAATGGCGACAACTTCCTGCATGACACCTAACCAGCATTTGGCCGAGCCGGCGAGGAAGTTGATGCCGCCAAGGAGACCATTCCGCGGTTTTTTGGGACTTCATCCGATCCGCCATCAGGCAGACAATCTCGAACATTACGACCATCGCGTTCATCGCCGTGATTTGGTTCGGGCTGTCTTTTATCGGCATCAGGCAGACCACGTCTCCACCGACCACATTGAGGCTACGCAGGCCCTGCAACATGCGCACTGCCTCGCCAATGCCTAGGCCGGGATAGGTTGGTTCAAGGCTGGACGCACCAGGCGCGTCCGCAGGGTCCAGCGGATCCATGTCGAAGGTATGTACGCAGGCTTGCTGCCATTGTCCGTTTCGATGCCCACGATAACGTGCGGGACGAGGTCCTTGGCCAGTCCGATCGCCCGGATGTCTGAATTGCCGTTTGTCGGCAACATCACTCAGTTCGGAGTGCGCAATTTGGGTGCGCAGGCATCGCTGGATCAGGTTCGCAAGATCGGGTCGAACGTCATCACCGCTCGCCGGATGAGGGAATTCGGACCGGCCGCGGCCATCGACCGCTTCTTGCCCAAGGCCAAGAACATCTATGTGACCATCGACACCGATTTCTTTGATTTTTCCTGTGCGCCGGGATCGGCACTTCCGGAACCCGGCGGTTTCACGCTGAACGAGATGCGTGAATGCATGAAAGTCCTGGCAACCAAGGGAAATATCGTCGGCTTCGATGTCGTTTGCCTCAATCCCATGCTGGACACTGCATTTTATGGCGGTGTTGACCTGCCATTGAAGTGTCATCCAGCGGCGATTAGAGTCTCGGCAGCAGCGGCGTTTCTGGCTCTCACGGGCGTCATTATCTCTCACATGTTGGGTGTGGCCCCAAACGCGCGAGACGACGAAAAGTTGTCATTGTCACGGTCGCCGCATTCTAACAACAGTGACACATGGCCGGGCAGGCAACCTAGCGCGAAAAGGCGAGTGGTACGGTAAAGGGCCAGCTCGACCGGCCAGCACCTCTCGGAATGGCCGGAAAGGGCGCAGCGCGGTGAACAGTCTCAAGCGCCGCCTTGTCCAGAACAGGTGAGCCGGAGCTCGACACGACGCGGATCGAACTGACCGAACCACTTGCTGAAACGACGAAGCTCACGCGCACCTGGCCGCGCAGCCGCTGGCGTTTTGCCGCGGCCGGATAGCGCAATGCCTTGCGAAGCTTGGATGCAACCTTGCCCGGGTAATTCGACACGGCAGCGTTGCCGGTGGCGGAAGTCGAGCCACCCTTGCTCTTCGACGCCGCCTGCCCGGCTTCCCGGCCATCAGCCTGGCCGCGCCGCGCATCGGCCTGATTGCTGCCGCCATTGCCAGCCTTTTTCGCCTTCGAGGCCGTCTTGCCTTTTTTCACCTCCTTGGGGCGTGTGGCCGGCTTTTGTGGCGCCGGTTCCAGGTCGACCAATTCCGGTCTCGACTCGGGCAAGGGCGGCGAAGCGACATCCTCGAGAATCTCGGAAGTTTCGGAAACTTCGGTCTCGATAAGCTCAACCCTCGCAGGCTCGACGTGCTCGGTTTTCGACGTGTCGATTGCTTCGGCTGTCGTTTCGGCCGACGGCGCCGCCCTGTCTGCCTCCCCGGTTTCCACCTTGGCTGCCGCAACAGGCTCGACGCGTTCCGGCGTGGACGATTCCACCGTCTCCTGCACCGCCGTCTCGACGGCCTCAACCGGTTCGAGCGATTTCTGGACGAGATTGTCGTCTTCAATCGTTTCCAAGCGGTCGGTCGCCAGTATCTCCGGAACTGGTTCGGCGCTTGATGCAGGCGGTTGCGCCGTTGTCTCGACGCTCTCCGCCCTATCCGCAGAAACGACGGCCGCGACCGTCGCTACGGCGCCGTCGACTGGTTCCGCATTGTCTGTTTTGACAGAACGCGCGGCGGCGGTCTTCACCGGATGCACCGCCGTCGTCCCCACCTCGACGACCTTGATGGGTTCGGCGTTTTCTTCCGCTGGCATCACCTCGGCCACGACCGTGTCGAGCGGCCTGGCCTCAAGCATGGTGATTATCGTAACGTCAACGGTCGCATCGCTGGTGCCGGCGATCTCCCCCTTGGAGAGCTGATCTTCCGGCGCGTTGCCGTGGAAGGCGACGCCGGACAGTTCGGTACCTTCAATCAGCATGGCCTCGTTGTGGGTGGTCATAATGAACAGTGCGGCGGTAGCATGCAGCAAGCAGGAGGCAGCGAGCGCCAGGCGCCATTTGGTCGACCAGCCCCGCACGGCGACCGGCGGTAATCGCATCGGTTCGGTCGGGGCAGCGCCAATGCCGCCGTCAAGTTCGGAAGGGAGCAGCTTCTCGGGCAGGTCGCGCGCCGTGTGTTCGAGTATCCCGGCCGGAATGACCAGATTCGGATCGTCTGGCTCAAAGCCGCCCGACCCCATTCCGGCGAGCGGCCAGACCGGCCGACCGGGAGCAAAGACTGGTTCGAGCCCGGGCGACATGGGCTCACATGCCGAAAGTGATGTCAGATCGGGTACCTGGCTTGAGCTGACGCTGGCATGCATCGGGGTCGATGCCGGTCCCCACGCACTCGGTCGCATGGTTGATCCGTACGCGACTGACTTTCGCGCATTCGGCACCTTCGAGATCGAAGCGGGCAACCTTGGTCTTCCCCGCCGGGAGCTCATTGAAGTCGAGCACTGTAGGACGGCCGACAACCCCCGCATCGCTGAACAAAGCAACCCCGAAGGCCGCGTTGGCCAGGTCTGCGCCCAGGTTGCTGGTTATCACGAAGGTAAGCCCGCAGCCTTTCTCGGAAGGCTGCAGGCTGTTGAGTTCGAGTGCCAGCGTCGGCGGCGTAGCATCCTGCGCGGAAACGGCGGAGGCCGCAGCGAAAAAGGTCGCCCCGGCGAGAGTGCAAGGCAGCAGTCTGGTAGTCATGATTGCAATCAGCCCCCAAGACGCATCGTCGCAGCCAGCTTCACCGAGAGGCCCGGTTCATAGATCACGTTGGTCGTCGATGCGTTGAGCGGGTTGGTGTAGTTGACGTCGAACAGATTGTCGGCACGGACGTTGAGCTTGAAATCGTCCGTCGCCTGGTATCCGGCGAACAGGTTGACCAGCGTGTAGTCCTGCGCGATCGCGTGTCCTGCCGGTGCGCCATTGTACTGGACCTCACCGCCGACGATCAGCCTGTCTTCGATGAAGCGGAAGCCGAGCTGTCCCGTCACCTGGGAGGACGGGATGGTCGAAAGATCCGCTACCTCGCCGGAGTAGGAGACGGTGTGGCCATTGATGATCGAAAGGGTCAGACCCGCAAAACCCCAGGAGGCATCGTAGAGGGCCTCCAGCTCGAAGCCGTTGATCCCGGCATTGGCGAAGTTCTGGTATTGATAGCAGGTCGGGATTGTCGGGTAGTAGGGCGGGGGGAAATAGGGGCAGTCCGGGTTACCCTCGAAGATCGAAATCTCGGTGCCGCCGATATAATCGTCGATGTCATTGGTGTAGTAGGCCGCCTTGAGGCGCAGGCTATCGTCGCCTGCAATGATACCGTCGGCGCTATAGTTGAGACCGGCTTCCCACGTCGTGGCGGTCTCCGGCCTGAGGTTCGGGTTGGGCAGGAACGGAAAGACGACGCCATTGGGGTGCAGACCGCTGATCAGGGTCTCCGACAGGGATGGTGAACGGTAGCCTTCGGCATAAGTGCCATAGACCTGAAGCCCGGCAAGGCCGATGTGCTCAAGGGGCGAGACGCCAACCGTGATGCGTGGCGACAGCCGGTCGCCCGATGCGCCGCCGACATCGCTGTCGAGCTTGTAACTGTCATAGCGCAGCGCCCCAACCACCTCCAGCCAGTCCCAGGTCAGCTTTTCCTGAATGTAGGCACCGGCCACCCGGCGTTTGCCCGAGGGCGTGTAGATATCCATGCCGCCTTCGGGGCTAGTCGTGACAACATCGTCGCTAACCCAGTCGCCGCCATATGTCAGTTCATGGGCAACCGTACCGGTGTCGATGCGTGACGTGTTCCACACATCAATGCCCGGTGTGTCGACCTGGTACGTGGTCTGCGAGCCCGCCGGAAAGATGATCGGCAGACCGGTCTGGGAATCGTAGCGGGCGATGTCTGTCAGGTAGGTCTGGTCAAGACCGGTCCTGCCGAACGATCCGTTTATATGCAGGTCGAGCCAGGACTCGTCGTCGTCCGTGATGTGATAGCGCCCAGTAAAGATGTTCTGGTCTGAATCCAGACAGTAGGAATCGCCGCCTTCTGTCCAGCTGTCGCTGGAGCCGATCCAACCGAGCTTCAGATCGCTTGTGTCGGTCGGTCGGATGGTGGTCTTGAGCAGGCCACTCAACACATCGAAACCTGAGCCGGCGACGTCGTCGCCATTGCCGTCAGTATATTCCTGAAAATCCCGCAACACGACGTTACCGAGCACATCGACTACATCATTGAACCGATATGCCCCGGTCGCGCTAGTCGTCCAGCCTTCGCCGTTGGTGTCGTATTGCCCGGTTACCGACCCCGCCCAGGTTTCTCCGGGACGCAGGAAGTCCTCGGCATCCTTGGTCTCGAAGACCACGACGCCGCCAATGGCGCCGGAACCGTAGGTGTTGGCCACAGGTCCGCGGATCACGTCGACCTCCTGGACAAGCTCCGGGTCGAGCCAGAACATCGACTGGGTGCCGTGTCCCGTACGCTGGAAGTTTTGCCGGGCGCCATCAATGATCACCGCAACGCGGCCAAAATCCTGGAGGCCGCGTATGTTGACGCTCGAAGAGGTGCGGTTCGCGTCGGACTGCATGGCGACGCCGGGGACGCCGAACAGCATGCCCTGCGTCGTCGTCGCCATACGTCTTTCAAGCTGATCGTGATCGACATGGCTGACCGATGCCATTGTTTCGATCGCTGTTTCGGCGGTACGGCTCACCACCGTGATCTGATCGAGCGCGGTGGCGCCTTTCGTCTGCACCTGCCCGTCCGAAATGTCCATGGTCTCCGGAGTCGTCCCGGCGACCCCTTCGATCACCACCGGCTGCTGTGCTTCCGGTTCGATCGCCTGTGCCCAACCAACCTGATTACCGATCAGTAGTGTCGTGGCGGCACTTCCAAGCAGTACCGCAAAATTGCGCCCAACCAACCCCATGTCCCAACTCCAAAAATATGATGTCGATGCTGGCTGGCGCGGGCTCGCTCGCATTTTCGCAATTCCGGAGCGCTTTAATGTTGACTCATTAAGTCCGGTATTGCACTGAATAATAAACATGACTATTCGAGTCAACAATCAAATCGCGGCTCGGGCGCCTCCAGGCAGTTTGACGAATTCGGACGACGAAAGGACGACTGATGAACACGCATAACCCTTACGCGTTCCGCTTCCGGCAACGGCGCCAGTGGCCTGAAGAGGCGCCGCGATGCCAACCTCAGGGCGTGCCGCCGAAAACCGTCACCAGCGATTCGTTGTTCGAGGGTCTCTACGAGATCGGCATCAATCATGCCGGGGCGCTCTACCGCTTGAAAATCACCCGACAGGGCAAGCTCATTCTCAACAAGTAGGACCCGAAAATGGATCAGCGCGTAAAACCCGCACCGCACGAAATCCGGACGGCGCGGAAAGAAAACCCGAAGATGCGCGAGCGCGATCTGGCGCTGCAGCTTGGCATTTCCGAGGCAGAACTCGTGGCAGCGCATTGCGGCGATGCTGTGCGGCGCATCGAGCCTCGGGTCAACGATCTCCTGAGCGGGATGGAGGCGGTCGGCGAGGTCATGGCGCTAACGCGCAATGACAGCGCGGTGCATGAGAAGATCGGCGTATATGACAGGGTCATCACAGGCAATTGCAACGCAATGGTGCTTGGCGAAGACATCGATCTAAGGGTTTTTCCAAAGGTCTGGGCGCATGGCTTTGCCGTAGCAAAGCAGGATGGCGATGAAGTTCGCCGGTCGCTGCAGTTCTTCGACGATGCCGGTGATGCCGTGCACAAGATCCATCTGCGGCCGGCATCCTCGCTCGACTCGTATCACGAACTGGTCG
>Ga0209347_1006675_pt1 | contig 10085 bp, 8 predicted proteins | sample AutmiccommuBRH23_FD_187382 | JGI IMG/M metagenome (GOLD analysis project Ga0209347, IMG submission 187382) | Deep subsurface microbial communities from Mt. Terri, Switzerland - Autotrophic microbial communities BRH/23 (SPAdes) (version 2) | ecosystem: Environmental > Aquatic > Deep subsurface >... | reverse complement strand
AACGAGATTTTTAAGATTACTGAATGAGTTTCAGTCATAAAAAAGTTGCTTTCAGCGACAGGTCTTTTCAGAAGGATTAATCCTTGGGCGGTCGACTTTCAGTCGATAAGCATTTATGCTTTAACCCGCCCACTTCAGTGGGCGGTAGTTTAGTTCATGATATCATCTTTTCTACCAAATATTATTATTCAGAAAGGATGACTTATTATATCTGAGAACTCCCTGCTCTTTCCTCTCATCTTCAAAAGATGATTATTGAAATGGAATTAAAAAAAGCTATTCACCAAAAAGTTGTCCATTCATTTATATGGGAAAGTATCCAAATGTCAGATCATTTTGGTTGATTTTGTATTTAGGCCATGATACTATTATCACAATTCACTGATAATAGAAAGAGATCCTAGACAACCTATAACTTAATCATGGTTGTTATTGTTATTATTATTATTATTTTTTTTTAAACTTCTAAACTATATATGAGAGGCAGTTTTAGAGGATATTAGAAGAAGCCGGGTTTTTACATGAGGTGAGATGTGAAAGATACTCAAAAGAAAGAAAATAACCAAAGAAAGGAGCTTTTACCTGAAAAACTGGGTGTCCAAAAAAGCATTGTAAATAAAAACGCTGAAGTTGCTTTTGCCGCAGCACTTTCACAGGGAACAATTCCACATACTTATGGCCCTGAACTGTTCGCCGGACTCAGCAAGCTTGGAAATTACTCTTTTTTGAAGGTTCTTGAAAATAATGAAAGAACAAATAAAAAGTTAATAAGGTATACAGATGACGAAACCTTCAGCCAGGAAAAGGTCGGACTTTTGAAAGAGAGACTTTCAGGCGATTTCGATCAGGATGTGAATGAAGTGGAACTAATGCCAGAAATGGATAAATGTCAACCAATTCCTGGTCTGATCGGGGAGGAAAGCGGCAATTTGTCCACATTGACACCAGTCCCTTTTGATCAAGCAATCATTGAATAACTTGAGAATGCTAGCAGATTACAATTCATCAACTCATACGGGAAAGGAAACAGGGAATGTTTTATGACTGGTGGTAGAATTTATCAGGTACAGGAAATCCTTGACCATGAGGGCTGGAATTATGAAAGAAAAGATAACGACATTCTTCTCGTAGCTTCCTTCCGCACCAAAAAATGGAAGATGGTCATCAGCTGCGAAGGCGAAAGGCGGGTCTGCTGTTTTTCAGTGTTTCCCTGGGCTTGTTCGGAGGATAAACTGATAGGGATTTGGGAAGCATTGAATGAATTGAATCTGGCGCAGCGGATAGGCTGCTTTATGATAAACACTGCTGACAGGCGGGTAGTTTACCGCTGTGGCATACATATATTGGACGAGTATACAAGTTATGAGTATATCAAGGAAGTTCTTCTTTCCAGCGTTGCCTTAGTTAATGCCAATTGGGATAAGGTTTACAGTGTAATTTATGGCGCCGGGTAGAGGTTTCCCATATTGCGCCTATGGGAAGGGATGGTGCATATGGAAAGTAAGGATTGGGATGTGGGGCTGGATAGACTAGATAAGCCCTATGAAGACCAGTGGGAGTTAATGAATGATTTTATGTCCCTTCTCGACACGAGGATATATTACCTTTATAAGTATCACATGTGGGTGGGGCCGGAAAACAATTTGCAGAATATGATGGGTTTAGCAGTATCCCGGGCGGAGTTTGAAATGAATCTTACTAGGGCTACGGATTCTGTAATAGGTTTGAATCTAAAAAAGGAAGAAATTGCAGAAATTGAAGCCTTGAACAGCTATTTTTCTGGACGACTATTACAAACCGCATTAATGCACCCGGAGCTTTCCATGCTTAAGCTGATGAAAATGTTTTCTCTGGACTTTTTTTCAGAAAACTGTTTATTGCTTGCTTTTGCTGTCCAAATGGATAAAAAGTACGAAAAGATTTTTGCTTTTTTACAAGATGACATAACAAAAAAAATTCCTACAGCAGAAACTGCAATTAAGCTTTTTGCCATACCTGGAGAGATGACAGCGGATTATTTTAATTATTTTACACAGAGCAGTATCTTGAGAAAATTTCTGTTGAATCCAGACGATAAATCAGACTTACTTATTAATATTCCAATTAGTTTAAGAGAACGGATTGTGGATTACCTTATCGGGAACGATTCTAGGCTGGAGAATGGCTTTATTAAACTGTTTGATCAGACTGATGAACTCCACGAGCTGGTGGTTGACGATTTCACTGCCCATTGCCTTGTTTCCATTCTATCCTCTTCGTTAAATACTCATAAGAAAAACGGTGGGACAGTACTGATCTTCATTACAGGAAAAAGGGGAAGCGGACGAAAGTTCCAGGTAAAGCAAGCAGTTTCCCGGATAAATGGAAGATGCTTGTTTGTCAATACAAAAGCTCTTCTTGAAACATCGGGTTCCATGGAAGTAAAGATCCAAGAAATCATCTGTGAAGCTGTTTTAAGCGATGCTTGTCTTTGTTTTGCAGACTTCAACTCTCTGCTTGAGGAAAGTAACCAAGGAGAACTATATGAATTTAGCACATCCATGGCCTCAAACGCAGTCTACTTGCCAGAGTCGGTTTTTGCCACATCGGAGAAGGGCTGGAAGGATATGAACCTGCCCGACAGTTTTATAAAAGTTGACATTCAAATAGATCCTTTAGACGAAAGTTCGCGACTGAAGCTCTGGGAAGCCTTTACTAGGGAAAGAAAGCTGGAGGCGGATGTTGATCTGGCTGAATTGGCAGCAAAATTTAGATTTACACCTGGCCAAATCCGAAGTGCGGTTATCCAGGCCACACGTCTTTGTGAAGTAAACGGATCCCTAGCAATAGACACAGTAACACTGCATAAATGCTGTTATTCACAAGTTGTCATACGGCTCGATACGTTGGCCAGCCAAGTCAGACCAGCCTATACTTGGAATGATCTGGTATTGCCTGCTACTCAAATAGCATTGCTCCAGGAAGCATGTACACATGTAAAGTTTAGGCATACGGTGTACCAGCAATGGGGCTTTGATAAGATAGTATCTTATGGCAAAGGTCTCGCCATGTTGTTTTCCGGACCTCCGGGCACAGGAAAAACTATGGCGGCACAGGTCGTCGCAAACCAGCTTCACATGGAAATGTACAAAATTCAGCTTTCCCAGGTGGTCAGCAAGTACATTGGAGAAACGGAAAAGAACCTGCGCCATATTTTTGAAGAAGCAAAAAATGCCAATTGCATTTTATTTTTTGACGAGACAGATGCTCTTTTCGGTAAAAGATCTGAGGTCAAGGATTCCCATGATCGGCATGCAAACATTGAGACTGCATACTTATTGCAGCAGATTGAGGAGTATGACGGGGTCATTATTATGGCTTCCAATCTGCTCCAGAATATCGATAATGCTTTTATGCGCCGGATCAATTTTATAATCTCTTTTCCATTCCCGGATGCGCCAACTCGTAAGCTGCTTTGGGAAAAGATGCTGGGTGCTGGTGCTCCCGTTGCGAAAGATGTAAATCTTGACTTTATGTCAGAACAATTCAAGATAGCTGGTGGAAATATTAAAAATATTGTTATCCATTCAGCTTTCCTCGCTGCAGCCCAGAAAACGTCAATTACTATGAAGCATCTTTTGAAGAGTGCAGTGAATGAACAACGCAAGGAAAGCATCATTATTGTTAAGGAAGACTTGAAGGAATATTCTGACCTGATTTTTTAAGAAAAATTGGCTGGCTCCCACGAAGACACTGTCTTCGCACGAATTAGCCTTCTTGTAATCGCTGGCCATGATTCGAACTATCCGGTAGGTATTCCTTCCTGGAGTCAGCCTTGCCCTCGGACATAGGTTATTAGGCTCCGGATTAGGTATTATAGGACCAACTGGGAGTTTCTTTCATCCTACTCACTTATACGAAACGAATTCTCTCTATATAGGGGTCTGACTAGTATAAATAATAACCAAGGGAGGGATTAATTATAGATGTTATAGGACATATCCAAATAGTGGAAGATTATGGGTAGTACAGGCATATCTCTAAAAAAGAAAAGAAAGCTTCCCAGTGAACTTCAATCCACGGCTTCCATGAAAAGTAAAATTGAGATGGATCTTGCCTTAGGGGTAGGAACAACGAGAGTTAAAAGGATTGATCCCATAAATTTCATAAAGGAGAGTTTCAGATCAACCTTTGAGCTGTCTGGACAGAACAATGCCAGTCAGTTTGCTGGGATAAACGATTTTATCGATAGTCGGGGAGAGATATACCGTAACGGGAGAGAAAAAGGGGAATTTGGGAAACACATTAGTATGACGGAACAACAGCAGGGGGAATCGGCACAAAAGCTTGGGCGGGAATTTCCCGACTACGAAAGTACAGCAGAAGAAAAAGCCAAGGGCGATTTTTCCAAGAGATTTTCAAAGATAGCTTTTCGAAATGGAAGCCTTGCATCCGCAGTATTACAAAATGGCGGTAAAACAATGTTTGTATCTTGCCTGAAAAGGGCGTTGAAACAATCCGAAACTACCAATTTCAGGCAGAGCAAGCTCTTTTCTATATCTTCCGTAAACGATCCATTAAATAATACTTTAGATAAAGTTGAATTCAACCGATATACCAATAGGGCTATAGAACTAGTGGTGGAATCCATTCTCAGAGCTAGGCAGACGCTTCTGTTATTTGAGCGCCAGGCATTGGATGATTCCGAGAAAGCAGTCTTGGGAATGAAGAACAATATTATCCGCAACCTATACCCATTCCTTACCATTTCAAAGGATGCAGAAAGGTTGGTGGTATATGAAGAAAAACTAAGTGAATTGACATTATTGGAGGGGAATGCTGGAGACAGCAAGGAACGAAATGAAATTGCCCGTCAAAAGGCTGCTTTGGCTGTTGGTATCACTAAAACTCAGGGACTGATTACGAGGAAACAGCAAATGCAAAATCAATTCTTTTATCGGTTGGAGCAGCTATTGGAAAATTCCAGGAACGCCGAAGTGGTCTTCAAGGCGCCTCACTTTGCAGATAGTGTTGTGGAGGAACTTATGGATACGTTGGAGCTTACCGAGGATGACATAGATGATCAAGATGACATAGATGATCAGAATGATCAGAATGAAGTTAAACCGGAGGAACCTTCAGGAAAAGCAGAAAAGTATTCGCGGAAAGCCGAAGCGGTATTTACGGCACCACATTTTGCAAGTAGTGTTGTGTTGGATACGCTGGAGCTTCCCAAGAATGATAGAAATAAAAAAGCTAAACCGAAGAAACCTTCAGGAAAAGAAAAAAAGTAATATGATTTGTTTCCTAGCTGCTAAGTAGCAGTAAATATAAAAGAGAGAGGGGGTAACTGATTCTGCCGTCAATAATTATTGATTGGTTGGAATCGGGAACAAAATGCCAGAGTATTTATCACCAGGAGTCTATGTCGAGGAATACGAATCTGGTTCAGTACCGATGTCTGGAGTAGGGACCAGTACAGCAGGTTTTATCGGCTTGGCTGAGAAAGGCCCGGTTGTTGGAAAACCGCAATTTGTAACCAGTATTAGTGATTACATGCGAATTTATGGCGGGTATCTTTCTGAATCGAAATATGGAGAGAATAGATACCTCCCATACTCAGTGGAGAGCTTCTTCGTTAATGGAGGTACCAAGTGTTATGTCATGAGGGTTGCTCCATCAGATGCAAAGGCGGCGACGGCTAGAACACCGGCAGTATTGTCCTTTACAGCGGCAAGCCCCGGCGAATGGGGCAATAAGATCAAAGTTTCCCTTGTCCCTTCCAGCAGACAAAAAACACCTGTTTATGAGGCGGAGGGCTTCGATTGTGTCTTTAAGAATATTGATGGCTTTTACGTAGGGGATGTTGTAGTTTTTGATGATGGAAAAACCACGACCTATAACAAGATAAAAGCAATTCAAGAAAAGACGGTAACCTTTGAAAATCCTGTCAGCTTATCAATCGTTGACAAGTCCCTTGTTCCTACAAAATTCGTTAAGAGCAGCGAAATCAATGTCAGCGTAAAATGTGACGAAGCCAAGGAGGATTATGTATTTGTATCCTTGAATCCGGACTCACCGGATTACATTGTGTCTCGTCTGGCCAAGAGCGAGCTTGTCACTATCGATGTATCTTTTAGAGAGCCTGAATCCGCAAAAGCCTCTGAGGTGAAAAAAGTCGATAAAACAGTCGATAAACCAGTCGATAAACCAGTCGATAAAGCAGGCGATAAGCCAGCAGAAACTACTCCGGTTGCGTCTGCACCAGTTGCTCCTGCATTAGCAGCTGCTGGATTTTTGCCACCTTATGAAGCTATTGGAGCGAAGGGCACAGGTCTTGCGATTATTTTTGCGGGCGGTTCTGAAGGTAGTCTAGGTGGGATTACTGCTGCAGATTTTATCGGAACTAATCCTGGTCCCGGAAAACGGACAGGTATCCAATCCTTCATCGAAGTAAGTGATGCAAGTATGATGGCAGTACCGGGTATTACCATCCCGGATGTACAGCTTTCGCTGATAGCTCATTGTGAAAACACGAAAAGTAGATTTGCTGTTCTGGATGTACCGAGAGACAGGAAAAAGATTGATGAGATTCTTGAGTACAAGGATATGTTTGACAGTTCTTACGCAGCCATGTACCATCCATGGTTGGAATCGTTTGATTCACTTGCCAAGAAACGCTACTTTCTGCCTCCTTCAGCGGCAATGTGCGGTATTTACGCTCGCTGTGACCTGTCTATAGGCGTACATAAGGCTCCGGCCAATGAAGTTGTACGTGCCTGTACAGGCTTGGAATATGGCTATAACAACGCCGAGCAAGACAGACTCAATCCGGCCGGCGTCAACCTTATCAGAGCATTTCCAGGAAGGGGCATCCGCGTATGGGGTGCCAGAACCTGCTCCTCTAATGGCAACTGGAAATATATTAATGTCCGCAGATTGTTTATTTTCCTCGAAGAATCCATTAAAGCTAACACAAACTGGGTTGTCTTCGAAGCTAATACAGAGCTTCTGTGGGCAAGGGTACAGAGATCTGTTGAGCTTTTCCTTTCTTCAGTATGGAGAGGTGGAGCATTGGCGGGCACATCACCGAATGAAGCTTTCTTTGTCAATATCGGACGCGGCACCACAATGACCCAGGATGATATAGACAATGGCCGCTTAATTTGTGTCATTGGTGTAGCGCCTGTGAAACCAGCTGAATTTGTGATCTTCAGAATTGGCCAATATACAGCTAATGCAAATTGATAGCAAATTAATATAGAGGAGAAAGGATTGAATAGTCGATGCCAGAGATTAGATATCCATTCAGAAATTTTAGGTTCAAGGTTGAATTTGATGGTGTGGAAAGCGCAGGTTTTTCAGAGGTTTCCGGAGAGGACGTTTCCGTTGATGTTGTCGAGTACAGAGAAGGCAATGAAATTAGGACTACCCCAAGAAAGCTTTCTGGGCTTACCAAATACGGCAACATCACCTTGAAGTGGGGTGTTATTGGCACTATGGAAATGATGGAATGGCTCCATACAGTTGCTTCCGATAACACTGCTGGACCGACCGGAATCGCAAGAAAGAATCTTGTAATCAAGATGCTTGATGATACCGGAGCTGATGGGCCGTCATGGGAAATAATTAATGCATGGCCTATGCATTATACCGGACCAACTTTCAACGGTCTTGGATCCGAAATAGCTATAGACACCCTTGAACTTACTCACGAAGGTATGAACCGTATTGATGGCGGTGCAGTTGACTCTGCTGCACCATCAACAGTATAACGCTAGGATAAAAAAGTAAAACAATTTAAGCAACAAGTGCTGTTATGCAGGCCATTCAGCCTGTATAACAGCAGGTTGCATATCTTATTTGAGGGGTGTAGATATGTCTTTTCAAACAGAATATGAATTTGAACTTCCCAGGGGGTATCTGGATGCCACCGGAGAAATTCACAAAAAAGGTGCCATGAGGCTTGCAACCGCAGCTGACGAGATTCTTCCCATGCGAGATCCGAGAGTCCAACAGAATCCAGGTTATCTGACGGTGATCCTGTTGGCCAGAGTCGTGGTCAGACTTGGTACGTTGAGTTCAATCAATACCAAAATCATCGAAAACTTGTTTACTATCGATATGGCATTTTTACAGGATTTATATCAACGTATCAATATGTCGGAAGTCCCTTCCTATAAGGTTCAATGCCCTAAATGTGAGCATTCTTTTGAGGTTCCATTAGATTTTTTAGCAGAATAGAGCTTAACCTATATCCAGAGGAGAAGCTCTATGAAGAAGCATCATTTCTAGGTTACTACCTCCATTGGTCCCATGAACAGATTATGCAGTTGGACCATAGGGAGCGTCGCAGATGGTGTTCTGAGGTTTCCAAAATCAATAAGAAGCTAAGCAATAAGGCGGAGAATGTATTCGATAAAAGATAATTTTAACTGGCAGGATGTTGATAGCTATGGCACGTAAACCTTTAGGTCCGAATGATGTTAATGAATATTATAAAGCTATGGGTGCCCGTCCTGAAGCGCAGGCCTGGGAAATGCCAATTTATAACAGTCTTAATGGAAAACCAATTACTGGACAGGCCCGCAGTGCGCCCAAAAAGAGCGGCAGTTTTGTTGCACCTGTCTATAACAATCAGGGGAAACCGATTATTAATGAAAATGTCAGTGACAAAAATCAGAACGGTGATCCTATGTATCGGGTTGAGGTCTACCGACCAGGTATAAAGCAGGGACAACAGTTTAAAGCCCCAAAATATAATAATGCTGGTAAACCAATCATCAACAGTACTATTCCAGAGAGCGGAAGCGGGAATTTATATCGTCCATCCGAACTGAAGAAGTCCGGGGTTCCCATCCCTTTGGCACGGCAGGAAACAGTACTTGCAATGGGGGAGAATAAAAAGCTTTACTTAAACAACAGCTTTTCAATTTATGCTCCTATGCCAATCGGCAGTTTTACCAAAGTATCCGGGATGGAGACTGAATGGGAACTGGAATCCTATCATGAGGGTGGAGATAATGGCAGCGAACATTATTTCCCTAAGCATATCAAGAATTCGAACCTGGTTTTTGAATATGGCACCGGTCTTTTAGACCCTCTTGTGACCTGGTTCAACATGAGCAATCTGGGAATGATGGTTAAATTTCCACTCTTGGTTTTTCTTACGAATGAGCTGAAGATACCTGTAAAAATGTGGATGGTTATGGATGCAATGCCTGTGAAATATTCTGCACCGCATTTTGATGCTATGGTTTCTGAAGTGGCTATAAATCGGTTGGAGTTTATTCATAACGGGTTGATCAACGTTTTTTAACGCGGAGAAAACCGGGGCGGAGGTTGTAATGAGCATAACTTCATTGAAGAGTATTCACTGCAACGTCAGGAGTTTCAAACCGTTGACGCACAAATCGAATACCATAGTAAATCCGTTTTCTAGGATCATCGGGACGAGACTCCAGGATTTGGTCCGGGAGCGTTTTCTTTTGCGTGTTTATAACGGATGGAGTCTGCTTTCCCTGTTCTTTCGGGAGGAGAATCCGTCTGTAGGTACTCATGCTCTGGTTAACCATGTTCAAAACCTATATCCAGAGATCATTTTCAACATACTTACAGGATTTAAAAGTATTAAAGTGACAAATGTGCCATATGTGCCATATCTGGATGGATTCAGCTCAAGAGAAAAGATATTGAATAAATCCTCTGTAATTATTACAAACAAATTTATAAAAGAAGAAACCAAGCTTACCGAACGGGTTTATCCCAGTTCAGTCATTAGGCTTGTTTACAGAGATACGGAAAAGAATCCTTTATATTTAGATAAGAAACCAGAATTGCAGACACAGTATAATCATACGGATCGTCTTATTAACAATCTCTGGAAGAGATACATGCCATCGGAGCACAAGCCATCAACGTCAACCCAGATGAGCCTGCTAGAGGCAGGGAGGGAATACAAAGAAACAGCTCCTATAAGTGTAAAGAGTATTTTCAAACCAACTTTCCAAGGGTCGGGAGCCAAGCTCGAAGAAAAACTGGTCCAGAGTGTATTCAGAACATTTACGGAAAATTGGCTAGAAAGAAATATGGCTAGCAAGGTATGG
>Ga0209347_1006673_pt1 | contig 10089 bp, 9 predicted proteins | sample AutmiccommuBRH23_FD_187382 | JGI IMG/M metagenome (GOLD analysis project Ga0209347, IMG submission 187382) | Deep subsurface microbial communities from Mt. Terri, Switzerland - Autotrophic microbial communities BRH/23 (SPAdes) (version 2) | ecosystem: Environmental > Aquatic > Deep subsurface >... | reverse complement strand
CGGGGCGGAACTCAATCGCCGCTATCTGCACCATATGGGCACGGTGATTCTGCATCCGTTGCTGGACGAGATCCGCGCCGCCGCTCCTGCACCCGTCGATCCGCAGATGGAGGATATCTGGAACCTCCATGGCGGCATCGTCTATATCGGCATCCGCCGCCATATCTATCAGGTGCCTACCCCTGACGATCCGGCGCAGGCGATTGCCCGCGCCGTGGACCGTTTCCTGCACGGCTATGGCGTAACCTGATCCGCCACAGGCAAACGGCCCGCCTGTGACAGCGGGCCGTTCGTCATTTTCACATCCTCAAGCCTTAGCGCGCGGCAATCAGATCGGTGATCCAGCGCACGGCGACGCGGCGGTTCTGGCGCTCGGCCTCCAGCGTCGGGATCTTCAGGAACCGCTCACCGAAACCCTGCACGACCATGTTCTCGGGCGGCACGTCGAAATACTCGGTCAGCGCCAGCGCCACGCTTTCGGCGCGACGGTCCGACAGCAGCAGGTTGGACGCAGCCCCGCCCACGGCATCGGTATAGCCTTCGATCAGAAACACCTCGCGCGGGTTCTCGCGGATCATCTGACGCATCAGATTGCCGATCTCGCGCAGTTGTTCGGCCTGCGACGGTTCGATCGCCGCCGACCCGCTGCGGAAGGTCACATCCTCAAGGCTGATCTGCGGGGCCAGATCGCGCACTTCCACGATCTCGCGCACCTGACGCAGACTGAAGGTCCGGCCCAGATCACGCCGCTCGGCCTCGCGCAGCGCGGCTTCCAGCGCGTCACGATCGGTCGCGGCAAAGTTCATCCGCGGGGCCGGGGGCAGGGTGGCCACATTGACCGGCTCCACCGTGGTGATGTCGTCGATCAGCAGCGTCTCGCGCCCGCTGGTGTCAAAGACCGACCGGCGCAGCACCCGCCCCGAGGCATCGCGGATCGTCACCACGCGCGACCCATCCTCGCGGGTCGTGGTCGTGGTGGTGGACCCATCGTTGAAACGGCGGGTTTCGACAGTCGATCCGGGACGGCGCAGCAGCGCGTCGTCATCCTTGAGAACCTGGAACCGGCCCGAATTGTCCTCGACGATCACCCGGTCGCCCGAAGTGGCGGCAACCCGCTGCCCGTTCGACATGATCGCGCCCACGGCCAGCGCTCCCAGCGCCAGAAGACCGGCCTTTTCCAGATTGGACAGGCCGCTGTCGCGGTCCGCTTCCACCGCCTGCGGGGCGGCGGCGCTGCTGATGGCGGGAGCGGCGAATTCCTCGTCGCTGCTGCGGACATCCTGCTCGGTCACAACCTCGGTCGTGACCTCGGACTCGGCTTCGGCCTCTGCGGCAGGATCAGCGTCCGACGCGGTGCCGTCCGTGGTCCCTGCGGGTTCGTCCGCCTCTTCCCCGGCCAGAGCACTGGCCACCGCGCCCAGAGTCTGCGCAGCCTCCTGCTCGGCCAGAATCTCGGCATCCTTCAACGCCGAGGCTTCCGTCTCTTCCTCGCTCGTCACCAGCGTCTCCGCTTGCGGGGTCGAGGTCGCCTCGGCGGGGGCTTCCTCGGCGGGGGCCTCTGCGACGGGGCCCGTATCAGCGGGCACCTCTTCGGCGGCCGTGTCGGTGGTTGCGTCCTCGGCCGGCGCTTCGGCCTCGACAGGAGTTTCCATCTCTGCCTCGGCGGTAGCTTCCGGTGCAGGCTCTGCCTCACCGCTGTCGGTTTCGGCGGTATCCGCCGCAACCGCATCCGCAGCCTCCGCAGCCGTCAGGGCCTCGCGCAGCGCTTCGGCCTCGGCGTCAGCGCTGACCTCGCCCTCGGCGGTGGTCTCTGCCTCCGTTGCGGCTTCGGCCTCTGCGGTGGCTGCCGCTTCGGCTTCGACAGCGGCGTCAGCCTCGGCTTCTGCCTCCGCCAGACGCGCGGCTTCGGCGGCCGCCGCCTCTTCCGCAGCGGCACCGGCGGCCGCAGCCTCCTCGGCCTCGGCACGGGCGGCCGCTTCGGCTTCCGCTTCCGCCGCCATCGCCGCTTCGGCTTCCGCCGCTGCCGCAGCTTCAGCCTCTTTCAGAGCGGTTTCCTCGGCCGCGGCCTGGGCAGCCGCCGCTTGCTCGGCTTCGGCCCGTGCGGCCGCCTCGGCCTCTGCGGCAACGGTGGCCTCGGCTTCGGCATTGGCCACAGTTTCCGCCTCCAGCGACGCTTCGCGCTCCGCATCCTCGATGGCCGCGCTCAGCAACCCGATCCGCTCTTCAGCGGTCAAGGCGGCGGTCAACTCATCCTCGGCGGGCCGGTCCGCCGCATCGGGCAGACCGTTTTCCAGCAGCGCCTCAAGCTCGGCACGCATCATGTCGATATCGCAGCGGGCGGTATCGACTTCACCATCGGTGAAGCATGTCGAATCCTCGGCTTGCGCAAGGAAAATCCGCTCTGACCCTGTGTTCGCGCTGGAATGTTGCGCCGCTTGCGGATTCAGCGCACGAAGCTGCGCCATCGCCGGATAGGGCTGGATCAACGACAGCGCCAGGATGCTGGCGGTCGTGGTTTTCAGTGTTCTGCGTGTCATGTCTCACCTGTGCCTTTGTGCTGGACCTGCGGGGCAGGCCATATCGCGGATGACTTGGCTCATCTGGAGACTAAACGCACGACCCGGAATATCCGTTCCGTCACAATGGCGTGTAGTGCGGTCCTGCACCGGTCGCCGGGCGGATGACCGCTGATCACCACGAGGTGGAGGCGCGGATCGCGTCAGCCCTTGTCCATCAGAAAGGCATCGTCGATCGGTGGCCGGATCGCGTTCAGGATATGGTTCGTCTTGCCCGCCGTGGCAACAACGCGCAGAAGATCTGCCTGTTCCGCCGCCGTCATCCCCTTCGCGCGGGCAGAGGCCAGATGCGAATGGGTGCAGTAGTCGCAGGCATTGGCGATGGACACGGCGGCATAGATCATTTCCTTGACCTTGGGATCAAGGGCAGAGGGCGTCGCCAGCACCGCCTTCACATCGCGCCAGACCTCCTCCAGCAAGCCGGGATCAAAGGCCAGATACCGCCAGACATTATTGATGAAATCCGACTTCCGCGTGGCGCGGATATCGTCGAACACCGCCTTGACGCGGGGATCGGCTTCGGGATCGGCGGGGGGAGTGACAGTGGCCATCGAACGCTCCTAAGGGGGGGGGCGGACACGCGGCCCGCCCCGGCATGGATCAGATCAGGGTAAAGACGCGCGCAGGCCCGCCCGTGCCGCCGCGATGCTTGGGCGCGCCCACCACCAGCGTGGCCCCCGTGGCGGGCACCGCGTCCAGATTGGCCAGACACTCGATCCCCCAACGGTTCTGCGGCAACCACGCGTAATGCGCCGCGAAATCCGGAGAGATGCCGTGATCCAGCGACAGCGTATCGCTGGCAATCCCCACAGCCCCCGTCTCCAACAGCATCTGCGCCGCCTCGACGTGAAAACCGGGGAAATGCATCTTGCCCTCGCCATCGGCATTGCGGAACTTGGGGTCATTCACAAACGCCCCCCAGCCCGAATTCATCGCCACACAGGCGCGTTCGGGGATCGGGCCATTCGCGTCGATCCACGCCTTCAGATCATCCGGCGTCACCTGTGCATCCGCATCCGCCGCCGCGCGCTCGCGGATGTCCACCACGCAAAGCGGCACGATCAGGTTTTCGACCGCGATCTCGTCAACCGCGTTTCCATCGGCCGAGAAATGCAGCGGCGCGTCCACATGCGTGCCCGTATGCTCGTTCACCCGCAATTCCTTGAGGTTGAAACTATGTTCCGCGAAATTGAACTTCTGCTCCTCGAAGAACTGCTGATCCCCGAAAAAGGTCGGGAAATCGGGATGCAGCGTGTGCGTCATGTCCGCCACGCTGGAATGGGTCGAGGCCGCCACAGGCCGCGCGCCCAGCAAGCCACCGCCCGCAACCCCGCCAAGGGCCACCGCCGCCGCACTGGCCGCCGTGCCGCGAAACAGATCGCGGCGGCTCAACATCCGGTTCTTCACTGACTCCATCACACAGGCATGGCACATCGCTTCACACTCCCTGTTGGTCACGGCGGGTCCATCCCGCCTTGCCCACAGCGTCGCGCCGCGCGCCCGCATCTGTCAACCGAGTCGTTGCCCCTATTTGATCAGCGGCATCAGCGCCTTGAAGGCCGGATGCGCCGCGCTGCCCAGCCATTCGAACAGGACCATCTCGGTCGTGACGATCTCGGCCCCGTGCCGCGCCATCCGCGCCAGTCCCGCCTGCCGGTTCGCCTCGGTGCGCGAGCCCACGGCATCGGCCACCACATAGACCTGCCGCCCCTCGGCAAGCAGCCCCAGCACGGTTTGCAGGACGCAGACATGCGCCTCGCAGCCACAGACGACCAGCGCCCCATCCCCCGCCAGCGCCGCCGCGATGGCCGGATCGCGCGCCGCGTCGAAATCCATTTTCGCCATGGCCTCACCCGCAGGGATCTCAAGCATGGGCACGGTGCCGCCCAGCCGTGCGGGGTTCTGCTCGGTCACGTGGCGCGGCAGGCCCAGAACCTCCGCCGCCCGGATCAGGCGCGCGGCCTGATCCAGCCGCTGACCGGCCTGATCAATCGCGGGCATCAGCCGCTCCTGAAAGTCGATCACCAGCAGGTCAGAGCGGGCAGGGTCGATGGTCAGCATGACAGGTCCTCGGATCAGGGATGGCCCAGAGTGCCGCGTTCCGGCCCCGGGGGAAAGCCCTCATACCACGCGGCATGCGATCCGGCATGGTTCGCCATGCCCGGCTTGGTCAGACAGCCGCGCGGCGCGACATAGCTGTCGATCCGCCCGTCGGGGTCTTCGCGCCATGTCAGGTTGAAGGCCGCGTTGCGCGGGAAAAAGAACTGGCTGTGATGGGGCAGGTGGTCATGCACCCACCACGCCAAACCGCGCCAATCCGCCCCCGCCGCATAGCGATCGGCGAACCACGGGATCACGATGCAGGCCGTGGCCCCCATCCGGCCCTGCGCATCGCGCAGGTCCCAGATGTGATTGGCCGCTGTCGCGGCGTTGGAGGCGCAGGGATAGCCCGCCTTGCCCGCCCTTTGCTGCGCGTTACAAAAGGCGTTGACCGCCGCGCAGCGATAGGCCGACCGGATCGCGATCCGCCCGAAGGCTGCCTGCAACGGCTCCAGCAAGACCTCGCACAGACGCCGCCCCGCCGTGATGGCCAGATCGGGATCATCGGGGATATTGGGCATCCCGTGAAACGCGGCCACCTCGCTATGCAGGAAGTCACGCAGATAGAAACTCTCGGACAGCCGCACCCGGCCCAGATCGTCCAGCGCCTTGACGCTTTGGGGTTTGCGCATCGCTCTGCCTTTCGCAACAGTCGGACACGGCGCGCTCCGCAGCAGGGCCACCGCCGTCGCGCCATCGCCCGCTCTGGACACCGTTTCAGCGGCAATTCACCGCCGAGTGAATCCCCGTGATCACGTTCCCGTCAACCCTGACTTGCATCTGTCGCGCGCGACCTAGAAACTGCACCCATGTTTGACGCCTCCGACCCCACACGCGCGCGGGCAGGGTCAGGGTCCCCGCCGACCCTTGATCCTGATCGGCTGATCGCCTGTCCCAACTGCGATGCCTTGCAGCATGACGCCGCTGTGCCGGTCGGGGCGCAGGCGCGGTGCCATCGCTGCGGCACGGTCCTCATGGCCCCGCGCGAGCGGGCGATGACGCGGATCGTCATGCTGGCGGCCACCGCACTGGTGCTGATGGTCGCGGCGGTGTTCTTTCCCTTTCTGGAACTCAGCGCCGGGGGCATGGTGCGCCGCTCCTCGCTGCTGGATGCGGTGCTGGCCTTCTCCTCGGGCATGATGCTGCCGCTGACCTTCGCCACGGCCGCGCTGATCATCGTGCTGCCGACCCTGCGTCTGGCGGGCATCGTCTATGCGCTGGCCCCGATGGCGCTGGGCTGGCATCCGGCGCGCCATGCGGTGCCGGTCTTCCGCCTGACGCAGGCGCTCAGGCCTTGGGCCATGGCCGAGATCTTCATCGTCGGCGTCTCGGTCGCCCTGGTCAAGGTGGCGGGCCTTGCGAAACTCTCTTTCGGTCCGGCCTTCTGGACCTTCGCGGCACTGGTTCTCGTGACCGTGCTCAGCGACAATTACATGTGCCGCCTGACCGTGTGGAAAACCCTGGAAGAGCGCAGACGGCCATGAGCGGACCCGTGCCCCAGCAGATCCCCCCGGCGCTGACCGCGCGGGCGGCCGGGTTGGTCGCCTGCGAAAGCTGCGGGCGCGTCCACCGGGACGGCATCGCACAGTGCCAACGCTGCGGCGCGACCCTGCACAGCCGCAGGCCCGGCAGCCTGCAAAAGGTCTGGGCCTGGCTTTTCGCCGGAATCGTGGTCTATATCCCGGCAAACATCTATCCGATGCTGCTGACCACCAGCTTCGGCCGCACCACCGAAAACACGATCATCGGCGGCGTGATCGAACTGATCGACTATGGCTCGTTCGGCGTGGCGCTGATCGTCTTCGTCGCCAGCGTCCTGATCCCTGTGGGCAAATTCATCGCCATCGGCTACCTTGCCCTCGTGGTGCGCCCCGGTGCCCGGATCGGGCGGGGCAGCGGGTTGCGCGGTCGCCAGCACCTCTATGAGGTGGTGGAATTCATCGGGCGTTGGTCGATGATCGACGTCTTCGTCGTCGCGATCCTTGCCGCGCTGGTGCAACTGGATTTCGCCGCCACCATCAGCCCCGGCATCGCGGCTGTCAGTTTCTCGCTATCGGTTGCATTCACCATGCTGGCCGCGCAAAGTTTCGATCCCCGCCTGATCTGGGACGCAGAGGAGGGCACCGCCCCATGAGCCAACAAGAGCCCGCCGCCATGCGGATCGACCCGCCAAAACGCGCCTTCTGGCGCAACCTGTCCATGGTCTGGCTGGTGCCCATCGTGGCCCTTGCCGTGTCGCTGGGCATCGCCTGGCAGACCTATGCCGCGCGCGGCGTGCAGATCGAGATCACCTTCCAGAATGCCTCGGGCGTGACACCGGGCGAAACCACGATCCGCTACCGCGATGTGGTCATCGGCACGGTCGAGGATGTCCATTTCACCCCTGATCTGGCGCAGGTCGTGGTCAAGGCCTCCATCGACCGCGCCGTGGCCGAGACGCTGCCCGAAGACGCCCAGTTCTGGGTCGTCCAGCCCGAGGTCAGCGCCCGTGGCATCACGGGCCTCTCCACCGTGTTGTCGGGCGTCTATATCGAGGCGTCCTTCCCGCCGGGTGAAGCGTCCGAAGTGCGCCGTTTCACCGGTGCCGATGCGCCGCCCTTGATGCGCGCCGGACAAGAGGGGACGCGCATCACCCTGCGTACCCGCGATGCCAACCGCATTTCCGAAGGCGCGCCGATCCTGTTCCGGGGAATCGAGGTAGGCCAGATCGAGGCCCCGCGCCTGATCCTGTCCGGCGACAGCGTGGTCTTTGACGCCTTCATCGAAGCGCCGCATGACCGCCGCCTGACCACGGCGACGCGCTTTTGGGACACATCGGGATTCAACGTCTCGCTGGGGGCCACGGGCCTGTCGCTGAACGTGGGCAACCTCGCCGCCCTTGTCACCGGCGGCATCGCCTTCGATACCGTTTTCTCGAACGGCGAACCGCTCAACCCCGGCTATGTCTTCGACCTCTTCCCGGACGAGCAGACCGCGCGGCAAAGCCTGTTCCGGGGCGTGGCCGCCAATGCCGTCGAAATCGCGGTGGAATTCGATGGCTCGGTCAACGGGTTGACCACCGGCGCCGCCGTGCGCTTCCGCGGCCTGCGTGTCGGCGAAGTGCGCGCCATCGGCGCGGTGCTGTCCGATGACAGCGGCGCAAGAGACGTCCGCCTGCGCACCACATTGGCCATCGACCCGCAGGCGCTGGGCCTGCCCGACGGGGCCGGGGCCGAGGAAACGCTGGCCTTCCTCGAAGAGGCGGTCGCTGATGGCATGCGCGCGCGTCTGGCCACTTCCAGCCTCTTCACGGCCGCGCTGATCGTGGAACTGGCCGAACTTCCCGACGCCGCCCCCGCCACGCTGGAACGACCCGAGGACAGTCTGGCCATCATGCCGTCCGTCTATTCCGAACTGCCCGATTTCACCGCCACCGCCGAAGGCGTGCTGGAACGCATCAACGCCCTCCCGGTCGAGGATCTGCTCAATCAGGCCATCACCCTCATGGCCTCGGTCGAAGCAGTCGTCTCCTCCGAGGGCACGCGGCAAGCCCCCGACGCCGCACTGGCGCTGATCGAGGATATTCGCGGTCTGGTCGGCGGCGAGGATACCCAGGCCCTGCCGGGCGAGCTGCGCGAAGGTCTGGCCGAACTCCGCGCCGTGGTCGAGGAACTGCGCCTGCGTGGTGCCATCGACCGGCTGGCCAGCGTGCTGGACAGCGCCGATACCATCGCCGCCAACACCGCCACCGCCTCTGCCGATTTCCCGGCACTGGTGCAGGACATGCAGACGTTGGTGGACCGCGCGCAGGGCGTCGAGATCGAGGAACTGGCCGCCGCCGCCACCCGCCTTCTGGACAGCACCGAAGAACTGGTCGGCTCGGACCAGATGCGCGAACTGCCCCCCGCACTGGCGGGCGCGCTGGCCGAGGTGCAACAGGTCCTCGCCGCCCTGCGGGAAGGCGAGGCGGTCGAGAACGTGAACCGCACGCTCGCCTCCACCCGCTCTGCCGCCGACTCCGTGGCGCAGGCGATGGAAAGCCTGCCCGCGCTATCCGCCCGGCTGGACCGGCTGGTGACACAGGCCGACAGCCTGATCGCCTCTTATGGCGCGCGGTCAGACTTCAACGCCGAAGCGCTGGACGTGATGCGCGAATTCCGCGCCACCGCCCGCGCGGTCACGCAGCTGGCCCGCACCATCGAACGCAATCCGAATTCCCTGCTGATTGGACGTTGATCATGAAGATATTTGCCCCGCTGACCCTTGCCCTCAGCCTTGGCTTGGCCGCTTGCGGCGACACCGCCGCGCGCTATCTGGTCGAACCCGCGCCCACCGCCGCCCCCGTGGCCCTGCGCCTGTCCAGTATCGAAGTGCGCGACACGGTCTTGCCCGCCTATGCCGAAGATGTGCAGATCCTCGCGCAAGACGCCACCGGCGCGTTGCGCCCCATCAAGGGGGCCGAATGGGCCGACAGCTCCGCCCGCGCCGTGACAGCCGCGCTGGCCCGCAGCCTTGATCTGCAAACCACTGCCGCCGTCGCGGCCGAACCCTGGCCCCTCTCGGAGTCCCCCGCCGGACGCCTTGATGTGCGGGTGGATGCGCTGGTCGCCCGCGCCGATGGCACCTATCAGATGGCCGGGCAATATGCCGTGTCCAGCTTCGACGCGCCCGGCCGCGAGGTGCTGGAGCGTTTCGACATCCGCGTGCCCTTGGCCGGCGAAGGGCCCGGTGCCATTGCCGCCGCGCAGGGGCAGGCGATCGACCGTCTGGCCGCGCAGATCGTCACGCGCCTGCGCCGCTAAGCGCTTCAGGCGGGCAAAAGGGTGATCGTCTCCACGGTCACCTGCTCCACCGCCGCATCCGTATAGGCCATCGGCACATAGTCCCCCGCCGCCCAGAGCGGTGCCAGATCGGCCAGATGCGGGCTGTCCTGCATCCCCGACTGGCCCGGCGCGTTGATCCACAGGCTGTTGTCCCACGCGCCCACATCCACGACCATGCGCACACTGGCCCCGATCCGCACCCGGTAATCCGACGCCTCGTGATGCGCCAGCATGATCGAGGTGTTCCCGCCCCCCTTGGGCCATGGCCCCAGATCGAAACTGGCCCCCAAGGGCGTCAGCGCATGTTCGAACCAGCCCACATGCAGATCCCCCCAGCGCCATGTCGTCGGGTCAGCGCCGAACCGCTCCGTCACATCGGCCAGCGCTGCCGCCAGCGTCTCGCGCAGCAACGCATCCCGCGCACCGGGCGCATCCAGCCCGGCTCGTGCCGTCAGGGTCGGATGCTTGCCCTCCAGCAATTCCGTCACAACCGGCACGTTCCCCGGCACCAGAAACCGCCGCAGATCCGGGTCCGGTGCCACCCGCGCCAGCAGGGCCGGGCGCAGATGCGAGGACAGCCACAGCTCATACAGCAGCGCCGGGGCCGATCC
>Ga0209347_1006672_pt1 | contig 10093 bp, 10 predicted proteins | sample AutmiccommuBRH23_FD_187382 | JGI IMG/M metagenome (GOLD analysis project Ga0209347, IMG submission 187382) | Deep subsurface microbial communities from Mt. Terri, Switzerland - Autotrophic microbial communities BRH/23 (SPAdes) (version 2) | ecosystem: Environmental > Aquatic > Deep subsurface >... | reverse complement strand
TTGGAAATAGATGATGATGTGGATGTAGAGAAAAATGGAAAGAAAAGCAGCTTGTCAGCTTTGGTAAAAGGAGATACTGTTGAAGTTAAAACTGAATATGGAAAAGTCACGGACATCGAAGCAACAAGTACTAAAGAAAATGATGAAGGTACCATTACAGAAATTATTATGGGCAGTACATACAAGATCACGATCGAGAATGAAGACGGTGAGACACAAACTTATGATGTACTCAATACAGCAGATATAGAAATAGATGGAGATGATAAGACGTTCAGTGATTTAAAGCTGGGTTATTATGTGGAATTTAAAATAGAAAGCAACACCATTACAAGTATTGACGCTGAATCAGTGAGCGAAGTAACACGTATTATAGGCAGGGTTGTTAAGGTATATGATGACCTGGATACCTTGGTTGTCAAGATCACTTACATTACAGCTGGCAGGAAAGAACCGGATGGAATCAGAATTACTAGAAATACAGAGATCTATTCTACTGAGAGATATCGCAGCATGGACTTGGATGATTTAGATGAGAATGATCATGTCTATATAGATGGCTATTACCAGGACACATTGTTTGTTGCCACAAAGATATTGTACCTTGATTAGTAGTAATCAAAAGGGGGAATAAGAATGGAAAAATTAATCATTACTGCCGCCTTAACCGGTGCAGAGGTAACCAAGGAGCTGCAGCCTAATCTGCCGGTGACTCCCGATGAAATTGCCCAGGCAGCCTTTGAATGCTATCAGGCTGGAGCCTCCATCGTTCATATCCATGCCAGGGATGGGGAGGGTAAGCCCACACAGGACTATGCCGTATATAAGGAAATCAAAGAAAAAATTGAGGCAAAATGTAATATTATTGTGCAGCCGTCAACCGGAGGAGCCATTTGGCATACACCGGATCAAAGACTGCAGCCTGTGGAGCTGAAACCGGAAATGTCTACTCTAAGCTGTGGTACCTGTAACTTTGGTTCCGATGTATTTATGAACTCTGAAGAATACATAGAGAAATTCGCTAAAAGAATGCTGGAGTTGGGTGTGAAACCGGAAATAGAAGTCTTTGAAAGAGGCATGATTCAAAATGCCCTCAATCTATTAAAGAAAGGTCTCTTAAAGGCACCTGTTCATTTCGATTTTGTACTGGGAGTACCCGGAGCCTGTCCCGGAACCCCGGAGGATTTAATGCATATGGTAAGACTGATTCCTACTGACTCCACATGGACCGTGGCCGGCATCAGCAGAGCAGAGACACCATTGGCTGTGATGGCGATTATCATGGGAGGCCATGCACGGGTAGGTTTTGAAGACAATATCTACTATTCAAAAGGAGTACTGGCAGAATCCAATGCCCAGCTGGTAGAGAGAGTAGTCAGGATTTCCAGAGAACTGGGAAGAGAAGTGGCTGCACCCGATGAAGCCAGAAAGATTTTAAGCATATGTTAAAAACCCTTATTAAGGGTTTTTAATTTTCTACGAAACAAAAAAAATGGGAAGTTTGATGTCATCCTGAGCGTTTTCTATAAATATAAACTTTTAAGGATAACTTTCATCATTATCCATATTTGGTTATAATAATATTGTAAAGACGATAAAATAAGGGAGGACTTTGAAATGAAATTATTTATTGATACAGCCAATGTGGAGGAAATAAGAGAGATCAGTACCTGGGGTGTATTGGCAGGGGTAACGACTAACCCAAGTCTTATAGCTAAAGAGGGCCGGGATTTTCATGAAGTACTGCATGAGATTGTTTCTCTGGTAGAAGGTCCCATCAGTGCCGAAGTTATGGGGATGACGGCGGAAGAAATGGTTAAAGAAGGCATAGAGCTGGCTAAAATACATAAGAATATCGTAATTAAGATTCCCATGAATGCAGAAGGGCTGAAGGCAGTAAAAGTATTATATAGTAACGGCATTAAGACCAATGTCACTCTTGTATTCTCAGCAAATCAGGCGCTTCTGGCAGCTAGGGCAGGTGCCAGTTTTGTAAGTCCCTTTGTGGGCAGGATGGACGACATAGGAAATCCGGGAATGGATTTGATACGGGATATAGCCGGCATATTTGATATTCACGGTATTGACACGGAGATTATTGCTGCCAGTATTCGTAATCCTATGCATGTGATGGATTCAGCCTTAGCAGGAGCTCATATTGCTACAATTCCTGCTGATGTGTTCAAAAAGATGCTGGTTCATCCAATGACAGATCAAGGGATTGATAAGTTTGTAAAGGATTGGGAGAAAAGAAAATAACTTTCAACATTCAACATGATTTTAGGAGGTATTACATGGATAGAAATTTAGCGTTAGAACTTGTTCGTGTGACTGAAACGGCGGCTTTGGCCTGTGCCAGATATCTGGGCAGAGGAGATAAGAATGCTGCAGATCAGGCGGCGGTGGACGGTATGAGGCAGGCTTTTTCCCATGTTTCTGTAAAAGGTACGGTGGTCATTGGAGAAGGAGAATTGGATGAGGCCCCCATGCTGTATATAGGGGAAGCAGTAGGAACCTGCAAACCCGATGACAGGGAGGTTGATATTGCCGTAGATCCTTTGGATGGCACAATTCTCATAGCCAAAGGATTACCCAATGCCATTGCAGTTGTGGCCATGGCACCAAAAGGAACCCTTTTGCATGCACCTGATACCTATATGAAGAAGATTGCTGTGGGACCCAAAGCAAAGGGAAAAATCAATCTGGATGACTCCGTAGAAAATAATTTAAAGGCCGCAGCAAAGGCGTTAGAAAAGGAACTGGAGGATCTCACCGTTATTATTCAAGACCGACCCAGGCATTATGATCTAATTAAAGAGGTCAGGAAGATAGGCTGCAGGATAAAGCTGTTTGGAGAGGGTGATGTGGCAGCAGCATTGGCCACCTGCTTTGACCATACGGGCATAGATATATTTATGGGAATCGGTGGTGCCCCGGAAGGGGTTATATCGGCCGTGGCTCTGAAATGTTTGGGTGGAGAGATGCAGGGAAGGTTAAACCCATTTTCAGATGAAGAAGTGGAAAGATGCCATCAATTGGGCTGGAGCAATGAGGCCATGGAAAAAACACTGACCTTGGACGATTTGGTTAAATCAGATGACGTATTCTTTGCTGCCACGGGAGTAACCGAGGGAGATCTTCTGAAGGGTGTAACCTATCTGGATAACAATCGGGCGAAAACCGAATCGGTGGTTATGCGTTCCAAGACGGGAACAATACGGTTTGTGGACGCTGTACATAAATTAGATAAAAATGAAATATTGGTGGATATGATGAATAAGCATAAATAAGGGGGAGTTGCTTGTGGATCGGAATTTGGCTTTGAATCTTGCAAGGGTTACGGAAGCTGCCGCATTGGCCTCGGCAAAATATATGGGACGCGGTGATAAAAATGCCGCTGATCAGGCAGCTGTAGATGGTATGAGACGGATGTTCGATACCTTGAACATTGATGGAGTGGTTGTAATCGGTGAAGGGGAAATGGATGAAGCCCCTATGCTCTACATTGGAGAACATATCGGGAAGGGCAATCCAAATGCTCCTAAGGTAGACATTGCCGTGGACCCTCTGGATGGTACTAATTCTGTGGCAAAAGGATTGCCTAACGCCATCGCTGTGGTGGCCATTGCTCCCAGGGGACATCTTTTGAATGCTCCCGATATGTATATGGACAAGATTGCCGTTGGCCCGAAGTCAAAGGGCGTGGTCAGCTTGGATGCTCCCGTGAAGGAAAACCTGCTGAATGTTGCAAAGGCTCTAAATAAAAATATCACGGATCTTACAGTAACCATGCTGGACCGGGAGAGACATGAAGGCATCATTAAGGAATGCAGGGAGTTGGGAGTGCGGATAAAACTGTTCAAGGACGGAGATGTAGCAGCAGCCATAGCCACCTGCTTTGACGATACCGGGGTGGATATCATGCTGGGCATTGGCGGGGCTCCCGAGGGTGTTATTGCTGCAGCGGCTCTAAAATGTATGGGCGGTGAGTTTCAAGGAAAATTGGTACCCTATACCGATGAAGAAAGGGAACGCTGCAAAAAAATGGGTGCCAGCATTGATAAGGTACTTCTGTTAAATGACATGGTGAAAGGGAATGAGGTATTCTTTGCAGCCACGGGAATTTCCGACGGTGACCTGTTGAGGGGAGTAACTTATACCGGTAACTATATGGCGAAAACCCATTCCGTTGTAATGCGGGCAGAAACAGGGACTATTCGATTCATAGAAGCAATTCACAAGCTGGATAAGAAACCGGAATATGCGAAGTAGGGCGTAAGGGTGACAGGGGACGGTTCTAGTGTCACCTAAATATTTAGGTGACACTAGAACCGTCCCCTGTCACCCCTGTTACCCGCCATCTTTGCGCTATGAGCTATAGGTGACGGGTATTCGATTATGGTAAACCACAAAACCGTCGCCCGTTATTTTATCCTCAATTCTTGCACTAAAAAGAAATGTAGAAGGTTTAAATGTTGAATGTTAAGACCATAATACCAACAGAAGAAATGGATTATGAAATACAAACTATTGACAAGTCTTATTCTGGCGTATACAATTTGACATATGAAAAGAAATATTGATAGTTTTTTAGAAGACAACTCAGGTTTTCTCATCATTATCTATTCAAATTTTGTCTTTTCTTTAACATTCAACATACAATTTTCAACATTTTTACATCGGAGGTGTAATTTTTGGATTTAAATGAGCTTGAAAATAAGAAGCTGGACGAATTAAGGGAAATAGCGAAAAAACTGGAAATAAAAAATATAGGAAAGTACAAGAAACAGGAACTGATCAAAGAAATCATGGATGAGATGCCCCTTCAGGAAGAAAAACCACCTGAGGAAGAAGAGAAAAAAGTAAATATGGATAGAAACAAGCTTCCTGATAAGATCAATAACGAGATTGACAACAGTGAAGAAGTTGACACGGTGGAAGGCGTATTGGAGATCACTGAAGGCGGATTCGGATTTCTAAGGTTCCATAACTTTCTCACCAGTGAAGAGGATGTATATGTCTCTCCTTCACAAATTAGAAGATTCAACCTTAAAACAGGTGACAAACTGCTTGGTATCACAAGGCCTCCAAAGAGTGGAGAAAAATTCAGAGCTCTTCTATACGTACAGAAAGTAAACGGTGACAAACCTGACGTGGCCAGCCGGCGGCCAAATTTTGAAGATCTTACCCCTATTTATCCCAATAAGAGAATTTCACTTGAATATACTCCCACAGACCTGTCCACCAGGATTATTGATTTGATTGCTCCCCTTGGCAAAGGTCAAAGAGGATTGATTGTAGCTCCTCCAAAAGCAGGTAAAACTATTCTTATGAAAAAAATTGCCAACAGCATAGCCCAAAAACATGAGAATGTAGAAATCATTGTTCTTCTTATTGACGAACGGCCTGAGGAAGTTACAGACATGCAGCGCTCCATTAATGGTGAAGTTATTTATTCCACCTTTGATGAACTGCCAAGCCACCATATCAAGGTTGCCGAAATGGTTTTAAACCGTGCACAGAGGTTGGTTGAGCATGGCAAGGATGTGGTGATTCTCTTAGACAGTATAACAAGGCTGGCAAGGGCCTACAACTTGACAATTCCCCCCACAGGGAGAACGTTGTCCGGAGGTTTGGACCCGGGAGCATTACATAAGCCCAAAAGATTCTTTGGCGCGGCCCGTAATCTGGAGGAAGGCGGCAGCTTGACCATTCTGGCCACGGCATTGATTGACACGGGCAGCCGTATGGATGACGTTATTTTTGAAGAATTTAAGGGAACAGGAAACATGGAGCTGCACCTTGACAGAAGATTGTCAGAAAAACGGATTTTCCCTGCCATTGATTTGAATAAATCCGGTACAAGAAGAGAAGACTTGTTATTAAGTCAAAAAGAACTTGAAACCATCTGGAATATCCGCCGAGCCATGTCCAACAGCCCAACCCAGGAAGTAACGGAGGCCATCATCACAAAACTGATGGGAACCAAGACAAATATGGAGTTTGTGGAAACAACGAGAAACAAGATATTGGATAAATAATTCCTTGAAATAAAAAAACTCGTATGCTATAATATAGTAGTTGACGACAAGGATAAAAGTATATTCACATATACAGAGAAACATGAAAGAAAGAGGTGAGCCCATGAAAGCAGGAATCCATCCAAATTATAAAAAAGCCGTTGTAAGATGTGCTTGTGGAAATACATTCGAGACTGGTTCTGTAAAAGAAGAAATCAGAGTAGAAATTTGTTCAGAGTGTCATCCATTCTTTACTGGTAAACAAAAATTTGTTGACCAAGGCGGACGTGTGGAAAAATTCAAGCAAAAATACGGCATGAAGTAATATAGTACGAACATATGCAATGAAAAAGGTTAGAGAGTATATCTCTAACCTTTCCTGTTTAATTTAATAGGCATAAGAAAAATTACTTAGAATATGTGTATTTTTTTGCATTGTGTGATATAATATAGAAAAGGTAATCGGATTCACAAAATTGCGATTGCCACTAGGGATTATTTATTTAAATAATCACACTGCGGGCGGCAGGGTGATTATTTCTTTTTGTTGTTATTCCTATCTAAATAGGAGATAAGCGATATTGTAAATATCCCAAACGTTATCATAAGAGATATCGCTTGATATGTACTCATACCGCACCACCTCCCTTCTTTTGCAAACTGGGAAGTGGCAACCACACCCTGCTTTATCCGATTACCATACCAATATCATATCAAAATATTGGATAGTTTACTATAGGTTTCCATTATATGGTTTTTCTAATTGAAAGAGATTGACAATCATTCCGTTATCCAATTTTACGATAGGTAGATGGGGTGCTTCTATGTAATCTTGAAAACCTAGGATGACTCCCTTGCCATATTCGTTGACTATAATAGATTCTCCTATTTTGAATAAGTTGATTCTGCGGGTAAATATTTCAATGATATTGTTGTCAAACTTGATGCCTTTATTTCGCCATATAAATTTTACGGCTTCCAGAGGCTTTGTGCCGCTGTTGTAAAAATAGCCGCCCACCATTTCATCATAAGCATGGGCAATGGATATTATTCTTCCGTACAAACTGATCTCCTTCCCTCTTTTTCCTTTGGGATAGCCTGTACCGTCAAATTTTTCATAATGATCAAGAACTCCGAATACGATAGATTCTTTTCTTACATAATGTATTTGAGTCGATATTTTTTTTAATAGCTGTATATGGGCCTGATAAAATTCCTTTTGTTGTTTTGAATAGCGTAAGTAATAATTGAACATATCCTTTGGCATCTGGGTTAATGACACATCGATAAGCAAAGCTGCAGCAGCAAGGTCCAAAAGCTGCTCATTGGTTAGTTCAAGTGTTAAGCCGACCATCAGCGAAAGGCTTGTGGTGTTGATGCTGTGTAATAATAAAACATCTTTATAGGTTTTGATTTGATTCAGAAGGTCAAGAAATGAGCTGTCACTTTCAATGAGTTCATTAAGTTTGGTTCTTATTATCACTGCTCTTTCTTTAAGCCTCTGGGATTCAAGGTTTTTTTCAAAGGCTAAAAACAATGGAGATTTATTTAGATCGCCCAGATAATTGTCATAGACTGAATAATTTTTATTTAATGAATCTTCTACTGTTAACTTTGAATCAATTACATGATCTAAAAGTGAAACTAGACTTATGGGGGTAGAAAGAATTTCATTTTGTTCTTCCACCATATCCTTAAGCATGTCCAAATATCTTTTATCAGTATATAGTTTCTGATTAATAAATTGTTCTTTTAACTCTTCGGAAGGTGCAGTGATAACTGAAAAATTTGAAGGTACATGCTGGTTGACTTTTTGTATTAAATCATCAGTCAGCACTTTGTATTTATTGATCAGCATGAGTCCATCCAGCCTATAGATTGGATGAAGTAAAACATTACCGGGTACCAGGTCTTTTATCATTTTTTTAATGTATATGGACTTCTCAGTATTCTCAGAAGTTTGATTTTCTGTCATCAACAGTACACCCCTTTATCATCACTATTTAGGTATATAAACTTATATTTGTATATACTTATTATCGGCTAAATTATATAATAAGTATAGTATGATGTTGGATACGTCACAGAAGGATGTCAAGGGGACGGGGTTGTTGACACATGGATCTTCTGTGTCAACAACCCCGTCCCCTTGACACCTTGACATCTTCCAACCTTCAACTTTTTGATTAGGGGGAATATAATAATGAGCAAATTATATTTTAGATACGGAGCCATGAACTGCGGTAAATCCACACACTTAATGCAAGTGGCCCATAATTATATGGAACAGGGAATGAGATCAATTATTATCAAACCGATGACTGACACTAAGGGTGGGAATCAAGTTGTTTCCAGACTGGGAATAATAAAAGAAGTAGATTTATTAATAAAGAAAGATGATAATATCTATGAAAAAATTGTAAAATGGAAAGAAAATAATGGGCCATTGGATTGTATTTTAGTGGATGAAGCACAGTTTTTCTCCAAAGCTCAAATAGACCAATTATTTGAGATCGCAGTTAAACTGGAAATACCTACAATTTGTTATGGATTACGTACTGACTTTAAAATGAACGGTTTTGAGGGCAGTGAACGACTGCTGCTGCTGGCTCACAGCATAGAAGAATTAAAGACAATTTGCACCTGCGGGAAAAAAGCCATGTTAAACGGAAGAAAAGTCAATGGAAAATTTGTTTTTGAAGGAGAGCAAATTGCAATAGATCATGAAAATAATGTGGAATATCAATCCCTTTGCCCTAAGTGCTATTATAAATATCAGCAAGAGGCTAATAAATAAACAACGGACATTGAATTCTCCGCTGCAAATAAAAGAACCAACAGCCGATTATTCCTATAAAATACAATAATTTACAAAAAGAATTTATATATTCATCACAAAAATATCACATTTTATGTATAAACTATATTTGTGGAAGCAAAAAATCGAAGGGAGGCATTGGAAATAAACATGAAAAAAACAATGCGAAACCTGACGAATGCTTTAGTCATTGGTGCAATGCTAATCTCTGTGGGTAGCTTAGCTTTTGCAGACAGCCAATCCCAGTCTTCAGATGCTGTTGAAGTAAAACAGAGCAATATAGCGGTCATGAATTCTGAACAGAAACCTGACAAGCTTAAAGCTGTTCTTGAGGAAAAAGTGAAAGATGGAACAATCACTCAGCAACAGGCTGATAAGGTTCTGGAAAAGCTCTGTATAAAAAAGACAAAAGAAGATTTTAAAAAACTTGATCCGCAAGACAAAGATAAATGGTTAGTGGAAAGAAAGGCTCGTCTGGAAGCAAAACTGGCTGAAAAAGTGGCAAAAGGCGAAATTACCCGGGAAGAGGCGGATAACTTCCTGAAAAACGGTTATAAACCTAAGGATAGACAATTTAATAATAAAGTAGATAAACTAAAAGTGAAACAAAAGAGAACCGCAATGTTCGAAACAAAACTCTCAAACCTTGTTAAAGAAGAAGTAATTACCCAGCAGCAGGCTGATGAAATATTGAAAGCCATTCAAGCAGTTAATAGAAATAAAAAAGCTATTGATAGTCTATCATAGAGAACAGGTATCTTGATACTAAAAATTAAATATATTTGAAAAAGAATTTACCAATATGCTCACGCTTCCATAGCTTATTGGTAAATTTTATTTTTATAAAGGAAGTATTATAAAAAGTCTAAAAACTTTCAGATTTATTTAATTTACATCACATTTCCTTCACAATTACCCATTATAATACAATTGTGAGAATACATAAATGAAAGGGGTAGAAATTCTTGGCCAAAAAATTTTTTTCCAATGGTTGGATTAAGTCAATCATTATACTGGCTGTAGTGCTTGGAATAGGGTTTTCAGCTTACAAAATGATTAATAAGACTGATGCAGCCTCAGGCGAAGCTGTGTCGACTGTTAAGGAAGAAACCGTAAGAATAGGTGATATTATCATAGGCATCACAGGAGATGGTACTGCAGAAATACCCATTGTAAATTTAAACTTTGAATTATCTGGTAAGCTAAAGGAGCTCTATGTAAATGCAGGAGATGTAATTGAAGAAGGCCAGATTCT
>Ga0209347_1006671_pt1 | contig 10093 bp, 3 predicted proteins | sample AutmiccommuBRH23_FD_187382 | JGI IMG/M metagenome (GOLD analysis project Ga0209347, IMG submission 187382) | Deep subsurface microbial communities from Mt. Terri, Switzerland - Autotrophic microbial communities BRH/23 (SPAdes) (version 2) | ecosystem: Environmental > Aquatic > Deep subsurface >... | reverse complement strand
AGGTAAAAGGAGATGAAATTGCCACACTTGCCACTCCAAGTTTTGAATCACAGCTGGCAGGACGTGCACCCGGTGTTCAGATTACATCTACTTCAGGAGTTTTAGGGGAATCTCCCCGTATCCGTATCCGTGGAGTCGGATCTATTAGTTCAGGTACTTATCCTCTGGTTGTTGTTGATGGAATACCTATCCTGACGGGTGACCTTGGTGGAAATGCCTCAAATAATGCACTTTCAGATATTAATCCTGCTGACATTGAATCCATTGAAATTCTAAAAGACGGATCTGCAACAGCTATTTACGGATCAAGGGCTGCAAACGGGGTAATGCTTATTACAACTAAAAGGGGTGCAAAAGGGAAGTTCAGGGTAAATTATAATACCTATATGGGATATGCCCAACCTGTAAATTTGTTTGATTTAATGAATGCCAAAGAATTCATTGAGATTGCAAATGAAAAACTTGCCAACAGGGCTATGGCTCCCCTGGCAGTTGACGGTGGGGTGGATACTGACTGGCAGATGGCTGTGTTGAGGAAGAATGCATTCCAGCAGGACCATAATCTTTCAATGTCGGGTGCATCAGAACTAAGCAGCTACTATTTTTCAATGGGATATACTGACCAGGAAGGTGTAAGCCGTCCAAATGAAATGAGCCGCTATTCAGCAAGAGCAAATGTTGACCAGAAAGTTACCCGTTGGCTCACTATTGGCGGAAATATGGGTGTAACTCAATCACAATATTTTGGGATGAATGTTGGTTCAAATTCACTTTCAGGTAATATTTTCTCTGCAATCAGGCAGTTGCCAAATACTCCTGTTTATAATCCGGAACATCCAACAGGATATAATATTGATTTTATTTCCCAGGGTTTGGTTGGCCGCTGGAATAACCTCACTACTATAGGTGACAACCTTCCTAATATTGTTTATACGTTAAACAAAAATGTGCAAAAAACTAAAAATTTGCGTACAATAGGCAATGCCTTTATATCAGCAGATATCTTTCCCAGCCTGAACTATCGCACTACAGTTGGTATCGATATGAATGGCTCAGAAGGTTTGCTTTACTGGAATCCATTTCATGGTGACGGGCAGAGTGTAAATGGACGTGTTCATAACAATTATTCAAACTATTCGAGATGGATGGTTCAGAATGTTTTATCATTTAATGAAACGTTCGGGACATTACATAACGTTTCTGCTGTTTTGGTTAATGAATTTTCAAAACAGCGATACAATTATTTCGAAGGTACAGGAACTGACCTTTCAAACGAGTTCTTCCAGCATAACCTGATTTCCGGTTCGTATGGAACTGCAAATTCATTTGGAAGCCTTTCTGAAAATGGTTTTATTTCATATGCAGGACGTATCAATTACAATTTCAATGATAAATACTTCCTCCAGGCTTCAATCAGGTATGACGGGTTATCAGCACTTCCCACTGCCAATAAGTACGGTATTTTCCCGGGAGGATCTGTAGGCTGGAATATTGCCCGCGAGTCGTTCATGGAAGGAATACAGTCTGTTGTTTCAGATTTTAAATTGAGAGCATCATACGCTGAAGTTGGTAATACCTCCATCGGTAATTATCCTTATGCAGGATTGTATGGAGCTGCAAAGTATGGCGACAACAATGGTATAGGTTTCGTACAGATGGGTAATGACCAGTTAAAATGGGAAACAAGCAAGAAATTTGATGTTGGGGTTGATTTGATGTTGCTTGAAGGAAGATATCAGTTTTCTTTCGACTATTACCAGAATGACCAGGATGGATTGATCCTTGCAGCTCCAACGCCTCCTTCGTTTGGGGTGCCGGGAAACTCGGTTAACAAGAACATTGGTATGTTGAAAAACTGGGGGTATGAAGTGTCTGGCGAAGCAACTTTAATCCGCACAAATAAAGTAACATGGTCGGTAAATGCCAACCTTACTCTTGCGGAGAATGAAATTCTTTCACTTGTAGAAGGACAGACTGAAATTCTTCAGGATTATACTACAATCAGGGTTGGTGAATCCATCAGGTCTATATATGGTTACGACTATGTAGGGGTGAATGCAGCCAATGGAAACCCGATTTATAGAAAAGGTGACGGAACTTTGATACAGGGAAACCTGCCTACTTCCAATTACAAAATTTATGATCCCAATAATCCGACAGATATTTCTCAGGCCTCTAGTCTGAGTTCTGCTACTGACAAGAAAATTTTCGGACCATCTTTACCTACTTATTTTGGTGCTGTCGGTTCAAAAGTGTTCTTTGGCGGATTTGATTTAAATGTTATGTTCCGCTTCAGCGGTGGCAACTATATTATGAACCGCACCCGTGATGATCTTTTGCAGCATGCTTTTACAAACAATAGCCGTGAAATTCTTGGAAGGTGGAAAAGTGCTCAGGAACCTGGTGACGGATGGACTCCAAAATTATGGTACCAGGGAGGTAACTTTGTAAATATTTCCAACCAGACCAATGGCCGTTTTGTTGAAAAGGGTGATTTTATAAAACTGCAGAATCTTATTGTTGGCTATACGTTGCCAAAGTCGCTTTTGGACCGCATTGGAGTTGTTAATCTGAGAGTCTTTGCCCAGGGACAGGATCTGTGGATGAAAACTGATTACACAGGTATCGATCCTGAAATGGAATCAGGTGGTGTCGATTTTAACGGAACACCAAGGCAGAGAGTTATTACAATGGGTTTAAACCTGACTTTATAGTTCAATGGTAAATTTAAAAATTAGTGAAATGAAAAATATAAAAATTTTATCAATGAAGATAAATAAGCTGATATTACTGCCTATGCTGGTATTGACGCTTTTAACCGTTTCCTGTGAGGATATCATCGAACTGGATCCTTACAGCCAGGTTTCTGAAACAACTGCATTTTCTACCCCTGCGCTGGTTGAATTGTCGGTTGTAGGAATGTACAATGGTGGACAATTAGGTTTTTTTGCTGGTGCTTACAGAGGGTACCCTTTTGGTGCTGCATTTGTACAGCAGGGTGATAACCGTGGTGAAGATGCCATCAATCTTCAGGCTTTTTACCGTTTTACCTATGAGGGAACCTATGATGCAACAACTGCCAATAATGTTTGGTATTGGAGTGATACCTACCGTCTGATCAACAGGTGTAATATCGTTATTGACGGAGTGAATTCCGCAGCAGCAAATGGAGTTATTACTGCTGCTAAAGCTGCTGAATATGAAGGGGAAGCCAAACTTCTTCGTGCTGCTGCCTATCATGAGCTTTTAGTAATGTTTGCAAGGCCTTATAAACATACTGCCAATGCATCTCATACAGGAGTACCTTATTATGACAAGCCCTTTACAACTCAGGGTGCTGTTGAAGAAGGTCTTTCCAAGGGTAGGGAGACCGTAGGGTTCGTTTATGGGAAAATTATTGAGGATCTTACCTTTGCTGAAGCCAATTTGCCATTAAAAGCAGCCAGGACAGGCAAAGCAAAAATTGCAAGAGGAACAAAAGGCGCAGCACTTGCATACAAGGTTCGTGTTTATCAGCATATGTGGGATATGAATAAGGTGATAGAGGAAGGATTAAAACTGATCGCACTTAATGAATATTCTCTGGGCGCAGAACCATGGACTGCTTTTGCTGCAAATTATACCAACAATGAATACATTTATGGTATGGAAAATGCTGCCACCAATAATCCGGGAGTGAATGCTGCATTGGCTTCACAATACAAGCGTCGTCAGCTTGTAGCAATCAGCCCGATTATCTGGCGTAATTCTTACTGGCTGGAGAATGACAAGCGCAGAACTGAAGGACAAATGGTTATGATCCGGAAGAATGCAACTGGTGTTGTTACAGGTATTTTCACAGAGAAATATAAGGATGATGTCAACTATACCGATGCTTCACCAATGATGCGTTATGCAGAGGTATTACTGAATATTGCAGAAGCTTATGCCCGGAATAACAATGTTACCGAGGGTTTAAAATACCTGAACATGGTACGTGACAGGGCACTGGCTGATAAGGCTACTCAGTCATATACAGCTGCCAGTTTTGCTGATAACGTAGCATTGCTAAAGGCAATTTTAGCAGAACGCCGTATAGAACTTGCTATGGAAGGACGCCGCTGGCCCGATATTACAAGGTTGCAGCAGGATCCTGTTGTACCGATGAATGGAATACCAGGTAAAGTAGCTAATGCTGACCCGGTTGCAGCAGGTGCCTACACGTTGGGTACAGAATACAGCGGACCTTATGGTGTGCTGCCGGTACCATATGATAATTTTAAATTTGTATGGCCTATTCCTCAGGTGGAGTTAAATGCCAATGAAACACTGAGAAGCCAGCAGAATCCTGGTTATTAATATTCATTTTATTTCAAAAAGAAGTTGTTTTTAAAGTTGAAAACAACTTCTTTTTTTTTAACCAAATTTCCCTTCAGGTGATTTCCCTGAAGGGATTTTTTTTATAAGGCATTTTGTGCAAAAACTTAGAACTATTGTTTAAACCTAAATTTAAAAATTAAATTTCCTTATACCCGGATATCCCGTCATATAAGGAAAAAGAAGAATAATTTTTAAGTTTTAACTGACATATTCTAATTTTAGAATGATATTTACTTACAGTTTTTTTTGGTACTTTGATTCTTTTTATAAATTTGTACAAATATACTTTTTTAACATATTTTATAAATTAAGCATTTTGAAATAAAAAGCGCTAAACAACAAACTGGAATCATCGATTCGTCTGAAATTTTGAATTATATTTTTAGCTGATTAATTAACGTTTAAAACTATTTCTATGAAAAAGATTGCGTTTTTTTTCTCGATCCTCCTTTTCATGGGAACGATGGCAGTCAATGCGCAGACTCGGATGGTAACCGGAACGGTTACATCGGGGGATGATGGCAGCCCTGTTCCGGGAGTGTCGGTTTATGTTCAGGGTACTACATTGGGCACAGTTACTGATTTAAATGGTAGCTATTCCCTCCAGGTTCCGCAGGATGCACAAAATCTGGTATTTTCTTTTGTGGGGATGGCTACTCAGGAAATCGCCATCGCAGGAAGAAGTTCCATTAATGTGGTGATGCAACCACAGGCGATTGGTGTAGATGAAATTGTGGTGACAGCACTGGGTGTTTCCCGGGAAAGGAAATCACTGGGATATGCAGTTCAGGATATTAAAAGTGATGAACTGGTAAGAGCTGCTTCTCCAAATGCCATCCAGTCGCTTGCAGGTAAGGTAGCAGGGGTTCAGGTGAACCAGGCAGGTGGGCAGATAGGTGCTTCTTCACGGATCGTAATTCGTGGTAACAGCTCTTTCGGTGACAACCAGCCGTTGATCGTTGTCGATGGTATTCCGATTTCAAACAGTTCAACGTTACAAAACAGTGTAGATTATGGAAGCGGTTTATATGATATGAACCCGCAGGACATTGAATCAATCACCGTTCTGAAAGGAGGAGCTGCAGCCGCTCTTTATGGTATGCGTGCAGGACATGGAGTCATTCTTATTACTACCAAAACCGGAAGTGGCAGAGTTAAAGGAGTAACTGTTGATTATGACGGCAATTTCAATTTTGACCAGGTTCACAGCATTCAAAAATTTCAGAATAAATACGGACAGGGATATTCAGGCAGTGAATTCTGGTACAAATATTATAAAGAAAAGGGTTTTACAGGTACTTATCAGGAATTTGCTCAGGGTGACTACGATCCGGGAATTGGATTCTCATATCTTGACGGGCGTGGATTCGGGGTGCAGGACGGAATGGACGAAAGCTGGGGCCCCCGCCTTGATGCAGGGCTGAAACTCCCGCAGTTTACAAGTCCTCTGGATGCTAATGGTAACCGTATACCTACCGATTGGGTTTCACATCCCAATAACATACGTGACTTCTTCGAATTAGGGCATACAACAAATCATAATATATCATTGAACTCAGTTACGGATAATTCTAATACCAGAATTTCCCTGGGTTTACGGGACCAACTGGGAGTTATGCCCAATACTGACCTAACACGGTATACTGCAGCTATTAATTCCATGATGAGCCTGAATAAGCTTTTTGACTTTAATGTGTCAGTGAATTATTCCCGTACTGAGAGTGATAATCTTCCTGTTACAGAATATAATGCCAGTAACCCGATGCAGTCTTTTGGTCAATGGTTTGGCCGCCAGGTCGACATGAAAGCATTAGAAGAAAATTGGAATACCACGATGCCAACAGGATTTCCATATAACTGGAACAATAATTACCACAACAACCCATACTGGAGTATGCATAAAAATACAAACTCATTCCAGCGCGACAGGGTTTTTGGTAAGACATCACTTTTCTTTAATCCAACCGATAATCTGAAGTTCGAAGGAAGGTTTGGTATGGATTATTTTAATTCAAAAAACAAACCTATTACTTCTTCCGGCTCCAATGAAACTTTGCTAGACCTTGCAACTGCCCAGTTTGAAGGTGGATGGTTCAGGTTGAACCAGGACAGGAATACAGAAGTCAATGCCGATATAATCGGTACCTTTAATGAAAGTTTTGGCGATTTGTCCCTGAACCTTTTGGCAGGTGCCAACTACAGGAACCTTCGCTGGGAAAGTTCTGTTTTAGGCGCTAATTCACTTACAGTGCCTGATTTATTTACTATTTCGAATGTCAAAGGCAGCCCTGTAACTGAAATGGACCATGTTTGGATCAGAAGCAACAGTGTTTACGGGTCAGCTTCTTTAGGATTCGGCAACTGGATATTTCTGGACGGAAGTGTACGTAATGACTGGAGTTCTACAATTAAGGATCCATTCTTCTATCCTGCCTTCAGTGTAAGTTTGCTTCCTCTTGATTTTTTAAAATTAGATTCTGATGTTTTCTCTTTTCTGAAGTTGAGAGGAGGATGGGCAAAAGTGGGTTCTGCAACAGGTGCTTACCGCACAGATCCTTACTTTTCAGCCGGGGCATCAACTATTTATGGTGTCACACAATTTAACCAGTCAACAGAGTTTCCTCCGGCATCATTGAAACCTGAACAGGTTGTAACTACTGAATTGGGAGTGGAAGCTAATTTCTTCAAAAATCGCCTGGGAGTAGACGTGGCTGTTTATGATAAAACAACTACCGATCAGATTATGAGTGTTGCAATCTCAAAAGCAACAGGGTATAATACTACCTTAGTAAATGCTGGTGAAATCAATAATAAGGGGATGGAAGTGCAGTTACGCGGTTCAATTGTCAAATCCAATAATGGTTTCAACTGGGATATGATACTGAACTGGGCAAGGGACGTAAGTGAGATTGTTGAACTTTACACTGACCCGGTGACAGGACAGGCGCTTGAATCCTATCAGATCGGCGCTCAGTGGAGTACATTTGTTCAGGCCAGGCCGGGAGAGCCATGGGGTGTTATTTATGGTACAGGTATGTTGCGCAGGAAATCTGACAATGCCATTATTGTGGCTGCCAATGGAAGGCCAAGGACTCAGGCTAACATGAAACTGGGTGAAGTAAATCCTGAATGGATTGGCGGTATCCGTAATGAATTCTCCTATAAGAACCTGAGTTTTGGATTTTTAATTGATGTTCGCAAGGGTGGTGACATCTTCAGCGTTTCCCAGATGTTTGGAGCATATGCCGGTGTCCTTGGATTTACTGCTGAAGGCGATGTAAGGGAAAACGGAATCATTTTGGGTAAGAATTATATGCAGGATGAGACTTTTGTTAAAGTTGTTACCCAGGATCCAAATGATATTCAGAATTCAACATTTGCAGAAAATGATATTACAACTTCGGCACAATCGTTTTTTGCTTCATTCTACAGTAACCGTGAATTAAGTATTTATGATGGTTCGTTTGGAAAGCTTAGAGAAGCCCATATAACCTATACATTACCGAAAAATCTTTTTGGAACAGAAAGTTTTGTAAAAGGAGGTGCTATTTCACTCGTGGGTACAAATCTTGCTATTCTATGGAGGCATGAATCTAACATTTCAGGCCTGGATCCTGAAAACACTGTGAATAGCGGCAACGGCGGGGTAGGTTTGGAAACAACGAGCTATCCTCCTTCCCGGAGTTTCGGTCTGAAATTAAATTTAAAATTTTAACGGTTAATACAAGAAGATCATGAAAAAATATTTTGGAAAAATCTTTATGGTAACTTTCCTTACAACCTTCTTTTTAGTAGGTTGTATTGATAAGTTTGAGGAGATCAATACGGATCCCGACCGTGCAAAAGACGCACCTGCTACCAATGTACTTGCATTTGTATTACGATATCATGCCGATACTTTTTATGATTCATGGAACAACCTGAATGAACCTTCTACCTATGGAGGGCATATTGCCAAAATACAGTATATTGATGAAGCACGTTATAATTATCGTCCGGGTGTAGTTGAAAATAAATGGTATTATGGATATATCCAGCTGAACAATGTCAATGAAATAAAAAAGAAAGCCATTGCTGATGAAGCCCAAAACCTTCAGGGTGTTGCCAATGTTCTTCAAGCTTATATTTTCCAGATCATGACTGATACCTGGAGGGATGTACCTTTTTCTGATGCCATTAAAATGTCGGAGGGCGTGTTGCTTCCTAAATATGACCGTCAGGAAGATATTTATCCGGCTTTACTAAACATACTGGCAGAAGCAAATACTTTACTGGCATCAGGTACCGATGTTTTAGGGGAAGGTGATTTGCTTTTCAACGGAGATGTTGAAAAATGGAGGAAATTTGCAAACTCCTTACGCCTTCGTCTTGCTATGCGTATTTCAGGTGTGAATGCCGGACTGGCAAAAAGCACGGTTGAAACAATTATGGGAAATCCGGCACAGAACCCTATTATGACCAGTAATGATGACAATGCTTTTTTCTGGTTCCCGGGAAGTTCTCCATATGAAGAAGTCTGGTATGAAGATTCCAAAACACGTGACGACCATGGAGTGAGCGATATCCTTATTAATGCAATGAAGCAAATCAATGATCCAAGATTGCCTGTTTATGCAAATCCTGCTACTGCTGATGGTGAATACAGGGGATTTGTAATTGGTGCAGCCAATCAACCTAATCTTGCTACTATTTCCCGTATAGGCGACCGGTTCAGAAAAGATCCTTCCGGGTTTGCACCGTTTATGCGCTATTCTGAAACCATGTTTCATGTTGCTGAAGCTGCCTTAAAAGGTTACAATGTAGGAATGAGTGCACAGGATGCATATGAAACAGCTGTTGCTGCATCTCTTGAAGAAAATGGTGTAGAGCAGGCTGAAATTGATGCATTCCTCGCTGGTGGTGCAGCCTATAATGGTTCTTTGCAACAGATTTACCTGCAGGAATGGATTGCCTTGTTTAAACAGGGTATGGAAGCATGGTCGCTTTACAGGCGTACAGGTGTACCGACTACACATTATGTTGCTCCTGGTTCATTGTATGTAGGTCATAATAGTCCACCTTTCAGGTATCCTTATCCGCAAAATGAATTGACACTTAACGGAGGAAATTCCAAGGCATTTGCTGATGAAGTTGTTGATGACTTCTGGGGCAAAAAGATGTGGTGGGATACAAGGACAGGAGTACAATAATCTTGTTTATCCGGAAGTGTATTTTTAAATTCACTTTAACAAAAAATAAAAGAGGCTGTCTTAAAAGGACAGCTTTTTTTATTTAAGAAAATTCTTCTTTCTTACCCCCTTCTCCCATTGAAATTTTTATTCTGAATCGTAACCGAAAAGTTGTACATCTTAACCTGATTCTGTAGACACCTTGTCTATGCCAACTCCGTATTTAATTGAATTTAATATAGACCTGGTATAGCCTGTGTATGGAGATGAATCATAAAAGAATTATTTTGAAGGTTTCATCAGAGCGTGACAAATGTCCCGGTGAATACACGCTCCATCCGTGGTTAGATTTATTCCTGGTTTCGGTTGTTCGGGGAAATCTAAATAAAACATCCAGTTTAAAATTGATTCAGGACAGGATTTCGTTTATGCCTGCATCAATACATAAGACATAAGAAAGGCCCGTATGCTTGTTCTTCCGGTTGAATATAACACTTTATTAAAAGCTGATTTTTCACATAAATTTGTTAATAAAATCATAAATGCACTTTCTTAAAATAATATAA
>Ga0209347_1006669_pt1 | contig 10096 bp, 10 predicted proteins | sample AutmiccommuBRH23_FD_187382 | JGI IMG/M metagenome (GOLD analysis project Ga0209347, IMG submission 187382) | Deep subsurface microbial communities from Mt. Terri, Switzerland - Autotrophic microbial communities BRH/23 (SPAdes) (version 2) | ecosystem: Environmental > Aquatic > Deep subsurface >... | reverse complement strand
CCCGGTACCGTTTCAAAGCGGTGTGCGTGAACCCCTCCAGGGTTTCCCTGGCCGCCGGGGCCCTGGAGGGATCCGGAGTGGCGGTCTGCACCGTTATAGGCTTCCCTCTGGGGGCCGCCACTGCAGCCATGAAGGCCGCCGAAGCCAAAGAGGCCGTACTGAACGGGGCCACCGAGGTGGACATGGTTATAAACCTGGGGCTTTTAAAGGACGGCAATGAGGAAGCTGTTTTCGAGGATATTAAGGGAGTGGTGGAGGCAGCGTCGGCCGCCGGGCAGGACGTGACGGTAAAAGTAATAATAGAAACCTGCTTCCTGAATGACCGGGAAAAAGAGACAGCTTGCCGGATATGCCAAAGGGCCGGGGCCGGTTTCATCAAGACCAGCACCGGAATGGGCACCTCAGGGGCCGCCGTGGAAGATATCAGACTGATTAAAAGGACAGTATCCCCCGGCACCGGCATAAAGGCTTCGGGGGGCATAAAGACCCTGGATCAGGCCCTGATGATGATAGAGGCCGGGGCCACCAGGATTGGCACCAGCTCCGGCGTACAGATAATAAGAGAGTTAATAATTTCAAAAAAATAAAGGATAAATAAAAAGGAGAGCGTATTTTATTTAAAGAATATTATACCGGTTACAGAAAAAGGTGCCCTTTTAAGGGAGAATAGGGAAGTCCGGTGGAGCCCGGTGATATACCGGTTTCCAAACGGCGCGGACCCACCACTGTAGTACGGAGAGCCACCCCGCCAGGCCACTGGGAGCAGTCCCGGGAAGGCAGTGGGCAGGCGATGACCCGTTAGCCAGGAGACCTGCCTTTTATCTGTGCTTGGGGATGATGGAAAAGTCCTCAACCTTTGGGTTGAGGACTTTTTTTATTCTAATTTACGAAAAGGGGCGGTAAAATGACACTTATGGAAAAAGCCCGGCGGGGGGAAATCACTCGGGAAATGGAGGAGGTGGCCCTGGCAGAGGGCGTGTCTTTGGAGTTTATCCAGAATGGAGTGGCCGGGGGAACGGTGGTTATTCCCCGCAGCACTGCGCGTGCCCGGATAAAGCCCACCGGAATAGGGTCCGGCCTCAGAACCAAGGTAAGCGCCAGCGTTGGCCTGTACGGCGGGGATGCCTCCATCCCGGTGGAAAAGTTAAAAATTGAGGCAGCCGCCGGTGCCGGCACCGACGCCATTATGGACTTAAGCGTAAGCGGCGACATTGACTCCATGCGGCGGGAGGCCCTGTCCATGTTTACAGGGCCGGTGGGCACCCTGCCGCTGTACCAGGCCCTGGCCGAGGCCGGTGAAAAATACCGGTCCTCCGCGCAGATGAAGGTTGAAGAACTTTTCAGCGTTATGGAGAGGCAGGCCGCCGACGGGGTGGACTTCCTGGCCCTGCACTGCGGCACCACCATGGACATAGTGGAGAGGGCCAAAAAGGACGGCCGGGTGGACCCCCTGGTAAGCTACGGGGGATCCCACCTCATCGGCTGGATGATATACAACCAGTGCGAAAACCCTCTTTACACCCACTATGACCGGGTGCTGGAGATAGCCCGGAAATATGATGTCACCGTGAGCCTGGCCGACGGCATGAGGCCCGGGTGTCTGGCTGACTCCCTGGACGGCCCCCAGGTGCAGGAGCTGGTGGTGCTGGGAGAGCTGGTGAGAAGGGCCAGGGAGGCCGGGGTCCAGGTAATGGTCAAGGGGCCGGGACACGTCCCCCTAAATCACCTCAAGGCCACGGTAACTCTGCAGAAAAGCCTCTGCGGCGGGGCCCCCTACTTCGTATTCGGCCCGGTGGTCACCGACATAGCAGCGGGCTACGACCACATCAGCGCCGCCATCGGAGGAGCGGTATGCTCCTGGGCCGGAGCCGAATTCCTCTGCTATGTCACCGCCCCTGAGCACCTGGGCCTTCCCAGTGCGGAGCAGGTCCGGGAGGGGGTTATCGCCTCCCGCATAGCAGCCCACGCCGGAGACCTGGCCAGGGGGCTGCCCGGGGCTGCCCAGTGGGACCTGGAGCTTTCCAAGGCCAGAAAGGTGCTGGACTGGGACAGGCAGATAGCCCTGTCCATCGACCCGGAAAGGGCAGCCTGCATAAAGAGGGACCGCAGCGGGGACAACTCCGAGGGCTGCGCCATGTGCGGCAAATACTGCGCCATGAAAGTTGTTGCGGAATACCTGGGCACTGCCCGGCAGACATGCTGATAAAAAGGGGGAATTTATGATGACGCAGGTACTGGAGGCCCGGGCGGGCAGGATTACCGGAGAAATGGAGGCCGTGGCCTCGGCAGAGGGGCTGACACCGGAATTTATAAGGGCCGGGGTGGCCTCGGGAAAAATAGTAATACCCAAAAACAAGGGGCGGAAGATTACCAGCCTTTGCGGTATAGGCGAGGGGCTGCGCATAAAGGTAAACGCGCTGATAGGCACCTCCAGCGACCGGGACCTTATCCTGGACGAGGAAAAAAAGCTGGCCGTGGCCGAGGCCGCAGGGTGCGATTCGGTGATGGACCTGAGCACCGGAGGGGACATAGACGGCATGAGGAGGCAGACCCTGGCCAGGGCCGGTGTGCCGGTGGGGAGCGTCCCCATTTACCAGGCTGCTGTAAACGCTCTGGAAAAGCGCGGGGCCATGGTCAACATGACCGACCAGGACATGTTTGACGCCATAGAAAAACAGGCCGCCGGGGGCATTGACTTCATGGCCATCCACTGCGCCCTTAACTTTGACGTAATAAGGCGCCTTCAGGCCAGGGGCAGGGTTACCGACGTGGTCAGCCGGGGCGGGGCCTTTCTTACCGGCTGGATGCTGCACAACAACCGGGAAAATCCCCTGTACCACCAGTTCGACCGGCTCCTGGAAATACTTAAAAAATACGATGTCACCCTAAGCCTGGGGGATGCCATCCGGCCGGGGTCAACCGCCGACTCGCTGGACGGCGCCCAGCTCCAGGGCCTTATCGTGGCCGGTGAGCTGGTGGCCAGGGCCCATGCCGCCGGGGTCCAGGTGATGGTGGAGGGGCCGGGCCACGTCCCCATGCACCACGTGGAGTCCACCATGCTTCTGCAGAAAAGGCTCTGTGACGGGGCACCCTACTTCATACTGGGCACACTGGCCACCGACGTGGCCCCCGGGTATGACCACATCACCTCGGCCATCGGGGGAGCCATTGCCGGGGCCGCAGGCGCGGACTTCCTGTGCTACGTCACCCCGGCCGAGCACCTGGGGCTTCCCACCAGTGATGATGTAAGAGACGGGGTCATGGCCGCCCGCATCGCCGCCCATGCCGCCGACCTGGCCAGGGGCCGCCGGGGAGCCTGGGAAAAAGATATGAAAATGGCCCGGGCCAGGGTTTCCGGTGATGCGGCAGCCCAGGCAGAATCCTCGGTGGACCCCCGGGTATGGGAAAATCACCGTCCCGGCGGTGACGGGAAGTGCGCGGTATGCGGGGACGGCTGCGCCGCCCGGATTGCCGCCAAGTACTTTGGGATAACCTAAAATCACTTCATCCTGCTGATGAAATAAAGACCACGGGGAAAAATCAAGCGTGGTAAATGATGGAACAATTGACATATGCAAAAGTTTGAAGGGAGAACCTCTTTTAGGTTCTCCCCTTTTTTTGAATTACAGTAATTTATAATGGCAGCAACATAATGTCGCATTCTGGTAACAATGCGCAACAACAAGCAGTTAAGGCTCTATTAGTCATTAAGGACAGATTTCTTAAATAAATATTTGTTGAACAGCAATCCCAACGTAATCCCAAAAATAACAGCAGCCGATATATGAACATAGTAATCACTTAAAGGTCTTAAATCGAAAAACCTACCTTCAACTGTTGAAGTAAATAAGAGTTCAGTAGCAGCCCAGAATAATAATCCAACAGCTATACCTTTGAAAAATAAATAATCTTGACCCAGCTTCTTAATTGCGTAATAGAATAAAATACCTATAATCCCACCCAGTATAAAGTTCACAATTAAACCTATCATTGCTGTGGGTCTGGTAAATGTAACCAGGAGGCTATCCAGCTCATAGAGACTATATTTAGCAATACCTAAAAACAGTAACACTCGTGTAAAAATCTCGCTTGGTATTGTAGATAAAGCACCTATTACCCCTGCTACTAATGGCTTATCGTATTTCAAAATAAATCTCCTTTTTCATTGAAATAACTCTTTTTTAGAATGCGAAGTGTTGAGCATATTTGTACGTATATCAGAAAAATATATCAGGCACTTTGCAAGCATTCGTACCATACTAAGACCGCAAAAGGATCATCCCGGCATGGCCCAATTATGGTATTTTTTGCACATTTTATAGACGGTGGCCAGCATTGCCAGCGACCCTCTGATGCCGGCAAAAAGCCTGAATTATTGCCAAATTAGCCATCATTTGATAAAATATAGAAACTGTTTTAAGGGATCACCAACGAAAGGAACGGCTGATGGAGATTGATATCAGAGAAACCAGTATGTGCTTTGGCTGCAGCCAGAAAAACCCCATCGGGCTAAAGCTCAAATTTGCCATGGATGGAGACGTCTGCCGCAGCACCTTCACCGCCGGGACCGATCACCAGGGCTGGACCGGATATATTCACGGAGGCATCATCTCAAGCCTGCTGGACGAGGTCATGGCCCAGTGGGTATGGCTGCAGAATGTCCCGGCCATGACCGCCGAAATGACCGTCCGCTTCAGCAAAGCCGTACCCATAAATGTGCCCCTTTCCCTGGAATCCCGGCGCACCGGAGGAAAGGGAAAGCTTTATATAATGGAGGGGCAGATAGTGCTGCCCGACGGGAGTATCCCCTGCCGGGCCACCGCCAAGTTTTTAGGCCTGTCCGAAAAGGACGGAATAATAAGATAATATATTAAGCATTATTCACGGGTACGGGATTGGGGATTGGGGATTGGGGAAAGGAGATATGATCATGACCAGGGAAGAAGCTCTCAGCCTGTTAAAGGAGAACCTTGAAAACAACAACCTCTTCAAGCACAGCCTGGCCGTGGAGGCAGTCATGAGGGAAATGGCCTTACACTTCGGGGAAGACCCGGAAAAGTGGGGGCTGGCCGGACTGCTGCACGACATAGACTATGACCGCACCAAGGACGACCCGGAGAGGCACAGCCTGGAAGGGGCCAAACTCCTGGAGGAAAAGGGACTCCCGGAGGACATAGTCTACGCCGTAAAGGTGCATAACCACATACACGGCCTTCCCCGCAACAGCACCCTGGACAAGGCCCTGTACTGCACCGACCCGGTCACCGGGCTTATTGTGGCCGGAGCCCTTATTAAAAAAGAAAAAAGCCTCGGGGCCATAGACGTCCCCTTCCTGGTGAAGAGATTCGGGGAAAAGGCCTTTGCCAGGGGCGCCAACCGGGAGACCATCATGGCCTGCTCCGAGCTGGGCCTCTCCCTGGAGGAATTCCTTACCATAGGCCTTAGGGGGATGCAAAAAATTTCCACGGAAATGGGCTTATAATTTTGCTTGACACCAAGCAGGGGTAAGTTATAATAAACTTTACCCCATTTTTGATTGGGAGGTTATCCGATGCTCGAAAAGGTAATCACCGTCAACCGCAAGGCCAGGCACGAGTATCATATAATAGAGTCCTTCGAGACCGGCATTGAGCTGACCGGCACCGAGGTTAAATCCCTGCGGGCGGGCAAGGCCAACATCCAGGACAGCTATGCCCGGGTTGAGAATTCTGAACTAATGCTGTATAATATGCATATATCCCCTTACGAGCAGGGCAACCAGTTCAACCACGACCCCAAGAGGCCCCGCCGCCTGCTCATGCATAAGCACGAGATCATGCGGCTCCTCGGCAAGGTTCGGGAAAAGGGGTATTCCCTCATACCGCTCAAGATGTACTTTAAGCGAGGCTGGGCCAAAGTAGAACTTGGTCTGGGCAAAGGCAAAAAGCTGTACGACAAGCGCGATGACATGGCCGAGCGGGACGCCAAGCGGGATATGGAGAGAGCCAAAAAGGAAAGCTATCGTTCAGGTTAAAACAAAAAAAGATCACTGTCGACTGGCAAACGGCAACCATTAGGCGAAAGTCTGAAGTCCGACGAATGACGACTGACGACCGAATCACGGGGGCGTAATGGTTTCGACGGGGGAAAAGATGGCAGGAGTAGCGAGCCGGGGTTCCATCAGCCCGCAAAACGGTGGAAAAACATTAATTGCCAACAACGAATACGCTTACGCTGCTTAATTAGCAGTTCACCTCCTACCTGAGCTGGGCCCGTGGCCCGGGCTAGGGGGTAACTTAAACGGGCTGGCTTTCAGGCCAATTCTCGGAGGTCTGACGGGACAATTATCGAGATAGCTCCTGAGGAGGCCGGCTGTAGCCGCCAAGGGCGTGAAATTTAAACAACAGCCTGCGCTCGGAGAGACTCCTGTGGTCGTTCTTTCGGACGGTGGGTTCAACTCCCCCCGCCTCCACCACTTATAAGTCAGCTGATATAGCTGGCTTTTTTTAAAACTCCCGGAAAAGGGGGAAAATGGGATGCAAAAACACAGATTTACAGTACTAATCGAAAAAGATGAAGACGGAATTTATATAGCCTCAGTTCCCGCACTGCCTGGATGTCATACCCAGGCCAGCAATCTTGATGAACTGGAGGACAGAATAAAAGAAGTAATAAAACTGTGCCTGGCAGATAAGGACATCGATTATCTAAAGACAGAAACCTTTGTAGGTGTTCATCAGATAGAGGTAGCTATATGACCAGGCTGGCTATCTTATCGCCAGGTGATATGGAACTCCTTTTGAAACACCTTGGATTTGAACGGAAAAGACATCTGGGAAGCCATGTGTTCTTTGAACATCCCGACGGCAGGTGCACAACTGTTCCCTTTCATCAGGGAGAAGATTTGGGAAGAGGCTTGATTCGTAAAATTTTACGCGACATAGAACTTAACCCGGAAGATTATGAAAGGTTGAGGCAAAAAGTACTATAATTTCAAACGATGATGCAAATACTAAGCTCCTTGGGGTATAGGCCAACTCCTTAGGCCTCCACCTTCACCAAACAAAAGAAAACTTGAAACTGCCTGAAAATAAGCGGTTTTTTGTTTTTCTCCCCTAATAATTTAATAAGTTAAGAGCCAGGCACCGTCAAGCCTAAACGGGCTAGCTTACAGGCCAATTCTCGGAGGTCTGACGGGACAATTATCGAGATAGCTCTTGAGGAGGCCGGCTGTAGCCGCCAAAGGAGCGAAATATAAACAACAGCCTGCGCTCGGAGAGAATCCTGTGGTCGTTCTTTCGGACGTTAGATTAAGATGCCCCCGCCTCCACCAAATATCAGCGTAAAACCACCTGCATAAGGTGGTTTTTGTTCTGTCCGGGCATTACTTTTACAGTCATCTATTAAGCCACAGAACACACAGAGATTACAGAGGTTTTTTGTGCTCCTCTGTTGGGAAAATCCTCCCCTAATTTGGCGAATAAGTGAATAAGTTAAGGGTCAGGCACCATCAAGTCCTATTTGGAATAGCCCAGTTCGTTGTCCAGCTCAGCCTCAAGCATTTTCTGGAGGGTTTCACCGAACATCTCTTTGAGAACATCCTGAACGTCGGCAGCCGTCTTCAGGTTCTTCTCCTTAATCAGTTGCTTGATTTGGTCGTCTGTAAAAAAGCCCATAAAAAACAACCTCCCTGAAAGTATTTTAATATATACCTCCAAGGAGTTTACACATTTTATTTTACAGACTCGCTTGCCCCAACAAAACTTAAAAACAGCTTATACCAATCGCCGTCCTTTTCCAATAACAATTCCGGGTGCCATTGCACTCCAACAGTGAATGTTTTTTGCCCGGATTCTATACCTTCTATCGTTCCGTCTGCCGCTCTGGCATTTACAACGAATCCCGGGGCCACATCCTTCACAGACTGGTGATGCAGGCTGTTGACACGTATTGATTGCCGGGCGAACATCCCGTACAGTTTCGTTCCGGGCGTTAATCCGACATTATGACTGGGATGCCACCATGGAGCCTCTTGGAAGTGACATAATCGTGCGGAGCTTTTCTCCTGAAACGAAACGTCCTGGTACAGGGAACCACCGGCAGCGACATTAATGAGTTGATGCCCCCGGCATATACCCAGTATTGGTTTTCCCGTCTCCATAAATGCCCGTACGAGAGCCAATTCAAACTGATCCCGCTCCGGAGTAATTGGCCATTGTCTATTAAACCCGGCCAGTGGCTCCTCCCCGTAATTCACCGAGTCGATATCCACGCCTCCGGAAAGGAGCAATCCATCCATCATGTGAACGTACTGTTTGATTAAACTCTTTTCTTCCACCACGGGCAAAATAAACGGTAAGCCGTTCGCCTCTTGCACTGCCCTGACATAGGCCTGCCAAAGACAGAGGGAATTGTCCGCCATGTTTTGAGAACATGAAATACCTATGACTGGCTGCATTTCCCTTTCCTTTCTTTTTACGTTTATTTACAGTTAACCGCCTGGTCACAATTGTATTGCACAGGCTTGATATTGACTTTTGTTTCAAAATAAGGCGTTCCCTTTCCTACTTTGCTTACCAAGTCCCGTGTTAAAACATTAACTCCCCTGCCGGCCTTATTCCATCCTCCCCTGGGGCAGACAACTATATCCCTTCTTTGCATATCGTCCAACTTTACCTTGGCTTTTATCTCACCCACACTACTCACTATGTAAACCATATCTCCGTCATTAAGGCCCAGTTTTAATCCCTCTTGAGAATTCAGACGAACTTCGAGCAATTCATTCTGTTCCAGCAGCGTCGACTCGGAGCCAATCCAGTCACGTGCTATGACTGACATTAAGTGGTAGGGGAACTCTTTATCAGCACTCTTAACCGGAGGATTAAACTCTGTCATAAACCTGAACTTACCCGAAGGGGTCGGAAAAACCCGGTTGGTGTAAGGGACCATGGGAGCATCCGGAACTCTTACCGGCCCCTCAAAGAGATCCTCAAAAGTCACGCCCTTCGCAAGCAAAGGCTCTACCAGCAGGGACAGCCAATCTTCCAGGCTGCGGTTAAATTCCACTCCAAAATTAAACCTCTCAGCCAGCCCCTGAAACATTTCAAAATCCGACTTGCACTCACCTAAAGGCTCAATGGCACGGTTTACCGGCCCTACATAATTGTGCCCAAAACCAGCCACTATGTCTTTTTCTTCCAGGAAGGTTGTAATTGGCAAAAAGATATCCGCATAGTCGGTTGTGTCGTCCAGGAAATGGCCTGCCACTACGACAAACGGAGTCCTCGCAAAGGCTTCAGCAACTTTCCGGGAGTTGGGCGCCATACAAACCGGGTTGCCGGCTGTAACAAAAATCATCTCTATAGGCGGATCCTGGGCTCTTAGAATCTCTTCACCGATTAGCGGCATAAGAAACTTCCTGCGGGTTGGTGTAAAGCCGTTTCCCATCAAACTCAGGTCATAGGGCCCATACTCCTCAAATCCCTGACTCACACCGCCTCCGGCCACTCCGATATTACCGGCAATGGCGCTTAAGGCGTCAATACTGCGAATGGCATGATGAGCATATTCCCACCTGTGCAGCCCCCAGCCCAACAGAATGGCAGTGGGCTTTTTGTTAACAATGACTTCAGCCAGCCGCCCGATCTGCTCTAACGGTACGTCACAGGTAACGGCAAGCTCCTCAACATTGAAGGAATCCAGTATTTTTCGATATGCATTAAATCCCTCGCTGTAATTCGAGAGGAATTGGATATCCTCTGCTCCACGGGCCAATACAAGTTTGGCCGCCGCCATTGCCAAATAGGCATCCTTACCGGGGGCAGGCTGGATGTGATAGTCACAAATACTCCTACTCTCAGATGCCACCGGATCTATTAAGATGACAGGCGAGCCTTGTTTTCTAATCTGGTTGATAATAGGAAGCAAATTTATGTTGGTGATAACAGGGTTCCTTCCCCACAGTATTAATGATTTGCTGTTCAGATGGTCCAACGGGTCGTGTGACACGCGACAGCCAAAATCAAGGTCCTGAGAGGCTTGCCCGGTCCCGCCGCAAAGTGTGCCATACACAGTGGTAACCCCGCCAAACAGATTAAAAAATCTACTGTTTAACAGC
>Ga0209347_1006668_pt1 | contig 10096 bp, 4 predicted proteins | sample AutmiccommuBRH23_FD_187382 | JGI IMG/M metagenome (GOLD analysis project Ga0209347, IMG submission 187382) | Deep subsurface microbial communities from Mt. Terri, Switzerland - Autotrophic microbial communities BRH/23 (SPAdes) (version 2) | ecosystem: Environmental > Aquatic > Deep subsurface >... | reverse complement strand
GGGTCAGGTGTGGTGACCAGTGGAAAGAGGGTGAGAATCCCGGCGTGATGATTAGCTGCCAGTTATCCTGATGAATGGCATGGGAAAGGGAAAAAGTGATTTTGACGTGTACGCTGTTTTCATCTATCGTCTTTACCGTAACCCTCCCTTTCTCATTTCCCAACCGGTCATATTGGATTTCACGGATAGCGTCCTTCAACGGAAGAGAGGTGATCTCATCAGGCACACCCTTTTCTGGCATGCTCTTTCCATGGGAATAAAGCACTGAGAAAGATGCGCATACTCCGATGATCGTGATCAAAAAACGTCTCCTCATAAACCTGTTTTATTCGTCTATACGCTCGAGGGTCACCAGGGTCAGTTCAAACAGGTTGGCTTTTCCATTGTCTCTTACATGAACCGTGATCGAGTTGGTCTGGGGGGTGAGCAGGATATCCCCCACATGTTTACCCTCACGGTAACCATCGACAGCTGTTTTGGTCGTTATCCAATCTGAAAGCTGATTCTGTCGTTGCCATATCTGGAAATCAGCTCCCCTGGGCCCTTCGTGATAGTTTAACAACACCTTGTACCTGCCTTCAGGTACATCGGTCAGCATCACTCTTACGGCACCCTTACCAAAAGAGGTGATGGCCAGGCCCCTGTCCAGGATAACCTGTACCCCCCGTTCGGGCGTGATCTCCATGAGCTGGGGAAAATAGACATGCCTGGAGGGAAGGTAGACTTCCCTCAGTGCTTCTGTCGGATCCATCCGTTCTTTCAGCGGTTGATCGGCATAGAAAAAGGCGACAGAGGTATAGTCCACCGGGAAATTGTTCCCCACCTCTCCATGCTCCATGCCGTGGAAGATCTCTTTTTCGAAGGTTATCTTATCGGAGAGGAAGAAACGGTAGGCACCCGTGCGGTTCATTGGAAGCGAATAGTCGAGTGATCCGTGAATCGGCATGCTGATTCCCCGGTCCCACCGGTCGAGCAGGGCATACCAGCCTCCGTTGTAATAATCTTCCGATCCGGTGCCATGCATCCGCATCCGGCCGTCCACAGAGGTAGAATCATCACCTTCAAAGAAGAGTGTCATACCGGGACGAAGACCCTGTGCACTGTGGATGGTTCCCACGTAATGTCCTTTCCCCCTCGTGTGCAAAAAGCGATGAAAAGCACCGATTTCCGGCTTTCCCCTTCTCCAGGCAGCGTAGAATTTACCTTCTTTTTTCTGATCCCGTTTGTTGTTGTTGTAATATACTCTCACGTTCACCGACAGGGGATTTTGCTGCACCCCTTCTCTCTTTTGATAGATCAGTTTCATTGTCGCAGAACGGTCGAAGGGCATCGGCAGATAACAGTAGTTCGTCGTACCCTGCCTGCCCATGACAATACTCCGCATAGCCGGTTTACCGTAGGCATACCCGAAGAAATCGGCCACCGGCGCATGGATGGCCTCTACCGGCTCGTTGTCCCATTTCGCGGAGAGCAGGAGATCCTTGTACAAACCCTCGAAGGAGGTGCCGCCGTCGATGTCGAAGCCTGCAATACGCCCGGCAGATGGACGATCAAAAAAGGTCACCTCTTCGCCGGGTTGTATGGTAAATGTTTTCTCTTCGGTTTGGATGCCTGCGGACAGCCCGGCGGTGTAATTCAGTATGGTTGGGGATATATCTGCCCATAAACCGGACACTTCCGACAGCAATTTCCGCTCGGACTCGGAAAAACGACCCGTCCAGGTTTCTACATTCATACCCGGCAATTTTCGGTATTGAATCTGATGAAACATGATCTTTTCCCCCTGAAAAACAATCTTCAGCGATTGTTTAAACGGGATGGGGATATAGCTGTAGTATCCGCCTATCTCATTGCTGCATACAGGTTTCACGAACGGATAGACCTTTCCGGAAAACAGATCCATAAAACATATCTTCAACCGGGCTGTTTTCTCTCCATCAAAATAAAACAACAGGGTGTCTTCCGTGGGGGTGGGGGTCCAGATCCTGTTCACCACCCCGGGTCCCTCAAACTCAGCCAGCACAAGATTTCCATTCTCCTTTCGGAGGTAGGAGTATTTCCCGGAGAATCCGTCATCATTGCCTCCCGTGCGGTCGTAACTCGACACCTGTTCCATGCGTTGATTGTGTCGGTAGAGAGGCAGTTGATCCACTCTCTTCAACAAGGCAACCTCATCACTCCACCGGTAGGTTTTTGTTTGTCCCTCAACCTGAAACACTCCTGCCAGAAACAGGACAGCTACTAAAATCTTGTTTAAAACTCTTCTCATTATTCTTTTTTATGGTGATTAATTTACTTCTAATACCTCCCATGAAGGAAGCTTTGGAAAACGGGCATGCGGTTCACGCTGATACCAGAAACAGGTGGATGCAATGGTGGACTGCTGGGGGAGATAACGGCCTCCATGGCGCCATCCCAGATCCTGGATGGTGATCTTCAAATCCTTCCTGAACCGGATCGGGTCCATCACATGCCAGCGGTAAAGCCCGAAACGCTGTCCCGCCTTGTAGGTCTGATCGGGTGGGAGTACCTGGACCAGCCCTGCATAAGGAGTGGTAAAGGTAACATATTTTCCGTGCCGGTCGAAATTGTAGGAACCACAGAAGTAATCTTCCGTACCGGTACCGATGATGGTTGGGAATTGCTTGTCGCCATCCATGAAAAATTTAATCTCTCCTTCACCCCACCAGCCATTGTTGTTCACCTGCCAGGCCATATAGACACCCACATAATGTCCTTCTCCCCTGACCCCGTCGATGATGGTGTAATCGGAGGTTTCATTTACCTTCGTACGGCGAAACTGAGCGTGGAAGTAGGCAGCATCCTCCGGTACCTCAGTCAGGGTGTAGTCGATCTGATAGTACAGGTTCATCGGATCGGCATCGTTGATATTGGTCATCGTGATCCTGCATTTCCTGCGGAAAGGCATCACCCAGTAACTGTTAAACGCACTTCCCGGGTTTACGGTGATCGGCTGTGAATTCAATGGGGCATACTCGTTCCAGCCCATGCCGAAGAAGTCACCTACGGGTACCTCCACCGATGGTTCTGTCTCATCATCCCAGTAGATGCGGATAATGGAAAAGCGCCAGTTACCGGTAGGGGTCATCCAGATATGCTGAATGGCGCCGGGTCCATCAATTTCGGCCATGGTAAACGTCTCACCCGGCAGGATGGTGACATAGGGATTCACTTTCCATCCCTGTCCCAGATCGCGTGACGCGTTGGTGGCATTGGCGGTGTTCCTGGGTGCATTCCGATCGGGAACAGCCATGCCCCCTTTTCCTTTTTCGCCCGTAAAATTCTCAGGGCTGATGGAGCGTGTCTCCGCGTTGGAAAGGCGGTAGAGGTTACCCATATTCATTCCCAGGCCGTTAAATTCTCTCTGCTGGGCGTTGATCAATGATGCAGAAACCCATACGAACAGTGTAAAACAGATTAATCTCAGACGCATAACGATGTAGTTTTATGTGATTCTATATTATCTTGATTATCCGAAACATGAATTGAATGTATAAATATATAAAATATATTCCCGTTTTTGTGATGAATAAACTGAAAAAGAAAAACAGCAACTAAACTCCGGCAGGTTATATAACCTGCCGGAGTCTGATCAGGACCGTTACCTGTAACAATCATTACATACCCGGAAGGATGTATCCCTGGGGGGAAACGATCATTGTGTTGATGTAATAGAATTTGTCGCCATTGCTGTTGTTTGGCCCGGCCGACACCACCACATCCACCGTGCCGTCGGGATTAGGCTGAATGCCTTTCACGGATACCACTTTCGAGTTATTGTTGGCGGCATCCAATGATCCTGAACCTTCATTCATACCCCGTACCGTATAGGTGGTTTCGCGATTGTCGCTCACCCCGTTCCTGGATCCGAAGAAATGGAACTGGTATTGCTGGGAAGGATTCAACCTGTACAGCGTTACCTGGCTCTCCGGGTTCTCACGGTTGCTCCAGAAGGCATCCACCGTTACCTCACCCGGCAGACCGAGCAGGTTGGTGAAGGCACCCGACTGGTTCTCACCGTTGAAACGGGAGGTGACGCTCATGGCATAACCGGTATTGGACCCATCCTGGTCTGTCAGATCATAGCGGGGTGCGTCGTTTGGCCGGTCAAACAGATAGAAGGGAGTACCCGCAACCCGCAATCCGAAATCAACAAAGACCGGTTTCTTCAGTTCGAACGAGCTGGGTTCAACCGGCACCGGCATCCCCTCCGGCAGCAACATCATGACATTGACGCCGAAGAAGAGGTTCCAGTGATTGTTGTTGGGGCCCGGCTTCACCCTGATGGTGATGGTAGCATCTTCAGCCGGCTGGATACCTTTCACCACTGCCAGCTTGCCCAGGTTGTTGTCGTTGTCGAGCGAGGCAGCTCCCTGGTTGGCTCCCGATACGTCAAACATGGTTTCTGTCCTGTTGTCGTTGATGGAGCCGTAGAACACCAGAGTATACTTCTGGTCGCGGTTGAGGTTCGTCAGCATCAGTCCGCTTTGCGGTATGAATTTCCCGTCGCTGAAGAACATATCCTCCGAAGCGGAGCGGGGCATGCCCAGCACATTCTGCAATCCCCGCGTGAGGGTGCCGGTAAAGCTCTCCGACACCTCCATGGCGAAATTGGAGTTTGCACCGTTCACATCTTTCAGGCCGATGATCTTCTGGTCGTTGGGATGCCGGAAGTTGTTGAAAGGAGCAGCCGACTCAACTCCGCCAAAGTCGATGTAGAGGGGTGCAGTGAGTTCGAACAGGTTGGGTTCGGGATACCTGAAATCAGTGAGCGGTGTCACCTCCGTGGGCTTGCTGACTGCTTCAAGTGCAGCAGTCCTGGCCAGTTGCGTGTCATAGGCCGAGAACATGTCGGGGATGAACGGGTTGTCGGCTATGCCCCCGAAGAGCGCTTCAAACCAGGTAGCGGCAGCCGTGAAGCGACCCATGGTCAGGCTCAGGTGGTAGCCGTCACGGGTGAAGCGGTCTCCGATATAGCTGGTTCTTGCATTCTGAATGGCGGTACCTGAGGGTACGATCATAGCTATATCTGTCAGGTTTTTAGCCTGCCAGACGGTCTCCACGATAGCCTGAAACATGGTCATCTGATCGCTGTCGTAGTTCGGGAATCCGAAGTGATTTGAATCCTGTGCGTAGGCCCATGTCTGATGCAGGACGAATTTCACTTCGGGGTTGGTCGTCAGTGCAGCGGCATATTCTACCAGTTGTGGCAGGTATGCGGTGTATCCCTCCATCTTGCCCGAGAGCTGGCTCACCTCCTGAAAACTGATGTAATCCCAGTTCTCACCGGCGATCACCTCCCTGAGAGCCTGTTCGTTCATGGTACCCCTGGTACCATCCGGTGAGATGGTGCGCAGCTGGTATGCAGGCAGATTCCCGGAAGCATTCTTCCAGTGTGTCTCCAGATTGCATCCGCCGATATACATGTTGGCGATCATCACCTTGTGACCGGCCGCACTGGCCAGGTCATGGAGGTAGTTCTCCACGGCATCCTCCGAGAAGCTGTTGCCGATGGTAAGTATCTTGATCACCCGCTCACCGGCAACCAACAGGTCGGTGAAATATTTCAGTTCACCGTCGGGAGACTCCACCCGGATGACGGTACGTCCTTCTGCCGTGGCCGTGATGACGGCTGTACCATCCTCACCGGCAGTGATGGTTGCCACGGATGGATCGGACACACTCCAGGTTAATTGCCGGGTAGCACTTCCCAGGGTGTCGGTAGTTGCTTTCAGCCTCATTTTCTCGCCCACCGTCAGCGAAACAGACTGTTTCGAGATACGGACAAATTTGCGGTTCGCGAGATCGACCGAGAATTCATCCTGACAGGAGATCAGGGACACTGCTACGAGCAGGAGGCACAAAAAGTTTTTAATCAGTTTCATAGTCATATTCTTTATGCATAAAGCGTCTAGTTATAGCCTGGTGCCTGCCTCAGGTTGGGGTTGATATCCATTTGCGCCTGGGGTACCGGCCACAGGTACATCCGTTTGCTGAAATAGCGGTTCTTGTAGAAGGTCCTCTTGTAGAATGCCTTCTCATCATTCTCATCGTCGCTTTTCTTGTTGCCCAGGAAGTTCATGCCGTAGAGTTTGGTATTCAGGTATTTCTCACCCAGTTTCCAGCGGCGGACATCATTGAAGCGTATCCCTTCACAGTTGAATTCAACCCTGCGCTCCTGCTGGATGGTCTCACGCATCTGCTCTTTCGTGAGTCCCTCCTGCAGGTCGGGTATACCGGCACGCTCCCTGACCAGGTTCACATAGTGATAGACCTCCGCTACAGGTCCTTGTGCTTCATTCAGCGCTTCGGCATAGCCCAGGTAAGCCTCTGCCAGCCGGTAAAGGATGCCGGGACGGTAGACGAAACGATTTTCGCGAGGAAAGGTCTCCAGGCTGATCCCCTTACGGATGTTGTATCCGTTCTGGGGAGCATCGAAGGTATAGCCGGTATCGCGGCCCCCATCCTGCAGAAATTCGACCCTTCTGTTATCGACGCCGAGCCAGGCTTCGTTGAAGATCACCGACACATAGAAGCGGGGTTCGCGGTTGCAGTACATGTTGAAGGTGCCGTCGAGTGTGACCGTACCAGCCACACGCTGGGGACCCTCTGATCCTCTCCACTTGGTTTTTCTTACTTCCGGTCCGTTGGAGAAGCCGCTTTCAGAGTAACCCGACTCAGTATTGATGATCGGTGATCCGTCCTCGTTGTATCCTAGGATAGGTGCGATCCCGTTTTTCATGTAGAAGGCATCGACCAGCTCCTGGGTAACCCCCATGCCGGCGTTGCCGCCGATCCCTTTCGGCAGGTGGTGTCTGAACCAGTTGTTGAGGTCGCTGTTCTCCGAGCGGCCGAAGAGTATCTCCCTGTTGCCGTCGGAAAAGCGTTTCAGCGACATGTTGTAGTAGGACATGAACGGATCGATGCTCCCGTCTTCGTTATACTCCTTGTAGAGTGCATAGTCAGCCGCATGAGCGGCATCAATCAGTTCCTTGTGTGCTTGGGCTGCATTTGTCCATTTCGCTGCATCATGATCACCCCTGAACAGGTTCACCCCGTCGGCGTTCTGCCAATCCTTCAGATCGGGGTTACCGTTGAAGAGGGGGCTGGCGGCAAAGAGCAATGTCCTGGCACGGATGGCGAGTGCCATCACCGAGGTGGCTCTGCCCCAGTTGTTGTTGTCGTCGTAGACGGCAGGCAATTGGGTGGCCACATCCTTCAGTTCCTGGTCGATCCACTCTACTATCTCATCGTAGGGTGCCTGGGTGGTCATCAGGTCGGCGGCCGGTGCGTCTACCGGATAGATGACACCCGGTTCGAACGGGATGGCCCCGTACACCTCAATCATCAGCGAATAGTAGTAGGCAATCAGAAAACGCACTTCGTTCTTCATCTGGTTGACATACTCTTCGGTGAGGCCGGCTTCCGGGATGATTCTCACCTGTTCCAGGAAGATCAGTCCGGTGCGAATTCTCTTGGGCAGCTCCACCCAGTAGTAGGGATTCCACGCCGAGGTGGGACTCCAGTTGGCGGTGGTGTAGGCATATACGTTCCTCCAGCCGAAGGGTTGCCATTCCTGAGGGATGGTGATATCATCACCCATGATATTGAAACCCTGGTCCTTCATGTAACCCCACATGGGGCTGGGCACCGACGAATAGACGCTTGCCAGCCAGTCTTCCGTCCTTATTTTATCTGTAAAAATCATCTCCATGGTCAGCTGGTCGTCCGGCATCTTGTCCAGGAAGTCGGCACATCCCGTGCCGTTGAGCAGCAGAGACAACAATGAGACGATGGTGATAATGCTATATTTCTTCATAATCATATCCGTGTAATTCTAGTTGTTGAAATTTATACTCAAGCCCATGGAAACTGATTTCATCTGCGGGTATCTCAAGCCGTCGGTCGTTTCCAACTCCGGGTCCCAGAGGTCAAAACCGGCGAAGGTGAGCAGGTTGGATCCCCTCACGAAGAGACGGCAGTTGGCCATGCCGGCCTTTTTCACCCACTCCCTGGGGAAATTGTATCCCAGTTCCACGTTCTTCAGCCGGATGAAGCTCATATCCTTGAGCCACCAGGTGGATGCCTGTTCGTTGTTGGCAACTGCCCTGTCTCCGAGACGGGGCCAGAAGACATCCTGGCTGGGATTATCTGGTGTCCATCGGTCCTCCACGTTGGAGAAAATGTTACCTGCGCCGAGCACCGAGCCGGGTAGCCAGTTTTCGCCGCCCAGAATTTGCCAGGTATTGCCGGCACCCTGGAAGAAGAGGCCGAAATCGACCGCCCTGTAACGGATGTTGGTGCCGAAACCGTAGATGGATTCAGGCACGCGGGTGCCGCCGATCGCCGTTCTGTCGAGTGCGGTGATGGCACCGTCACCGTTCATGTCGCGGTATTTGATGTCACCCGGCCGCAGGTTGTTCACATCACTGAAGTTTTGCACGGGGATGTCCTCTCTGAGGATCCCGTTCTCATCGAAGTCGTCGTCGGTGAAGAGTCCCTCGGCAATCAGCCCGAAGAGCTGTCCCACCGGCTTACCGGTAGCAGAACGGTAGGTGCCGACGATGGAGAGGGGTTCATCGATCTCCACCACCTTGTTCCTGGCATAGGTATAGTTGGCCAGGGCGGATACAAACCAGTCGTCGTTGATCTGCCTGTTGACCGTGAGCGACATATCCACTCCCCGGTTTTCCACTTTACCGAAATTGGCCCATACAGCGCGGTTAAATCCTGCAGAACCGGGTATGTTGGTTCTGGGCATAAAGATATCCCTTCTGTTTTCCCGGAATAGATCCACCGTATAACTGACGGCATTGTTGAACAGTCCCAGTTCCAGACCCACATTGGCCTTGGACACGGTTTCCCAGGTGAGGTCAGGCACTCCGACCTCTCCCTCGGCCCTGCCCAGACGGTAGATGTTGTTCTCGGTACCCCACCGGTAGGAGCCGGTGTCGACGATGGTAGAGATATAGGCAAAACGGCGTCCCTCGATATTGCTGTTACCTGCTTCACCCCATGAGCCCCTGATCTTCAGGTTGGAGATGGTTTCCGTATAAGGCTCCATAAAGGGTTCCTGCGAGACGATCCATCCCAGTGCCACTGCCGGGAAGAAACCAAACCGCTTGCCTTTGGCGAAGTTCTCCGAACCGTTGTATCCGAAGTTTGCCTCAGCCACGTACCTGCGGTCGTAAGTATAGGAAAACCGGCCGGCGATACCCTGGGTTCGGAAGGGCAGGGAGCTGCCGTTGTCATAGTTCTTCTGGTTGTAGAGCATCATGGAGTTAATGTCATGCACCCCATCGAAAGTCCTGTTATACGAGAGCATTCCCTCCAGATAGATGCTCTGGTCGCCCCACTGTGCACCGGTACTGTACCCGAGAAACTGCTCCCCGTGGTGAGCGATGGTGGTGATGATATGGCCATTCTCATCTCTGCCGGAAGCAGGATTGTAGTAGTCGGGTGTTTTGGACCTTGTCACCGAATTGGCGGAGAACTTGTCAAAAGAGAAAGAAAGCTTGGCTTTTAATCCTTCTGTAATTGATGCCAGATCCTGTTCGATCGAGGTGAGTGACTCAATCTTGCTGTGGTTCAGCTTCTCGTAGCCTCTCTGGGTGCTCCACGCCCAGGGATTCTCCTTGGCGAACACACGGGGTATCTTTCCGTCGGCATACATGGGAGGATGCACATAGGGTGGGATGCGCATCGCCTGGTAGAAGATGCCGAAATTGGTTTCATCACCTCCCGGGGGGGCGTTTCGGGTCTGCAGCATACCACCCAGGTTGATGCGCAGCAGGGTGGTGGGAGTGACGTTGATGTCCACATTGGAGCGGACGGTGTAGCGATCTACTTTCAGTGAGGAATCCCACTCCTGCGCGGGATCGCGACGGAGGATACCGTTCTCGTTGTAATAACCCAGCACCAGGGCATAGCGAAGGATATCGGTACCTCCATTCACACTCAGATTGGCACGGGTGTTATCGGCCTGGTCCTTGGCCACCACATTCCACCAGTCCACATCAGGATAGAGCTCCGGGTCGGTCTGGTGCTTGTAGTTGAGCAGCATCGCCTCACTGGC
>Ga0209347_1006666_pt1 | contig 10097 bp, 7 predicted proteins | sample AutmiccommuBRH23_FD_187382 | JGI IMG/M metagenome (GOLD analysis project Ga0209347, IMG submission 187382) | Deep subsurface microbial communities from Mt. Terri, Switzerland - Autotrophic microbial communities BRH/23 (SPAdes) (version 2) | ecosystem: Environmental > Aquatic > Deep subsurface >... | reverse complement strand
CCCCCGACATTGCCGAATTCGGTGATCGGGCAAGCTATGCAGCGATACGGAAACCGAGAAGGCTTCAGCCTGGTGGAGACGCTGGTCGTCGTCTCCACCACCGCGCTGCTGCTGGGCCTGTTACTGCCCTCTTTGCAGACGGCCCGCCAACAGGCACAGAGGGCCTCGTGCCTGAGCAATCTCCGGCAAATGGCAATCGCCGCCCACAGCTACGGCGCCCTCTACGACGGACACTACCCGCTGGCCTACTACAATCGCCAGGAAGACGGCGTCCTGCGATTCTATTCCTGGGATTTCACCACGTGGAAGGACTGGTCCGGCGGCGTCGCGACCACCCATGTCCAGGCGGGCCTGCTGTGGACGGGCCGGACCATTGGGAAGGTCCAGCAGTGCCCCGCTTTCAAGGGGACCAGCAACACCGTGGCCGATCCCTACACGGGGTACAACTACAACACCAGCTATCTCGGGCTGATCGACACGTTGTTCCCCGCGGACTCGGCCCGGATTACCGACGTGGCCCGTCCCGCCGAGACCGCCCTCTTCGGCGACGGCCAATGTCCCACGGGCGGGGCCAACAAGTACATGCGAGCGCCATTCTCCCATCCGGGCGACACGCTTTTGCCCGATTCCGCACGCTTTGCCGGCGCCCAGGGCTACCGCCACCTCCGCCAAACGAACGTGGCGTTCTGCGACGGCCACGCCGCCCCCTGGAGCGAGGTCCACACGGAGACGGACCCCGCCGGCAAGAGCGACCTGGACGCTCACAACGCAACCGACAGCGTCCAGATCGGGTTCCTGTCAAAGGACAACAGCATCTATGATTTGAAGTGACGACCTGTCGTCGCATATAATGGCGATCATGGGATCGTCGCGAGTCCATCGCGTCCTCGGCCGGGCCGGACGCATCTCCGCGCTGGCCTGGCAGGGCTTGAATCAGTTGTTGTGGCCATCCGTATGCCAGGACTGTGGCCAGGGCATCTGTGTCGATGACAACGGCCTGTGCCGGACGTGCTGGGACGAACTCCTGACGTGTACGGCCGGCGACTGCTGCCCTCGCTGCGGCCGGGACGCGAGCCGCTACGGCCTGGTCGGCGGCGCCTGCGGCGCGTGCCGGGCGGAGGAACTCCATTTCGACGGGATCGCCCGCGCGGGCGTATACACGGAGACCCTCCAGCGGATGATCCTGGCGTTCAAACACGATCATAGCGAGCTGGCATCGGTCCTGGCTCCCCTGGCCGACGCCGCTCTGCAAGGCAGCGGTTTCTACGGTGACATCGAGTTGTTCGTCCCGGTTCCCTTGCACTGGACCCGCCGGCTCCTGCGAGGCTACAACCAGGCCCATCTGATCGCCCAACGCCTCGATCACCCGCGAGCCCGAATCAACACCGAGTTGGTCCGCGCCCGTCGGACCCGCGCCCAGCCTCAGGCCGCCACGCCGGCCGCAAGGGCGAGGAACGTCGCCGGGGCATTTGTCGTCCGTGACGACAACGAGTTCGCGGGCAAGACCATCTGCCTGGTGGATGACATCAAGACCAGCGGCGCGACGTTGAACGAGTGCGCCAAGGTCCTCAAGGAAGCCGGAGCGGCGAAAGTCTACGCACTCGTGCTTGCCGTCGCCGGCCAGAAGGCGGTATAGTGACTCGCATGAATTCAAGAAGCAGCAACTCCATTCCGGGTGGCAGCGGCAAGCGGAGTCTTCGGAGCTTGCCGATGGTCGCGACGTTGGTGGCATCACTCCTGTCGAACGCAATGGCCGCCGAGTCGAAGACGCCGGACTGGCTGGTGACTCCGATCAAGACGCCCGCAACGGCGGTCACAAGCGATGACGGGAAGGAAGTGGTCCTGAGCAACGGGCTGATCCGCCGGACGATCCGGCTGCGGCCCAACGCCGCCACAGTCGTCTACGACAATCTCATGACGGGCGAGTCCATCCTGCGGGGCGTCAAACCGGAGGCCGTCGTCGAGATCGACGGGAGACGATCCGACATCGGCGGGCTCGCGGGCCAGGTCGAGTATGCCTATCTCCGGCCGGAGTGGGTCGATTCCTTCACGCCCGATCCCAACGCGTTCCAATTCGTCAGCTATGAGACAGGCAAGACGGAAGCGCGTCTTGCCTGGAATCGCAAGCGATACAGCGGGGACATGCCCTGGCCGCCCGCCGGGGTCTCGCTGAAGCTGCGATTCAAGCCGCCGGCAGATCGTCTGCCCGGCGTGACTGTCACCGTCTGTTACGAGATGTATGAGGGCATTCCCCTGCTGGCGAAATGGCTGGACATCCACAATGGCGGCCCCACGGGCATCCGGCTCGACACGTTCATCAGCGAGATCCTGGCCGCAGTCGAGCACGAATCGCTGGTCGGCCAACCGGGTCACTGGGAGCTTCCGAACATCCACATCGAGAGCGACTACGCCTTCGGCGGCGACGATCCCCGGATGGCCGGCAAGACGGTGCATTGGACGCTGGACCCACAGTACGCGACGCAGGTCAACTACCTGCGCAAGACGCCCGCGATGCTGGAATGCCGGCTGCCCCTCGGACCGGACGTGGTCATCGAGCCGGGACGGACCTTCGAATCGTTCCGGACCTTCGAGCTGGTACACGACAGCACGGAGCGGGAGCGCAAGGGCCTGGCCGTGCGGCGGATGTACCGCACGCTCGCCCCGTGGGTCACGGAGAATCCCATCCTGATGCACGTGCGCAACGCGGACCCCAAGTCGGTGCGTCTGGCGATCGATCAGTGCGCCGAGGTCGGATTCGAGATGGTCATCATGACCTTCGGCAGCGGCTTCAACATGGAGAACACTGCCCCGGCGTATATGGACCAGGTCAAGGAACTTGCCGATTACGCCCACGGCAAGGGGATCGAGCTGGGCGGGTACTCGCTCCTGGCCAGCCGGCGAATCAGCGACGAGCACGATGTGATCAATCCGAAGACCGGCAAGACCGGCGGAGCGATCTTCGACAATTCTCCCTGCCTGTGCAGCGAGTGGGGCCGCGGGTATTTCCAGCGGCTCAGGACCTTCGTCGAGCACACGGGGATCGACATCATCGAGCACGATGGTTCGTATCCGGGCGACGTCTGCGCATCGACCTCCCATCCGGGCCACAGCGGCCTCAACGACTCCCAGTGGCGACAATGGCAGGCGATCACGGACTTCTACCGATGGTGCCGTGCGAGAGGCGTCTATCTGAACGTCCCGGATTGGTACTTTCTCACCGGCTCCACCAAGAGCGCCATGGGATACCGCGAGGTCAACTGGTCGCTGCCCCGCGAGCGGCAGATCATCCTGGGCCGCCAGAACATCTACGACGGCACCTGGTGGAAGGCGCCGAGCATGGGCTGGATGTTCGTCCCGCTGACGGAGTATCACGGCGGCGGAACTGCGGCCACGCTCGAACCGCTTTCGGAACACCTTGACGCATACGAAGCGCACCTGGCCCAGAACTTCACTTCCGGCGTCCAGGCCTGTTATCGCGGCCCGCGGCTGTACGACACGGACGCGACGAGGGACGTGGTGAAGAAATGGGTCGATTTCTACAAGGCGCACCGGGCAATCCTGGACTCGGACGTCATCCACGTCCGCCGGCCCGACGGGAGGGACATCGACTGCCTCCTGCACGTCAATCCGCGTCTGAAGACCCGGGGCCTGGCCGTGATTCACAACCCGCTCGCCCACGCGGTGACGCGGGATATGAGGCTGCCCTTGTACTACACCGGGCTCGAAAGCGGCGCCACGATACGAGAACGACAGGGTCCGCCCGTACGATATGAACTGGACCGCGGCTATCACGCGACCGTCCCGCTCTCGATCCCCGCTCACGGCATGACCTGGCTGGTCATCGAATAGACAGACCGCCCGATCGCTTCACAACCGTTAGAGTCGCTCGTAGCGGATGACCGCGCGGTAGATGCCGTCGATGCGATTGCCCTCGATGACCGTCGGCGAATACCGCTCGTTTCGCGGCTGGAGGCGGATATTGTTGTCCCGCTCGAAGAACACCCGTTTGAACGTCGTCTCGTGGGGCATCGTGAACCGGACGAAGCAGTCGTCGCCGTTGCGAACGTCCAGCGCAGGCGAGAAGATCACGATGTCGCCCTCGTGGAACCGCGGCTCCATCGAATCGCCCACGACCCGCACGGCAAAGGCGTTCGGATCGTGCAGGTCCGGGCAGCGGACGTAGTCGTCGGCGATGCCCACCGGGTAATCCAGGTCGTTGAAATCCGTCGGGTAGCCCGCCGTGACCTTGTTGATGATCGGCACCAGCCGGCCGGCCGACATGGCGGATTTGCCGCCCTTGACTTCCGGGCCCGTCTGGGCCAGCAGCTCCTTGATCTCGCCGCTGGTCTGTCCCCGTTTCTCCGAGAGCTTGCGGAGAAACTGGCGGAGCCTGACGTTCTCGGCCTCGCGGGACTCATAAGCCCCCCGCACGTCCGACGGCATCCGCTCCAGGTGAGCGATGTGCAGCAAGAGGCCGGTCTCGAACTTGAGCACCTTCTCGAGCCGGGTCAGCAGCTCATCGCTCGGCGGGTTCTTCACCTTGCCCGTCTCGATCGTCGACAGGTACGGCTTGGAGAAACTCACCTTATTGCTGACTTCATCCAACGTCAGGTTCAACTGCTCGCGTTTGTTTCTGATGATTTGTCCGAGTGACATATCATTCCCACCTTTGCGACATCGTCATTCGTTCACTTCGACCAATTCATAATCGGCCCGGCCCAGTCCGACCTTGACCGCATGCTCGATTTGATAACGCCAATCCAACCTGCTGTTGCCGATAAGCTGGGGCAGTCCCTTGCCGCCCCGAGTCTCCACCATATCGATAGCCGCCTGATCCACCGCTACCGGATCGGCCGACGCAAGAATTCCGATATCCTCGACCATTGTAGGCATATCGGGCCGATCGAAGCAATCACAATCCTTGGTGATCGACAGCAGAAAATTGAAGAAAACCGCCCGGCCCTCCTTGCCCTTGAGGGCCCCGAGGGCGTGCTCGGCCACGCTCTTTTGCAGAATCGAATTCTCCTGCCGCCAGTCGTACTCCACGGCGTCGAACCGGCACACCGCCACGCACTCGGCGCAGCCGATGCACTTGTCCTGATCGATATGCGCCTGGACGTCGTCCAGTGAAATGGCGTCAGCCGGGCAATGCCGGTGACACTCCCCGCAGCGGGTACACTTACCCTCTTTGACGTGCGGCTTCAAGGCCGAGTGCTGGCGCATCTTGCCCTTGCGGCTCGCGCAGCCCATCCCCAGCGTCTTGAGGGTGGCCCCGGCACAGGCGGCGCAGTGACCCGTGAAATGCGCGATCGACAGGATCGATTGGCACCGGACGATGTCGGCCGCGATCAAGACCTCTCGATCCAGTTCCCCATCGATCGGTACGGCGGTTTCGGCCGTCCCAAACAGGCCATCCGGGGCGATAAACGGGACCCCGAGCCCCTCGACGCTGAACCCCCGCTCCGTCGCCAGGATCGCGTGATCGATGGCGTTGTGCCGCCGGCCCGTGTAGAGCGTGCTGGTGTCCGTGATGAACGGCTTGGTCCCGAGCCGGAGCAACTCGTCAACGAGCCCTTTCAGGCATGGGGCCTTGATATAGGTGGTGTTCTTATCCTCGCCGACGTGGACTTTCACGGCGGTGAAGTCGTTTTTCTTGAAGCAATCCTTGAACCCGCCGGCCCGGAACAGACTCCTGGCCTTCTGCGAAATGGCGAGTTCCCCCTCGCCCACCGACGCCTTGATGAAATAGACTCTCGAAGCCAATGAATATCCTCACAACAAGCCTGCATTCCCTACGTCACGCCAAGCCCTATTATAGCCATTTCGGCCAAGCCCTCAAGAAAGCCCGCCCGCGAAATCGCCCCAGTGCCTCTCATCCTCGCAATTGGCTTTGTTTTCGCAGACGCCGATTGTCCTCTCGTCTCCCAATTCCTTTTCCACACAGTAGTTACGGCTCATTCAGGCCGCGGCAATTGGCTTTGTTTTGCACAATCACGCCTCTCAAGACTCCATCGAGCGGCCCCTATTCACGCCAGACGACTCACAATTCAACTGTGTCGCCAGTCTAATAGTTGTATCGTTATCATACCACAGTGTGCATTGGGCATCAACTGAAATCCCGGTTATTCCGTGTTTTTTTTGCCCGCCCTCTCCGGCCGGCGCCGGGATCGGCTCACGCACGAACCCCTCGCCGCGGAGAATGTCAGCGAGTGACGCCGGCCAAGGCCAGTTCGCGGGCCACTTCGGCGAACCTCTCGACCGCAAAATCGAGGTCCTCTCGGGTGTGGGCGGCGGAGACCTGCGTGCGAATGCGGGCCTGGCCCTGCGGAACCACCGGGTAGGAGAAACCGATGACGTAGACGCCCTTTTCGAGCATGCGGCGGGCCATTTCCTGGGCGAGAGCCGCGTCCCCGAGCATGATCGGAGTGATCGGATGATCGCCCGGCAGGATCGTCAAGCCGGTGGTGACGATTCGCCGGCGGAAGTACTGCGTGTTCTCCCGAAGCCGGTCCACGAGTCCGGTGGAGCCGTCGAGCAGTTCCAGGGCCTTCAGGGAGCCGGCGGCGATCGCGGGGGCCAGGGTGTTCGAGAACAGGTATGGGCGGCTCCGCTGGCGGAGCATCTGGACGATCTCCTTGCGGCCGGAGGTAAAACCGCCGCTGGCGCCGCCGAGGGCCTTGCCGAAGGTGCTCGTGATGATGTCCACCCGTCCCATAACGTCGCGATGCTCAGGGGTTCCCCGGCCCGTTTTGCCGATGACGCCGGTGGCGTGGCAGTCGTCGATCATGACCATGGCGTCGTACTTGTCGGCAAGCTCGCAGATGTCGTCGAGCGTCGCGACGTAGCCGTCCATGGAGAAAACGCCATCCGTCGCAATCAGGCGAAACCGCGACGAGTTTGCGGCTTTGAGCTTCTCTTCGAGGTCCGCCATGTCGCGATTGTTGAACCGCAGCCGCTGGCCCTTGCACAGCCGAACCCCGTCGATGATGCTGGCGTGGTTCAACTGGTCGCTGATCACCACGTCCTCGGGCCCGAGGATTGTCTCGAAGAGACCGCCGTTGGCGTCGAAACACGAGCCGTAGACGATCGTGTCCTCCGTGTGGAGGAATCGGGTGACGGCGGCCTCCAGGTCCTTGTGAATCTGCTGGGTCCCACAGATGAACCGCACGGAGGCCAGGCCAAAACCCCATTGACCATAGCTCTCGCGGGCGGCTTGAACCACCTCGGGATGGTTGCCCAGGCCCAGGTAGTTGTTCGAGCACATGTTCACGACGGATTGCCCGGTCGAGACCGTGATCCGATTGCCCTGCGGGCTCGTGATGATCCGCTCGGGCTTCTCCAGGCCCGCCTGCCGGATCTCGTCGAGTTGCCCCGCCAAATACGATTTCGCGCTTCCGTACATGCCTGCATCCTCCTGATGAGCGGGCGTATCCAAGACGCCCTGTCGTCGAAATCCGAAATTCGAAGCACGAAATCCGAAACAAGCACGAATCACCAAAACCCAAATCTCAAAACGGGCGTCCCGGACGGCGTCAGCATTTCGGTGATTTGAATTTTGGTCCTTTGGATTTGTTTCGGATTTCGTGCTTCGAATTTCGAGTTTGGGTTCCCAAATGGAACACGCGGGTTAAGAACCCACCCTACTCCTTCCACGTCAGAACCACTTTTCCCGAATTGCCGGACCGCATTGCGTCAAAGCCCTGCTGGAACTCGCTGTAATGGAATCGATGCGTGATCAGCGGCGTGATGTCCAGTCCGCCCTGAATGAGCATCGTCATTTTGTACCAGGTTTCGTACATTTCCCGGCCGTAGATGCCCTTGATCGTCAGGCCATTGAAGACGACGAAATCCCAATCGATCTCGGTACGCGGCAGGATGCCGAGCAGTGCGATCTTACCGCCGTGGGCCATATTGGCGATCATCTCTCGCAGGGCCTGCGGGCTGCCGGACATCTCCATGCCCACGTCGAAGCCCTCCTTCATGCCCAGACGCTTCTGAGCGTCCTGAACACTCTCCGTCCGAACATCGAGCGCCAATGTGGCCCCCGCCTTGCGGGCCAGCTCCAGACGATACGGGTTGAGGTCCGTCACCACGACGTGGCGGGCGCCCACGCGTTTGGCGATTCCCGCCGCCATGCAGCCGATGGGTCCGGCCCCGGTAATCAGCACGTCCTCGCCCACCAGATTGAAGCTGAGCGCCGTGTGGGCCGCATTGCCCAACGGATCGAAACAACTCAGAACATCCGTCGGGATGGACGCATCGCAGTACCAGATGTTGGTCACAGGCACGGAGATGTACTCGGCGAACGCCCCATCGCGGTTGACCCCGATGCCCCTGGGGGCGTTGCACAAATGCCGCCGGCCGGCCAGGCAGTTGCGGCATCGGCCGCAGACCACGTGCCCTTCGGCGCTGACCAGATCGCCGATATGGAAATCGTGTACGTTGTCCCCCAGCTTGACGATCCGGCCGACGAACTCGTGCCCGATCACCATGGGCACCTTGATCGTTTTCTGGGCCCAGGCGTCCCAGTTGTAGATGTGCACGTCCGTGCCGCAGATCGACGTCTTGACGACCTCGATCAGCACATCATTGATGTCGATCTCGGGAACAGGCACATCTTCGAGCCACAACCCCACCTGCGCCTTGCGTTTCACGAGTGCTTTCATCGTCATATCTCCAAGGACTATGCAAATGCTTTCCGTAGCAGGGCCAGGCCCTTGGGGATGGCGGTTCGCCAGTCCTCGTTGCCCTCGAACTCGAGCGAGACGTAGCCCCTGTAGTTGTTCTTCTTCATGATCCGGCCGATGCGGTCGTAGTCGAGATCGAGGGTGTACCAGAGGCCGCCGCCGTAGTAGGTCTTGGCCTGCATGAAGACCGCCTTGGGAGCGCACATTTCGAGCTTGTCGTAGGGGTCTTCGAGGAAGTTGCCCGTATCGAGCAGAACCTTCAGCCAGGGCGAGTCGATCTCGTTGACGATCCGCAGCAGGCCCTCCGGCGTGCGGGCCATGCCCCAGTGGTTCTCCAGACCCAGCAGGACGCCGCACTCCTGGGCCTTGGGCAGGCACTGCTCGATGCTGTCGATCACCCATTTGAACCCGTCGTCCTCCGTGTAGCCGGGCAGGACGGGCTCGATGCCGCGGTTGGCCATCAGGTCGTCGAAGCTGCCGCTGGTGCCCCAGCGGCCGGTGTTCAGGCGGATGATCGGCACGCCCAGCCGGTAGGCGATCTCGATCTGATGGATCGTCTTGTCGATGTTCTCCTGGCGTTTCTCCTTCTGGGGGTAGACGTAGCCCTGGTGCGTGGACATGCAGCACAGGTCCACGCCCGCGATCAGGGCGTGTCGTTTGAGCTTGTTCAGATAGGCCGGCTCCTCGCTCTCGAACTGCATCAGCAACAGATCGACACCCTCGAACCCCATGCGGGCGGCCTCGTCGATGCACGTCTCGATGGGCATCTTCATGCCGTCCTTGAACCGCCAGAACGAGTACGTCGCCACGGCGATGGGATTGCCGCGACGTTGCTGGAACGTCCACACCGGCTGCTGCTCCCCGGCGCCAAGACTCACCGCATCGTATCCGGCCAAAGCGGCCACGGAACCGGCAAGGAATCCTCTGCGATCGACCTGTGTCATACTCCTGCTCCTTTCGATTTCCTCTATGATGACTGTCCGATACAGGGTGCCCTATCCACACTTGCGTGGACATGTTCCATTCGACAAGCAAGACATGCTTACGAGGCGTAAGCATGGCACCCGGCACCCGGTGCCCGGCCGTAGGGTGTGCCATGCACACCATTGACGCCATGGAGGCAAGGTGTGCATGGAACACCCCGCATGCCGCCAGGATATGTTAGGCCAATCGCTCGGGTCTGACAAGAGCACCCGCGCGGATTTGTGCAGCCACCTGCATGAAGCGAGGCAGAGCGTAGTCGAAGAACCGGCGGTAGCTCTCGCAGAAATAGCTTTCCCGGCCGCAGTTGTCCTGTGGCGAGGGCATCATGGGGCTCCCCAACGCACAGTTCCGCGTTGGGGCCCCCTTGCCCTTGTCTTCTGTGGCGCGGACATCCTGCCCTCGTTCTCCCTCTCCCGCGGGCAGGAT
>Ga0209347_1006665_pt1 | contig 10097 bp, 8 predicted proteins | sample AutmiccommuBRH23_FD_187382 | JGI IMG/M metagenome (GOLD analysis project Ga0209347, IMG submission 187382) | Deep subsurface microbial communities from Mt. Terri, Switzerland - Autotrophic microbial communities BRH/23 (SPAdes) (version 2) | ecosystem: Environmental > Aquatic > Deep subsurface >... | reverse complement strand
AGCGAGAACAGGCGGGACACCGGCAAATCGGTCATCTTCGGGACTATGACGCGCTGAAGCGTTTCCTGTTGTAAAATACTCGAAGCTTTGCCTGAGCTCCCCGAATTCCAACTGCGACGCCGATAGCAGCGGCACGAAGCCAGGTTGGACGATCAGTATCCCGGCTGATAGCCCTGCGATATCCCTGCGCGGCAGCCTTGAGGTTTTCGTCAGAACCGCCGATGTCGCAGAAACAAACTCGTGGGTACCCCGCAGCTTAATCCTAGCGCCTTTTTTACCATAGTCCTCGCTACCGTCGGGAAATGTAAAACGATCCGCGGACTGGGGCGGTCGAGGTTCCACCCTCGCCTCCATTTGCGTCCTGCTTGTTTCATAGAAGGGTGGCGGAGACGCAAAACCGAACACTATCCACGACACGAAAAACAAAGCCAAAGCGGGGTGCTTAGGGCACACGGCTGTTCGCATCCTTGCTTCTCCAAATCCGGTTCAGTGCGCGAAGAGGATGATTTATTAACCTTAACTGATTCTTAAAGCCAACTCCTCGTCGGCGTCACAATGTCTCAGCAAAGCAGCGACGTCGCCTCATGGTCAGGATAACGGACGGATTTGGGGTCAGCATGATCGTTTGATCAAGTTAAGCGTGATCATGGGCTTGTAGCTCTAGCGGGATGAGGTTCGAACATCCGTTTATTTGGAAACATGATGAGGATTGATCAATTGACCGAAACAATGCGCTTTCGACTGAGATCTGTAGACGCGCTACGGGGGATGGCCATAGCGGGCGTTGTCGTGTTTCACTTGGTTTGGAATCTCGAGTTTGCAGGCCTTTTGCCCGTAGCCTTGTCAGACAACCCGATGTGGCTGATGTTCGGCCGCACGCTTGCCGGTACTTTTATGCTTCTAGTAGGTGTTAGCCTCGCTCTGGCACACGGGAATAAATTCCATTGGGGTCCGTTCTGTCGACGGATAACAGTCGTGTTGGTGGCAGCATTGACTATTACAGTGGCAACCAAGTTGGCATTTGCCGACAAGTTTATATATTTCGGCATATTGCATGCAATCGTGGCAGCATCTGTCTTAGCTGCCGCCTTTGTTAGAGTGCCGCCTTTGATCAGCGTCAGCGCGGGCGTTGTGACGTTAGGTCTTCCACTTTTTATTTCGGAGCAGATTTTCAACTCCAGGTGGCTTGCATGGATTGGGTTTGCGGAAAGCCCACCTCCCAGCAATGACTATGTTCCGATCTTCCCTTGGGTAGGGCTCACCCTGATTGGCCTTGGCCTCGCGAAGTCATGCATCGCTCGAGGATACGACGCACGACTGGCAAAAACAGAGCCCACGGGCAGGATAATGATCACACTCGGATGGCTGGGACGACATAGCCTGTCCATTTATCTGATACATCAGCCGATTTTACTTCCGATGGTCCTAGGCGGCGCGCGGCTCCTCGAATGAGCATCAGATTTCACGTTGCAAGTGGAAATGGAAGTAGGCGAGATAACGCTCTTTATTGCTCTAGATGGATAAGGAATTTGTTCTGAAGAACATTCGATACGCGTGTGCAGGTCGACGAGCTATTATTCAACAGATCAGATGCTTTGCTGCATTCCAGATAAAGCGTGCGCAAACCAAACCACGGAGCGCGCGACACAGTCTGGTTAAGACTATCCGTTGTTTCGTCCCGCTGCACAGCACCCTCTCCCTATAAGCCCGGATGTCGTCCGACTCCTCAGCCCCAGCCGGTATGATCATGCAAATGTTCGCCATCTTCTAGATTAACCATGACATTCAGTGCTGCGCTGGCCACGATTGACTCCTTCCTCATGACATCGTTAACCTTCTGTTAACAATGTAGCGCGAGCTGTCGTTAGCCGGGAGACTGCGATGTCAGTAAATTGGACCATCAGAAATGTGGTGTATGGCTCCTTAGCACTCTCCATTTCAGCAGGCTCAGCCATCCCCGCTACCGCGGAAGCGTCACTCTGGATGAAGACTGGCTCTGTGACGTCGCAGCCCATAGGACACTACGAATTCTGCCTCCAGTACGTGGACGAATGCACCACTAAGTTTAGATCCGCGGCTCCTCCACAGCTGACCCAGCGGGGATGGCAGGTTATCCGCGAGATCAACTCTTCGGTCAACGCGTCCATTGCACCCATCACTGATGAGGACCTCTACGGCAAGGATGAGGTCTGGGTCTACCCCACCAACGCCGGCGATTGCGAAGACTACGCGCTGCTCAAGCGTCGCACACTTATCGAGCAGGGATTTTCGGCAGCTGACCTGCTCATGACAGTTCTATTGAAACCGGATGGCGAGGGCCACGCAGTTGTTACCGTTCGGACGTCTGAGGGCGATTTTATCCTCGACAACTTGGAGGAGCAGGTCCTCTTGTGGAGCAAAACACCCTACACATTCCTCAAGCGGCAAGCGTCGTTCAATAGCGGGCGTTGGGTTACGATCGAAAATGGTGAGGAACTCGCAGTCGGATCGGTCAAGGAATAAGCTTCCATCACTGCTGTCACGAAGAGAAACGGCAACGTCTTTTTGATGTTGGTTCTTTACGTCCTTGGCGCGAAGAATCTTTGAACCCTTACACGAAAGGTCGATGGGAAGCGACCAAAGTGCCCGCTCTTTGTTTCGCGCGTGCAGCGGCAGACAAACTGAGAAATCGACCCCATCGCTCCTGCGGCCAGTCAGGATGAAGGCATGGCCGTCACCGTAGTGGCCTTCTTCCTACTGTCGTCGTCGCCCCTTGGCGACGATCTACCCTTAGTCTTGCAAATGGAGGTTCAACCATCAGCTGGACGCCGAAGAAGGCAAGCACGCTGGACACCCCGTTCCTGGCCACCAACCACCGCAATGGCGTCAATAGCAGACGCACCCAAAAGCGCTGCTACCTGAAACGTCATCCCATCCTACGGTTAGATCTTAGGCCTCACCGCTTGGTAGAGGGTACGAATGCCGTCCCTTCCAACGGACATGACGTCGTACGAAGCGCTGGGGCTGTCTCCCATGCCCAACGAACCGACAGGCATGCCCGGAACAGACAGACCTGCCAAGTCCGGTTTTTCGGCCAACAACCTCGTCACCGCCTGTAGTGGCACATGTCCCTCCAGGTAGTAGCCTGCGACTACGGCGGTGTGGCAGCCACGCAGGTCGGCCGGAACGTTGTAACGGTCTTTGACCACGTCGATGTCGGCCACGTCTTCGGTCTTCACCGAAAACCCCGCTTCTGCCAATGCGTCGGCCCAGGCATGGCAGCAGCCGCAGTTGGGGTCTTTGTAGACGACCATGCTTTCGCCTGCCGCCAGCGCCGTTCCGGTGACGGACAACGCTGCGACGGCGACCATGGTGCAGAGGAATTCTCTTCTTTTCATTTTCGTTCTCCTTCTCAAACAGGTTCTGCCGCCAAGGAAGCCGGAAACTGGCTCTCCTCGCGTGCTCGCTTCAACCCGTAGCCCTTGACCACGCCGTAGACGGCGGGGATCACGATCAGCGTCAGCAGTGTCGATGATACCATGCCGCCGATCATCGGCACGGCGATCCGCTGCATGATTTCCGATCCCGCTCCCGTGCTCCACAGGATAGGCACGAGACCCGCCATGATCGCGACGACGGTCATCATCTTCGGTCGAACACGCTCGACCGCCCCGACCATGATCGCCCTGTCGAGGTCCTGTTTTCCGAACTCTCTGCCCGCGGCCACGCATTTCACCTGCTCGTCCTTCAGGGCGTGGTCGAGATAGATCAGCATGATCACCCCGGTCTCGGCGGCGACGCCTGCAAGCGCGATGAACCCGACCGCGACGGCGACGGAAGCGTTGAAGCCCAGCCACCACATCATCCAGATGCCGCCGACCAAAGCGAACGGCAGAGACAGCATGACGATCAGTGTTTCGGTCAATGCCTTAAAGTTCAGGTAGAGCAACAGGAAGATCAGCGCCAGCGTCAGCGGGACGACGATCATTAGCCGGTCCTTTGCCCGTTCCAGATATTCGAATTGCCCGCTCCATGCGACGGAATAGCCCGCGGGCATCTCGACGCTCGCCGCGACGGCTTCTTGGGCTTCGGCAACGTAGCCCCCAAGGTCGCGGTTGGCGATGTCTACGAAGATGTAGACGGCGAGCTGGCCGTTCTCCGTCCTTATGGTCGTGGCACCGCGCGTGAGCTTGACTTCGGCGACCTCGCCCAACGGAACCGTGCCGCCACCGGGCAATGATACCTGGACGTCCCTCGCGATGGACTGGGGATCGCTTCGGAAAGCCCTTGGGTAACGGATGGCGACGCCATACCGCTCTCTGCCCTCCACCGTCGAGGTCACGACCTCGGACCCCAGGGCCATTCCGATGACATCCTGGACATCGTCGATCGAAAGCCCATAGCGCCCGAGCGCCATGCGATCAGGGATGATATCGAGATAGTATCCACCGATGACGCGCTCGGCGTAAGCACTCGACGTTCCCGGCACCGCCTTGAGAACGGTCTCTATATCGCGAGCGACCTTCTCCATCTCGTTCAGGTTCGTCCCGTAGACCTTGACGCCGACGGGCGTGCGTATTCCGGTCGAAAGCATGTCGATGCGGGCGCGGATGGGCATCGTCCAGGCGTTGGAGACACCGGGAAACTGAAGTGCCGCGTCCATCTCCTGTTTCAGACTGTCAGACGTGACGCCCGGCCGCCATTCGGACTTGGGTTTCAGGGTGATGATGGTCTCAAACATTTCCGTCGGAGCCGGATCGGTTGCCGTCAACGCCCTACCCGCCTTGCCGAACACCGACTCGACCTCGGGGAAAGATTTGATGATGCGATCCTGCGTTTGCATGAGCTCCGCCGCTTTTGTCACCGAGAGGCCGGGTAGCGTTGTCGGCATGTACATCAGCGTGCCCTCGTCGAGATCAGGCATGAACTCACTCCCGATATGCTGCACGGGCCAGACGGTCACCCCGAGGATCACGATGGCTACCAGGATTGTCAGGCTCTTGGCCTTAAGGACGCCCGCGATGACCGGACGGTATATCCAGATCAGCAGTCTGTTCAGCGGATTCTTGTGTTCTGGGACAATGCGGCCGCGGACGAACAGGATCATCAGTGCCGGAACAAGTGTGATGGACAGCAGCGCTGCCGCCGCCATCGCGAAGGTCTTGGTGAAGGCGAGCGGTCCGAACAGACGGCCCTCTTGCGATTCGAGCGTAAAAATCGGCAGGAACGACACCGTGATGATCAGCAGGCTGAAGAAAAGCGCCGGGCCGACCTCGCTTGCCGCCTCGATCAGCACTTCGGCTCGAGGCTTGTCAGGAGGCGCGCGTTCCAGATGCTTGTGGGCGTTCTCGATCATGACGATGGCCGCATCGATCATCGCACCGATGGCAATGGCAATGCCGCCGAGGCTCATGATGTTCGACCCGAGGCCCAGCGCCCGCATCGCCATGAACGCCATCAGGATGCCGATCGGCAACATGATGATCGCCACAAGCGCGCTGCGGACATGTAGAAGGAAGGCGATGGTCACCAGTGCGACCACGATCGATTCCTCGATCAGTGTCGCCTTTAGGGTCTCGATTGCCGCTTCGATGAGTTTCGAACGATCATAGACGGGCAGGATTTCGGTACCAGCCGGAAGACTGCTCTGCACCGCCGCCAAGCTTTCCTTCGCATTTTCGATGACGGTCAGCGCATTCGCGCCGTCGCGCTGGAGGACGATTCCGCTCGCGACTTCGCCGTCTCCGTTCAGCTCTGTGATCCCGCGCCGCTCGTCCGGGACCAATTCCACTCTCGCAACGTCGGACAGACGCAGCGGAACGCCCGCACTGGTGTTCAGGACAATGCTCTCGATGTCCCTGATGCCCTGCAGGTAGCCCTTGCCACGCACCATGAACTCAAATTCGGAAAGTTCGATCGTGCGCCCGCCGACATCGCGGTTGCTGGAGCGCACGGCATCGGCGATATCCGAAAGCGAGACATTCTGGGCCCTTAGCCGGGCTGGATCAACGACGATGGAATATTGCTTGACGAAGCCGCCGACGCTGGCCACCTCCGCCACTCCCTCGGACTTGGAGACGGCGAAGCGTACTACCCAGTCCTGAAGTGAACGCAGCTCCGCGAGCGACAGCTCCTTGGCGACCAAGGCATACTGGTAGACCCAGCCCACGCCCGTGGCATCCGGGCCGAGACTTGGCGACACGCCGTCAGGCAGCCGGTTTGCGGCCGCGTTCAAGTATTCGAGCACGCGGCTGCGCGCCCAGTAGGGATCGGTTCCGTCCTCGAAGATCACATAGACGAAAGACACGCCGAAGAACGAGAACCCCCGCACGACCTTCGATTTGGGCACTGTCAGCATCGAGGTCGTCAACGGATACGTAACCTGGTCCTCGACGACCTGCGGAGCCTGGCCCGGATAGTCAGTGAAGACGATGACCTGTACGTCGGAGAGATCGGGAATGGCGTCCAGCGGAAGCGTGCGCAGCGCATAGACACCACCCGCGATGGACAGCGCCGCGCCGACGAAAATGAGGACAATGTTGCGGGCCGACCAGGCGATGACGTTGGCAATCATGGCTTCGCCTCGTCGTCAACGGTCAGGGCGCTGAGCGCGGCGTTCAGGTTGCTTTCCGCATCGAGAAGGAAGTTGGCGGACACAACCACGCGGTCACCCGAGACGACACCCTTGGTTATCTGCGTCACGTCTTCACCTCGAACACCGAGAGCGACATCGACAGGCTCGAACCTGCCCTCGCCCTTGTCGAGGAAGACGATCTGGCGATCGCCCGTGTCGATGACTGAACTGTTGGGGACCGCAACGACCGGGTTTCCCGCTCCCGCTTCAATCTCCACCTCCGCATACATGTTGGCCATCAGCTGCCCCTCGGGATTAGGAAGCTCAATCCGGATCTTTGTCGTGCGGGTCTGCATCTGCACCTCGGGATAGATGAGGTCGACCGTTCCCCGGAAGATCGTGCCGGATACGTTTCGGACGCTGACGGAAACGTTGGCACCCATACGAACGGAGCCCAGTTCGTATTCGGGGACGTCGGCGATCACCCAGACCTTCGATACGTCAGCGATGCGGAAGAGAATGTCTCCAGCCTCGGCCATCATGCCGCTGACCGCCATGCGCTCCAACACGACGCCGTCCCTTGGCGAGGTGTAGGCAATGCTTTGTGGGACCTTTCGCTCAGTCGCAATGCTGGCGATCGTCGCCGAGGGCACCCCAAGGTTCTTCAGGCGGAGCGCAGAGCCAGATTCCGGCCCGGGCTTGCCGCCATTGCGCATCTCCGTCGCATATTCGGCCCCGGCGGTGGCGATCTCCTTCGAATAGAAGTGAAAGAGATTCTCGCCCTTTGTGATCCTGTCTCCTGTCGTGACGTCCGCGACGTCTTCGACAAAGGCGTCGGCCCGCATGGAAACGATGCTGACCATGCGCTCGTCGAGTGCGACGGTTCCGGGTACTCGGATTTTCCGGCTGACGTTCATCCTTTCAGCGAGCGCGGTCTTCACCCCCGTCCGCTGGAGTTTGCCCAGCGTCACTTTGACGGTGGAACTGTCGCTGACTTCGCCGTCATAGACAGGGAGATAGTCCATCCCCATCGAATCCTTCTTCGGCACCTTGGACGTGTCGGGAAGGCCCATGGGGTTGCGGTAGTACAGGACCTTCCGTTCCGGTGTGACTGATGACGTGTCGGCCGCAGGCAGGACCGCCCCGCTCGCGCCGAGGCTGATGTCCTCGCTTGCCCGGACAGGTGTGAATGGCCGCCCGTCATCCGTGTTCGTCGGTTTGGCAGAGTATTCGGCCATACCGTCCGGGTGACGGTAGTAGATCACCGCTCCCGTTCCTTCGTGTCGCGGTTCAGCCTCGGTGGCCATCCCGGTGCCTTCAACGTATCGCCGCAGGTACGCACCGACATCGTTCTTTCCCGCCCAATAGCCTCCCCCGCCGACGATCGCGGCGAGGGAGAGCGTGACAATGATGCGCGAGGTGCTCACGGGACAGCCTTGAAGACGACTTCGCCTTTGACCGTCTCAGGCTCGCCCTGAACCTTGGCGGCGACCTGGAACCGCCATCCGCCTTCCATGGAAAGGTTTGTCGTGAAGGCGTAGACGCCCGGCTCGGTGGAGGGTGAGGGTTCCACGGTGGTGGTCATCATCTCCATGCCGTCGGGAGCCATGTCCATCCGCGTTGTGAAGATGACGGCGTCGGGGACTGCCTTGCCCGTCCGCTTGTCGATCAGCCGTACCGACACGGTCGAGCCTCGTCCCTGTTTGATGTCCGTGTTCACGGCTTGGAATTCGTAGTCCTGCGCTCCGGCGAAGGAAGCGGTGGCGGTGCTGAACAGCATCGCGCCAGCGAGGAGCGCGGTCCTCGCGTTGAAGGTGGTATTTTCCATGATTCAATGTCTCATCCGGACGGGTCCGTGACCGCGTCCTCAGTCAAAATGGATCGCCGTCGGTACCGCACGGACGCAAGACCTGCGACCGCGCCGATCGACGACGTGTTCACTGACGTGGGATCAGACTCGCGGAGGACGTACTGGCGGATCGACCAGTGAGGAGGCAAGCTCCGCATGAAGGGCAATGAGGAACCGATGGGCGACCCAACCGAGATTCAACGACCAGGAATGCGGGTTAGCCACCTGGCCGACGATCACCGTCGTACACACCAAGGCCAGAGGACATGACTTGCCGCTGCAGTCGGGCTTGGCCGGCATTTCGTCAGGGCAACACGGCATGTCGCCTGACATCTCCATGCCGGACATGCCGTGCATCGCGGGTCCGGAGGCCGCCATTACGCTGTCCGCCGCCCCGATGCTCAAGGGACCGACCACAATCCCCAGCAGGGCGGTCACGAACAGCAGTCGATGGATGACCTTCATGAACCTCACCCGCATAGTCTGGCACGAAGACATCGGGGTTGGAAGAGGTCTCACGGAAAAGTGCGTTATCGACAGCGACGCACTTCGCGCCTGCTCCGGTTACGTGTCGATCTGCAGCCATGTAAGTTCACGAGACAGTCGGGATTCGGCAGGTTGCAACTTTCTCGCCTGGTTTGGATTTCACAGCTGTTATGGAGGATTGTCGTGCGTGACCAACATTTGCAGATTATCGAGGCGCTCGGAGTAGCGAAGGAATTCGACGCGTCCGCGGAAGCCGAGCGCAGAACGGCCTTCCTCGCGGATTACATGCAAGCCTCGTCGTGCGGAGCGCTCGTCCTTGGCATCAGCGGGGGAGTGGATTCGCTCACCGCGGGACTGCTTGCCCAGACTGCGGTGAACCGCCTCCGGGGCAGAGGGCATAAGGCGGAGTTCATCGCGGTCAGACTGCCTTATGGCACGCAGGCCGACGAGGCCGACGCTCAGAGAGGGCTCGCGTCCATCGGCCCCGACCGCGTAGTCACCATCGACATAAAGCCCGCAGCCGACGCGATGATGGCCGAGGTCTGCGGGGACGCAGGCGACCTGTTCGAAACCGTTCGGCTGGACTTCCACCTTGGCAACATCAAGGCGCGCCAGCGGATGATCGCCCAGTACGCGCTCGCCGGCGCGGTTCGTGGCCTGGTGATCGGGACTGACCATGCGGCGGAGGCATTGATGGGCTTCTTCACGAAATTCGGCGACGGCGCTGCGGACGTCCTGCCGCTTTCCGGACTGACCAAGCGGCGCGTGCGGGCGCTCGCCGAATATCTCGGAGCGCCGAGGGACCTGGTGTTCAAGGTGCCGACCGCCGATCTGGAGTCCGACGCTCCGCTGCGGCCCGATGAAGACGTCTACGGGGTCACGTATGATGACATCGACGACTTCCTGGAAGGAAAGCCGATCGGAGAACCCGCGTTTCAGCGCATCCTCGCGACGCACGTCGCGACGGCCCACAAGCGCGCCCTGCCACTCTCGCCGCAATGACAGGAATGGCCCTTAGGCCCCGTTACCGTGCTGACGTACCGTCGCCCACCTCGGCGGTTCCGCTTTGCGTGGTCTGCAGGACCAACAGAAGGGCCACGCCTGAAGAAATCCAGACATCGGCCGGATTGAACACGAACGGCTCCCATTCACCAAAGCGGAGGCTCAGGAAGTCAGTCACGGCGCCCCTCATGCTGCGGTCGATCAGGT
>Ga0209347_1006662_pt1 | contig 10098 bp, 6 predicted proteins | sample AutmiccommuBRH23_FD_187382 | JGI IMG/M metagenome (GOLD analysis project Ga0209347, IMG submission 187382) | Deep subsurface microbial communities from Mt. Terri, Switzerland - Autotrophic microbial communities BRH/23 (SPAdes) (version 2) | ecosystem: Environmental > Aquatic > Deep subsurface >... | reverse complement strand
GTATTCCGGCGCACTCCAGTCCACGGCCCGCGGGTCCACGTTCTCTTTCTTCGAGACTCGCGGCTTCTGCACCAGCACCTGCCGGAAGTGTCGGCACCTGTCGGTCGGCATCACTTCGCGGAGCTTGCCCGGACTGGCCGGATGCTCCGTACAAAGCAGCGGCGTGGACACAAACGCCGCGTCGTTGAGCCTGCGTCGCATCTCCGACGGCCGGCACGCGTGCTCGCACAACTGGCACCGCCCGATATAATACTTCGCGGTCACGGGGTCCCACAGCTCCCCCCGGCACCAGATCGGCCAAACCTCGCTCTCCGGCGGCGGCAGAGCCCGCTCCTTCCGCCGCCGCGTGCCAGCCGGCGACGGCGGAGGCTTCTTCTCCCCTCGTACGGGCGAGGTACGCCTCGCCCCTGCACCCCGCCGCCCCGTGGGCTTTCGCGCGGGCGAACGATGATTTGCCCCTGCGGCTCTCTTCGGTGGACGATGCTTCCCTCGTACGGGCGACACATGCGTCGCCCCTACAGTGTGCCTTTTTGCCTGCCCCATGGCTCTCCCCTTTCTGTTTTCGATCTCGCAGATGCCCCGTGGTCCACGGCCCGTGACCCGTGGCCCGTGGCACGTGTACGGTGGGTTCTCAACCCACGCGTACACCATGGTACAATAACCAGCCCTCCACGTCAACAGGAAACCCAACAATCCGCCTTTTTTCCCATCCTCCTAACCCCTTATCCCGCAAGGAGTAAAGAACCGCCACAGAAATTGAGCCGAAAGAAGGTGAAAAGGTAGAAGCGTGGAAGCGCAAAAGCGTAGAAGCGTTCAGAAGACCATCTCCCGCAGCCACTCCGTGTCCCCCAACGCTTACACGCTTATACGCTCCCACGCTTCCACGCGGCGTCCCGCCGCTCTTGACATCTCCTCCCCAAACCCCTACAATCCACCATGGTTGGGCTGGCCCGATTGCCGCCCCGAGACACGAGCGACGAGTTGCAGGACAAGCGACCCGTGGCCGCAGGTTGACCCCAGAGCCGACCCACGAGAGCCAAGATGCAGAAGGCGTTTTGACGGTGAATATGTCGCGACATAATATACCTGACACCTTTAATTCTCCCCCGGGACCACATGCCCAGGTAGTCCCACGCTTCTACGCGGCAAAGCCGCTCTTGACACTCGGTCCCCAAACGCCCATAATCAATCCCGGTTGGCTGGTCCGCAGCGCCCCCATGAGGAATGCGAGGGGTTGCGAGAGGCCATTCTTGAGATCAACGATACTGAGAGCGTATGCCTGATACGACCAGTGCTCTCATACGAGAGGTACGCAAGAGCGGATAGGATGGAACTTTCACGCAGAGAGTGACCAGGCAATGAGTATTGAGCTCCCAACGCTGTTTGAGGAAAGCCTAGAAGGGCATAATCGTGAGAAGGGAATTGTCCACTCTGCCCTCGCAACCTTTGGTGATTGGTTTGAAGCCGACGGCACTCCGCTCTTTTTCCGTGATTATACAGATCATGGCACCAAGCATATCAGCAATGTCCTTGCCACCGCCGCGGCGATGATTCCAGACCAAGCATTTGGATGTTTCAGCGGTGCAGACACAGTCGTTCTTGTTTTGGCCGCCCTGCTGCATGATTCAGCTCTTCACCTTGCGGAACCCGGTTTCCGCCACCTGATACATGGTGACGCCTCGGATCGACGAATTTGGGCATTTGACGGGGCGGAATGGCCGGTGCTGTGGGACGAGTTTCTGTTCAGCGCACGCCGTTGGAACGAACGGGAGCGATCTGCCGTATTTGGCGACGAGTTTGTCCAAGCTGGCCATGGTGTTAGTGATCCTTCTGACCACTGGGGTAACCTATCGCTCGTGGACTGCAAACTAATCGGAGAGTTCCTCCGACGCCATCACCATCGCCTCGCGCATGAATTCGCCGTTTTCGGCGTTCCTGGTGTGCGTGCAGATTTCCTCACACTTCCTGCAAGTGTTTCGGACAAGTGGCGAGATCTGTCGGGCGTCGTTGCGCGTACACACGGGCTTCCCCTTCGCACGTGCCTCGATTATGTCACCAAACACTACCATAAGCGTGATTATCAGGGCATCCATGCCGTTTATCTCATGACGCTCCTTCGCTTGGCTGACTACCTCCAGATAGATGCCAGTCGTGCGCCGGAGGTCGTTTTTCGCTACCGTGTGCTCCCCAGTCAGATCTCAAATCTTGAGTGGCGCAGCCACAACGCGGTTAAGAACATTACTCCGGAACACGAGGATCCCGAATCTGTCGAGATTCATGCCGAGCCACCTGATGTCGAAACATATCTTCGGCTCCGCGAATGGCTTGATGGAATCCAGTGCGAGTTAGATACCTCTTGGGCTGTCCTCGGCGAAATCTACGGTCGCTATCCAAATCTACGGGGCTTTGGGCTTCAGTGGCGGCGGGTTCGGTCGAATCTCGATGATTGCGTAGCCTTTGCCAGCACCGTGCCGTATCTCCCCCGCCGTATCCGCCTCGAAGTGGCTAGGGCCGAGATGCTCTCCTTGCTGATCGGTCCGCTCTACGGTGACGACCCTTCATACGGCGTACGAGAGTTGATACAGAATGCGGTAGATGCGGTGCGCGAACGTGAGTATCTTCAGCAACGCCATCCTGAGTACGCCAAAGCGGATCTTCGAGAACAGAAAGCAGATGTCGTCGTCTGGCTTGGCGACTTTGACGAGAAAGCAAACTGCGCATGGTTAGAAGTCAGTGACCGCGGTGTTGGCATGACGGAAAAGGTCCTGACTGACTACTTCTTGACGGCAGGTGCATCTTACCGCCGTTCGGATCAATGGCAGCGCACCTTCGAGCGCACAGACCTGCCCGAAGATGAAAAGATGCCTCGGGCTGCGATTCTGCGTAGCGGCCGTTTTGGCGTGGGGGCACTTGCCACCTTCCTGATAGGTGAAGAGATCGAGGTTGAGACCCGCCATATTGTTTCTTCTACTGGGTTGCGATTCAGAATGCATCTCACCCAGGAGGCGGTACAGATAGAACGCGTCAACAACCTGCACGTTGGGACCCGAATTCGCGTAAAGGTGTCTTATCATGCATTTGAGAAACTCCTCAAACAAAACGACACCGTCTCAAAGCCGGGACTCTGGGATTGGTATGTCATAGATAAACCAACCGTTCTCCGACTCATGGGAAAAGACAAACAACCTATCGAATGCCATACGAAGATCGACCTTGGCAGTTGGCGCGTCGCTGAGACGAACCTTCCGCTTACCATCTACTGGAGTATGGATGCACAGGCTCCCGCTCTCTGCTGCAACGGGATATTCGTCTCGAACTCAGCCAAATTGCCTGCCATCAATGCAGCGCACTGCGGTTCTCAAGAGTATTGTGTGTTCACACCACGTCTTCATGTCTTCGACCCGGATGGACATCTGCCCTTGGGTTTGACTCGCAAGGAGGTCGTAAGCGAAGAATATGGTTTTGAACGCGACCTCGCCCTGAGCATAATCAAGGATTACTTTGCTCGCATTTTGGTGAAGTTCCCAGAAGCTCTGGACGCAAAGTCAATTGGACAAATCATAGGTAAGACGCCCTTTGGCATGGGCTATGCGGAAAAGGGGTACACAGGCCGAAAGCTTAGCTGCTTCTTTACGAACGATGGCTTCTGCCTGCCGTTCAACAGGTCACTTGGGGCATACCCACGGGACATCAGGAACATCCTATGGGTGGACTCAATGGAAGCATTGGAGATTGTCCCGGCCCTGGCTTTCTGGGATTGCGTTGCTCTTCAACGGAGAGCCCCGGAACCGGGTCTCGACTCAAGCTATAGACGCAAAAATCCGTGTTGCTTTGCCTGGAATCTCGCGTCAAGCCATAGACGTGAAGATGTGCTTCGCTTTCGATACACGGATAATCGCACCATCCCAGTTGACAAAAGGCAAGTTCCCGCCCGTGATACGGACAGCCCACCCAATCGAGATGGAGCTAAAGGGACTTGGATCACATGGGAGCCTGTCCGCTATGACCCCGGCGGTAACTCTCTTACGCATCAGGACGAACCGACAGAGTACCGAACCCGCTGGTTAGTCCAGAGTCCGGACATGCCCCCCAGCCGGTATCCCTTCGAATTGCTGCTGAGACAGCACCCTTTCGACCCGCGAGACATTCCCTTTGTAGCAGAGTATATCTTAGCGGACGCATGGCGCGAACCAATCGAAGCAGGTGCCCTTAACGACTGGTGGTGTCGTTTCTTCGGTAATGAATGGATTCCCTGGAAGAAGGCGGATCGTCGCGCAAAATTTCGAAAAACATATGAAGAACTAGCGCCCTACATCGCACGATATGAGACCTGATGGCATTCAGGCTAGGGGGACTTCGAGGGTCAGGCCCTCGATTACGCTTTAACCCGAATCCATCCTGCCTTCTCAGCCACTCAGCGTTTGTGGGCATCGACGTAGGCCCGCAGGACGGCGTTGACGCGGGTCTGGTAGCCTTTGCCCCGGCTCTTGAACCAGTCCAGAACGTCACGGTCCAGACGCAGGGACACCATCTGCTTGGCCTCGGGCATCCGCACCTGGGCCTGGCGGAAGAAATCCTTATCCAATTCCGGGACGTCGGAGGTGTCGATCTCCGTGTCCGCCTTGGCCGCCAGTTTCTTCCAGTCAGTCCGCGATTCTCTTGCTGTATTGGTCTTTCTCATAAGTCGTCGCCTTTCTGGCGGATATGATCCGAATCGTCTCTTCGTCCAGCCACTCGACATAGACAACCACGGCGACCACGTTCTTGAGAAGACCCACGCCGACCCATCGGTCTTCCCCGTAATCCTGCCGGGTATCCAAATGCACCAGCATGGGATGATTGAACATCTCGATCACATCGCGGAAGTCGATCCCGTGCTTTCGGATGTTCTCTATGTTCTTACGTTGATCCCATACAAAATGCATACGCATAATGTATATACAGTTTGTATGTACGTCAAGAGGATTCCATCGGTTCAGGGGATTTCAGTGGCTACGCCGTCGTTTCCGCTTTAACTGAAATCCCCCCTGCCTCCTGAGCCACTCAGCGTTTGTGGGCTTCGACGCAGGCCCGCAGGACGGCGTTGACGCGAGTCGTGAGCCGTGACCCGTGGCCCGTGAGCCGGACATCCGCGGGGTCAGATCCGGGATCGTGAATTATTCACGGGAACGTCGGAGCAGGACGGAATCGCAGGGCCTGACCGGAAAGTAAGCTATTGCCCTGGAGTCTCTCCGAGTTATGCGCCGGATTCAGGCGCGGCCTCCAGGTGGGCTTTCACCGCGGCATGAACCGTTTGCGCCAGGTCGCAGAACTGCCGTGCATCCGCCAGTGTCGGCTTGCTATTGGGGAGCAGGCCGAGTTCGGCCGGGTATCGCGCGTCGATGTAGAGCTTGTCGAGCTTTTCGACGAGAACCGGCTCCGCATCAAAGGTCATCTTCGGCCTGACGATCTCAAACAGTCTGGCGAGGTTATGGATTCGGATGTGGCCCAACTCGTACTCTTCCATTACGGCTTTGAGCGACTTCTCGATGCACTGTTGAGCATGGAATGCAACCATGTGACTCAGGGACTCATCCGCGGCGATCCTTGTCATGACGCGCAAATCGTCTTGCCCGGCGTTCAGCCAGTGCTCAGCGATTTCTTTCATACAACACCTGCCCTCGCGTCATAACCTCTCTGGCGAACATGCTATCGAGTCGCACGAACGCGTCGTGCATCGGTCGGGTGTGGACGATCAGGTCGATGGCGACCTGTTTGTTGAGTTCCCTCAGAAGCGAAGCCACCTTCAGGTGGTTCTGCATGCGTTCCTCGTAGCCGGCGGGCATGACGTCGTCCTGGGTCACGACGTAGAGATCAATATCGCTGTCCTCCGTGGGTTGGCCCCAGGCGTAGGAGCCGAACAGGATCACCTTCTCCGGGCGCAGCGGCGTCAACGCGTCCGTGATCCGCGTGGCCAGTTCGTCCGAAAGCTTGATGGTATCGGTTGCCATGGAGAGCATCTTCGCCGGAGCCGATGCGAATTTCAAGCGTGGAACGTGGAAATAACGGAACTTCCGGAGGAGGGCCGCCGCCGATTACTCAGATTGCGCAGATTTGAAGAGGGGTCGGAACCACTGATGAACGCCGATAAACGCAGATAAGGCAAGAAACGAGCGGGTTCCTTCCTGTCTGGCACCATCGGCGTTCATCCGCGTTTATCAGCGGTTGCGATTCTTCGTGTGCTCCGTGCCCTCGGTGATCACCGTGGTCCATAGAAACGTCGTTCGGAAGACCGCCGATGACGCCGATTGCGCAGATTTGAAGAGGAGTTGGAACCGCAGATGAACGCCGATAAACGCAGATACGGCAAGAAATGAGCGGGTTCCTTCCTGTCTGGCACCATCGGCGTTCATCCGCGTTTATCAGCGGTTGCGATTCTTCGAGTGCTCCATACTACAAAGCCTTCACATCTTGTTTTCTTGGCAAGCATTTTGAACGAAGGTAACGTAAGTCCTCAAAGCGAAAAGAATTAGGTCTCGCGCAGAGACGCGGAGGCGCAGAGTATGTCATGAATTAGATCTTGCCCTTCTCTGCGCCTCCGCGTCTCTGCGCGAGGACATTTTGGTTGCGGCCGGAGGCCGCGTTGGGCCCTCTGTGCCTCTGTGGTGCAAAAAGAGAAGCCCCGCAGAGGCGGGGCTTGGAAGGGTAAGAGAGGGGATTCGAACCCCCGACCCTCAGAACCACAATCTGATGCTCTAACCAACTGAGCTACTCCTACCGCCAATCAGCCGCCGGTGCGGCCGAAAGAACAAGGTGCGCCGGAAAAGGTCCGGCGCACCTTGGCATTCTACTGGATCGCCTTGGCGATTGTCAACAGGCTCTTTTTACTTCTTGACCGCCGCCTGGGCCGCCGCCAGCCGGGCGATCGGGACGCGGAACGGGGAGCAACTGACGTAATCCAGGCCGACCTTGTGGCAGAAGGCCACGGAGGCGGGCTCGCCGCCCTGCTCGCCACAGATGCCGATTTCGAGGTCCTTGTTGCCCTTGCGGCCTCGCTCGATGCTGATCTTGATCAGCTCGCCGACGCCGGTCTGGTCGATGGTCTGGAACGGGTCGGTGGGGAGAATGCCCTGGCTGACGTAGTCGGGGAGGAATCCGCCGATATCGTCGCGGCTGAAGCCGAAGGTCATCTGGGTCAGGTCGTTGGTGCCGAAGCTGAAGAAGTCGGCGACCTCGGCGATCTGCTCGGACAACAGGGCCGCCCGCGGAATCTCGATCATGGTGCCGATCATGTGCTTCATCTTCTTGAGGCCGAACTTCTTGAGGGTCTCTTTGTAGACCTGCTCGACGATCGCCCGCTGGGTGCGGATCTCGTTGGCGTCGCAGACGACCGGGATCATGAGCTCGGGGTAGGGCTTCTTGCCGGCCTTGAGCAGCTCGGCGGCGGCCTCGAAGAGGGCCCGGGCCTGCATGGCGGTGACCTCGGGGTAGGTGATGCCCAGGCGGACGCCGCGATGGCCCATCATGGGGTTGCTCTCGTGGAGGGCTTCGGCACGCTTGGTCAGCTCGGCCATATCAATGCCCAGCGACTTGGCCAGAGCGGCCAGCTTGTCGGCATCCTGCGGGACGAATTCGTGCAGCGGCGGGTCGAGCAAACGCACGACGACCGGGTAGCCATCCATCGCCTCGAGGGTGCCCTTGATGTCGCGTTTGACGTAGGGGAACAGCTCATCGACGGCCTTCTTGCGTTCCTCGACGCTCTTGGACATGATCATCTTGCGGAGGATAAACAGGGGCTCGTCGCTGTTCTTGCCGTAGAACATGTGCTCGGTGCGGAACAGGCCGATGCCCTGGGCGCCGAAGGCGCGGGCGCGGGCGGCGTCGGCGGGGGTTTCGGCGTTGGTTCGGACGCCCAGACGCTTCACCGAGTCGCAGATCTTGAGGAAGTCCATGAGGACCTGGTTCTCCTCGCCGGCGTCCATCATGGGCAGTTGGCCGCCGTAGACGGTGCCCTTGGTGCCGTTGAGCGTGACCCAGTCGCCCTCGCGGAAGGTCTGGCCGCCGACGCTGAACTCCTTCTTGGCCAGCTCGACGTGTACGCCGGCACAGCCGACGATGCAGCACTTGCCCCAGCCGCGGGCGACGAGGGCCGCGTGGCTGGTCATGCCGCCGCGGGCCGTCAGAATCGCCTGGGCGGCGCGCATGCCCTCGACGTCCTCCGGGTTGGTCTCTTCGCGGATCAGGATGACCTTCTTGCCTTCCTTGGCCCAGGCGACGGCCGCCGGGGCGGTGAAGACGACCTGGCCGGTGGCGCCGCCAGGACCGGCGGGCAGGCCCTTGGCCAGGATCTTCTGGTCCTTCTCGACCTTCGGGTCAATGATCGGATGCAGCAGCTCATCCAATTGCGAGGGCGTCACACGCATGACCGCGATTTCCTTGTTGATGAGCTTTTCTTTGACCATGTCCACGGCCATGCGGACGGCGGCCGGACCGTTGCGCTTGCCGACGCGGCACTGCAGCATCCACAGCCGGCCCTTCTCGATCGTGAACTCGATGTCCTGCATGTCCTTGTAGTGCTTCTCGAGCCTGCGCTGAATGGCGTCCAGCTCCTTATACACCTTGGGCATGGCTGTTTCGAGCGACACCAGGTGCTTGTTCTGCTCGCCCTTGGTGGACTCATTGAGCGGGTTCGGCGTGCGAATGCCGGCCACCACGTCCTCGCCCTGTGCGTTGACCAGCCATTCCCCGTAAAACTTATTCTCGCCCGTGGCGGGATTGCGGCTGAAGGCCACGCCCGTGGCGGAATCCTCGCCCATGTTGCCGAAGACCATCGACTGCACGTTCACCGCGGTGCCCCACTCGTCGGGGATGTTTTCGATCCGCCGATAGCTGATGGCCCGCTTGCCTTGCCAGGACGCGAACACCGCGTCGATGCCGCCCCAAAGCTGCGCCTGCGGGTCGTCCGGGAATTCCTTGCCCAGGACCTCCTTCACCTTGGCCTTAAACGAGCCGCACAGCTCCTTGAGGTCCTCAGCCGTCAGCTCGGTGTCGAGCGACACGCCCCGGGCCTTCTTCATCCCATCCATCAGGTGCTCGAGCTGCCGGCGAATCCCCTGGTCCTCCTTGGGCTCGATGCCCGCGGCCTTCTCCATCACGACGTCGCTGTACATCATGATCAGCCGCCGATAGGCGTCGTACACGAACCGCTCGTTGCCGCTGAGCTCGACCAGCCCGGGGATCGTCTTGCTCGTGAGCCCGACGTTCAGCACCGTCTCCATCATGCCCGGCATCGAGCTGCGGGCGCCCGACCGCACCGACATCAGCAGCGGGTTCTTCGCGTCCCCGAACTTCTTGCCCATCACCTTCTCGACCTTCGTCAAGGCCTTGCCCACTTCCTCTTTCACGCCCTGCGGGTACTTCTTCTTGTTCTGGTAGTAGTAGACACACACGTCGGTGGTAATCGTGAAGCCGGGAGGAACGGGCACGCCCAGGTTGGCCATCTCGGCCAGATTGGCCCCCTTGCCGCCCAGGAGATTCTTCATCCCCGCGTTGCCCTCGCCCTTGCCGCCTCCGAAAAAGTACACCATCTTCTTTGCCATTCCTGCCGTCTCCTTTATTCAATTTCCGTCCGACTCTACCGCTTCCGGCCGGGCACCATCGCCGGCCGTTCGCGGAGATACGGGCCCCCCCGACGCGACCGATCGCGCCCGAGAACCCTGTAACTTGTCAACCACGCAACAAACATGAAAATCCGCCGGCCCATCACGCTGAACATCCAAAGCCGACGATGCTGGGGCAAATAAAGTGCGCGAGTATAGCCCCCGCCCCCGCCCCTGTCAATCCGCAAAAATCGCGATTTTTCAGGCTCTTCACCCCCCTATCGCTCCGGCCACATCTCCACTCCGCCACCCCACCGTTTGGAGTCCTGCCTTCAGGCGGTCTTCTCCGCCGCCCCGCCTTTCCAGTAATCGCCGCGATTGTTCGAAAACAAAACAACCTCGCCTCGCGATGGGACGCGGGGTGGCAAGAGGAAGGTGAGAACGTAAGAAGGAAAGATGGCAAGACCCGTGCAGCGCCCGCCATTCTACGTTCCTACCTTCCTTCGCTCTAATCCTCCTA
>Ga0209347_1006661_pt1 | contig 10098 bp, 9 predicted proteins | sample AutmiccommuBRH23_FD_187382 | JGI IMG/M metagenome (GOLD analysis project Ga0209347, IMG submission 187382) | Deep subsurface microbial communities from Mt. Terri, Switzerland - Autotrophic microbial communities BRH/23 (SPAdes) (version 2) | ecosystem: Environmental > Aquatic > Deep subsurface >... | reverse complement strand
AAGTATCAGTTCAAGACAAACTGATTCCGCTTACACTTAAGAAAACCATCAATTTAATCCTATGTTACTGAGCCTGATATACCTGTAGTTTCCTTTTTGAGGAAATACATGTTTATCGGGCTTTTTTACTTTGTTAAAACCCCGGTACGTAAAGTTAAACCTGAATACCCAAATTTTCAAACCATGTTTTGTTCCCCTGAAAAGAAATACCTGGCCGGGTGTATTCTGTTCATTTGGTCTGGCTTGATGCCTCAATCTGTTAAGGCGGTTGAAAATCTGAGGGCCGGTGCCCGCTCTCTTGCCCTTTCGCATGCTTCTGTCTCTTTTTCCGACCCTTGGGCGGCATTCCATAACCAGGCAGGACTTGCAGGTTTGCCCGGTGTTGCTGCCGGTGCTTTTATTGAATCAAAGTTTGGTATCGATGAGCTATCTCTTGCTGCAGGTACATTCACATTGCAGTATGGTGAGGGAAATTTTGCCATCAGTTTATACCGTTTTGGAAAAGGAACCTTCTATGAAGATAAAATTGGTGTGGCCTATGCCAGAAAACTTTCTGGAAAATGGAAAGCTGGGATTCAACTTGATTATTTTAGTATGTTGTTTCCCGAAAATGAACGTGCCACAGGATTTGCCACATTTGAAGGCGGACTGCTTTACCTGCCTTCAGAAAGACTGCATCTTGGTGTTCACATTTTCAATCCGGTAACTGAAGGAATCAGATGGCCGGCTGGCAAAGATAAAATGCCCGTAGTATTACGCACCGGCTGCCACTTCAATTTAAATAAAATCCTCTTGCTGGCAGTGGAGGCTGAAAAAGATAATCTGCACCCTCCGCTTTACAAAACAGGAATCGAGTTCATGCCCTTGGAGAACTTCTTCATACGCATGGGATTTTCGGGAAAGCCTGCCAAATATACTGCCGGAATAGGCTATATAACAGGAATGATCTCCGCTGATATTGGATTCAGCTACCATGGAAATCTGGGAATGACACCTTCTGTTGCAATAAATATAGTCCTGTAATGAAAAAGGTTTATTTACTGGGTTTGCTGGTGATAGCTTTATACCAGCAAGTCACAGCCCAGGGAAACATCCCGGCTGCCCAAAATTCCGTTGAGGCCATCGTGGAATCTATATTGGAGAATCTGGATGAGGATACAGATGCTTCACTTATTATTGAAGATCTGGAAGCTTTTGCTGAAAGGCCCTTAAATATGAACACTGCTACTGCAGAAGAACTTGGAAAGCTACACTTGCTCGACGATATCCAGATAGGCAAATTGCTGGAATACAGGAATCTATATGGGCAGGTTTATTCGATATATGAACTTAATGCTGTAGATGGCCTTCATCCTGATGTACTATCAAAAATTGAACCTTTTATCTGGTTTGGTCCTCCTGAAGAGGCAAAACCGGGCTTTGCTCAGATAATGAAGTATGGCAGGCATGAACTTCTGGTCCGGAGTATGGCTACTGTTCAGAAGCCGAAAGGTTATACTTCTCGTAATGACGGTACTGTTCCTTTTGAAGGAAACAGGACAAGGCTTTATTCCAGGTACAGATTTATTTCTTCGGAATATATTTCTGCCGGAGTCACTGCTGAAAAAGACCCGGGTGAAGCTTTTTTCTCAGGTTCCAATCCCCACGGCTTCGATTTCTACTCGGGGCACATAAGCTTTCGAGTCAACAAATTCATAAAAAATATAACTCTGGGAGATTTTGTTGTACGCAGCGGGCAAGGCCTGGTTATCTGGCAGGGCTTTTCAATGGGTAAATCCTTGTATTCCCAAAATATCGCTAAAACCAATCAAAGCATCAGGACTTATACATCTGCTGATGAGAACCTGTTCTTCAGGGGTGCTTCAGTCACATTAACTGCAGGTAAGACAGGTATTAATGTGTTTTTTTCAAGCAAAAAGATGGATGGAAACCGTGCCTGTTCAGATACTGCCGGATGTTATTTCACTAGTATCCAGACTTCAGGATACCACCGCACAACAGGTGAAACAGACAACAAAAACAGCATTGGCGATTTAAATGCAGGCGGTATTGTAACATTTCGTTCAGGAAACCTGAAAGTGGGATCGACCATTTTATACAGGCAATTTTCAATGCCTTATATGTCTGCACCTCAGCTTTACAATCTTTATAATTTTAAAGGAAGGGAAAACTTAACAGCAGGTGCTGACTATCTGTACGGCAAGGGGAAATACCGCTTCTTTGGAGAAGCTGCAGTTTCGAGTTCGGGTGGAACAGCATTTTTGCAGGGTGCTACTGCATTCCTTCACGACCAGCTTCAGCTTTCTGCAGTTTTTCGCTCATTTGATAAAGACTACCACGCGCTGTGGGCAGCCCCTTTTTCAGAAGGAAATACTGCCGCCAACGAAAAAGGACTTTATCTGGGGGCAGGAATTCTGCCTGCACGAAAAATATCTGTTTCGGCTTATGCTGATATGTATAAATCCGGCTGGATAAAATATACAACCGCTGCACCTTCACATGGATATGAAATCTTTGCACAGGCTGACTTTAACATATCACGTAAACTGCAATTTTATTTTCGCTATAAAGAAGAAGAAAAGGATAAAAAGTTCAGGATCGGTCAAAAGTATGAAAACCTGCCTGAGCAATTCAAAAAGAGCAGATTGCATATTCATTATCAACCTCGTGAGGCTGTAGTATTAAAAACAAGAATTGAGTATGTTTTTTACCATGGATTGAAAACCGAAAACGGGTTTCTTTTGTTTCAGGATGTGCAGTGGTTACCTGCCAGGCATCCGGTTCATTTATCCGCAAGGTTGGCATGGTTCCATACCGATAGCTATAACTCGCGGATTTATGCCTGGGAAAATGACTTACTGTACTCATTTTCAATTCCGGCATTATTTGGAGAAGGGTTCAGGACTTACCTTTACCTGAAGTACCGGATTGGAAAAAAAACCGACGTCTGGCTTAAGTTTTCTGAAACACTGTTTCCCGGAGCAGGTTCAGTGGGAACGGGATATAATGAAATACAGGGTAATCGTAAAACAGAAGTAAAATTTCAGCTTAGAGTAAAAATTTAACCTTTTTCATTTACTTTGTCGCCTTTAATCACAGCAACATGGAATATAATTTTGATGACATTCGTCCCTATTATGACAGCGAGGTCAGGGAAAAAATAAGAATGATGCTGAAAGACCCTGCGTTTGAACGGGTATTGATACACCTGTTTAAATCGAGGCCCAAGGTGGAAATGGTAAAGCTGCAGCTTCGCATGATTAAAAAAATCAATCAGTTGCAAGGCACATTTATCTACGATTTACTGAACTGGATCATCAATAAAACATCAGATGGGCTTACAAGTACCGGCCTCGAGGCTCTTGATAAGAAAAAGCCCTATCTTTTTATTTCGAATCACAGAGATATTATTCTGGATGCTGCCCTTATGAACCTTTTGATGTTTGACAAGGGAATGAACACTACCCAGATAGCAATCGGAAACAACCTGCTGCTGTACGAATGGATAGAACATGCAGTTAAACTGAACCGTGCTTTTATTATAAAAAGGAACCTGCCTCCCCGTGAACTGCTCGAGTCATCAAAAAAAGTTTCCCATTTTATCCGTCAGTCGATTACAAGGGATAATCTTTCAGTATGGATAGCACAGCGTGAAGGAAGGACTAAAAACGGCTTCGACAAAACGCAGGAAAGTTTACTGAAGATGTTCAATATGAGCAATACAAAAAGTTTTTCAGAAGGTTTTAACGAGCTGAATATCGTTCCTGTTTCTATTTCATATGAAATTGAGCCATGTGGCCTGGCGAAGATGAAGGAAATGATTAAAAAGGAACACTACGGGGAACTTAAAACAAATAAAGATGACCTGAAAAGCATGTCAATGGGCATGTTCAATCCCAAGGGCCGAATGCGGTTTTCATTTGGGAAACCCATAGAAATCGATTTTAAGGAAGTCAAATCTGGTGAGCAGAAAAATCAGCAGTTAAAAGAACTTGCTGAACTGATCGACCGGCAGATTTATGCAAACTTTAAACTTTGGCCGAACAATTATATTGCATATGACATGCTCATGCCTGAGCCTCGGTTTACAGACCGTTATTCCACCCATGAGAAAAAGGTCTTCAAACATATGATCGAGCAGGCAATGATACATATCGACTTCCCTATTACCGACATCCAGGAACGCTTTCTGAAACTTTATGCAAATCCTGTTATCAATAAATTAAAGGTAAAAGATATCTGATGGGGGAGGAAAGCATCATCTGGGACTGGAACGGGACCCTGCTGAACGACCTCGATCTGTGTATCATGTCCATTAACACTCTGCTTGAGAGAAGAAAGCTTCCCAAACTCACCAATCGATCGTACAGGGAAGTATTTTCTTTTCCTGTCAGGGATTATTACATGGCCATCGGGTTTGATTTTAAAAAGGAAGAGTTTGCCATACCCGCACAGGAGTTTATTGACCTGTATGAAACCGGTGTGAATGGCTGCAGTCTGCATGATCAGGCAGTCGAAGTTCTGTCATACTTCAGGGAAAGGGGCTGCCGGCAGTTTGTCCTTTCTGCAATGCACCAGGATATGCTTGTGAAAACGCTCAGCCATAATGGGATTTATCATTTTTTTGAGGGTGTGGCAGGACTTGATGATCATTATGCTGTTTCAAAAGTGGACCGGGGAAGACAACTCATCAGCAGTTTTAATATTAAAAAAAATCAAACCTTGATGATAGGGGATACCAATCATGATTTTGAAGTGGCACAAGACCTGGGTATCGCCTGTATTCTGGTTGCCGACGGGCATCAGTCGGTGCAGCGGCTGGAGAAGACCGGAACACCGGTTGTCAAAAATCTTGCAGAATTAATGCACCCTGAGAAATTAAGCTTCTTCAGTTAAAACAGCATGCCCTTCTGTCAGAATACCAGATCCTGCTTTATAACGATATAAAATCTCTTTTCTTAATGTCTCTGATAAAAAGCTGAAGGCTTGTCTTTCCACGATATTCATTTTCAGAAATGGAATAGCATACATCGAAAGGAAGTCCGGAAGTGATCAGGTCGAATTTGTCTTTCTGGTTGAAGGCTATTCCGGGAAAGATTCCTGAGTTGATGTCGGGTTCCACAAGATCAAGTTTCAGGTGCTCCTGGTTTTTACCCACAAGCCTGCTGGTACCTGCATCAAACACATCTTCGGTAATAAAAACTGGTGTCATGTTATGCGGCCCGAAAGGTGCAAACTGCTTGAGTATCCTGTAAAAGCGCGGCGATATTTCACTCAGTGTTATTTTTGCATCGGCATCAATCGACTGAACCTGTGATAGATCTGTCAGCTGAGAAGTGACAATTTCTTCAAAGCGGCGCCTGAATTCAGGAATGTTTTCAATTTTAAGGGTTAATCCTGCCGCATACATATGCCCTCCATACGACTCAAGTAAATCGCTGCACTTCCCTATGGCCTCATAAAGATCAAAATCCTTTACCGAACGCGCTGAGCCTGTGGCAAGTCCGTTTGATTCAGTCAGGATGATGGTTGGCCTGTAAAACTGTTCTGTAACCCTTGATGCCACAATTCCCACTACACCCTTATGCCAGTCGCGGTTATAAAGAACTGTGCTGTTCAGGTTTTTCAATTCGTAGTTTTTCTCAATCATGTCCAGGGCTTCCTGGGTAATGTCACGGTCGAGTGTTTTCCTGATTTCATTAAAGGAGTCAATTTCCTCACCAAGGATATCGGATTTGTCTTCATCATTGGAAACAAGAATCTGCACTGATTTCTTGCCATGTTCAATCCGGCCGGAAGCATTTAGCCTTGGCCCGATTTTAAAAACGATGTCACTGATTGTAATGTCATTCCCGTTGATTCCTGCCAGATTGATAATAGTCTGAAGCCCCATGCTTGGATTGGAATTGAGCTTTTTAAGCCCGTAATAGGCAAGAACACGGTTTTCACCTGTAATCGGCACAATGTCGGAAGCTATGCTCACTACAACCAAATCGAGCAGGTCGTATATTTCTTCGAGTTCAACGTTGTTTTTCTGGCAGTAAGCCTGCAGAAGTTTAAATCCTACGCCGCAACCCGAAAGATCCTTATAGGGGTAGTTGCAGTCGGGTTGTTTTGGATCAAGTACGGCAACAGCAGGTGGAACCTCATCATCGGGATTATGGTGATCGCAGATAATAAATTCGACACCACGTTGCTTTGCATCTTTTATTTTCTCCACTGCCTTAATTCCGCAATCAAGGGCGATTATAAGTGAAATGCCGTTCTCCTGGGCATAATCAATACTTTTGTTTGAAATTCCATAGCCTTCACTGTAACGGTTGGGAATATAATACTCAAGATGGCTGAGCCTGTTTTTGAGAAATGTATACATCATGGCAACAGAAGTGGTGCCATCCACATCGTAATCACCGTAAATCAAAACTTTTTCCTGTGTGGCAATTGCAAGTTCAAGACGTGCCACTGCCTCAGCCATGCCTTTCATCAGAAAGGGGTCGAGCAGGTCGCTGAAGCGGGGGCGAAAAAATGTTTTGGCTTCATTAAAGGTTTTTATTCCTCTTTGCACCAGCAAACGTGCAATGGTCATGTTAACATTTAACGCTGCCGAAAGGTGCTTGATTTCATTCGGGTCGCCCTGCTTCTTTAGGTTCCATATTTTTTCCATGGCATATTTTTTCGGTCAGGAGTTGCAAAGATAACATTTGCAGAGGATTTTACTAAGCCTGCCCAAACATGAAAAAGCAAACCCGCATCTTTTATTATCTTTGCTGAAATTTTTTTAAAAGGCAATGGATCATCTGGAATTAAGCGAACAGGAAATCATAAGAAGAGAATCACTTTCAAAGCTCCGTGAACTGGGAATTGACCCCTATCCGGCAGCTGAATATAAAATAAATGCCACTGCTGCAGAAATAAGGGAATCATATAAAGAGGGGGCTGCCAATTTTCAGGATGTAAGCCTGGCGGGCCGGATTATGAGCCAGCGGATTATGGGCAAGGCTTCCTTTGTTGAAATTCAGGATCATACCGGGCGCATCCAGCTGTATGTCAGTCGTGACGAAATATGCCCCGGCGAGGATAAGACCTTGTACAACGAGGTTTTCAAGAAACTTCTCGACAGGGGCGACATTATCGGGGTGGAAGGTTTCGTGTTCACAACCCAGATGGGAGAGATCACCGTACATGTTAAAAAATTTACATTGCTGAACAAATCCCTGCACCCCCTTCCGGTTGTGAAGGAGAAAGAAGGTGTTACCTATGATGCCTTTACCGATCCCGAGCAGCGGTACCGCCAGCGTTATGTCGATCTGATTGTTAACCCTAAAATTAAGGATGTATTTATCAAACGTACAAAAATAGTAGATACCATCAGGCAGATGTTCAACGAACGGGGATACCTGGAGGTGGAAACTCCTATTTTGCAACCTATTCCCGGAGGGGCTGCCGCAAGACCTTTTATTACACATCACAATGCGCTGAACATCCCGCTTTATCTTCGTATTGCAAATGAACTGTACCTGAAAAGGCTCATCGTAGGAGGTTTTGAGGGTGTTTATGAATTTGCCAGGGATTTTCGCAATGAAGGAATGGACCGTACCCATAATCCCGAGTTTACAGCCATGGAAATTTATGTGGCTTACAAGGATTACATATGGATGATGGGCTTTACCGAACAGATTGTGGAGCGGGTTGCACTGGCTTTGCACGGGACTACAAAGGTACAGGTCGGGGAGCAAATTATTGACTTTAAAACTCCTTATCCAAGGGTGACTATGGCCGATGCTATAAAAGAACATACCGGTTATGATATACTGGGAAAAAATGAACAGCAGCTGCGTGATATATGTGATAAACTTGGACTCGATACAGATCCCAGTATGGGCAAAGGCAAACTCATCGATGAAATCTTTGGGGAAAAATGTGAGCATTACTATATCCAGCCTACATTTATCATTGATTATCCTGTTGAAATGTCTCCTCTGACCAAGCGCCACCGCAGGAATCCTGAACTGACAGAGCGTTTTGAACTCATGGTAAACGGAAAGGAAATTGCAAATGCCTATTCTGAACTGAATGATCCGATTGATCAGCGCGAACGTTTTGAGGAACAGGTGAAGTTACTTGAGAAAGGCGATGATGAGGCTATGTTTATTGATCAGGATTTTCTTCGTGCACTTGAATATGGGATGCCTCCTACATCCGGAATGGGGATGGGAATCGACCGCCTGACCATGTTTATGACAAATCAGCCGTCCATACAGGATGTGCTCTTTTTTCCGCAGATGAAACCAGAAAAGAAAAAGGCGGAGCTGACAGAAGAGGAGAAACTTGTTTACGAAATCCTGAAGCCTCATACTGAAATGTCACTGAACTTGTTAAGAGAGCATTCCGGACTGAGCAACAAAAAGTGGGATAAAGCAATTAAAGGGCTTACAAAGCATAAGTTGGTTAAGGTAGAAAATAATGAAAAGGGTCTGTTCGTTGAAGTGATGAGTGAATAGATTTGAAATAAAAGCCTGCGCTTGTTTTTTTGCAAATGGATGAGGCAGGCTGCTGTTAATTTTACCTGATTAAATTTAGAAAATGCTTAGGTTTTTTATTTCGTTTTTCATCATTGTGATTTGTCTCCCCGGTATAAAAGCACAGTACGTCAATACTGATTCCCTCTTACTGTTGCAGGGTTTTGAGGAGCCATTGACATTGCTTCAGTTCGATTCACTTTTATATGCATCACCCGATGCTGAATTAAATGCAAATGAAGCTTATTATTACGACGGGCAGCTGAAAGCAGGCCGCCTGCTCGAAAATTTTGTAATTCCGTCTGCCGGTAAGGTAATCAGCCGTTATGGCCCCCGTTCAGGGCGCATGCATACAGGTACCGACCTGAAGCTGAATAAAGGCGATACCATTTACGCTTCTTATTATGGTACAGTTACCCGTGCGAAATACTATTATGGTTATGGCAACATGGTGGTAATCGACCATGGCAGTGATCTTGAAACAGGGTATGCTCATCTTTCTGCATTCCTTGTTAAACAGGGAGATATAGTAAAAAAGGGACAACCTGTCGGCTTAGGCGGCAGTACTGGAAGGGCCACGACTAATCACCTTCATTTTGAAATAAAGGAAGGAAACCGACACTTCAATCCTGAACTTGTGTTTGATTTTGAAAACGGAATCATTAAAAAGGAAGTCTGGGAGGTTGATAACCTGGCTGACTTGCGTAAGGACTCCAGACCGGTAGTTCATCATTCAAATGAACCTGTTCCTCAGCATTATGTTGTAAGGAGTGGTGATTCATTATGGAAAATTGCCAAAAGGTACAAAACTACCATAAGTACACTGAGCCATCTGAATAATCTGAACCATAATTCAGTTCTACGGATCGGAACTACATTAAAACTTTATTGATTTCCGTTAAACACTTCGTGCAGTTTTGCGTTTAACATGATTATATTGTACATGTAAAACATATTAATTATGAGAATAGTAGGAATTATTTTATTGGTAATTGGCCTTATCGGGTTAATTGTTTTTGGGTACCAGGCTATGCAGGAGTCGGAATCGTTTAGTTTTCTTGGGATGGATATTGCAGTAAGTTCTGCCAACTGGACACCAGTGATCTTCAGTGGAATATTGGCTGTTGTCGGCCTGATCCTTACACTTGCAGCACGGAAAAGATGAAATTTGTAAATTTCAAGGTTTCCGTTTTATTCTTTTTACATCAGTATTTCTGAATTTTTTGCTGAGCAGCTGCTCTAATTTATCTGCCACTGCTTCAGGAGAGTTTTCTATTTCGAAACTAAGTGATTTCAAAACACCTTCAAGTTTATCCATCATTGAATTTAAAAATGCCATTTTCTGCCTGAGCAGACCGGCATCTGAAGTTTCCCAATAACACCCTTCATCCATTACCCACAGGTTGCTCATGTACTTTTGCCTGATGTATTTCAGCAGTTGCACTACGGCAATATGATTTTCAACCTGAGCAAATTGTGTTTTGATAAAGTTGTGATACGTAAGGTCTAAAGTTGCCACAAAAAAAAGGTGCGGTTTTAAAACCGCACCTTTTTATATCCCTTTTGCATTCCTGTCCAG
>Ga0209347_1006660_pt1 | contig 10103 bp, 6 predicted proteins | sample AutmiccommuBRH23_FD_187382 | JGI IMG/M metagenome (GOLD analysis project Ga0209347, IMG submission 187382) | Deep subsurface microbial communities from Mt. Terri, Switzerland - Autotrophic microbial communities BRH/23 (SPAdes) (version 2) | ecosystem: Environmental > Aquatic > Deep subsurface >... | reverse complement strand
AGAGCAATAAATAATCTTGCAAAATCAGAAAAGATAAATATTGAAGAGCAGATCACAGATAATGAAAATCAGCACAGGAAATGGCAAAATGAGGATGAAGAACACAGAAGGAAACAGGCATCCTACGAGTTAGCCCTGTTAAAAAAGGATATGGAAAATTCCAAGGGAGAGTATGAGAAGGTTAAAGAAACCTATGGAAATATAATAGAATCTCTGGAGAAAAAAGAACAAGGGCTTCAGAATCTAGAGATTGCAGAGTCAAAGAAAAGGATACAAGAACTGGACGAGATGGCTGCAGTATATCAAAATCAACTTTCTCAGCTGGATTCAGATCAACAGGTACAGGACCTTCATCAACAATTGGAAGATAATACAGCCCAACTAAAGGGATATTTTGTTCAAGAAGAAGAAAAGTTAGAGAGAGAAAGAACGCTTTTAGCTGGACAAAAAAGTCGATACGAAGATGACTTAAGACAAGCTGAAGAAAAGTTGGAAATCCTACAGGATGAAAATCTGGCTTTGGAAAAGGATAAGTCAGCCCAGAATTCTACAATCTTCCATGCAGAGCAGGATATGGATACGATTACCAAAGAAATTTTATCCCATCCTTTCCATGAAAAAATAGAGGAAGAACAACCAAAATGGCGAGCTAGATCAGAGGAACTGGAGAAGCAAGGAACTTCCTACAGAGGGCACCTGAGACAATTAGAAGACGAAAAAGAGAGTTTGCATCAGATGATATCTGAACTAAACCAGCAAATTCAGGAGTTGAGTCCCCGAGAAGCTGTCAAGAAACAGGAGTTTTCTATAATTGAAACAGAGCATGACAAGCTGCTTCAAAGTTTAAAAGAAGTACGTGGCGATTGGAAATTTTTCAAGTCTCTCTATGAAAAACAAGCAACAATAACAACATATCTCGAAGAAAAAGTTGAAAAAATTCACATTGAAAGAGAACAACGATTGCTAGAAGAACGTATAGCCCATCGATTGCAGGATGACTATGGAACCCATGAATATTTCACGGCTGAACCTTTGCTTGATCAATGGTTAACTCGATGGAGTCAATATTTTTATCTTTTGGAGTCAGGAAGCCAGTATATAAAACGTGCTGCTGAAACCTTGAAGAAAACAGTGGAAGAGCTATATGACGACTATCCATTTTGGGCTCAGGCAGTAATAACCTCAAAAGGTGAAGTAGAAAAGCTTTATCAAAGGTTGAGTGAACAGATGGACAAGCTGACCCACCCTGTATTAGTGCTGTCAGATGAAGAGGCTAAAGAAATTATTTATGGAAGGGGGATAACTAAAATAACTTATGTATTCCCTAACCACTGGCAAACTAATATTGAATCAGCCAAATTTGATCTTTGGAAGAAGCAGATTGAGGAAATAGCCCAGAAAGCCACTGCACAGAGACAGAATAAGGAAAAAGAGCAGGATCAATGGACACGCCTTTTGTCAAATATTTACTCTTATTATGAACAGTTTCCCTATGAAAGCCATCAACTACTGCAAAAGGAACTAAGAGAGATTGGACAGCAACTGGAAACGGTAAAAAACCTTCTTCAAAAAAAGGAAGAACGACAGAAGGTAGTAGATAAAGAAATTTCACAGTTCATAATTAAGCTGCAGCAGTTGGAGCAAGAGAGTCTGAGCCTGGGACATAAAATGCAGAGAGCCCAGGCGTATTTCAATAAAAAGAATCTCAAGAAAAACGCATTAATTGCTCAACATGAAACAGATGAAAAATTACATCAGAAAGCAAATGAAATTCAGCGCCAGAAGGACAATATAAAGAGACAGAAGGATATACTGGAGAATATCAAGTCGGATATTCAAAATGCCACAGAGTACCTATCCATATTAAAAGGTGATAGCCTATATAAAGAAGCATATTCGGCTGATCCTGTTTTTACCTACAGTACAAGAAAAAGCCTGGAAGCCCAAAGACAAAACCTAAAAGATCAGCTTTCAGAAAAGCAGCAGGGGCGACAGGAGATAGAAGTACTGCTAAAGAGTTTTTGTGATCAAAAAGATGAACAAGTAAAACGTTTAGAAAGAATCCGAAAAAAGTCAAACAAATATCCTATAGATGAAACATTCATTTTCCCTCTTCATGGAGAGCAGGATATAGAGCAGCTGACGGAACAAATAAATACACTTAAGGGAGAGATGAATGAACTTCAGCCTATGTTGTCGAAGGCTGAGGACCGATATAAAAAGGATTCAAATACCTACGAGCTTCGAGTGGGAGATTTTTATAAGAACTTTGAAGAGATTATACTATTTACCAAATCATTAAAAGAAGTACAAGATGAACTTCAGCAGGAAAAAGAGGAGCTTTCTAAACAGCAAAGTTATCTAAAATCCAGGGAAAGGCATCTTAAGGTTGAAGCAGAACAGATCGAGGCTGCCATACGGGAGTTGGAAGCTAAGAATGAACGTTATACTTATTTGTCTGATGAAGTAAAAGAAAAGATGATATCACAGGAGTTCCAGCAGGAATTTCCCTATAAAAGAAAACAACTGATTGCTGATATAGCAAAGGATTTAGAGAATTTGATAACAAAGGTTGAAGATCAGTGGAAAAAGGTGGAGCACCAAAAGAATGAATTTATACAATACTGTAATAGGCTGATACAAGATGTTAGATTACGAGAAATGGCCGTATCAGGGGCACAGAATAGAAGAAGCTATGGGGAAGTCTTAGCATGGCAGCAGAAGATGGAACAGCGAATATTACGAACCATTGAACTTGTAGAAAATGACATGCGGGAACATGACCGAGAACTACAGCAGTTTATTCAATATCTTCATACCTATCTGTATACCATAGCCCAAGAGCTTCGGGTGATTCCCAGGAATACAAGGGTTAAAGCAGAGGGAGGCTGGAAGGAAATCTTCAATTTTGATGTGCCCGAGTGGTCTGAGCAGGAGGGTAAAGAAGAGCTCCGAAAGCATATTGACTGGATGCTCACCAAATTGGAAAGCGATGAGTTTAGGGACGAACTGGGAAATGAAAATCAAGGACAAGTAAAAAAGGCTATAGAGAAATGGCTGCAGTCAAAGCAGCTGCTAAAAAATGTGATGAAGGAAAAAACAATAAAGGTGAAGTGCCGTAAAGTAACCAACGATGGAAAGGTTATAGGTTCTCTTTTCTCCTGGGAAACCTCCAATTTATGGTCAGGAGGAGAAAAATGGAGCAAAAATATGGCACTATTTTTAGGGATTTTGAACTATGTGGCTGAAAAACACCAGCATATTATTATAAGTAAAAAACGAAACCGTACCGTTATCATGGACAATCCCTTTGGGAAAGCCTCCAGTGAGCACGTACTCCAACCGGTATTTTTTATAGCAGAGCAGTTAGGATTCCAAATCATTGCATTGACAGCCCATGCCGAGGGAAAATTCATAAGTGATTATTTTCCCATAGTCTACAGCTGTAAGCTTCGACAGACTGTCGACAGTCAAAGCTCCATTGTAACCAAGGAGAAAATCATCAGTTATGCCTTCTTTCAGGACCATGATCCACAAGCGTTAATGAGATTAGGTGAACAGGAGCAGTTGACGTTGTTTTAAGGGCTATTAAAGAAATCGACACAGTTAAACTGAAAGAGTAGGGGCGGGGATGCCAAGATCAGGATACCATAAGTGGTTGACAATGTTTACCCGGGACCATATAATTAAGTGTATAAAGTCATATCTCCGAGTTTTTTGTCCTAAAGCATAAAAGCCAAGGACAATCAACCGTTAGGGTACTACTGGAAACGGCAGCACCTCCCGTTGTGGAAAGGAGAGAAATGTGCTGTACGATATATTCGTTTAGCAAACTATACTTCTTACCATTTCGGGAAAGAAGTTTTTTGTTTTTTGAATACATATAAAATGGAGGTAACACAGAATGAAAAAAATTATGTTTTTACTCATCATGGCCTTATTAATATCTTTGAATGTCGGATGTGCCAAGACTAATCCTACGGTACAAGAAAAATCATGGGAAATATCAATTGAAGTCAGTAAGGACAAGAGCGTTACATTTACAGAAGCAGAGTTGGAGAAAATCGGAACAGTTCAAGTTCAGGCAGCCACTAAAAAACAGGAAACCACGGATCAACCCAGTCTTTGGACAGGGGTAACTCTAAAAAAAGTTCTTTCATATGCAGGTGTTGAAAAATATGGAACCATTACCGTGGAGGGAGAAGATGGATTGAACAAGGAATTTGTTCCGGAATTAGTAGAAAGTGAAGGGACAGTATTGGCAGTCCTTAAGGATGGGAACCCATTAGATGAGGAATCAGGCCCGGTACAGTTAGCAGTAGATGGAAAAGGAGAGAAGTGGTGGATTAAGAAGGTTGTAAAGATTATAGTGAATCCTTAAGAAAAAGTATTTAAAGGACGGATAAGATGGGACGAAGCAAATACAGGTTTCTTAAAATGATCATATGGACAGCACCTTTTATGTGTATCTTTCTGTCACTTTTCATAGGACGCTATCCCGTTGACGGATATACAGTGATAAAAGTTTTAAGTAGTGGAATGCTGGGGAAGACTTCAGGACTTTCTCCTATCTATGATTCGTTAATCTTGGATATCCGTTTGCCCCGGGCTGTTTTAGGAGCAGTGGTGGGCGGCAGCCTGGCCATTAGTGGAGGGGCACTGCAAGGGTTATTTAGAAATCCTTTGGTGGATGCCGGGATACTGGGAGTGAGTTCAGGGGCTGCTTTTGGAGCCGCCTTGGCGATACTGCTTTTTCGGCAAACCTTTATGATCTATTTATTTGCCTTTGTCTTTGGTATTTTAGCAGTATATTTAAGCTATCAGGTTGGAAAAATCTATCATACGGCAGCAAATGTGATGTTGGTACTGGGAGGTGTTGTCGTATCTTCTGTATTCTCTGCTTTGGTATCCTTTATTAAATTTGTAGCAGATCCCTATGATCAACTTCCACAAATCGTCTTTTGGCTGATGGGGAGCTTAGCCTCCTCAAATATTGCTGAGATAAAATTTTCAGTGATACCTATGACTGCAGGGATCATTGGATTATTGGCAATTCGATGGAGAATTAATGTGCTTTCCATGGGAGATAAAGAAGCCCAAGCATTAGGCGTGGATTTAACCATTGCTAAAGGCATTGTTATTATTTCCACTACCATGGCAACTGCAGCAGCAGTATGTGTTAGTGGGACTATCGGCTGGATCGGGCTCATCATACCCCATGTGGGAAGAATGCTGGTAGGAAATGACAATAAGGTTTTATTACCTGTGAGCCTTTCTTTAGGAGCATGCTTTCTTATTCTCATTGATAATATGGGAAGGATCATTTCGGAAGGGGAGCTGCCTCTTAATATTTTGACTGCTTTATTAGGGGCTCCCTTTTATGTTTATCTTATAAAAAAAACAAAGGGTGGAGGTTGGTAATCATGGGCCTATTGAAGGTAGAGAATGCGGCCTTTGCTTATGGGAAAAAGGTGGTTTTCGAAAACATCAACTTTACCCTACAAGAAGGAGAGATGTTCTGTCTTTTGGGTCCCAACGGGTCCGGAAAGACAACACTGCTGGACAGTATATTGGGACTTTCCAAGCTGCATACCGGAACCGTTTGGCTCAATAAGGTGCAAATGAATGGATTGAAGCCAATGGAGATTGCAAAAAAAATGGCCTATGTTCCGCAAATGCAGCAGCGAACCTTTCCCTATCGTGTCATTGATATGGTCCTGATGGGAAGAACGGCGTACACTTCTACATTTTCATCACCTACCGATGAGGACTTGCATATGGCAGCGAAAGCATTAAGTCTGGTGGGGATGGAAGGATTTAAGGAATGCATCTATACAAACCTCAGTGGGGGAGAAGGACAGCTGGTTATGATAGCCAGAGCTTTGACCCAGGATGCAGCTTTGATTATAATGGACGAGCCGACAGCCCATCTGGACTTTAAGCATGAAATGATGATTTTGGAAAAAATTGTGCAGTTGGTAAAAGAAAGAAAAAAATCTATCCTGATGGCTACCCATTTTCCCAACCATGCCCTGTACTTTGAGAATAATGGACTTCCCACGAAAGTTGCTATGTTAAAGGATAGACATATTGTGGCTGCGGGAGCACCTTCGAAAGTATTGTCTGAAAAAACCATGGAAGAGGTTTATGGAATCCAGTCAAAAATTTTATCTTATGATGGTTTGAGGGAACAAGTCTATCAATACGTAATACCTTTAAAAACTTGCAGCCAATAAAGAAGGAAGGGAGTGACCCTATTGACAAGGCGGTGGATCGTCTATCTATGTATCTTTATGCTGGCGTTTAATTTGACAGCATGTACTAGTAAAGAGACCATACCTCAAAAAGACGCCGAAAATCCGGTTACTGTAATTGATTGTATAGAAAGGGAGGTCAAAGTTCCCGAAAAAGTTGAACGAATTGGGGCTCTGTATGCAGTTTCAGGTCATATGGTCTCTATGCTGGGATATGGAGATAGGATTGTTACCGTAACAGAGGGTTTGAAAAGAGATATACTGTTAACGAGAATAATTCCTGAAATAAATCAGGCATCGGCACCCAAGAGCAGCGGAACGACTAACATAGAAGAACTATTAAAGGCTGAACCGGATGTACTGTTTGTAGATGAAGAAACGCTCCAAAATAAAGGGGAAGCAGAAACATTTGAAAAATTTAATATACCTTATTTTGTTGTTACTTTCAACAGCATCGAAGAACAAATGGATGCGGTGAGAAAAGTGGGGAAAGTCATCGGAGCCGAAGAAAGGGCAGAAAAATATATCAGCTATTATCAAAGTATCATTGATAAGGTTTCTGACCGGGTGTCCGAAATACCCGATGATGAGAGAATTCGAATTTATCATTCTGTCAATGAGGCTACGAGAACAGATGCTCCGGATACACTGCCAGCAGAATGGACGGAAATTGCAGGTCTTGTCAACGTGTCCGTGGGTAAAAAGCTTCGCTTTGTAGATAACAAAAATTATGCCAATATAGAACAGATTTTATTATGGAATCCGGATGTGATTTTAGTAAATGAGGATGGAATTGAAGAGAAAATATTGAATGACCTACAATGGAAAAATATCAAAGCGGTAAAGGATCATAAAGTGTTTCTTCTGCCCAATGGAATATCACGCTGGGGGCATCCCAACTCCATTGAAACACCTTTGGCAATCCTTTGGAGTGCCAAAACAATATATCCGGAAAAATTTGAAGATATAGACATGATGATGGAAACAAAAAACTTTTATAAAGAGTTTTTCAACTATTCACTTTCGGATGATGAGGCAGTTCAAATTCTCAGCGGAAAAGGAATGAGAAAACCAAAACAATAAAGGAAGGGTGACATTATGGAAATCTTAATAGCCATAGATGATACCGATAATTTGGATTCAAAGGGTACAGGAGAGCTGGCAGAAGAAATTGCCGTCACCATACGTAAGCGGGGATGGGGAAACACCCAGGGGGTTACAAGACATCAATTATTCATACATAAAGACATTCCCTATACTTCTCATAACAGTTCCATGTGTTTCAGAGCAGAAATTAAACCTGAGTTCTTTGAAGAGATCAAGCAGTTTTCACAGGAATATCTAAGGAAAGAGAGCGCTGATGGATCGGACCCTGGTTTATGTATTGTGACCATTCATGAATTAAAGAATCATGAAAAGCTTATGGAATTTGGTAGCAATGCAAAAAAACAAATTATCACAAAGAAAGAGGCTTATGATTTGGCCAAAGAGTTAGGAATACATCTTTCAGAGCATGGGGGAACAGGGCAGGGAATTATTGGTGCTCTGGCTGGAGCGGGACTAAGGCTCCGCGGTAGTGACGGCAGATTTAAAGGTGGCATCAACCTCCCAAAAGATAAAACCTCAGTACAGGTCAAGGAACTAAAAAACTACGATAATCTCAACGAAGTAATGAGTATCGATGGACAAATCATTAATGACGAAGAATATGTTTTGATCAATGGCAAAATAAAGACGGTATTGCTAAATCACAGAGCCGTATTATTCGTACAGCCGGCAGAAACAGAAGATGAAGGGGCTCGGTGGGAAAATTGCTCCAAGCAATATCTTAGACGCTTCTAGGAGATGATAGAGATGTTTACAGATAATATACAAGGTAAAATGAAGTATATCGGTGGGAAAAATGAATACGCTGCAGCTGCTCGAACAGCAGACCACTGCCCGAATTTCAAACTGGATGAAGAAGACGAAATGGTAGCTGACCAAGTACGGTCCTGCTACAATTGTCGTTATAGACGTTGGACGGAAGACAGCTTTATATGCTGCAACCCAAATAGTGTGTAATAAATCTATCCCGTAAGAAAAGTACGCTTTCTTACGGGATTTTATGTTTGATTCCAGAATATTTGATGGTATAATATGGGATAGAAAATATATTATGACATCTACTGAGGAGGACATCATGAATTTTGAAAAGGTAGAGGAAGATAAAATAGATCGTATGGATATTGATATAGAAAAAATGTGAATGAATTACTGGATCATACTATTAGTATAAAATTAAATATAAAGAATAGTGGAATCGGAGGGTTAAAATGAGCTAATATAATTTTACTATTTCACTTAGAGAGGTGTATTATGAAGAAATTAGCAGTGGCTGCTCTTGAAAAAAATACGATTACTAATCTTAAGAATGATTTAAATTATATTTTTAGAGATGTTATCGAAATAGATTGGTATTTTTTGGAAGATGATCACTTGGACAGCAGCATTAATGCTAATTTGATTCTTTTTACCTCGCCGATCTACTATTATATGGCCAGGGACATAATAAGTAGTGTTGCAGACGTCATAATAATGAACAGAACAATATCAAGGGAAGGTTACCAAAAACTTATGAACCTGAAGGACAAAAAAGAAGCCATGCTGGTAAACCGTACCCTGGAAATGGCCGTAGAAACCATATCACAAATAAGGGCCCTGGGTATTAGGCATATTAATTTAGTACCCGTTTATCCTCAGATGGCCAAAGTACCGGAACTAGATACAGCTATAACACCTGACCATGTGAGCTCCGTTCCTCAAAATGTAAAACATATTGTGAACATTGGCAATAGAAAACTAGACATATCTACGATAATGGACATTACTGCAAAACTCGATATTAATATAAACGAAATACAGGATAGACTTAACGATTATGTACGACAGATTGTCCCTATTAGCACTGGTTTAAATAGGGCTATTAAAATGAAGAACGAGGTCGAAAAAGCACTGGAAATAATACTGAGTATAAATGATAAAGCAATTCTTATTGCAGATATAAATAGTATTTTACTTAAGAAAAATGAAGCTGCCGATAATATTTTTGAATTGTCTGACTCAAAAACGATTAAAAAACAAATATATGAAATTCTAGACTTTCCACATGTCCTGAATACAGGAGAAACAAAAAAGGATTTCATGATAACTTACAATGATAAAAATATAATAGTAAGCAATTATCCCATAATATTTAACAGCACACTTCAGGGAGCCATAGCTGTATGTGAGGAGTTTGTTGATTTTGAAAGAAAACACCAGAAGATGAAGAAGAAACTCATTGAAAAAGGTCACATTGCAAAATATACTTTTGAGGATATAATCTCTGAAAGCAGCGTCATGAAATCACTGAAGAACAAATGCAGGAAAATATCCTCTATTGATTCCACCGCCATTATATTAGGAGAAAGTGGAACGGGGAAAGAAATGTTTTCCCAGGCAATCCACAATAATTCAATAAGAAAGGACGGGCCTTTTGTGGCTATTAACTGTTCCAACCTTTCCAGTAACCTTCTGGAATCAGAACTCTTTGGTTATGAAGAAGGATCTTTTACAGGTGCTTTGAAAGGAGGAAATAAAGGCCTGTTTGAAATAGCTCACGGAGGTACAATATTTTTAGATGAAATAGGTGAAATGCCCTTAAACATTCAAGCAAAGATTCTCAGGGTTTTGGAAGAAAAGGAAATTCGTCGATTAGGGGGCAACAGGGTAATAAATGTTGATGTAAGGATTATTGCGGCAACCAACAAGGATTTGAGGGACTTAGTTGAGAAAAAACTGTTCAGGAATGATTTATACTACAGGCTG
>Ga0209347_1006658_pt1 | contig 10107 bp, 11 predicted proteins | sample AutmiccommuBRH23_FD_187382 | JGI IMG/M metagenome (GOLD analysis project Ga0209347, IMG submission 187382) | Deep subsurface microbial communities from Mt. Terri, Switzerland - Autotrophic microbial communities BRH/23 (SPAdes) (version 2) | ecosystem: Environmental > Aquatic > Deep subsurface >... | reverse complement strand
GTTTTTCGGAGCGCCGATCCCGCAGGACGACCACGCCGACCGCGCCATCATGGCGGGACTGATGATGATGGAACGGGTCGAGCTGTGGAACGCGGACCGCGAGGCCGAAGGGCTGCCGCCCGTGCGGATCCGCGTCGGCATCAACAGCGGCCCTGCCGTCGTCGGGAACGTCGGCACCGAGAAGCGCGTCGATTACACGGTTCTCGGCAGCTCGGTGAACATCGCCTCGCGTCTCGAGAGCGGTGTGGCGAAGCCGGGGCAGCTCGTCATCTCGCAGAACACTCTCGACCGCGTCGTCGGCAGTTTCGAGACCGAGTCCCTCGGCGAGTTTGCGCTCAAGGGGCTGCAGCAGAAGATGCCGGTCTACACGATCAAGCCGCCGGAGCCGTCGAAGAAGACGACGCCGTCGAACACGATCCGGCCCATCAAGGCCGATCCCGGGATTTGACCCGGCGGAGACGTGTCCACCACGGAGGTACGGTCCCGGCACGCCGGGTCGCGGGCCCGGCCCCGCCGGCGTCGGGATTCAGCCTGCGGAACTTCCCTGCTGGCTCGTTCGTTGTATTTTTCGACACTCCATGCCGCGCCCCAGGCCACTGATCAGGACGTTTCTCGAACCGATCGCGATCGCGTTCGTCCTGGCGCTGCTCGTCCGATGCGCGGTCCAGATCTATTCGGTTCCCTCCCGCTCGATGGCACCGACGGTCGAGGCTGGCGACACGATCCTCGTGACTCCTTATTTCTTCTCGAGTCATCCGCAGCGCGGGGACGTCATCGTGTTCGAGTCCCCGCTCGACCGCAATGAGCTGATGGTGAAGCGCGTGGTCGCCGTCGCTGGCGATCTCGTCGACAGCCGCCTCGGCCACGTGCGCATCGGTGGCTACACCCTCAGCGAGCCGTACCTGGCCCGCGCGGCCTCGAGCGGCGCGATCGAAGCGCAGATCGTTCCGGCCCGCAGCTACTTCGTTCTCGGGGACAATCGCGACGAATCGCTCGACAGTCGCAGCTGGGGCGTCGTGCCGCACTCGCTCGTGGTCGGGCGGGCCCGTCTCGTGCTCTGGTCCTCCACGCCACCGATCGGTGAGACCGCGCATGCGACAGAACGCTCGTGGAGCCGCGCGGCCTTGCGCGCCCGCGGCATCCGTCTCTTCAAATGGATCGAGTGACCTGTTACTCTCACGCGCAGTCGGAGGACATCAATGCTGCGCAATCGTCGTGAACGTGGTGAGGGTCAGTTCGGATGCCTCGTCGGTCTCGCAATCCTTCTTCTCGCCGGCCTGATCGCCTACCGGATGATCCCGGTGAAAGTGAAAGCCGCCGAGTTGCGGGACACGGTCGTGGACGAGTCGAAATCGGCAGGACAGCACAACGACAAACAGATCCTGGCGAACATCCTCACCAAAGCCGAACAGCTCGAACTTCCGGTGACCGATAAGGACGTCAAGATCCATCGTCGCGCGTCGATGATCACGGTCGAAGTCGAGTACACGGTGCCCGTCCCATTCCCAGGCTACACGTACATGTGGGACTTCAAACATCGAGCAGAGAATCCGGTTTTCTGAGGAAGCCATGAGCGTCACGATCAAAATCCGCGACAACGGCCCACTGCTCATCGACGGCGATTTCACGCTGGTCGATGCGAACGGAAACGAAGTACCGATTGCGAAGAAGGCTCTCTGCCGCTGCGGCGGCTCGACGATGAAGCCCTTCTGCGACGGCACCCACTCGAAGATCGGTTTCCAGGGCGCCATCGCCGCAGTCGAGAAGTCCGACAAGGGCGAGTAGCCACTCCCGCCATAGACAAAATCCCCGCGCGGCGCGCGGGGATTTTCTGTTTCTACGAACAGCCGATCAGCCGGCAGCGATGACCCGGCCCTCCGCCTGACCGCTCTCCCATTCCGCTTCATCGGAGGCGAAGAACGTCATGCGGGCTTTCTTGAGCTCGCGCGTCGGATAGAGCGCTCGCTTTTCGGTGAGCCCCGTGTCGATGGCGATGTCGTTGATGATCGACTCGCATTCATCGACCGAGCGTCCGTGGACCGTCGTGTAGAGGTTGTACGGCCAGTTCTCGTAAACCGGCCGGAGATAGCAGTGCGAGACCGCGCGGTTCCGCACGATCTGCTGCGCGTACTCGTCGACACGATCCTCGGGAACGACCCAGAGCCCCATCGCCGTCGCGGTGAAGCCTTTGCGCGGCGGCACGGTTGCCGTGATGCGGCGGATGCGGCCCTGTGCCTTCATCGAGCGCGCGGTCGCGAGCAGTTCGTCGCCGCTCACCGAGGTCGCACGCGCAAGCGAATCGAACGGCCGCGGCTGCAGCGGCAATTCGCGCTGGAGCAGGCGCACACACTCGATCTCGAACGGCGTGAGCGGGGCGAGATCCTTCGGCACCGCATCGGGGTCGACGTCGCCCACGCTGCTCTTGTACAGACGCAGCGTCGGCAGCGGTCGCACGTCATCGCACTCGGCAAGGCGCCCCAGGATGTCGATCGTCCCGTCGACGCCGAGATTCGACAGCGGCGAGACGAAGAGCGTGAACCAGAGATTGAGCTCGTTGTTCCGCAGATAGTTCTGCGTCACACCCGGATGCGTGTTGATTGCGGCCGCAGCTTCGTCGACCCGGTCGGCCGGTACGCGCGCCGCCACGAGCGAGGAACGATAGCCGAGGCCGCGCGGATCGAACTGTACGCCAAGGTGACGAATGACTCCTTCGCGACGGAGGCGTTCCGTTCTCTTGATCACTTCCTTCTCGGACATGTCGAGCGACTGTCCGATGAATGCGTAGGGGGTCGAAACGAGCGGAATCTCCGCCTGCAGAGCCGTCAGCAGCTCGCGGTCCCGTTGATCCAGTTCCTGCATTCAATCCCTCGGTGAGACGGATGTGCGTGGAGGTGTCTGCGAGGCCTCAATTGTAGCCCAGCCGCGGATACTCCCGCGGCTCGATCTCTCCGCCGGCGGCAATCCTCTCACGATGCTCGCGGGCGAGCGTGAGCGCGTCCGCAATTTCTACGTGAAGCAATCGCGCTGCCTCTACGTCGAGACGGCTGAATGCTTTGTCGAAGAGTCGCACACCGCCGGAAAACGTGCCGCGCTGCACATGAACATAGGCAGATGCGAGCTGAATCAGCCCCTGAATCGTCTGCCGGCGCTCGCCTGTCGCGGGACGCCAGATCTCCTCCCACACTTCATGCGCTTCGAAAAACTGCGCTTCGTTGAAAAGGGAAACGCCGCGCGCGATCAGCTCCTGCTCTTCGCGCGCGGCGTCCGTCATGATGACCCTCGTCTCCGAGATCAGTCGGTGGCGCGCATCCCTTTGCGCAGCACGTCGCAGATCGCGGCGGTGAAGTCCGTCGTCGATCCCGTGCCCCCGATGTCGCGCGTGCGGACTTCCGGCCCCATCCCGAGAATCTTGACGATCGCGTGCTCGATACGGCGCGCGGCATCGGTCTCGTTGATGTGATGGAGCATCTCTACGGCCGACTTGAGCAGAGCGAGCGGGTTCGCCTTGTTCTGGCCTGCGATGTCGGGCGCACTGCCGTGCACCGCCTCGAAGACCGCGCCGTTCTCGCCGATGTTCGCTCCGGCGACCACGCCCAGCCCGCCGACCAGACCCGCCGTCAGGTCCGAGACGATGTCACCGTAGAGATTCTCGAGCAGCAGCACGTCGAACTGATTCGGGTTGACGACCAGCTGCATGCAGAGGTTGTCGACGATCCTGTCGTCGGCCACGATGTTCGGATACTCGGCAGCAACGTCGCGGAAGCACTTAAGGAACAGGCCGTCCGAGAGCTTCATGATGTTCGCCTTGTGCACCGCAGTGACGCGCTTGCGGCCGTGCGTCCGCGCGTATTCGAAGGCGAAACGGGCGATCCTCGTCGACGCCTTCTCGGTGATGATCTTGAGCGACTCGACGATGCCGGGAACGATCTCGTGCTCGAGACCGGCGTAGAGCGATTCGGTGTTCTCGCGGACGACGATCAGGTCGATGTCCTCGTAGCGCGTGATCACGTTCGGCATCGACTTGACCGGACGGAGGTTCGCGTAGAGATCGAGCGCCTTGCGCAGCCGGACGTTGATCGACGCGAAGCCGGTGCCCACCGGCGTGGTGACCGGGCCCTTGAGCGCCACGCGATTGCGGAGGATCGAGTCGAGGACGTCCTGCGGAAGCGGATCGCCGAAGAGCGACATCGCCTCCGCGCCGACCGCGTACTTCTCCCACTCCACCTCGACGCCGGCGGACTCGATGATCTGCACGACGGACGCGGTGACTTCGGGTCCGATGCCGTCACCGGGCAGAAGGGTGATTTTGTGTTTTGCCATGTTTTCTCCTCGGGGCTGTCCGGCGTGGGCGCCGGCGGATGCTAAGAGCGGAGCTGGGTGTTCAACTCGCGTGCACGGGAGCGGGCACGGTCGAGATCGAACGCAAGGGGAAAGATATCGCGAAGTGCCCCGTAGGCGGGAAGCTCCTCGATGCAGCGCTCGATGCTCTCGAGCGTTGCCGGAATGAAGTCGAGGTAGTGCATCCGGCCGCGCACGATCGGCTGCTTCGCGAAAGTCCCGAGAATCTTGATCGAGCGCTGCAGCAGCGTCTCGAAGTACCGGGCCCGGACGTCGCCCGAAGCGCCGGTCATCCGCGCGTAGCGGGCCAGGAGCTCGAGCTCCGGCTCGTGGCCGAGAATCCGCGCGACGCCGCGATCCCGCAGGAGGGACGCGAGGTCGTAGGTGTCGGGTCCCGGCCGGAGATCCTGATAATCAATCAGATATAACGCTTCATCATGGATGTGTATATTCTGTCCATGAAAATCACGATGACATAACGTGTACGGATGTTGTGATACGTTTTCACTGATCGTTCTTGCGACGCCGTCGAGCGCCGCCCCGTCGGCGTCCATCAGCTTCTCGACGTAGAACTCGCGCGCCATCTTCAGTTCGGCGAAGAAGAACTCCGCCGTGAACGCGCGGCTCAACCCGGGATCGGGCGCCCGCTGAAACGACACCAGCAGATCGATCGCCTCGCCGTACAGGCGCAGGCCTTCGTCACGATCGTTCTGGAGGACGTCGAACAGCGTCCGATCGCCTGCGTCCTGCTGCAGCGCGGCCATTTCGCACGACTGCACCACCTCCGGCAGCCGGGCCCACGGAGCCACCACCTCGTATGCGCCGAGGAAGCGCGTGAGCTGGTCGCGCACCTCCTCGGGGTAGTAGGCCAGGATCCAGCTCCGTCCGTCGGCGCCGGTCACACGGAAGTACGCCCGGTACGACGCGTCCCCGGCGAGAGGACGCGCACTCCAGCCACGGCCGAGCCATCGGTCGAGCCACGGTTGCACGTCGAGGGGAAGGAAGGATGTCACGGGCTATGCGGGATTGCGGGAATCGCGCCCGTCATGGCGCCGCACGGCTCCAGTGGAGCCGTGCGGGCGGATCAGAATCGTGAGACTTACTGCGCGGCCTTCTCGTCGTCGTTCGCGTCGCGAATCACGACGTTCGTGATGGACGTCGGGTCATTCGGGCGATCGTTCGCGCCGCGAGGGGCGGCGACGATCTTGTCGGCGATATCCATGCCCTTCGTCACTTCGCCGAACACCGTGTACTGGCGGTCGAGGAAGGTCGAGTCGGCAACGACGATGAAGAACTGCGAGGAGGCGCTGTCCGGATGCTGCGCGCGCGCCATCGAGACGATGCCGCGCTTGTGCGTACGCGCGTTGAACTCGGCCTTCAGGTTGTTCTCCGCGCCACCCGTGCCCCAGGTGTTCGGGTCGCCGGCCTTCGTGTTCGGGTCGCCGCCCTGAATCATGAAGCCGGGGATCACGCGATGGAACTTCGTGCCGTTGTAGAAGCCCTTCTCGGCAAGATCGATGAAGTTCTTCACGTGGTTCGGCGCATCGCCGGGAAAGAAGCGAATGTTGATCTGGCCGGCGCTGGTGTGGAGCTCGGCGACCTTGTTCTCGTAATAGCTCATCGGTTTCTCCTCCGCAGCGGCTGTCGACGCCGCGCTATCGGTCGGCTGCGTCGCAGAGGTGTCGCTTGCAGTTTCCGTGACGGTGGTGGCAGTTTCCGTCGTTGTGGTTTCTGTCCGCTGACCGCACGCGGCCAGCATGACCAACACGACGCCATACAGAAGACGTTTCAAATTCAACCCCCAGAAGGTGATCTCGGGCGCGCATCCTAGCACCAAAGCGCTGCTTGCAAGTGGGCCGCCGGAGAACTGCCTGACCACGGATCAGCCGTTCCCCGCAGAGCCGGTAGGCAGGCGCTCAGCGCGGTTTCACGACGGTCGGCGCGAGTGCCCGGGTCGAAATGCGGATGTCGCCTCCCGTAGCGTGGAGGACGACCTTCTGCCCGCCGCCATTGATCTTGCCGGTGGCGCGCACGACGGTCTTCCCCGCGACATGTTCCCGGCGAATCGAGAGTCCCGGCAACTCGGAAGCGATCGTATCGGCACGCGCATCGGTGGTCACGATCGTCGCGTCGATGTCGGCGCCGAACTTCGGGCCGACGTGCAGAAGGATGTTGCCTTTCTTCGTCTGCGCGTCGATCTTCTCGCTCTTCGAGTCGCGATCGACTCCGATCACCACGTCACCCGAGGTAGTCTCGGCCTTCACCGAGGCTGCGGCCTGACTGACGATGATGTCGCCACCGCCCGAGGTGAGGGTCGTCGGCCCGGAGGTGTACAGCAGACGGATCGTGCCGCCCTGAGTGGCGATCGTTCCGCCGCGGCGGGTGCTGTCGACCAGGATGTCGCCGGCACGCGTCGAGGCGGTGAGCACGCCGCTGATCTCGCCGAGCTCGAGCGGCCCGCCGTGCGAGCGGACGTTGCACGCTCCTGAAACGGCGCCGATCTGCACCACGCCGGCACCGGTGAAGATCCGCGCATCTCCCTGGATCTCCTGGACGCGGACATCTCCCATCTTCGTCTCGTAGGTGAAGAGGCCCTTGACCGTGCCGCGGCGCAACACCGCTGGCCCGCTGGTGTTCGTCCGCTGTGCCGCGCGGCTGCTCGGCGACTCGGTGAGAGGCAGCTGCCGCAAGGACTGCGTCTTCGCCGCCGAAGCGCCGGCAGCAAGGAGATGCACGTCGCCCATCAGCGTGGACGTCGTGATCGTCGGTCCGCCCGGCGCATTCACGGTTCCCTGGAAGCGGGGTCCGAAGAACGCACCGCGCAGGCCCTGCTGCATGCTGGTCCGGATGTCGCCGCGTCCGGTCTCGGCAACCCAGCGGAAGTCGGCGTCGCCGGCGACTGTCGCGGTCACGTTCCCGTTGACGGTGGAGAGCAGCACGTTGCCTCCGGGATGAGGCGTGGCGTAGACGATCGATCCATTGACGCTCTCGACCACGGTCGAGCCACTCACATCACCGATCATCACGTTGCCGCGGAAGTTCTTGACCTTCACGCTGCCGAGAATGTCGTTGATGCGGATTCGCTCGCTGGAGGTGGAAACCACGTGCACGTGCACGTTGCGCGGGACCCGCACGTTCCACTGGACTGCCACGGACCAGTCGTTGGTCTTACGCGCGATGACCGTGCGCACGATGCGGGTCTTCGCATCTCCGCCGATGATCAGGTTGCTGCCGCGGCGCCCTTCGGCGAGCGCCGCTTCGCTCTTCGCGGTCACGAGCGTCGTCAGCGTCGCTTCGATCTGCGTGACGTTGCTGCCGACGATGTCGATGTTGCCGTGCGGGTTCTCGAGAACGAAAGTCCCGCCCGGCGTGATCGAAAATTTCTGCTCGGTCGTCATCGTCTGCCGGAACGGCGCAGCCTGAGCGGCGGCGGCCACGCAGAGGATGAGGACGGCTGTCGAAACGCGGATCTTCATTCGGTCAGGGCTGCATGTTGCCGAGGGTCTCGGCCACCTTCACGCGGACGTACGGGTTCTCGTCCTGCTGCAGCGCCTTCTGCCGCAGCACATCGACCTCGGTCGGCTCGAGCACGGCACCGTCGCGGACCATGTTGGCCAGCGCCTCGACCGCCTTGAGACGGACTGCCGGGTTCGGATCGCTGCGCAGCGCCTCGATCAGCGCGTCGCGCGTCTGCGCCGACACTGCCGCCGGAAGGTGCGTGAGCGTTTCGACCGCATCGATGCGCACTCCTTCGTGCGCGTCGCTGCGCAGCACGTTGGCAAGCGCGTTCGCGATCTGCGGGTCGGCATGCGCCGGGTCCGAGTACATCCGCCGGAGCGAGTCGAGCGCCTCGGACGGCGTGCTCGCGACGTCTTCGTTCTCGAGCATGTAGGAGGAAAGCCGCAGCATGCTCTCGTCCTTCGGATGACCGCTGACCGTCCAGCGCGAGGTGACGTCGAACGAAAGCGCGATCTGGCCATCCGACCCGTCGCAGTCGACACACGTCACGTTGCGGACGGCCGGACGACCCTGAATCTCGGGGCTGAGCGCGGCGGCATCGAGCACGCGCGTTTCGGCGAGAGAGACAGGCGTGATGCCCGACGCCACGCGCTGCATCGGCGTGACGCTTTCGATCCGCGCTCCCGTCGGCTGAATCCGGTCCGCATTGCGATCACCCGCGAAGTAGGCTCCGCCGACGAGCACGACCACCGCAGCGGCCTGTGCCACCCACTTGAACACCGGGCGGCCGCGGAACGGAATGACGTTCGAAACGGCCGGCTCAGCAACTCCGACCTTCTCGAGAAACGCAGTCTTCACGCGAGCCGGGACTTCGACTTCCGGGAGCTCTTCGAGCAGCGTCCACGTCTCTTTGTGCGCGCGCCACTCTTCACTGCAGACGACGCAGCTTTCGATGTGCTGATGAGCAGTCTCCCTCCGGACCGGGTCGAGCGCCTCGGTCAGCAGGAGCGGCATGCTCTCTCTCATTGCACTACATTCAGACATCGGTCTCCTCCGGACTCTCCGGTCAGCAACTTTTTCAACGTTTCCATGGCGCGAAACACGCGAGTCTTCACGGCGCCCTCGGAACAGCCCGCGATCTGCGCGATCTCGGCGTACGACAGGCCCTGGTAGCGCGAGAGCAGGATCGCCTCGCGCTGCTCGGCGGTCAGCGCCTCGAGCGCTTTCCGGACTCGCTGCTCGTCCTGCCGCTGTTCGAGGTGCCTGTCCGGCAGGTCCGCCGTCGGCCCGGGCAGTGTGACCAGGACGTCGTCCGAGTCCTTCGGCTTGTTGTCGGCCTTCCTCAGGTAGTCGCGGCACCAGTTCGCCGTGATCGAAAAGAGCCAGGTCGACAACTTCGCCTCGCCGTTGAACTGATTCGCGTGCTTCATCATCTTGACAAAGACTTCCTGCGTCGCGTCTTCGGCCGCTTCCGAGTTTCGGAGGAAGCGGAACGCGAAGTTGTAGATCCGGCCGCTGTAACGGTCATAGATCTCCGACGCCGGAGAGAAGTCGCCGGCCTGAACGATTCGCATCAGTTCCTGATCGCTCAGGTGCTTCATCTCTCCTGAATCTCTGCCTTTGGACGTGGCCATGTGTGAAAGGTTACGGACCGTCGCACCGTCTCGCTTCAGCCTCGAGCGCGCGGATCAGGACCGGGTTCTAGGCCGCAACAAGCTCGGGCTGTGGTTCATTCGACTCCGGCCGGGTTCGCTCGAGGGAGACGGTCACCAACGCCATCAGATTCAGCAGCAGATAGAAGACCTCGGTATCGCCGAAGTTGAATTCGAACAAGCCCGCCACAGCCAGGCTCAGGCAGACCGCGACGCCGATTTCGGCCCATGTCCGTCCGGGGCCACGCCAGCCGCGAGCACACTCCCGGAGGAACAGGACATTGAGCAGCAGGTAGGCGCCCAGCCCCATGATTCCCCGCTCCGCCCACAACTGGACGACGTTGTTGTGCAGGTGGGGCGGGCGGGCGCGCGGCGCGTCCTGTCTGCGGTAGAGCGCGTAGGACTCCTTCACATTCGCCGGCCCGACGCCGAGGATCGGAAAGTCGCGAATCATCTCGACGCCGGCTTCCACCATGCGGATGCGGTCGAAGTTCGAGGACTGCCGGACATCAAACGTCGAGATCAGCCGGCCGAACAGTGGGAGCGGCAGAAACGTGACGAAGAGCAGCAGAGCAGGCAGCGCATAGAACGCGAGACGGACGCGCGTCAGAACCAGGATCACGAAAGCCGCCGCCAGCCAGCCCAGCCAGACGCTGCG
>Ga0209347_1006656_pt1 | contig 10108 bp, 5 predicted proteins | sample AutmiccommuBRH23_FD_187382 | JGI IMG/M metagenome (GOLD analysis project Ga0209347, IMG submission 187382) | Deep subsurface microbial communities from Mt. Terri, Switzerland - Autotrophic microbial communities BRH/23 (SPAdes) (version 2) | ecosystem: Environmental > Aquatic > Deep subsurface >... | reverse complement strand
TCCAGAGGGGGCCGGTGCCGATCTGCGCGTCTTCGGCTCCGGTGCCGGTTCCAGCTGCGGCAGGCTGAGGAATCGACGGGCCTCCTCAGCGACATCGGCGAAGTCGCTGAGGCGAAGGCTTTCGCGGATCACATCGAGCAGATCGCCATGCTCGCCGCTCTGACCGTCAGTCCACTTGCCAGCGGCACCTTTACCAGAGGCTGGCCCGTTGAGGCGGACGAACATCGACCGCCCCGGTTCATTGCGCACATCGCCGACCTGCCAATAGTTGCCCTGTTTGCGGCCATTCGACAGATAGTGCCGGCACACCGCCTCGGCCTGTTGGCCGAGACGCTGCGACAGATCGGCGGCATCGATGCGAGCCATTACGACGCCTCGCGCTCGGTGATGCGGCTGATCGGATAGACCGCGAGCAGCTTGCCGACGATATCGGTTCCATTCGCACCGACCGGAACGAAGAAGCGCAATTTCCAGGAGATGATCTCGCTAAAGAGACCCCAGGCCCGCAGCCGCTCCCGCATCGCTTCCGAGAAGCCGGTCAACTCGATCCGGTTGGCGCCCATCACCCGCGACCGGCGCAGTTGCAGACCCTCGGCAAGGTCGAGGACGGTCCGTCCGTCGAACAGTGCCGTATAGGCCTGATCCGGGGTCAGGCTGGATGACCCGCTTACGGTGGCGTTCGCTGCCCAGGCGGGCGATACGCGGCGGCCGATGATCCGCTCGCCGTCATCGGTCTGCAGGCGATAGACGCGGGTCTCATCCTGCGGCAGGCGCTTCCAGACCGGCAGAAGCAGCCCCGAAACCACATGCAGCGTGGCATCCGAGAACTCTGGTACATCTGCAACCTCCGCGCGCCAAGCAGCGGCGAAGGTCTGTTTGTCGGTCTCAACCCAAAGCGTGTCACTCATCATCCTGATGGACATGCTGAAGGCTTCCATCGGCCGGATCAAGCGCACTCTGCGTTCAATCTCGCCATCGTCAAGCATGATCGAGGTGGTGGGCACCTGCACGGCAGCGCGCCCCGAGCGGCTGTTGATCAGCAGCACGGCGCGCGGATCGTCCAACTCGTCGAGCGCCGCATCGAGCAAGAGCGGCCTGTTCCGCCGCCGCTCTGTGATGGTCAGAAGCCGCGTCTCGGCCCCAGTGCCGGGATGGGTATAGATCACCTGCCGGTCGGTGACGGTGAAGCTCTCGGCCTTCAGCGTCTCGAGACCGAGATCATAGATCCCCGCCGCCATCGCGCCCTCGACCTTGGCCTCCAGCAACTGCTCGAAGGCAGCAAAGAGCACGCCCTGCAACTCGATGGTCAGCGCCAGCAGGCGGTTGAGGAAGGTGGTGATCGGCGGCAACTCGTCCTTGATGCCGTTCGAATCCATCAGCTTCAGCCCCGTGGCCGATTCAAACCGTTCCAGCGAGCAACCATCGACCTTACCGCGCACGAGAAGCAGGTAGAGCTGACGCAAGGCCGCGCGGGCATAGGGGCTTTCCAGATTGTCTTCGGGGCGGAACAGACCCTGCCCGCCGGTCTGGCGCTGACCGCGGGTGATCGCCCCGAGCGTGTCAAGGCGGCGCGCGATGGTGCTGAGGAACCGCTTCTCCGCCTTCACATCCGTGGCAATGGGCCGGAAGAGGGGCGGCTGCGCCTGATTGGTGCGGTTCGTGCGCCCGAGGCCCTGGATGGCGGTATCTGCCTTCCAACCCGGCTCCAGCAGATAATGCACCCGCAACCGCTGGTTCCGCGCCGACAGCTCGGCGTGATAGCTGCGCCCGGTGCCACCGGCATCGGAGAAGACGAGAATGCGCTTCCCGTCATCCATGAAGGCCTGCGTCTCCGCGAGATTGGCCGAGGGGGCGCGGTTCTCGACGGCCAGACGGGCAGCAGGGCCTTCGCCCTTGCGGATGATCCGGCGCGAGCGGCCCGTCACCTCGGCGACCATATCCGTGCCAAAATGCTGCACGATCTGGTCGAGTGCGCCCGGCACGGGCGGCAGGCCGGCCAGATGTTCGATCATGGCATCGCGCCGGGAGACCGCCTCGCGGCTCTCGACGGGCTGGCCATCGCGGAACACCGGCCGCGAGCTGACATTGCCCTCGCCATCGCTGAACGGCTCGTAGAGCTGCACCGGGAAGGAATGCTGCAGGTAGCTCATGACGTAATATGCCGCGTCCGCGTTATGCAGAGCGCGGCGCTTCATGTCGTTGATATGATGTTTCATTTCGGGTTCTCCACTCGGTATAATCATGATGCCTCTGCTCTCAACTGCAGAAGGACACCCCGACATGACCTCCCCCTCCAACTCTCACCCCGGCGGCGCAGCCGCCGGAAGCGGAGGCATGCTTACCGCGGAGCAGTTTGACCGTTATGGTCTGAGTGAGGGGACAATTTGGCGGAAATCACTGGTGGCGGACAGGAGCGGGACAGAAACAGAAATGGCCAGGGTTCGGACACGGCTGGCCGAGCTTGATGCGGAACAACGTCAGCTTCTGCAGGAGCTTTCGGCGCTGGAGGCTCGGCAAACCGCAGAAATGGCCGCACAAGCCAAACGCCCATCCTTTGAAAATGCCCCCGTCACCAACATGTCGACGTCGGGCGAAAAGGTAGAGCTGTTCCGCAACCTGTTTGCTGGCCGCCCGGACGTGTTTCCGGTGCGATGGGAAAACCGCAAGACAGGACGCGCCGGCTATTCGCCTGCCTGCTTCAATGAATGGGTGAAAGGCATATGTGGAAAGCCGACCGTCAAATGCGGGGACTGCAAGCATCAGCGGTTCATACCCCCCGACGCCGGCGTCATCGAACGGCACCTGCGGGGCGGCGAGGGCCCTTCGGCTGACTTCGTGGCCGGCGTTTATCCTTTGCTGCGGGATGATACCTGTTGGTTCTTGGCAGCAGATTTTGACAAGGCGTCTTGGGCAGAAGACGCCAGTGCCCTGCTTGCAACTTGCCGGACGAAGGGTGTGCCTGCTGCACTGGAACGGTCCCGCTCGGGCAATGGGGGCCACGTCTGGATATTCTTCGCCGAACCTGTGTCGGCTCGGGCGGCTCGCCAGCTTGGATCGGCACTGATCACGGAAACAATGGAGAAACGGCCAGAGATCGGATTTGCTTCCTATGACCGCCTCTTTCCGAACCAGGATACGATGCCCGTCGGCGGCTTCGGAAACCTGATCGCCCTGCCGCTGCAGCACAGCGCGCGGAAGGCCGGCAACAGCGTCTTCCTCGATCCGGATCTCCACCCGTACGACGACCAGTGGGCATTTCTGTCGACGCTGCCAAGAATGTCGGTGGAGGCGGTAACCAGTATTGTTGCAGCCGCAGAGGCATCTGGTCAGGTGCTGGCAGTCCGGATGCCGGTTGATGATGAAAATGCTGACGAGCCGTGGAAAATGTCGCCGTCGCGCCGCCCGAAGGCGAAACCTGGGAATGTGGTAATCCCGAGCGCCGTCAAGGTAACCGTCGCCGATCAGATCTACATCGACCGGACAGGGCTGCCCTCTGCGATGATAGCCCAATTGGTACGCGTCGCGGCGTTCCAGAACCCGGAGTTCTATCGGGCACAGGCTATGCGACTGCCCACATTCGGAAAACCTCGCGTGGTCTCCTGTGCCGAGCTGCATCCGCGCCACATTGCCTTACCTCGAGGCTGCTTTGATGAAGCTGTTGAAGTCCTGAGCGAATACGGTGCGAAAGCAGAACTGGACGACCAGCGGAGCAAGGGAGCCCCGCTGCCGGACACGGTCAGATTCCTTGGCGAGCTTCGGCCGCAGCAACAGCGCGCCTTCGACGCGCTTGCAGCCCATGATACTGGCGTGCTCGCGGCGACCACAGCCTTTGGCAAAACCGTTGTCGCTTCCGCCCTGATTGGTCATCGCGCCCGAAACACGCTGGTTCTGGTCCATCGTCGGGAACTTCTCGACCAGTGGGTTGAGCGGCTGAAGACGTTCCTTCAGATCGACCCCAAACAGATTGGTGCAATCGGCGGCGGAAAGCGGAAACCGACTGGTGTGGTCGACGTGGCGCTGATCCAGAGCCTGGTCAGGAACGGCGAAGTCGACGACATCGTGGCAGATTACGGTCAGCTCATCGTTGATGAGTGCCACCATCTGTCAGCAGCGAGTTTTGAACTTGTCGCGCGCAGAACGAAGGCGCGCTATATCGCCGGTTTGTCGGCAACCGTCGCCCGAAAAGATGGGCATCATCCCATCATCTTCATGCAATGCGGTCCCGTTCGGCATCAGGTGCATGCCAGATCACAGGCTGCTGAGAGCGGCATTCGTCATCGGGCGCGTGAGCGTCACACGCGGTTCAAACTGCCTGAAGTGCTGGCGATGGCCGAACGACCGTCGATGCCCGCGATCTACGCGGCGCTGGCAGACGACGCTGGGCGGAACGATCAGATCTTTGATGACGTGCTGAAATCGCTCGAGGCGAAGCGCTCCCCGATCGTCTTGACTGAACGCAAAGATCATCTGGATTACCTGCAGCAGCGGTTCTCGAAATTTGCGAAGAACCTGGTCGTGCTGCGGGGTGGCATGTCGGCGAAAGACCGGAGGTCTGCCGCCGCCGCGCTGAATGTCCCCGATGACGAGGAGCGGTTGATCCTGGCGACAGGACGCTACATTGGGGAGGGCTTTGACGACCCCCGGCTCGATACCTTGTTCCTGACGATGCCGATCGCGTGGAAGGGAACACTTGCGCAGTATGTTGGCCGTCTGCACCGACAGCATGACGGCAAGAAGGATGTTCTGGTCGTGGATTACGTCGACAGCGCCGTCCCTGTTCTAGCCAGAATGGCCGCAAAGCGTCGAACGGGATACCGCGCCCTCGGCTATGTGATGGAATAGCAGCGCCCCACTTTGGGCGGGACGCTGCTGTTGAATTGGGCGCGCGGAGCGCAGGACGGTGAAGTATCCACTATCGCGGCTTTGCGCCGGTTGCGGCAGCGAGGATCGACATGAGTTTGTCCGAGGGCGGCCGAAACTTACCCGGCTTAATCAGCGGGGCGTGGTGGGCATCAAGAAGGGCCAACTTCTCAGTCGGGTCCGCGCGCAAATACATCTCGGTCGTCTGGAGGCTGGCATGACCCAGCCAAAGAGCGACCTTGCGGACATCGCCCGTGGCCTGAAGCGTGTGCATGGCGCAACTGTGCCGCAGCACATGCGGGGTCACGTGCTTGTCGGCAATCGAAGGGGTAGCGCGTTCTGCTGCAGCAACATGTTGACGGAGCCGGTAGGCAAAACCATCACGCGACATCGGACCGCCATCGCGATTCAGGAATAGTTCCGGCCCGACATCGTCGGGACGAACGGCTAGCCAAGCCCGAATGGCTGCTTGCGTCTCCTTCCAGAGCGGCAGCACCCGTTCCCGACGGCCTTTCCCGAGCACACGGATGCTGGCGAACGATCCCCTTGGGAAATCGTCCATCCGAACTGCGAGAAGTTCAGACGCTCGCAAACCTGCGGCATAGGCCAGGTGAAGCATCGCCCGATCGCGCTGCCCAGCAGGAGTTCTGTTGTCTGGGGCTGCAAGTAGGGCGCGCACCTCGTCCTTCGTCAGGTAGTCGATCAGTTTTACATCTGTGCGTTTGACGGGCAGCGCCCTGACCATCATCGCTTGTTCGAGGCAGGCTGGGCGCCTTGGCTCAAGGAAGCGGAAAAACGCTTTGATCGCAGCCAGTCTCGCATTACGGGATCGAACAGTATTGGCGCGTCCTTCTTCGATATGCTCGAGGAAGGCCCTGATCAGCCTGACATCGAGATCCTCAATCGCAAGGTCTGATGGCTGCCGTTTATAGTGCGCAGCCGCAAACCGCAGCAGCAGGGTGAACGCGTGGGCATAGGCGGCGATGGTATGTTGGCTGGCGCCACGCTCATGAGGCAGATGCTTCTGCAGGAAAGCCGACAGGTCTGGCGCGAGCGGGGTCATGCTGCACCCCCGATCCACATCTGTTCCGCCCTTGCCGCGATCATTTGCAACAAGACAGGCGTGGCCTCGAGGTACCAATAGGTATTGTTGATATCGACATGGCCGAGATAGGTGCTCAGTGCCCGCATGTGCCGCAAGACGGACTGCGGATCAGACCCGCAGCGTTCGAGGGATCGAACCGCGAAGGTGTGGCGCAAATCGTGTAGCCGAGGGCCGGGGCCAGTCGGACGGCGATACCCCAGCTTGCGCACGATCCGAACGAAGACCACGTGCGCCCTCGTCGCCGTCGGTGCGTGACCGTGCCCGAGCACGAAAAGATCATGACCGGCATCACGGACGATGCGCCGCCGATCAAGATAGCGCTCCAACGCTGCACGGGTCGAGGCGTGAAGCGGGACGAGGCGGCTCTTGCCAAATTTGCCCTTGCGGATCATCAGGCCATCTTCCGTCAGGTCGTCGCAACGCAGGGACAAAGCTTCCGAGATGCGAAGACCTGTAGAGGCCAGCAACCCGAACAGCGTGTGATAGGTCTGTGGGCTGATCGGGGACAGGCCCGGAACCAGTAGTGCCTCCGCCAGGATGCCACTGATCTGGTCGTGCGAAAGGATGTAGGGCGCAGGTCGGCGGCGCCTTGACCGGCCGAACAATCCTGCCACCGGAACCTCATGTTGCACGTCCTCTGCATGCAGAAACATCGCGAAGACGCGGGCCTGATCATACCGGTCTTGCGCTGAATTGGGCGTGGCCGCGCTGCCCGCCCACGCGAGGATCAGTGACGCGGTGACGCGCTCATCGGACCGGTCAGCGGCGAAGGCCGCGAAATCGTGCAAGGACTTCTCATGTTTGTTGAACCCCTTTCCGAGGGCGCGATGCAGGTTGATATAGCGGTCAACATGGCGGTGAATCATGCTGAATACCCCGGCCAAGGCTGGGCAACCGCCCCCAGCATATCGACATCGACCTTGGCGTAGATTGCCGTGGTGTCGCGCGACGTGTGGCGAAGAGCAGCCCCAATCTGATCGAGTTCGGCCCCATCGCGTAGCCATGCGGAGGCCAGCGAATGCCGAAACACATGCGAGCCGGTTGGCAAGCCAACGAAACCGCTGCGGGAAAGGACGCGTGAGACGATACCGGCAATCTCAGCGGATGAACGAAATGGCGTGAAAGGGGCCTGGGTGCGCAAGAAGACCAGATCGGATGCAACCACCGGGCGTGCGTCCTCGATATAGGCGAGCAGCGCGTCGCCAACGTCCTGCGGCAAAGGCATGAGCACCCCGCGTCGGCTCTTGCCGTGCAATCGCAACCTGCTCGCGCGCCAGTCGATGTCGGCGAGGCGGAGCTGCCAGATATCGCCAGCCCGCAGGGCCATCCGCGCGAGAAGCAGGATGATGGCGCGGTCCCGCACCTCAACGGCTGTGACTGTGCCGCAGGACGCGACGATCTCTTCGATGGTCGAGGCCGGGATCGTCTTTGGGACGGTGGAAAGCCTGCGTCGCACCCCTGACGGCACCGCAAGAAGCAGCGACGGAGCACAATGTCCTTGGCCAATCATGAAGCGCAAGAATGTGCGCAGTACTGTTATCGTCATGCGGACTGACGATCGAGAGCGATCCTCGCCCTGATCCAGAACAATCGAGCGGACGGCCGCTGCGGTGAACCCCTGCGGTTCCGATCCAAGCTTCATCAGCCAGCGGCCCAACTCTTGCTGATAGCGCCGGATCGTCTCGGACGTGGCGCCGCGCTCCCGACGCATCCAAGTGGCAAAATCGGCGAGACGTGGATCGGCCGGTGGTTCAGTGGCCACCGTCACCGGGATCAATCCTTCTACTCTGAGGAAAGCCACGAAGGCGCGCGCACCACGGCGACGATCCTTGATGCCGGTCCCCGCGACCCGTTTGCCGCGCTTCGTTTTGATCCCGCATTGGCAGTCGTGCTGGGCAAACAGCTCGATCAGGTCACCATCGATGCCTTCTCTCGGAACTCGCATTTGCAGGGCCCATTCGGCGAAATGCCGGGCCTGGCTGATGCGGGAGCTGTAGGTGACCCTGCTGTAGCCTTGGGTCGCGAGGTTTGCCGAAAAGCCGGCCAAATGCGGGCCGAGCCGGGCAACCGCATCAGGAATAGCAACCTGACCGGCACCTTCGAGATGCCGCAAAAATCTGCGGACGTCGGTGATGTAGCTCGGGTCCTGCAACTGTGCAGCACTATAGCGACCGCACCCACACCGGTGCTGCGCAAAACGACCGACCGCCGCAGCATCAAGATCCTTGATCGCGACACGTCGGTCGGCGGCCCACTTCAGGAAATGCCGTGCCGCACTGAGAGCGCCAGCGGACAAGTTGGGATTGTCCGCAAGATAGGCGTTTACGAGTGCTTGGTCGACGACAGCCCCGTTGGCTGCCGCGCCGCCGGGGTGAGAGTTGGAGGGGGAGGTCATGTCGGGGTGTCCTTCTGCGGTTGAGAGCAGAGGCATCATGATTATGCCAAGCGGAGATCCCAAAATGAAACAGCAGATCAACGAGTTGAAGCGCCGCGCTCTGCATAACGCGGACGCGGCATATTATGTCTTATCCGGAGTTCCGGATAAGACATACTCGCGCGGCGACAGGTCCGTGTTCAGGTCATTCCATTCCTCGGTTGGGATCTCCGCCAGCCGGCGTTCCATCAGCGCCTCGCCGGTGGAGACGATCTGGATGACCGCCGCATGGCCCGTCTCCAGATCCTCGGTGATCGAGCGCAGCAGGGTCGGCGTTTTCATCGAGGTCAACAGATGGCCGAAGAAGCGCTGCTTGGTGCTCTCGAAAGCCGAGCGCGCCGCCGATTTGGCCTGTCGGTTCAGCGTGCCATCCGAGCCGGTAATATTGGCCGCCTCCATCGCCGCATCGAGGTTGTTGTGGATGACAGCGAAAGCCCCAGCATAGGAATCGTAGATCCGGCGCTGTTCTCCGGTCAGCTGATGCTCGATCAGCTCATATTCGACGCCGTCATAGGAGAGGGACCGCGCAGTATAGAGGCCGAGCGAGCGCAGATCGCGCGCCAGGACTTCCATCGCTGCCACCCCGCCGGCCTCGATCGCCTCGACAAACTCTGCTCGGGTGGCGAAAGGGAAATCTTCGCCACCCCAGAGGCCGAGGCGCTGCGCATAAGCCAAATTGTGCACCGTCGTCGCCCCGGTCGCCGAGACATAGACCACCCGCGCATCGGGCAGCGCGTGTTGCAGGCGCAATCCCGCCCTGCCCTGCTGCGAGGCCGCGACATCGCCACGCTCGCCCTTGCCGCCGGCAGCATTCTGCATGGCGTGGCTTTCGTCGAAGATGATGGCCCCATCGAAGTCCGCGCCGAGCCAATCCACGATCTGCCGAACCCGCGAGACCTTCTCGCCGCGGTCGTCAGAGCGCAGCGTGGCATAGGTGGTGAAGAGGATGCCTTCGCTGAGCGTGATCGCCTTGCCCTGCGCAAAGCGCGAAAGCGGCGTGATCAGGAGTTTCTCCTGCCCAAGTGCGGACCAGTCGCGCTGCGCATCCTCGATCAGCTTGTCGGACTTGGAGATCCAGAGCGCTTTGCGCCGCCCCCGTAGCCAGTTGTCGAGGATGATCCCCGCCGATTGCCGGCCCTTGCCCGCGCCAGTGCCATCGCCAAGCATGAACCCGCGCCTGAAGCGGACAGCGCCGGAAGCATTTGCGGCCGCAGCGCTGACCTTGTCCATGGTCTCGTCCAGCGTCCAGTTGCCAGCGAGGTGGTCGTTATGCGCCTCACCGGCATAGATCACCGTCTCGAGCTGTGCGTCCGAGAGACGGGTGCAGATGTCAGCGGGCAGCAAGGGCCGGTAGGAGGGACGGGGTGGCGCGACCGAGGCCATAGCGGCCGATTGCACGAGTTTGGTCGGATGCGGGGCCGCGTGGGGAATGCGGATCGCCTGCAGGGCGTATTCTTCATAGATCGCGTCCGAGAGCCGCGCTGCTTCCGGCGGCATCCAGTCCAGCGTCTCATAGGCGAGTTCGACGGCGTTGGGACGGGTCGACGTAAACCGAGCAGGCTGGGCTGCACCGGCCCGAGCAAGGTAGGAGCGCACCGTACGGACGGCGGCCGGTGCTGTCGGTGCCGGCGGCCGGGGCAGATCGACGGTTGCGCGCGGCGGCACCTGCGCGGTGATCCAACCGAGCAGGGTCGCGACATCGGGCGCGA
>Ga0209347_1006655_pt1 | contig 10108 bp, 8 predicted proteins | sample AutmiccommuBRH23_FD_187382 | JGI IMG/M metagenome (GOLD analysis project Ga0209347, IMG submission 187382) | Deep subsurface microbial communities from Mt. Terri, Switzerland - Autotrophic microbial communities BRH/23 (SPAdes) (version 2) | ecosystem: Environmental > Aquatic > Deep subsurface >... | reverse complement strand
TGGTCGGCTTCGAGGTAGTCCGGCACGTCGCGCTCGGTCAGGCCCACCGATTCCAGCACGATCGCCAGCTGGCGCGAGCGGTCACGGACGGCGATCACGTCGCCCTCTTTCACCCGGAACGACGCGATGTTGACGCGCTGGCCGTTCACGGTGACGTGGCCGTGGTTCACGAACTGACGGGCGGCAAAGATGGTCGGAACGAACTTGGCGCGGTAGATCACCGCATCCAGACGCCGCTCCAGCAGACCCACCAGGTTCTCGCCGGTGTCGCCCTTGACGCGCTCGGCCTCGCCAAAGATCTTGCGGAACTGCTTTTCGGTCAGGTCGCCGTAGTAGCCTTTCAGCTTCTGCTTGGCGCGCAGCTGGGTGCCGAAGTCCGACAGCTTGTTCTTGCGGCGCTGGCCATGCTGGCCCGGGCCGTATTCGCGCTTGTTCACCGGGGATTTGGCACGGCCCCAGATGTTCTCGCCCATGCGGCGGTCGAGTTTGTACTTGGCAGAGGTGCGTTTGGTCACCGCTGATCTCCTTCGTTGTTGTTCTTGATGCCCCCGGCAGACCGGCGGCGATTTTTGGTTCGAAGGGCGTTGTCCTTTGCCGCGGGAGTGACCCCTTGGCCGACAGGCATCCCCTTGCGAGGGCCACCAACACCAATGAAAAAGCCCCGGACAAACGGGTCCGGGACGGCGGGCTTATACAGGGGTAGGGGCGGGAGTCAACAGGGAGGGGCAAGCAGGCAGCACCAGCCGCATTTCCGGCGCTCTGCGATCTGGGCGCCCCGGCGCGATCAGGCGGCTTGCCAGTGGCAAGCCGACCGCGACGGTTGCCCGGAGGCGCAAGCCGCAGGGCAAGGGGGGTGCCGCCAACCCGGACGGTGCCAAATTCTGATGGGACCGCCCGGGTGGGCACATGTGCCCGCCCCCGGAGGGCGGTCACATCAGAATTTCGTCGACGGCCGAAATTCTGGGCAGCGCCTTAGCTTGACACCTGCAGGCCAAGTGGCTTAGCGCGCTGCTCAACGATGGCTGACTTCATCTCTTTCCCCAGCCGATCCAGATCAGCCTTAAGGGCCTCGATCTGGGCATCAATGTCTACCGGATTAAGCGATGCGTTAGAGAGCTTGTCTCGCGCAGGTAGAATAGTTGCCCAATGAATATTGATAGTAAATTTAAAGAAACGCATGTTTCGCCTCCTGTGCTTGGGAAACAAGCATACAGGACAGCAGAGCAACGGCCTATACCCCCCTCACGCCGCCTCATGCCGCAAGATCGCCGCCTCCGGCGCGCTCAGGTTGCGGCGGGCGTAGTCGCCATAGCTCCTCGGGTCCACCTCCACCTGCGGCAGCAGCGCGGCGAGGCCGCGGCGCTGCGCCGGGTCCAGCATGTCCAGCGCGGCATTGGCCGGGTGGAAGCTCTCCGTCTCCAGCCCGTTGGCGCGGAGGATCTGGTGGCGCTCCAGCAGCAGATGCACATAGGTCACCTCCCGCAACGAATGATCCACATGCACCCGGCAATCGTCGATCATGTCGCCGGCCGCCACCAGCACCTCGGGCGTGTTGAACAGCGCCATCGCCGCCGGGCCGCGCAGCAGCATCCGGTGGCGGGGCGAGACGATCAGGTCGCTTTCCGGCCGGTCCTCCCCCATCGCTCCCCGGCGGATGCGGATCGGCCGCAGTTCCGGCATCGCATAAAGCCGCGCGCCGGTCATCTTGCGGCTGCCGGTCCAGATCACCTGCTGCGCGCCATCGTCGCGGGTCCAGAGCCGGTCGCCGGCGCGGATCTGCTCCACCGGGCGCGGGCCCTGCGGCGTGTCGATCAGCGTGCCGGTGGTGAAGCAGATCACCCCCGCCTCGGCCCGGGCATTCCGCGCGATTGCCTCGGTCTGGTCCAGCGTGCGGTTCACCACCCACAGATCGCGCCCCGGAGGCGGCATCTCGCCGGTGAACATCAGCAATCGCGCCGCGCTGCCCTCCACCGCGATCACCGTCACCCGCCACGCCGTCAGCCCGTCGGTGACGACGAACCCCTGGTCCGGCACACCGCCATCGCCATGGGGACTGCTCTCGAATTGCGGATCGGCTTCGCTGTCTGCCGAGACAGGGCTGACCCCGGCTGCGCCGATCAGCCGGCGGACGCTGCGCGCCGCCCGCCTGTGAAGGTCTGCCTCGCCCTCGGCACTGTGCAGGACCAGAAGCCCGGCCGGCCCGTCCACCCGCACCGCCTCGCCCCACCAGCGCCATTGTGCGCCGACGATGAGCGAGGGAAGCGGCGCGGCGCGGATGCCGTCCAGTTCCGTCTGCGACCAAGAGATGACAAACGTGCCCGATATGGCCGTTCTCATTACCCGTACTACCTGCCGTCGTCGTTTCTTGTTTCGGCCTTAGGGCCGTTATATCAGAACGTTAGCACGTGTTCTTCATGTTGGGAAGCGCGCGTGCCTGACCGCGCGTCAAAAGTTCATGCGCAGCCGCATCGATCCCACGACCTGCCCTTCGGGCTGACCCTCATATTCCTCCGACAGCCAGGTCGCGCCGTAGAACAGGCCCATCCGCTCACCGCGAACCTGCATCCCGGCGCGGACCCGGAACCGGCTGTCCTCGGGTTCGGGATCGTTGCCGCCGCCGTTCAGATAGACGCTGTCCGCGACATAGGCCGCATCGCCCCCCAGCACGAAGCTGGCGCCCGGCTGGGAATTGCCCGAGATCGAGACATAGCGGTGCCCGGTCACGGTATCGCGCGACCACAGCGCCCCGCGCTCGATCTGGCCGAAGTTGAGGTCGGCGCCGACGCGGACCAGCGTCTCGTCGCCCACCCGCGCCTCGGCAAAGGGGCGCAGCTCGGCATGGCCGCCAAGCGCGAAGGTCTGGCCAAGCTCGCCCGACAGCGTTGGCACGATGCGGTTGCCGATCTGGTCATCGACCACGCTGACCGCCGGCGCCGACACCTGCTCATGCAGCCAGTCATGCACGCTGCCGACCCCGGTCTGCGGCCCCATCGCCACCAGATCGAGCCCGGCGGTCGCCTCGGCCGTGCCAAGCGCGAAATGGCTGTGAAGGCCGAAAGACAGCACCCCGGCATAGCGCCGGTCGCCGGCGGGCGGGGTGGAGAGTTCCGAGGGCGCGATGATTTCCGACCGCAGGCGAAATTCCAGCAGGCTGCCCGGCCGGGAGGGCAACATGCCATCCCACATCGGGCCGCGCAGGATGCTCATCTGATAGCCGCCGGTGCGCCAGCGATCCTCGCCATCGCCCAGATAGTCGTTGGTGAACATCCGGCCGATGCCCAGCGTCATCCGCTCTTGCGCCGCCAGCGGCGCACCCGCCACCAGAAGCGCGCCGATCAACGCCGAGCGCGTGAAAGCGCTGCGAAGCGCCTTGGGGGACCTGCTCATCCCGACCTCATATGTTCGCTGCCTGTTGACGGTTTTCCGCCATTACACCTTTTGTAGCGGCTAGTTCACAAGTGCGCTAGTGCAACTCGGCCACAGGGGCGCCAGAAGCGGGGTTCGGGGCGATTAGGGCAATTATAGGGCGAGGCTCTAGAGATCGGGGTGCAGCGGCACGTCTGGCCGGACACGCTTGGCGAGTTCGCCCGGCCTGGCGTAGAGCGTCTGGCTCTCTTGCGCATTCGGGATGAACGCAACGATCGTCACTGCGGACTCCTGCGGGATCCAGTCGCCGGAAAAGCAGCACATGACCATTCCCGGCTCGCTTCGGCCCATGGTTCTTCCTCAGAATGCCTTGAATGTCATCGTCGTCAGCGTCCGGCTGATGCCCGGAATGTCGAACAGCGCCTCGGTGAGCCAGTGGCCCACATCCGCCTCGTCGGGGATATAGACCTTGGCGATCAGGTCATACTCGCCCGAGGTGGAGTAAAGCTCGCTCACCACCTCGCGGGCATAGATCGCATCCGCAACCTCATAGGTCTTGCCGGGCTGGCAGCGGACCTGGACGAAAACACAGCGCATGGGGGCCTCCTCTGGTCGGGTGCAAGATAGCCGGAGGAGCGGAGGAGAGGAAAGCCCCAGAAGCGCCCCACCCCCTCGTCGTCAGCCCAAGACGCAGTCCTTCGACATGAGGCGGAACACTTGCCTTGCAGAATTTCGGCCGTCGACGAAATTCTGCTGTGCCCGCCCCCCCAAGGGCGGGCACATTCGTGCCCACCGGGGCGGACACAGCAGAATTTGGAGCCGTTGGGGCCAAGCTTCACCCCCCTTGCCCTGCGGCTTGCGCCTTCGGGCAACCGACGCGGGCGGCTTGCCACTGGCAAGCCGCCTGATCGCGCCGGAAACAGTTCTGCAAACCGCCAGAGGCAGCTACTCCTCCTCCCGCAGCAGCGCCAGCGGCGCCGGGTTCTGCGGCAGGTCCTCCACCGTCAACCCCGCCACCGGCCGCGACAGCCGGTTGCGCACCACCCACAGCAGCCGCTTCTCGGCCCGCGTGATCGCCACATAAGCCAGCCGCTTCCACAGCGGGATGCCCGCCTCGGACCGCCCGGCGCGCGACGCCGCATAAAGGTCCGGTGCGAACACCTGCACGTTCTCCCATTGCGAGCCCTGCGCCTTGTGGATCGTCACCGCCGCGCCATGCAGGAAGGCCGCCCCCATCCGCGCGGCATAGGGGATGAACGGCTCCTCCTCGCCCGGCAGCTCGATCTTGATGATCGACGCGGCCGAAACCTGCGGCTCCTCCGCCCCGATCACATGGATGCGGCTGAAGCCCGGCTTCTTGCCCGGCCCCAGATAGATCACCTGCGCGCCCTTGATGAGGCCCCGCGCCTCCAGATCGATGCGCTTCTTGCGGTGCTTCAGCGGCAGTTCGATCCCGTCGCAGATCAGCGGCTCCCCCGGCAGCAGCGCATCCAGCGGCGCGCCAAAGGCCCCGCGAAACGCCTGGATCAGCCTTATCCGCGTCTGGTTGCGCCAGACCAGCACCGGCGAGCGTGCCATCAGGTCGCTCTCCACCCGCTCGGCCCAGACCACGCGCGGGTCGCGCCGCGCCGCCTCCTCCACCATCCGCTCGAACCGCTCGAAGGTCAGCTCCTCATCGGCCAGCGCGTGGGCCAGGTCGAGGATCGGGTTGTCGCCCTCCTGCCGGTGGATGCGGTGCAGCTCCAGCCGCTGGCCCTCGGGCAGCCGGTCAAAGGCCATCGCGCCCGACTGGTTCACCGGGGCCAGCTGCGCCGGATCGCCGAACATCACCAGCGTCGGGAAAATCTCCTTCAGGTCCTCGAACTGCCGGTCGTCGAGCATAGAGCATTCGTCGATCAGCCCGATATCCAGCGGGTCCTCGCGCCGCTTCCAGCCGAGGATGAAGTCCGACCCGCGCAAGCCCGCGGCGGCCAGCGCCCCCGGCACCGACTTCACCTGCTCGAAGAACGCCTTCGCCCGGTCCAGCGCGGTCTCGGTCAGCCCCTCGACCACCGGCCGCTCACCGCCATTGGCCAGCCACTCGGCAATGCGCTCATATTCGGGGTCATAGACGGGGGTATAGAGGATGCGGTGAATCGTCGTCGCCGGTACGCCGCGGTTGCGCAAGACGCTCGCCGCCTTGTTGGTCGGCGCCAGAATCGCCAGCGTCCGCCGGTCCTTGCGGCGCTTGCCCTCGTAATCGCCCGAGATGATGTCGACGCCCGCCTCGTCCAGCGCCTTCGTCAGCGCGGCCAGCAACATGGTCTTGCCCGACCCGGCCTTGCCGACCACCGCCATGATCGTGCGCGGCGCCCCCTCCTCCACCCGGTCGGCGCTGGCGCCGACGATGTCGACCCCCGCCCCCTCCAGCGCTTCGGCCAGGCGGTCCCAGGCCTCGGCCTGATCGGAGGAGAAGGTAAGGGCGGGCGCGGTCATCGGCGCGACCCTAGCGAAGGGCGCGGGGGCGCGCCAGACCCGGCGCGCCCTCAGCCAGACCCGCACCCCCTGCCCCCTTTGCCTTTTCCAAATATCCCGGGGGGAGCGGCCAAAGGCCGCCCGGGGGGCAGCGCCCCCCTCTTGCCCGGCATCACCGCGCGCAGAGCCGGGAGGCATGCTCCCCCCCCTTTTTGCCCGGAACAAGGCGCCTTGGCGCCGCCGGGCAGCGCCCGTCCGCCCCCCCGGGCGGGCGCTCCCACCCGTTGCGCCTAGAACGCCGGTGGAGGTAGGCCGCACCATAAAGCGCCTAGAACCAAGGTCGCTCGCCCACCCGGCGGACGGGCCCCGCCCTCTGACAATGCACTATAACTGGCGACTCTCTCGCACAGGCCCGAACCTTCGCCCGAACAAAAGCGCCCGCCCTCCCCGGGCGGGCGCTCTCCTCTCTCCCTACCGGCGGCTCACTCCGGCCGCCCCGCCTCCAGCGCATCCTCGAAGGTCCGCAGCCCGGCGCGCGGGCTCTGCACCAGCACCGCCATATTCCCCGGCTTGTGCTGGTTGCGCAGCATCTTCATATGCGCGCCCGGGATCTCGTCCCAGGGGAACACTTCGGACATGCACGGGTCCAGCCGCCGCTCCAGCATCAGCTTGTTCGCCGCCGCCGCCTGCTTGAGGTTGGCGAAATGCGAGCCCTGCACCCGCTTCTGGTGCATCCAAAGGTAGCGCACGTCGAAGGTCAGGTTGAACCCGGTCGTCCCGGCACAGATCACCACCATTCCGCCGCGCTTGACCACGAAGACCGACACCGGGAAGGTCGCCTCGCCCGGATGCTCGAACACCATGTCGACATTGTTGCCCTTGCCGGTGATCTCCCAGATCGCCGCCCCGAACTTGCGCGCCTCCTTGAACCAGGCGGCATATTCGGGCGTGCCGACCTTCGGCATCTGGCCCCAGCAGGTGAAGTCCTTGCGGTTGATCACGCCCTTGGCGCCAAGGTCCATCACGAACTGGCGTTTGTCCTCTTCCGAGATCACGCCGATCGCATTCGCCCCCGCCGCATTGATCAGCTGGATCGCATAGGAGCCAAGCCCCCCCGACGCGCCCCAGACCAGCACATTGTCGCCGGGCTTGAGGATATGCGGGCGGTGGCCGAACAGCATCCGGTAGGCGGTGGCGAGGGTCAGCGTATAGCAGGCGCTCTCCTCCCAGGTCAGGTGCCGCGGGCGGTGCATCAGTTGCTGCGCCTGCACACGGGTGAACTGTGCAAAGCTGCCATCGGGCGTCTCATAGCCCCAGATCCGCTGGCTGGGCGAGAACATCGGATCGCCGCCGTTGCACTCCTCGTCGTCGCCATCGTCCTGGTTGCAGTGGATGACGACCTCATCCCCCACCTTCCAGCGCTTCACCTTGTCGCCGACCTTCCAGATGATGCCCGAGGCATCGGAGCCTGCGATGTGATAGGGCGCCTTGTGGCCGTCGAACGGGCTGATCGGGATGCCGAGACCGGCCCAGATGCCGTTGTAGTTGACACCTGCGGCCATCACCAGCACCAGCACCTCGTGGCTGTCGATCTCGGGCGTGTCCACCACCTCGACCAGCATCGATTTGTCCGGCTCGCCATGCCGCTCGCGCCGGATCGCCCAGGCATACATCTGCCTCGGCACATGGCCGAGGGGCGGCATCTCGCCGATCTCGTAAAGGTCCTTCTCGGGCGCGTCATAGGGCGCAATCTCGGTCTGGGTATCAAGAGCCATGACAGTCTCCTTGGCCGAAACGGTGTGCCGCAGCGCAGAATCGCGCGGCCTCATGCAGCAGGAAATACGTTTGGCCGCGCAACAATGCAATACATGTCGTAGCGTTCTTGAAATTTTATGACCCATCGGCCGGGCGCGATGGCCCGGCCTGCGGCCCGGATGCGCCGCTATTCGTAGGTGAAGGTGCCCACCTCGCAGACGTTCAGGTCGCTCTGCACCACCTCGTCGCCATCCTCAAACACCGCCAGCAGGTCGTATTTGCAATAGCCGGTGCCATCGTCGATGTTGACCATCACCGACGATCCGGAGGGCAGCACGTCCGGCCCGAGGATATCCTCCTGCCAGTCGCTGGTGCCGGTGTTGGAGGCATAGAATTCCACGATCGTGTAGCCGGTCCGGTTCACGATCTTGACGCGGCGATCGAGCGCCGAGGCAGGCAGGGCAGAGGCCGCGCAAAAGGCGCCGGCAACCGCGAGGGGCAGCAAGGAACGAAGGAACATGTAAGGCCCTGTATGTTGAGGCACCGGCGCCAAACTCCGCCGGCATCACCAGACTGTGATCGGTGCCGGTCTGTTTGCAACCAAAATCGCTGGCCGCAGCGCGGCACGCCCCCGCCGCAGCGCGGCGAATTGACAGCGACACATTCTTTCGCCTATCACCATTACAAGCGCAACTATCTTGCCGGGCCACTCAACTCGAGTCCCGCCCCGGATTCGGAGCACCGCATGACCGACACCGCCCCCGCCCGCGACAAGCCCTGGCTGTTCCGCACCTATGCCGGCCATTCCACCGCGACCAAGTCGAACGCTCTCTACCGCGCCAACCTGGCCCGCGGACAGACCGGCCTGTCGGTCGCCTTCGACCTGCCCACCCAGACCGGCTATGACAGCGATCACGAACTGGCCCGGGGCGAGGTCGGCAAGGTCGGGGTGCCGGTTGCGCATCTGGGCGACATGCGGGCACTGTTCGACGGCATTCCGCTCGACCAGATGAACACCTCGATGACCATCAATGCCACGGCGCCCTGGCTGCTGTCGCTCTATATCGCCGTGGCCGAGGAGCAGGGGGCCGATGTCTCCGCGCTGCAAGGCACGGTGCAGAACGATCTGGTCAAGGAATACCTCTCCCGCGGCACCTATATCTGCCCGCCAAAGCCCAGCCTGGCGATGATCACCGACGTCGCCGCCTATACCGCCGTGCATCTGCCGAAATGGAACCCGATGAACGTGTGTTCCTACCACCTGCAAGAGGCCGGGGCGACGCCGGAGCAGGAGCTGGCCTTTGCTCTCGCAACTGGCGTGGCGGTGCTGGACGACCTGAAGGGCAAGGTGCCCGAGGCGGAGTTTCCCGCCATGGTCGGCCGCATCAGCTTCTTCGTGAATGCCGGCATCCGCTTCGTCACCGAACTGTGCAAGATGCGCGCCTTCACCGAGCTGTGGGACGAGATCTGCCGCGACCGCTACGGCATCGAGGATGAGAAATTCCGCCGCTTCCGCTATGGCGTGCAGGTCAACAGCCTCGGCCTGACCGAGCAGCAGCCCGAGAACAACGTCTACCGCATCTTGCTGGAGATGCTGGCAGTGACCCTGTCCAAGAACGCCCGCGCCCGCGCCGTGCAACTGCCCGCCTGGAACGAGGCGCTTGGCCTGCCCCGCCCCTGGGACCAGCAGTGGTCGCTGCGTATGCAGCAGATCCTGGCCTATGAGACCGACCTTCTGGAATATGGCGACCTCTTCGACGGCAACCCGGTGATTGCGGCACGGGTCGAGGCGCTGAAGGACGGCGCCCGCGCCGAGCTGGCGACGCTGGACGCCATGGGCGGCGCGATTGCCGCCATCGACTACATGAAGGCGCGGCTGGTCGAATCCAACGCCACCCGCCTTGGCCGGGTGGAGACGGGTGAGACCATCGTCGTCGGCGTCAACCGCTGGCAGCAGGCCGAACCCTCGCCGCTGCTGGGAACCGATGGCGGCATCATGACGGTAGACCCGGCGGTGGAGCAGGACCAGGTCTCGCGCCTTCAGGCCTGGCGCGCGGCCCGGAGCAGCGCGGCGGTGGCGGCGGCCTTGGCCGAGCTGCGCGCAGCGGCGAGCGCGGGCCAGAACATCATGCCAGCCTCGGTCGCGGCGGCGAAGGCAGGGGTCACCACCGGCGAATGGGCCGGCGTGATGCGGCAGGTCCATGGCGAATATCGCGGCCCCACCGGCGTGTCGCGCAGCGCGTCCAACCGCACCGAAGGGCTGGAGCCGATCCGCGAGGCCGTCGATGCAGTGTCGTCGAAATTGGGCCGCCGCCTGACCTTCCTCGTCGGCAAGCCCGGCCTCGACGGCCATTCCAATGGCGCCGAGCAGATCGCCTTCCGCGCCCGCGATTGCGGGATGGAGATCAGCTATGACGGCATCCGCCTGACCCCCGCGCAGATCGTCGAGGCGGCGGTGGAGCGGCAGGCGCATGTGGTGGGCCTGTCGATCCTGTCGGGCAGCCACCTGCCGCTGATCGCCGAGGTGCTGGAG
>Ga0209347_1006654_pt1 | contig 10109 bp, 9 predicted proteins | sample AutmiccommuBRH23_FD_187382 | JGI IMG/M metagenome (GOLD analysis project Ga0209347, IMG submission 187382) | Deep subsurface microbial communities from Mt. Terri, Switzerland - Autotrophic microbial communities BRH/23 (SPAdes) (version 2) | ecosystem: Environmental > Aquatic > Deep subsurface >... | reverse complement strand
CAGGCGTCACCTGGAGGGCGCCAAACGTGGGCGCTAAAAAAAACATCGACTTCGAGCGCGTTCTGCAAACCGCCATCGCGCTGGCCGACGAAGGCGGCTTTGAGTCGGTGACGCTCGCCAGCGTCGCCAACCAGCTTGGCATTCGCATTCCATCGCTCTACAACCACGTGGCCGGGTTGGCCGCGCTGCGCATGGAAATGGCGCTGTGGGGGGTGCGTGAACTGGGAGAACGGGTACGCCGCGCGGCGGTTGGTAAAAGCGGGGACGCGGCGGTCTTCAGCGTCGCGGAAGCTTACCGGGCGTTCGCGCTGGCACACCCAGGTATTTACGCCGCGACCCAACGGGCAGCGCAGGCCAACCAGCCCGAGCTGGCGGCGGCGCAGACCGAGGTTCTGGACGTTATGCTGGCGGTAATGGCCGCTTACGACCTCGACGAGGACGACACGCTGCACGCCATCCGCGCGCTGCGCAGCGCCATGCACGGGTTCATTGACCTGGAAACGTCCGGTGGGTTTGGAATGCCGCTGGACCGCCAGGACAGTTTCCGCAAGTTGATTCAACTGGTGGTCGTGGGCCTGAATACGGCGAAGGAAGCAGTGGAAAGTAGCGAGTAACGAGTAAAGATAGGGTCGGGCAAGAGAGGGATAGCAAACGGGGCGGCCATTTTGGTCGCCCCTGTCGATTCAAGGCTTCGGTTGGTGATACCGCGCCGCGATCAGGCTTTCTCTTCGGGCGTGGTGGTCGCGGAGGTCTCGTCGAGTCCGTCTTCGGCCTCGTCGTCGCCTTCCCAGGAGATGATCCAGACGCAGGCGCCGGCCACGAGCACGCAGGCGACGATGAGCGCGATCCACTGGGTCGGCAGCAGGCCGACTTCGCGCGCTTCAATGGCGAGCAGAATGACCATCCCGAGCGACAGGACAATCCAGGCGGCGAGGCGGGGGTGAACAACCGCCCACGAAATAACCGGTAGTTTTTCTAGTCGACTGGTATTCACGTCTACACCCTCGTTCAGGTCCAGCGCAGCGGCTGGGTCAGCCCGCGCTCGTCGTAACGGCGAAGATTGTACCAGAAATTAGTACGGATGGAACTATCGTTGCGCGATTCCCCCAAGCGATGTCATTAGAATGGGTCGTGATCAACGTTCGGGCAGCTTGTCAACTTCCAGATCCTCTAGCACAAGTACTTTCAATTCAGTGACGCGGCGTAATAAAAGGTCGTTGGTCAAGAATGCATCAGCCTGTGATTCAATAGCGCTTGCTATGTGCAGCGCGTCCGGTGTTCGAAGGCGGTATTTTGCTCGTAGTTTTGCCGCTTGTATCGCAACGGCAGGCATAACAGGGACCACGGAGATATGTTCGGTGTTTAAAAGCATCTCCCGATATTCACGCTCATATTGCGTGTGTCCTGTCTGAAAAGGCATCACCAAGACTTCTGTCAAGGTTATTGCGGAGGTTACAATCTCCAAGTCGCCCTTAGCCAATCGCTGAAATATGGCGCGTACCCGATCGAGATAGGTCAGATTTTGCTCGACAAAGTAGATAAAAGGAGCAGTTTCGACGCTGAGACGGTGCACATCCAACAATGCCGAACTGATCTTCACGGACGTTCATCCCATTCGTCGCGCAGTGTGTTCAGATAGCCGCGCGTATCGACGCCCCGCCACATTTCAGCGCCAACCCCTTCAAACTCAAGGATACTGCGCTTTTTGGTGGGAGTCGGCGTGGCGTTCTCGGTCAGGGTGTCGACAATCAAGCTGATGAGCCGCTTGCGCTCATTTACAGGCAGCGCACGGATTTCTTCCAGCATTGCTTCGACAGACATTTTCAATTCTCCTATATCGGTCGCATGATGCGGTCGGCGCGCAGACGTTTGGTGAGGATGCGCGGGTTTTCGCTGACAGCCTCGTGCACGGCTTCGCGCCAGGCGGGCACGCGGATGTCGTCCAGGGTGGTGGCTTCGTAGCCGCTGCGCAGGAACGCCTGAATGGTTTCCTGTGGCGTGGCAACCGGCAGCAAGATAAAACCAACTTCCGATTGCAGCTCGCGCGAGGCTTCTTCGATCGCCTTGACCAGCGCGTCGATGACGGCGTCACGCGGGGCGGACGGCTCGATGTAGAACTCGTCAGCGCGGGTGATGAGGTTTTCGACCTGCCAACCGACGATGGCGACCACGCGACCGTTCGGGTCGGTCGCGAGCAGGTAGCTCTTCTGGCCGAAGGCGAGCATGATGTCCATGCGGTCGATCTTCTTGCCAGACACGCGGCTGATGAATTGGGCGATGAGGTCGGCATTGCCGGGCATACCACGGCGAATTTGCAGCGTCAGGCCCGTCTGCGGTTGGATCGACTGGACGGCGCGATGCTCCGAGGTCGACGTTGACCGCTTACCAACCGACATGACCGGCTGCTCGTCGGTGGCCGTTTTGCCGCCGCCGATGCTCTGATGAATCCTGGTCCAACCGGCCTGCACCTGACGCCAGGTATCATCGACGTTGCCGTCGTTGGTGATGACGTAACTCGCGCGCTTCAGCTTGTCGCGCTGCGCCCGTTGGGCAGTGACGCGGCGAAGGGCTTCTTCGGGTGTCATGCCCCGTTTTTCGACCAGACGCTTAAGCTGGGTTTCGGCGGACGCATCGACCACCCAGACGGTGTCGACGGCATTGACGAGATCAGTTTCGAACAGCTTGATGGCTTCGACGACGACGACGCGCTGCTTGGCGCGCAGAATGAGCGTGTTGATGGCCTGAAGCACCACCGGGTGCGTCAGGCGTTCGAGCGTTTCGAGCGCTTCGGGCATCGCAAACACAATCGAGCCGAGCTTGCGCCGGTCCACGCGACCGTCGCCGTCGAGGATGAAGCGACCGAACATTTCCACGACCGGCGCGAAAGAGGGCGCGCCGGGAGCGAGCGCCTGGTGGGCGAGACCATCGGCGTCGATGGTATACGCGCCGAGATGCTGCAGCATTTGCCGGACGACACTTTTGCCGACCGCGATGTTGCCCGTAAGGCCAATAACGTACTTATTCGGCCAACGACTCACGGCCTGTCCTCCAACTGGTTGTTGCAACACATTGCACTATCGCTTGTATTTTAGCGCCAATCGGGCCGCGTGGCACAAAGGAATGTCGTCCGGGGACCACCGAACCATGCCGATCCGGCGCTTATTGCTTAGGCGAACGCAGGTGTTATAATGCAAAAATCAAGCCTGCCCCGTTTTTCGCTTCGCGAATATATGGTGTTACGTTGGGAGTTTGACCTTGACTGCACTCGTGTACACGGTGACAGAGACGCTGCGGTATCGCGGCGCTATCGGGCAATGGAGTTGGGTCCTCCATCGCATTACGGGCCTGGGTGTCTTGTTTTTTCTGGTACTTCACGTGGTGGACACTTCCTGGGCCTCGTTTTTCCCCGCTCAATACGAAGAAGCCATAAAGATTTATCAGACGCCCTTGTTCACGATTGGCGAGTTTGGCCTGGTCGCGGCGGTCGTTTACCACGCGCTGAACGGCTTGCGCATCGCCCTGTTCGATTACAAGCCGTCGTGGTGGAAACACCAACAGCGCGCGGCGGTCATCGTGCTGGCGGCGACGGTGATCATTCTGGTGCCGACGTTCATTTTTATGTTCCAGCACGTCCTGAACTTCTATGCTGAAGAACCGGACATATTACCGCTCGGCGTGGTGCTTGGCGCTCAGCTCCCGTTTGTGGCCGGTATCGGCGGGGCCATCATCCTGGCGCTGCTGCTGTCGGCGCTGTGGGGGCTGGTGGCCGGCGGCCAGACGGGCAAGCGCCTGAAGCCGAGCCGCGGCGAGAAGTTCTGGTGGTCGTACATGCGCATCAGCGGCGTTCTCATTCTGCCGCTGGTCTTCGGCCACCTGGGCATGATGCACGTCATCCAGGGGGTGTTCGACATTACGGCGGCGCAAGGGGCTGTTGTTGGAACGGATTTCGTGAATGCGAGCGGCGCGGCGACCGAATTCGTGGGGGCGCGCTGGGGTTTCGGCATCGCCGGTGTTTACATCTGGCGAGTCTATGATATCGCGCTGTTGGCGCTGGCGGTCATTCATGGCTTTAACGGCCTGCGCTATGTTCTGACCGACTACGCCAGCCATTCGGTTGTTCGCCGGGCAATGGTCTACCTGTGCATTATCGGCGCGGTCGCCCTGCTGATCGTTGGCGGCGCGGCGCTGCTGAACGGCGTCGACGAGAAGGCGATTGAGATGGCTCAAGAAGCGATTGTGCATACCACCCAACCGTGATCGAGCGCATCGTGACAACGGCCCGCCGTCAGGTGGGCTGCAAGCAACTTTGAAGACTAACACGCGAGATCAGGTTTCAGGAGTATCGTGATGCAGACACATCAGTACGAGGCGATTATTGTCGGCGCGGGCGGCGCCGGCCTCATGGCCGCCCTTTACGCGTCCAAGGGCGGCGCCAAGGTCGCGGTGGTGAGTAAGCTTTACCCCACCCGCAGCCACACCGGCGCGGCGCAGGGCGGCATTGGCGCGGCGCTGGGTAACCTGGAAGAGGACAAGCCCATCTGGCACGCCTTCGACACGGTGAAGGGCGGCGACTACCTGGCCGACCAGAACGCGGCGATGGTGCTGGCGGCCGAAGCGGTCGACGCGGTGATCGAGCTGGAACACATGGGCCTGCCGTTCGACCGCACGCCTGAAGGCCGCATTAGCCAGCGCCGCTTTGGCGGCCACACCAGTAACTTTGGCGAGAAGCCGGTTCGGCGCGCCTGCCACGCCGCCGACCGCACCGGCCACATGATTTTGCAGACGCTCTATCAGCAGTGCATCAAGAATAACGTTGAGTTTTTTGACGAGTACCATTGTGTGGACGTCATAATGAACAATGGCCTGCCGGCCGGCATCGTCGCGATGGCGCTGGGCACGGGCGAGATGCACGTTTTCCACGCCAAGGCGACGCTGTTCGCGACCGGCGGTTGGGGCCGCGTCTGGAGCGTGACCAGCAACGCGCACAGCCTGACCGGCGACGGCACGGCGGTCGTCTACCGGCGCGGCGTTCCGATGCAGGACATGGAGTTTTTCCAGATTCACCCGACCGGCATCTACCGGATGGGCATTCTGATCACCGAAGGCGTGCGCGGTGAAGGCGGCGTGCTCATCAACCGGCACGGCGAGCGCTTTATGGAGCGTTACGCGCCGAAGATCAAGGATCTCGCCAGTCGCGACGTCGTCAGCCGCGCCATTTACCAGGAAATTCGCGATGGTAACGGCATCAAGGGCAAGGATTACGTCTATCTGGACATCCGCCCGGAGACAGTCAACCGCTACCTGGCCGAAGCCGGCGAAACCCGCCGCATCGACGGCGAGTACATCGAGCAGAAGCTGCCGGACATCCTCGACTTCTGCCGTACTTACCTCGGCGTCGACCCGGTCACCGAGCCGATGCCCATTCAGCCGACGGCGCATTATGCGATGGGCGGCATTCCGACCAACGTGAACGCCGAAGTCGTGATCGACGCCAACTGGACGGTGTTACCGGGCCTGTACGCGGCCGGCGAATGCGCCTGTGTCAGCGTGCACGGCGCGAACCGCCTGGGGACCAACTCGCTGGTCGACCTGATTGTGTTCGGGCGGCGCGGCGGCATGGCGATTGCCGACTACGTGAAGCGGGCGGACTATGTGCCGCTGCCGGCCAACCCGACGGGCGACATCGAAGCCGAGCTAGAGCGGATTCGCAAGAGCAACGGCACGACGCGCACCGGCGTGCTGCGCAAGGAAATGCAGGACGTGATGATGGCCGACGTCGGCGTGTTCCGCAACGAAACGGACATGCAGAACGCGCTCGACACGGTGCGCGGCCTGAAAGAGCGCTATCGCAACGACCTGACGATTGACGACCGCGGCCACAAGTTCAATACCGACCTGCTGGAGGCGTGGGAACTGGGCTGTATGCTCGACATGGCCGAGGTGACGGCCCTGAGCGCGATCTCGCGCAAGGAGAGCCGCGGCGGTCACAGCCGCGAGGACTACCCCAACCGCGACGACGCCAACTTGATGGTGCATACGCTGGTCACGCGCAAGTCCGACGAGCCGTATCCGAACGGGCCGGTCGAGCTGGAGATCAACTTCGACAAGAAGGTCGACATGTCGCTGGCAGCGGAAGACGAACGCTTCCTGCCGAAGGTCAGAGCGTATTAAAAACAGTAACGAGTGATGAGTAACGAGTTTTGATCCGTCTTTTACTCGTTACTTTCCACTCGTTACTTGAATGATCACCTGTCCCAACGTGAAGAGATGGAGTGAGTTTAGATGGATGTTAAGTTCCGAGTCCGGCGGTTTAACCCGGAAATTCAGGGCAAGAACAAACCTTACTGGCAAGAATTTACACTGACCGACGTCGAGGAAACCGACCGCGTGTTAGAGCTGCTGCACCGCATTAAGTGGGAGCAGGATGGGACGCTGTCGCTGCGTCGGTCATGCGCGCACGGCGTCTGCGGGTCGGATACGATGCGCATCAACGGCGTCAACCGGCTGGCGTGTAAGGTGCTGGTCAAGGATGTCGGCGAACACATTCAGGTCGAGCCAATTCTCGGCCTGCCGGTGCTGAAAGACCTGATTGTCGACATGGAACCGTTCTTCGCGCACTACCGCCAGGTGATGCCGTTCTACATCAACGACTCGCCCATTCCAGCCGATGGCCGCGAGCGCTTGCAGTCACCGGAAGACCGCGCGAAGTTCGACGATACGACCAAGTGCATTCTGTGCGCGGCCTGCACGACGAGCTGCCCCAGCTTCTGGGCCAATGGCGACTATGTCGGCCCGGCGGCCATCGTTCAGGCGCACCGCTTCATCTTCGACTCGCGCGACCAGGGCGCCAAAGAGCGTATCGACATTCTGGCCGAGCCGAACGGTGTCTGGCGCTGCCGGACCATTTTCAACTGCACGCCCGCCTGCCCGCGCGAAATCGAAGTGACGCGGGCGATTGGCGAAGTCAAGCTGGCGATCCAGAAGGGCTCGCCGGAAGGCATTATCAAGGCTGGCGAGCGCGAGATTGCCGCGCCCGGCGGCTGATTCGGTTTTCGCATAAGCCAAAACGCCCCCAACGTGTGGGGCGTTTTTGTTTTCACTACTCGTTTAGACTGCATCCAGCAACATAAGGTTCAAGCCAGAGGAGTTTCCAATGGGTGGCGTGATGTGGATGGTGGGGCTGCTTGCACTTGCGTTGACGGGTATTGCAGCAGCCCCGGTGGCGGCCCAGGCGAACGCCTGCGAGGCAGAGCTGCCGGCAGACGCCAGCAGCGGCGACACCCTGGAACGCGCCGAGGCGTGCTTCGCGATGGTGGGCCGGCTGGCGCGCATCGAGCCTGAGGTCACCCTACGCTTGACGCTGAACAACGTGAACGAGGCGCTGGCGCTGGACCCGGCCAACTCCGCTGCCTACGCCTTACGTGGCCGCGTTCGCACGGGCGCCGGCGCCCGTGGGCAGGCGATTGCCGACTTCAGCCTTGCCATTTACCTGTCGCCCGAAACGTCGGATTATTACCTGGGCCGCGCCCTGGCAATGCAGCTTGTTGGAGATGACATGGGCGCGCTGATGGACTACGACGCCGCCATAACGCTGTCACCGCAAGCAGCGGATGCGCGCTTCTATCGTGGGCTGTTTTACTATCAGCGCGAAGCCTGGGAAGCGGCGCAGGCGGACTTTGAGCAGATGCTCAGCATCGACCCCGAAAACGCCGACGCCTACGAATACATTGGTCACATTCATTACGCGCTTGGCAATATGGACGCAGCCTTAGCGGCTTATCAGCGCCATCTGGAGGTCGCCGTAAGCCGCTCAGCGCTGGTCAACGCGCGTGTGCTGCTGCTAGAGCGGGAGTCAGGCGGGGAGTAACGTGGATGTGTGCGGGAGAATACAAAACGAGGCAATCCGCTGGTCTGGTTTGCCTCGCTGCATTTGCCGAACTCGCTCCACGCAAACGCTTTGACTCGTTACTCGTTACTCACCACTCGTTACTGCTCGCCTAGACCCGCACCGGAAGTTGGTAAAACGGGTAGCTGCTGGTGACGAAGCCGGAGCTGACCCAGCCGGTGGTGCCGTTGGCAAGCTGTACCAGCAGCCACGCGGCGCCTGCATCCCGCCCGACGAGGCTAACACCCTCGCCCTGACTCAGACGGGTGAACGCACCGTACCAGGCCCCTGGACCGTAGCGCACGTTCAGGCGCGGCGCGGTGATGATGCCAGTCTGACCCCAGACCGGCACGGCCTGCGGGTAGGCCGGCGACACGCCGGTATTCGCGACGAGCGGCAGGTAGCTGGTGGGTGTGCCGGACGAGATATACCGAGCGCTCACCCATCCGCCCTGAATGCCGCCGGGAATATTGATCTGCACCCACGAGTTGTCGGCATTGCGGCCGACGACGTTGAAAGACTGGTGCTGCGACAGCGTGCCGATGTCCGGGAAGTTCGCACCGGGCCCGCCGCGGACATTGAGGAACGGCGTGGTAACGACTGCCGCCAGGTTGCCGGTCGGCGCGGTCTGTGGAACGACGATGCCGCCGTAATTGGCGGAGACGAAGCGCGCGGCCACCCAACCGATGTGGCCGTAGGTTGTCTGCACCTGATACCAGCTCGCGTCGGCGTTCGCGCCCAGCAAAACGAGCTGCTGGCCGGCGCTGAGCACGGTGACCACCGGGAAGCCGGCCCCCGCGCCAGAGCGCAGGTTCACGCGCGAGGCGTTGACAATGGTGGCGTTGCCCTGCGCGGCAGCCGGCGCGACCAGCGTCAGCAGCAGCGCAACCACCACCAATACGATAGCGAAGCGGCTCAATTGGTTGCGACGAAACATCGGAACCCCCTTCCGTCTGTTTTTGACTTGTGCCTTACTTTATATTATTGATAAAGACGTTGTTACGTGCCTGACGGTTCCACACCGCGCAGGTTACAACTCTATTCCAGGCTACAAACCAAATCAAAACATCTCGGTAAGAAGCGGGGTCTCGTCAGCTTACAAATTCTAAACGCGAAATGGAGTGTTGGAAAACCGAAAAGCGCCGCATCGATGGATGCAGCGCCCAGAGATTGTGGCAAAGCGTGGTTAGCTGAGCTTCAGCTCTTCGTTTTCAGTTGCCTGGTAGCTTTCGCGGGCGGCGGCGGCGCGCACGAACCCGACCATCCGCTCGACGGCGTTGTCCGGCCCGTCCCAGTATTCGGCATGTTCGACGGTAATCTTGATGAGGCCGAGCTGCGGGTTGTCGAGACCATCGGGAAACCAGGCGCGCAGGCCGTTGTACCAGAGGTCTTCCATCATCTCCAGGTCGCGCTGGACGGTTGCCGTGCCCGACGCCGAGATGAACAGGTTCTTGTCCTGATCGACGTAGGACACGACGACGTCGGGCACTTCCTGAATTTCCTCGACTTTTTCCGCCTGAAGCTCGGTAAAAAACCAGAGTGTGCCGTCAAATTCTTTGCGCTGGGTCGCCATTGGCCGGGTATGCAGGCGCCCACTGTCCGGGTCGACTGTCGTCAGCATTGCCACTTTAATTCCGCCAATGAGTTCACGCAGTTTTTTGATGTTCTCTTGGCGGACTGCGGGGTTAATCATCATGACTCCTTGCCAGATTATTTCAATATACATTAACAGAGAACCGGCAAAGGAGCAAGAAAAGGGACAAAAGTCTCATTTAGCCTTCATGCGTCACGCGCCAGACGTGGCCGTAGATGAAGTCGGCGACGACCAGCGAGCCGTCCGGCGCAATGGTCACGTCCACAGGGCGGATCAGCCCGGTGATGAACGGCTCGGCGGTGAGCGGGGACGCCGCCGGGTCGATGCGGACGATGCGCTGACCGTCTGGGACGGCGTTCCAGAAGGCGACGAACAGATCGCCAAACATATCTTCCGGGAACTGGGTGGCGGTGTAGGCGACGAGGCCGCGCGGTTGGGTGCGGTCGGGCAGGGGCAGCAGATCGGGTGCGACGTCCAGGCGCGGTAGAATGGGCGGGCAGTTGTCGCAGCCACGCTCGCGGTAGTAGGGCCAGCCATAATGCGCGCCCTCGTCAACGGCCAACAGCCGGTCGCCAGGGCCACCAAGCAGGCCGTTGTCGGTCGCGTAGAGCTGGCCGTCGACGCCGAACG